>JAEEGL015507895.1_pt1 | contig 64406 bp, 62 predicted proteins | sample 9134231 | NCBI WGS metagenome assembly JAEEGL01 (sample SAMN16246548, study PRJNA631951) | gut metagenome | biome: gut microbiome; feature: rumen; material: fiber-attached | host: Bos | place: Iran: Karaj | collected 2018-10
GAGGGCAAGAGAAAGCCTCAGGAGATCATCGAGAAGATGCTCAACGGACGTCTTGTTAAAGAGTTCAAAGAGATTTGCCTTAACGAGCAGGTTTATGTAAAGGCAGAAGATGGCAAGCAGTCAGTTGGCCAGTATATTGCACAGGTTGGCAAGGCTAACAATGCAAACATCAAGATTGCAAGATTTGTTCGTTTTGAGACCGGTGAAGGTATCGAGAAAAAGAACGAGAACTTTGCTGAGGAAGTTGCTAAGCAGGCAGGAACTCTTAACTAATCTATTGTGCTTTTTGTGGAGCTTTGGATGCCCAAAGCTCCATTTTTTTATGATTTTTTATATTCAAATTTTATTTCTTTTGTCATATACTAATATAGTTATGAAGATTTAGACATGTATGAAAAAGGTTGGGTGATAATTTGGAACAGTCGGTAACTATTAAAGGTACCAAGGGCGGTATCATACTGGTTCTTGATCCGTCTATTTCTTTTGGAGAGTTGGCTCCGCTAATTGCAGAAAAATTTCATGATGCTTCATCATTTCTCGGCAAAAATGATATGGGGCTTCTTGTAAGAGGCAGGAATCTCTCGGAAGAAGAGATGGATACTGTCGTCAGCATAATCCACGAAAATTCAAAACTTCATATTTCCGCGCTGCTCGATGAGAAAACGGAGGATGAGGACATATTCAAGAGTACACCCGCACCGGAGGAAAAAACCGAAAGCCCTGCTCCTTTAAAGGCTTCAGGCAAAGAGCTGTTCGGAGATGACGCAATTATTTACAAGGGTAATCTGAGATCGGGTCAGGACATCTCGAGTGAAAAGAGCGTCGTGATACTCGGAGACGTCAAGCCCGGTGCCAATGTAACATCCTATGGCAGCATATATATACTTGGAGAACTTAGGGGCAATGCTTTTGCCGGTGCAGGCGGTGATGAGAGCTCGGTAATTATGGCACTTGAACTCGAACCTATACAGCTAAGGATAGCAGGCAGCATTGCAATATCACCTGACGCGGAAAAGGGAGCCAAGATCAAAGTCAGGAAAAAACGCTTTATGGCACCTTCTGGCAACGAACCGGAAGTAGCTTATATAGAGAATGGCCACATAGTAAAAACAAGCTATGGAGCCTCATTTTTAAGAAGATTTTTCAAGATATAATCTAGGAGGATGAAATGGGAGAAGTAATAGTAATAACATCAGGAAAAGGCGGCGTTGGTAAGACAACTACAACAGCCAACCTTGGAACAGGTCTTGCCAAACTCGGTAAAAAAGTCGTACTAATCGATACAGATATAGGTCTTAGAAACCTCGACGTGGTTATGGGACTTGAGAACAGGATCGTATATAACCTTGTCGATATAATCGAGGGCAATTGCAAGAGAGCACAGGCACTTATCAAGGACAAGAAATATGAGAATCTCTTTCTCGTGCCGGCTGCCCAGACGAAAGATAAGACCAGCGTAACTCCTGAGCAGATGAAAAAGCTCACCGATGAGCTCAAGGAGGAATTTGACTATATTATTCTGGACTGTCCCGCAGGCATCGAGCAGGGATTCAAGAATGCGATAGCAGGAGCTGACAGAGCGATCGTTGTAACGACTCCGGAGGTTTCAGCTGTAAGAGATGCAGACAGGATCATCGGCCTTCTTGAAGCCAATGAGATCAAGAATCCTCAGCTGATCGTGAACAGACTTCGCCCTGACATGATAAAGAGAGGCGACATGATGTCTGCAGCCGACGTTGTTGATATTCTTGCCGTGGAGCTGCTTGGTCAGGTGCCAGATGATGAGAATATCGTTGTTGCGACCAACAACGGCGAGCCTTTAGTTGGTGACAACTCACAGGCAGGACAGGCATATATGAACATATGCCGAAGAGTTACCGGCGAAAATGTTCCATTCCTGGATCTTGAAGCCAGAAGAGGACTGTTTGGCTGGTTGAGAAAGAAATAATGGGGGGCTTTTGTGATGAAGATTACAGATATTTTTAAAAGAAAATCATCCGGTGATGTTGCAAAGGACCGCTTGAAATTTGTGCTTGTTTCAGACAGAGCAAGCTGTTCTCCTGAGATAATGGAGAGGATAAGAAGTGACATCATACAAGTGCTGTCCAAGTATGCTGAAATTGACCAGGATGGGATCGATATTAACTTTACCCAAATGGATACTGAGGACAACAGCGGTAAACATCCGGCCTTGTATGCTAATATTCCTATCAAAAATATCAATCATTCTGTTAAGTGATACGAAATTTTAGATTCTTTTTATCTTTTAACCATGCAGAGGAACCTTGTGATAATAGTCAAAAAATTTTTTTGTGTTATAATAAATAGCATAAAATGAATTCAGGAGTGATTTATGTCAAACAACGAAGAAAAGTATGAATCATTAAAGCTGGGCAATCAGTTGTGTTTTCCACTCTATGCATGTTCGAAGGAAATAATAAGAAAATACAAACCGTATCTTGACAAAATTGACCTTACCTACACACAGTACATCACGATGATGGTTCTGTGGGAAAAGAAGTGCGTCAATGTAAAGTCTCTGGGTGAGAGTCTTTATCTTGATTCAGGCACACTTACTCCGGTGCTCAAAAAACTTGAGTCAAAAGGTTATATAACAAGAATGAGATCCAGCGAGGATGAGAGAAACCTTGTTGTCACAATAACCGCCGAGGGTGAGGCGCTCAGGGACAAGGCAATCGAAGTTCCTGCTGCAATAGGATCCTGCGTCAAACTCACCAGAGAAGAAGCAGAGATTCTTTACAATATTCTGCATAAAATCATGCAAAATATAATATAAAAATAATGGAGGGCATAATGAGTTCTGATTCCCACGAGCATCATCATGACCCGGAACGCATGAAAGCCATATCCAATCGTCTTGCTAAAGCTATCGGTCACCTGGAAGCTGTGAGAGCGATGGTTGAGGATGACAGAGATTGCGCAGAGGTACTTGTTCAGCTTGCAGCAGTCAGATCTGCGATCAACAATTGTGGCAAAGAGATTCTCAAAGAACATATGAGCCACTGCATCGTTCATGCGGTCAGGGACGGTGATGAACAGGCAATCGTTAAGCTCAATGAAGCTGTCGATAAATTTATGAAAAACTCATAGCATCTGCTGTGAGATTTAAAGTGAAAGGGGCGTAATATCTTGGCTATTCCAATTTTAAACGCGGTAAACTTTTTGATCTTTTTTCCTTTTGTAATGGCAATCATAATCGGCATTCTGCGCTATCAGAGTCCGTTTAGGAACGCTGTTATCATTGTCGGTGGCTTCACCATTATGGCAGCTGCAGTATATGTGGCTGTAAATGTGCTGATGTCTAATGACACATCGGCATTTATGTATCTTGAACATACACATATACCGGATATGATAGTTATTGCCGGTGAAATTCTGCTGATGTGTATTGTTTGTTTCCTTAGCATCAAATACAAAAAATACTATGCAATAATTCTTTCACTTGTCGGAACCATTCCGGTGCTTTGGATGGATCTTACAGGTCATGTGGTTGAGGGCAACACACATATCAGGATTGACACTTTTGCAGCTGTTATGTACCTGATCGTTGGCGTGGTCGGCATACTTATCTGCATCTACGCTTCAGGATATATGAAGGACTATCATCATCATCACACAGATGTTGCTGACAGATCCAATTATTTCCTTGCTCTTATGTTTGTTTTCCTCGGAGCGATGTTTGGACTTATCTCATCCGACAGCCTTGGCTGGATCTATTTCTTCTGGGAGATCACATCCGTATGTTCATTCCTTATGATTGGATATACAAGAACCCAGGAGGCTGTTGACAATTCTTTCAGGGCCCTTTGGATGAACCTTCTTGGCGGATGCGGATTTGGTTTTGGACTTATGTACTGCAACATGGTACTTGGAATTTCTAATCTTAGCCAACTCACAGATGGAGGAAAAGATATTGCGCTTGCAATCGTTCCTGTTACTCTTTTTGCATTCGCTGCACTTACCAAGAGTGCTCAGTTCCCATTCTCAAGATGGCTTCTCGGAGCGATGGTTGCGCCCACACCTTCAAGCGCGCTTCTTCACTCAGCTACCATGGTTAAGATCGGTGTATATATGCTGATAAGGCTTTCACCTCTTATGTATGGTACTCTGACAGGTGTTATGATCACCGTTATAGGCGGATTTACATTCTTCGCCGCATCTCTTCTTGCTATCACAGTAAGCGATGGCAAAAAGGTTCTGGCTTATTCAACAATTTCAAACCTCGGTCTTATTACAGCCTGCGCCGGCACAGGAACAAGTGAAGGTGTATGGGCTGCTGTAATGCTGGTACTTTTCCATGCTGTATCGAAGTCACTTCTTTTCCAGACAGTCGGAGATATCGAGAACTGTATGGGGAGCAGGGATATCGAGGACATGCACGGTCTTATTATCAAGCTTCCGAGACTTGCATTCATCATGATTATAGGTATCTGCGGTATGTTCATGGCACCTTTCGGAATGCTGGTTTCAAAGTGGGCGGCACTTAAATCCTTCGTTGATTCAGGATCTGTATGGCTTGTCCTTTTCCTGGTATTTGGTTCAGGAAGTACATTGTTCTACTGGGCCAAGTGGCTTGGCAAGATCTGTACCGTTATCCATCAGTCATTCGAGCTTGAGGATATAACACCCAGAAGTGAGCTTGTATCAATATTCCCGCTTACTTCACTGATTGTAATCATGTGCTTTGCATTCCCATGGATGTCAGGTCATATGATCCAGCCCATACTTGATGAGGCTTTCCATATGAACATCCCGGATGTAATAGGTGGCAGCGATGTAATTATCATGATGATCATGGTTGCCATGGTATTTATGATGCCTATTGGAATGAGATTCCTGTCAATCGGTAAAGAGTCCAAGATGACAATGTCTTATGTAGCCGGTGTAAATGCCGGTGATGACAGACATTATATCGATTCTTTCGGAAAAGAGAGAGCTCTTTATATGTCTAACTGGTATATGGAAGACTACTTTGGCGAGAAGAAAATCCTTTGGCCTTGTATCTGGGTGGCAGCTGTACTTGTGGCAGTAATGCTCATCGTCGTAGTAGGAGGTGCATTCTAATGGAATTTACTTTTATTATAAGAGCTTTGATTTATATTTTATGTGCACCGCTTATTGGTGGATTACTCGCAGGAACAGACAGGCTCTTTGCAGCTAGAATGCAGGGCAGGCAGGGACCTCCGATTGTTCAGCCTTTTTATGACGTATTCAAGCTTCTTAGCAAGCAGACAACCGTTGTAAACAGTATTCAGATCCTGTTCGTCACAGGATATCTTGTTATGACCGTATTCACCGGAGCGCTTTTCTTTGGAGGCGGAGATATGCTTCTTGTATTCTTTGCGCTTTCAATGTCAGAAGTTCTGATGGTTATGGCAGCTTTTTCGACAAACGGTCCTTACAGTATCATGGGTGCTCAGCGTGAGCTTTTACAGATGATGTGCTACGAGCCTATGACACTGCTTGTTGCAATTGGTTTTTACTATGCACAGGGAAGCTTTATGGTGGCCGATCTTGTTCATGCTGATTCACCTGCCATACTGCAGCTTCCGGGATTCTTTATCGGATTTATATTTATCCTTATTATTAAACTCAGGAAATCCCCTTTTGACCTCAGTACTTCACATCATATGCATCAGGAGATGGTAAAGGGACTTACGACCGATCTCTCAGGATCAAACCTCGGTTTTGTTGAGATAGCTGAGTGGTATGACACAGTACTCATGATGGGTATTGTCGGAATGTTCTTTATAACAGCCGATCCAATCAGCAATCTCTGGGCACTTATTGCCTGCGCGGTAGTTTTCTTCCTTGAGACGCTTATTGATAATATCTTCCCACGAGTAAAATACATCGTCATGTTGAAAGTGACATGGGCTGTGATCCTTGTATTTGCGGGAACCAATCTGCTTATTCTCAATGTTTTAAAATAATGGAAACAGATCCATGAAGTTATCGAATAGATAAAGAAGGGAATATAAATCATGAATATTTCAAAATCACCATGGGTATTGCATTATGATGGCTCCAGCTGCAACGGCTGTGACATAGAAGTTCTTGCAACCATGACTCCAATGTACGATGTGGAGAGGTTTGGTATTATAAATACCGGTAATCCCAAGCATGCCGATGTACTTCTTCTTACAGGTGGCGTAAACGCGCAGACAGCACCTGTAGTAAGGCAGCTGTACAATATGATGCCGGATCCGAAGGTAGTTGTTGCCTGTGGTATCTGCGCATGTGACGGCGGTATTTTTAAAGAGTGTTACAACATTCTTGGCGGTGCCGACAAGGTTGTTCCTGTGGACGTATATGTACCGGGATGTGCCGTAAGACCGGAAGCTCTGATCGAGGGCGTTGTTAAGGCAGTAGGCATTCTTGAAGAAAAGAGACAGAAGCTTAAGGCATCAATGAAGCAGGGCTACTGCGCTGTTGACTACAGCAAGATGGCGATTCACATGACTGCTGACGATTATGATCCAAGTACACAGTATGACGCAGTACTTACAGAAGAAGCTCTGAGACAACAGGCAGAGGAGAAGATCAAGGCATCAGCAAAACCTGTGCCTAAGCCGGCAGCACCTGCCGCACCGAAGGCACCCGGGGCACCGGCAGCCGCAGCAGCAAATCCCGCTCCACAAGCTACAGCCCCTGCAGATACTTCCAAGAAGGGAGACGAACAGTGAATACAGAGTTTATAAATGTTAATCCGGAGAGCATCATTGATGAATCCCAGAAACTCAAATTCAAGGGATACCATCTTATTCAGCAGTGCGCAACAAGGATACCTGATGCTTATGAACTTATATATACCTTTGGCAAGGAACTTGAGATGAAGAACCTCAAGATCACATTACCCGAGGATCAGGAAATATCGAGTATCACAAGCATTTTCCCATGCGCTTTCATATATGAGAATGAGATGCATGATCTGTTCGGTGTTCAGATCAAGATGATAAATATTGATTTTGAAGGAAAACTCTATCGCACTGCGATCGAGACACCATTTAAATAATCGGAGGAAGAAATGTCTACTAGAAGTGTTATTCCATTTGGACCACAGCATCCGGTTCTTCCGGAGCCAATCCACCTCGACCTTGTAATGGAAGATGAGAAGGTTGTAGAAGCAATCCCCTCTATCGGATTTATCCACAGAGGTCTTGAGAAACTGGTTGATAAGAAAGATTTTAATGAAATGGTTTATGTCGCAGAGCGTATTTGTGGTATATGTTCGCTGGGACATGGACTTGGATATTGCGAAGCTGTAGAGCATATCATGGATATTGAGGTGCCTTCAAGAGCACAGTATTTAAGGACAATATGGTCAGAGCTATCAAGAATCCATTCACATCTGTTATGGCTTGGACTTCTTGCTGATGCCTTCGGATTCGAGAGCCTCTATATGGAGTGCTGGAGACTCAGAGAAGATGTACTTGATATGTTTGAGGCATCTACAGGCGGACGTGTTATCTTCTCCGTAATGAAGATTGGCGGAACAAGAAGAGATATCTCCGATGAGATGCTCAGGGATTTCTCATCCAAGATAGATAAGATGGAGGCAGACCTTAAGACTATAGCCAAGCCTTTTCTCAATGATAAGGCAGTTCAGACAAGACTTCGCGGTGTTGGTATCCTTACACCCGAGCAGGCTGACGCACTTGGATGCGCAGGACCTTTCCTTCGCGCCAGCGGCATAGTAAGAGATATAAGATCTACAGGCTACTGTGCGTACGGCGACGTTGATTTTGAGCCGATCATCAGCAACGATGGTGACTCATATGCCAGAACCGAGTGCCGTATCAAGGAGATTTTCCAGGCATTTGATATCGTTAGACAGTGCATTTCCAAAATGCCTGCCGGTGAGGTTGATGTTCCGGTTAAGGGTATGCCAAACGGCGAATATGTCATGAGAATAGAGCAGCCAAGAGGTGAGGCTATTTATTATGTAAAGGCCAACGGAACCAAGTTCATAGACAGAATGAGAGTCCGCACTCCTACATTTGCCAATCTGTCAGGTCTGGTTGAGACCTTAAAGGGCTGTGATCTTGCAGATGTGCCGATCCTTGTACTTACAATTGATCCATGTATCAGTTGTACTGAGAGATAATACACCTAAGTCGTCTAAATATCTTTTGATAAAAGGAGTTAATTATGGCATTTGCAAGTTTCAATAAAACAGTAATCAGTAATCTTTTTTCAAAGCCTAAGACAAGAAAGGTTGAAAAAGAGTATCCACAGGGAACCAGAGGTCATGTTGAGAACGACATGGATCTGTGCATCCTTTGCGGACTTTGCTCAATTAAATGTCCCACACATGCGATCACAGTTGATAAGGCTGAGAAGACATGGTCGATCAGACCTATGAGCTGTATTCAGTGCAGATGCTGCGTAGACAACTGCCCCAAGAAGTCCCTTTCAATGGGGCTGCGATTCCAGGAGCCAGGGTCTGATAAGATCACCAAGACCTTCAAGCAGTCAGAGAAGGCAATTGCGGCTCAGGAAGCTCTTATGAAGGCAGCGAGGGAGAGAGCAGCTGCAGCCGCTGCGGCAAAAGCAGCACAGGCCGCTCAGAATCCACAGCAGGTACCTTCAGCACAGGCACCCGCAGCTAAGGCACCGGAAGCACAGACACCTAAGACGGATAAATGATTATAAAGAATATTAGTGTTAAAGGGGCGGTACAGGGAGTTGGTTATCGCCCCTTTATTGCTGAATTGGCAGCAAAAAACAATTTAAAGGGTCATGTAAAGAACATAGGAGCATCTGTCGAGATCGTCGCCGCAGGCGATGCGGAGGATCTGGATGCTTTTATTTGTGATATAGAAACATCAAGTCCCGAAGGGTCATTTATCGTAGATATCATAGTGGAAGATAAGGGTGAGGATTCAAAAACAGAATTTTCTGATTTTACAATCTCTGACAGTTCCCAGATGGATCTTACCAAAGAGATTCCTGTTTTTCTGCCTGATATCGGGATATGTGACAAGTGCATGGAGGAGATGCTTGATCCAAATGACCGCAGATACAGATATCCTCTTATCAGCTGCGCCTCATGCGGACCAAGGATCAGTATTCTGGACAATCTTCCCTATGACCGCGGCAATACAACCATGAAGAGCTTTTTAATGTGCGATGTCTGTGGCAGGGAATATTTATCTGGACGAAGGAGATATGCGCAGACGATCTCGTGTCATGATTGTGGTCCGCAGATCCTGTTTAAATACAAAAATCCTGACGGACTTCAAAATGAAATTATTGCTGAAGAAGCAGTCAGTAAAGCGGCTGATACTGTAAAAAACGGCGGAGTAATAGGTCTTAAAGGTATCTCGGGCTATCAGCTTGTCTGTAAACCGGAGAGCAAAGCCGCAAAGAGGCTTCGTAAGATCAAGGGACGTGAGAACAAACCCTTTGCGATCATGTTCGCAACAATGGAAGATGTGAGAAAATGCGCATTTGCCACATATTTTGAGGAAAAGCTTCTGAAGTCATCTGCAAGACCTATAGTACTTCTTAAGAAGAAGCATGAATTCCCTTATGAAGTAACTGCAGGGAGCCGTTATATCGGAGCGTTTTTACCTTCATCAGGTATTCACAGGCTCTTATGTGATGAGGCAGGACCCCTTATTGTAACAAGTGCCAATATATCCGATGAGACGATCATAACTGATGATGATCGATTCTACGACGCCTTTTTTGATAAAACCGATGGAATGTGCTATCACTTAAGACGCATCAATATACCTCAGGACGATTCGGTTGTATTCGTCATAGGAGACGGCGATGAGCAGAGCTGTCAGTTTATGAGAAGAGCACGGGGATATGCGCCCCTTCCGCTGTTTGTTTCACAGGAGATTAGAGGTTTGGTGAAAACCGGCACCGTCCTTTCGACCGGTGGTGACCTTAAGAGCACTTTTTCTTTTGGCAAGGGAGACAGGATACTCACGTCTTCGCATATCGGTGATCTCAAAGATAAGAATACCCATGAGACCTTTGAATTTCTGACTGATGAATATCAGCGTATATTCGAGCTTGAACCCACGATCATAGTAAATGATCTTCATCCGGGGTATTTTTCTTCTGCGTATGCCAGGAAGCTGTCAGAAAAGAAAAATATCAGGAATATTGCGCTGCAGCACCATTTTGCCCATGTTTATTCGGTCATGGCTGAAAATTCCCTACAAAGTAGCATTGGGGTTGCTTTTGATGGCACCGGATATGGATTAGATGGCACAATATGGGGCGGCGAGTTTTTGTACTGCAACAAAGCACAAATGAGTCGGGAAGGGCATCTGTCAGCTATAAGGCTAATTGGAGGAGATGCAGCTTCCAAAAATGCAGCGGATGTCGAAAGATGCTACAGGCTCGCAGCCTATACAAAATCTGATGAAGAGCCTGCTGGCTTTGAAGACCCAAGACTTGACATTATATCAAAAGCTCTTATAAATAATATAAACACCTTTGAGTGCAGCAGCATGGGAAGGCTATTTGATGCTGTTTCGGCGCTGCTTCAGACAGGGATTTACAATTCCTATGAAGGAGAATGCGCGATCAGCCTTGAAAATGAGGCTTTGAAATTCATGGAAGACTCAGGTGGAGAGCCTGATTATCCCTCATTTTGTTTTAACATACAGACCGCAGACGCATCGATCATTGTCGACCAGAATGATCTGTTCAGACAGATACAAAGATGCAAAGAAAGCGGAAAATACAGTGCCGGCGCGATTTCCCTGGGATTCCATATGGCTGTGGCAGCTGTGGTGCCAGAAGTATGTAAGGTCATAAGGGAAAAGAGGTCGGAGAATAAAGTCTGCCTGTCGGGAGGTACTTTCAACAACAGGATAATCCTTTCAAAGACAACAGAGCTTCTTAAAAAAGAGGGCTTTGAAGTTTTCTGGAACAGAAAAGTTCCTCTTGGAGACGGAGGTATATCTGTCGGACAGGCGTACTATGGAATGCTACGTTTTTTGAATGATAAGGAGTAATTATGTGTGTGGCTTTACCCGGAAAAGTAGTTGGTCTTGAGGGAACAACAGCAACAGTTGATTTCTCAGGTAATATAGTCAGAGCAGAAGCCGGTCTTGTAAAAGTTTCCGTCGGGGACAGGGTTTTGGTTCACGCAGGATGTATCATACAGACAATGGATGATGACACCGCTGCTGAAATAGAAGAAATGTTCAGGGAAATAGAAGATCTTGAGGCGTAAATGACTGTGAATGATTTTGGAAAAATAGTAGATGAACTTAAGAATTATGACGCGGAAGAAGTGAGGATAATGGAGGTGTGCGGAACACATACCGCAGCCATATCCAAGAGCGGGATACCCGGGATGCTATCTCCTAAGATAAAGCTGATATCAGGCCCCGGCTGCCCTGTCTGTGTTACTGTGACTGCCGTAATTGACAGGCTTGTGGAGCTATCAAAGACTCCGGAAACCTGCGTGCTGACATTCGGTGATCTGATAAGAGTAAGAGGAACGCATAAGTCACTTGCAGATTCGAAAGCTGAAGGCGGAAGAGTAAAAATGGTTTACTCGCCCATGGAAGCCATCGCAATGTGCAGGCAGGATCCTGATACAACTTATGTATTTGCTGCAATAGGATTTGAAACTACAACTCCTGTATATGCTCTTTTGCTTGAACAGGCTGTCTCAGAGGGAATCAGCAATCTGAAGCTTGTGACATCCCTAAAGACAATGCCTGAAGTAATAAGATGGGTTGTAGGCAATGAGGGCGGTGTAGACGGTTTTATAGCTCCGGGGCATGTTGCAGCAGTGACGGGCGGCGGTGTATTCAGAGATCTCTCGGATGAACTTGGCATACCGTTTGTGGTATCAGGATTTGAGGCCAGGCAGCTCCTACTCACGATATATTCCCTTGTGAAAATGAAGGGAAAGGGCGGTTATAAGAATCTTTATAAAAGCGTTGTTACAGAGGACGGCAACACGGCAGCCGCGCACATTGTGGACAAATATTTTGAGAAGGCTGATGCCTCCTGGAGGGGCATGGGTAAAATTGCCGGTTCAGGTCTGATACTGAGAAAAGAGTACTCACAGTTCGACTCGGGAAGCAAAGGACTCGAAGAGGATCATGAACCTGCCGGGTGTCAGTGCGCCAGAGTGCTTGTCGGCAAAATAAGACCGTATGAGTGTCCACTGTTCGGCAAGGTCTGCACACCTGACAATGCGCGCGGGGCGTGTATGGTATCAACAGAGGGCAGCTGTTACAACTATTTTGTTTCCGGGAGAAAATAATATATGAAAATTACAATGGCACACGGAAGTGGCGGAGAATCAACTTCACGACTTATAAGTGATGTCTTTTCCAAGCACTTTTCAAATGAATATCTTTCGAAACTCGAGGACTCCGCAGTGGTTCCCGGCGCCGGTAGGATAGCGGTTACTACTGACAGCTTTGTGGTAACGCCTGTCATATTTCCGGGCGGCGATATAGGAAGACTGTCTGTTTGCGGAACAGTCAACGATCTTTTGATGAGCGGATCAAAGCCAAAGTTTATCACCTGTGGCTGCATTCTCGAGGAAGGCCTTGACTTGGAGGTTCTCGATAAGGTTATCGCTTCAATGGCGGAGACGGCAAAAGAAGCTGGTGTACTTGTGATAACCGGCGATACCAAGGTCATTGAGAATAAGGGTGGCACACCGGGGCTTTTGATAAACACCTCAGGAGTAGGATACATAGAAGACGATTTTACCGTTCCGGGACCTCAGAGACTGATGGATGGCGACAGGATCATAATTTCCGGCAATTTAGGAGATCACCACGCGGCCATTCTCGGTACAAGGATGGGGATTGAGACGAATATTGTCTCTGACAATGCTCCGCTGGTTGAGATGGTGAGGGCGCTTATAGATAGCGGAATTGAAGTACATGCTATGAGGGATGTGACAAGGGGCGGACTTGCTACAGTTCTGCTCGAATTCTGCAGTGCGTCGCAGTGTGCCATCGAACTTGATGAGCAGTCCATACCGGTTTCTTCTGCTGTAAAGGATTTTTGCGGCATTCTCGGACTTGATCCGATGTACATGGGCAATGAAGGGAAAATGGTGCTGTCAGTACCGGAAAAAGATTCCGAGAGGGCAATTTCACTTATAAGGAAGTCGCGCTACGGAGAAAACGCTGCGATCATAGGAGCGGTAAAAAAATCTGAAAGCGGTAAGTCTGATACGGGACTCAGCATTCTGACAGAGATTGGCGGACAGCGCATAATGGGACCCCTGTATGGTGAAGGGCTACCAAGAATCTGCTAAATGTGATATAATACTTCAATCGCGTTAAAAGTTTTTGTCTTTGGACAATAAGGAATAGATATGGAATTTAAGAGAATTAATAAAGATACCGTAACATGTATAATCACTGAAGATGATATGTTCGAACAGGGCATCAAGCTTGAAGATCTTTTTGAAAAGAAGAAGGAAGCAATGGACTTTCTTCATGAGGTGATGAAGAAGGCAGAGGAAGAGGTTGACTACAAGCCCACAGGATCATTTATGCCGATGCAGATAACGGTCCTTCCCGATCACTCGATATATCTTACTCTCTCAGAGAACGCCTCCGCGTCAATAGGTGAGATCATAAGAAATCTCACTGAAAAGGCCGGCATCAAGATTCCCAAGAATGTACTTGAGGACATCGGAGACTCAGCAGATGAAGACAGACTCAACAGGCTCAATGACTACTTAAAGAGCCTTAGACAGATCACAGGCAAGGTCAAAGATCTGGTCGAGGGAGAGGCCCAAGAAAAAGAGGAAGAAAAAGACTCTTCCAAGGTATCTATCAACAGCAATGCTACCGTTGAAGGGACAAGAAAGAAGGCACAGCGCATTTCAACAGGTGCTGCTCCGGCTCTCTCTGAAGAAGAAAAAAATGCCAGAAGGCTCAGATTCCACGAATATATCTTTTTATTTGACAATCTTCAGACTGTTATTTCATTTTGCAAAAAGGCTCCGTCCGATCTGCAAATCGGAAGCTGCCTGTACAAGGATCCTAAGTCGGGAGCCTATTATCTTGACATCAAAAGACAGAATGAGGATCCGACAACTTTTTCTGCACTGTTTACAATGGCGTATGAATTTGGACGTTTCTATGCCAGCAATTTAAATACAATTGCTCATATCCGGGAGACAAGTGAACTCATTGTAGGGGACAATGCTATAGCTACTCTCTCTCTTGTTTGATTTAAGATGAGTTTATTTGAACGGTCATATCCTGGCCGTTCAATTTTTTTTGGAAGAGCGGATGTGTGAGGTTTTTATGAGACTCAACCGGTATATTGCTGCCTGTGGTGTGTGCTCCCGCAGAGAAGCTGATAAACTAATAGCATCGGGCCAGATCCTGATCAATGGTAAGACTGCAGAGCTTGGAGCTGTGGTGGAGGATGGCGATACGGTCACCTATAACGGGAAGACTATCACCAGAGTAGAAGAAACTGTTGTGCTCGCATATTACAAACCTGTTGGAGTAGTCTGTACAGAGAGAGATCCCCACGCCGAAAGGACGGTGCTGGATGATATAGATACGGACATAAGAGTTACCTATGCGGGGCGACTTGATATGGATTCCGAGGGACTTCTTATACTTACCAACAACGGATCGCTCATAGATGCTATGATGAAGGGAAGCCATCATCATGAAAAAGAATATATTGTCGATGTTGACAGAGATATTGATAAAGAATTTATCAGGTCTATGGAAGAGGGAATTTACCTCAAAGACCTCGGAGTAAAGACGAGACCCTGTAAGGCAAAAAAGATTGGACCAAGCAGTTTTGATATCATCCTGACCCAGGGACTGAACAGGCAGATCAGGCGAATGTGTGCAGCACTAGGAGCTGAGGTGGTCAGGTTAAAGAGAATAAGGGTCATGACTGTCCACCTGGAAGATTATGAGCTTAACCCCGGTGAATATGTAAGGCTTAATGACGATGAGATAAAAAAACTCATGGACGCCTGTAAATGAAATAGATGGAGTGGACTTAATGGACAAAGAGATTATTAAGAAGGAATATGATGAACTGGTTAAGACAATAAAGCATCATATGGATCTTTACTACAACAGAAACGAAGCTGAGATATCGGATTATGAATATGATCAGCTTATGCAGCGGCTCAAGGCGATTGAGAAGGAAAATCCTGAGCTTGTTACCCCTGACTCGCCGAGCAGGATCATAGGCGGAACAGCAAAGAGAGAAGCCGGAGTTAAGGTCACCCACAATGTGCCGATGCTATCCATCGAGGATGTTTTTAACAAAGAGGATGTATCAGCATGGGTTTCCAAGGTACATGCGCTACATCCCGACGCGCTTTTTTCTGTCGAGCAGAAGATTGACGGACTTAGCATGACGCTTCGTTACAACAAAGACCCTGAGAGCGGCAAACTTAAGCTGACTCTTGCCGAAACCAGAGGAGACGGTCTTGTGGGCGAAGATGTCACCGAGAATGCGCTAATGATACCCGATGTCAAAAGAATCATTGACCTTCCCTATGACTATCTGGAACTGAGGGGAGAGGTCTATATGTCCCACGAGGATTTTGAAGCCTACAATGCAGAGCAGGAAGCAAACGACAAAAAGATTAGTGCTAATCCGAGAAATCTTGCTGCGGGGACGCTCCGTCAGCTTGACCCTTCAATAACCAAAAAGAGGGGACTTAAGATGTTTGTGTTCAATATACAGGATGGCCCCGAAGAACTTCGCATCTCACATGTCAATGGACTTGACGAGCTGGAAAAAGCAGGCATAAAGGTTGTATATCATAAACTCTGCAGAAATGCCGATGAGATATCTGATACAATCGATGAGATTGGAGAGATGAGAAATAACATAGAATACGATCTTGACGGAGCAGTTATCAAAGTTGACAACACTTTGTGGAGAGATGATTTCCCTGCAGGATCCAAGTACTCGAGCGGACATATAGCCTATAAGTATCCGCCTGAGGAGAGAGTTGTCGTAATGGATGAGATACTTGTCGATGTAGGCAGGACAGGCAAGCTTACCTTTACGGGGAGTTTTCACGATGCTGAGACAGGTAAGCCTGCAAGGCTGTGTGGAACCAGTGTTTCAAGAGCAACCCTCCACAATCAGGACTATATAACCGATATGAAGATAGGCATAGGAGGCCACTACAGACTCTTTAAGAGCGGTGAGATCATTCCCAAGCTGAACGGGTGCGTAAAAGAACCTGAAGAAATATATAAAGCGCCTTCTGTATGTCCTGTCTGCGGTAAAGAACTTGTTCGGGAAGCAGACACTGCTGATATAAGATGTATCAATCCGACATGTCCTGCCCAGATTGTGAGAACAATTGCATATTTCACTTCAAGAGATGCAATGAACATTATGGGACTTGGTGATACACTTGTAGAAGCACTGGTTAAGGAGGGATACCTGCGAAGCTATGCTGATATATATCATCTCAAAGATCACCGGGATGAGCTTATTGAAAAGGGACTGATAGGTAAAGAGAAGAATACCGACAAGCTGCTTGCCCAGATAGAGAAGTCTAAGCAGAACGAACCGGATAAGCTGCTTACTGCACTTGCGATCAGGAATGTCGGCAAGGTCGCCGCAAGAGAGATAATGAAGCATTTCGACAACCTCTTGGATCTTGCGAAGGTTACAAAAGACGGATTTACGGCAATCCCGGATATAGGGGAAACAACAGCCTCAGATCTGTACAGTTTTTTCCACGATGATAAAAATCTTGAGGTGTTGAATGACCTTAAGGAGAGCGGACTTAACATGAATGCTGCCGCAAATGCGATGGCTTCAGATAAGCTGTCAGGAATGACAATAGTTGTAACCGGAACCCTTCCTACACTTGGAAGGAAAGAAGCTGAGGAACTGATAGTTTCCAACGGAGGAAAAGCATCAGGAAGCGTATCCAAAAAGACAAGCCTCGTGCTTGCGGGAGAAGCTGCCGGAAGTAAGCTGACCAAGGCTAATGAACTGGGTATACGCGTAATCGATGAAGAAGAGTTTTTAAATATGCTTAAATAACGGGGGATAATAAAATGCCAATCAAAGTTCAGAACGATCTACCGGTAAGAGACATACTTGAGAAGGAGAATATCTTTGTTGTCGATGAGAACAGGGCTATGCATCAGGATATCAGATCTCTGCAGATATGTATCCTGAATCTCATGCCGCTTAAGGAGGATACGGAGCTGCAGCTTCTAAGGTCACTCTCCAATACTCCTTTGCAGATTGACGTCTCCTTCATGCAGATGAGCTCGCACAATTCTGCCAATACGTCACCAAACCATCTTCTTAAGTTCTACAATACGTTTGACGAACTTAAGGACAACACCTATGACGGACTTATCATCACAGGCGCTCCTGTTGAGCAGATGGCATTTACTGATGTGGATTATTGGGATGAACTTTGCAGGGTATTTGAATGGTCCAAGACCAATGTTACTTCCACTTTCCATATCTGTTGGGGTGCGCAGGCCGGTATCTATTACCACTACGGCATAGACAAAGAGCCGCTCGAAGACAAGATGTTCGGAATTTTCAGACACAGGGTCATGAACAGGAAAGTACCGCTTGTAAGAGGCTTTGACGACGTATTTGTTATGCCTCATTCAAGACATACAGAGACACCGTCCAAGAAGATCCACGACTGTGAAGATCTTGTGGTGCTTGCGGAGTCCAAGGTCGCCGGAGTATTCTTGTGCATGAACAGATCAGGAAGCCAGATCTTTGTTATGGGTCATGCGGAATACGACAGGCTGACTCTCGATTCCGAGTACAAGAGAGATCTGGGCAAGGGGCTCAAGATCGCTGTCCCTGTCAATTATTATCCCGATGATGATCCGGAGAGGACACCGGATCTTGTATGGAGAAGCCATGCCAACAATCTTTATTCAAACTGGCTGAATTATTATGTTTACCAGAATACACCTTATAAATGGGGACAGATCCTGGATGAAGAAAAGAGGACACTCGCGTCAAAGGATTTGACACAGAAGGTTGTCAGATAGTCGGAGGTGATCATCATTGAACAAGATCAGAAAAATCTATACACAGTTTCCAGGTGGCAGACATAAAGTGCTTACCCTCAGCTATGACGATGGCAAGATTCCTGATAGAGAATTGGTTGCTCTTTTCAACGAATACGGACTGAAGGGCAGTTTTAATGTAAACTCCGGTATGGAGGACACACCTTTTACAGAGGCATACAACGAGAGGATACCCATGTCAGAGTACAAAAAGCTCTATGAGGGCCATGAAGTTGCCTGCCACTCAGTGACACATCCCACTATTGCAAGATGCCCCTCGGAACAGATCGTAAGACAGATAATAGAGGACCGTGCAGTACTTGAAGATGTAATGGGATATCCTGTCAGGGGATTTGCTTATCCGAACGGCTCTTTTTCTGAGCCTGTCGTTGATACGCTTAAATCTTGCGGCATCGTATACGCAAGGACTGTTGCATCTACTCACAGTTTTAATATCCCGGAGAATTTCCTTTTGTGGAATCCCACATGTCATCACGCTGATCCGGCCTTTGAAGATCTGTATGAGAGTTTTATAAAACAAGATAAAAAACAGTACCTCCTTATGCTTTATGTATGGGGGCACAGCTATGAGTTTGTCAGGGATAATAATTTTGAAATTATCGAAAAATTTTCTAAAAAGATTGGAAACAAATCGGATATTTGGTATGCGACCAATATAGAAATTGTTGATTATCTCGAGAGGGCAAAGCGAATCCAGGTCTCTGTTAATGGGGATTTTGCGTACAATCCGAGTTTTGAAAGTGTCTGGATTGAAGTTGACGGCAGGAGCATTGAGTTAAAAGGCGGAGTTACAACGCAGTTGTAATTTTCATTTTAATAAGTTAAAATATATATGTTAAGTCGTTAATTATCAAAAAGGAGAAATGCCCTATGCCTCTAAACATTGAGAATGATGACCTTGAATCAAAAACTTCCGAGCTTAAGAAAAAACCTACCAAGAAGACCAAAGAAATGCTTGATGAGAATACCAAGCAGATAGAAGAACTTCATGTTCAACAGGATCAGCTGTCCGCTGAACTTGAGGCGCTTAAGAAAGAAGAAGAGGCACTTGGGGATAAGTCTGCGCTTAATATGAATGTCACCCACAAAAAGTTTGGTAAAGGTGTAGTGACCAAGCAGGATGGCAAGTATATTGAAGTAAAATTTGATGATGTTACCAAAAAATTTGTACTTCCCGGATGTATCGCTGACAAGTTCCTCGAAGTTGAGGATGAGAGCATACTTGATTATTATGCCAAGTGCAACGAGATCCATGAAAAGACAATGGCGACTGAACTTAAGATCAAATCAGCCACCTATGCGATCCAGAGACATGAAGACGCTATAGAAAGATTAAATGCCAAGCTCAAATAAGAGCCTGGCATTTTTTTAACCTGCGTTTTCAATTACTTTCTTCTGGGCTGTTGAGAGCATGAGCTTTATTCTGTTGAGCTGGTTGACCTCGGAAGCTCCCGGGTCATAGTCTATCGCAACGATATTGCAGCCCGGATACATCTTTCTCATCTGCTTTATGACTCCCTTACCGACTACATGATTTGGAAGACAGCCAAATGGCTGTGTGCAGACGATATTTGTCGCGTCTTCTTTGATAAGCTCAACCATTTCACCTGTAAGGAACCATCCCTCGCCCGTCTGGTTACCTATAGAGACTATAGGCTTTGCATACTCTACAAGCTTATAGATACTTGTCGGCGGATCAAAATGCATACTCTTTTCAAATGCCTTTGTTGCGCCGCTTCTGAGCTTCTCGATTGCCCAGATGGCAACTTTCATAAGGGCTGCGGTTTTCTTGCTTGTTCCGAGTTCCTCTGCCTTGTATATCTGGTTGTAGAAGCAGTAGAGCATGAAGTCCATAAGGTCAGGGACAACTGCCTCAGCTCCCTCAGATTCCAAAAGCTCGACAAGATGGTTGTTGGCTGCGGGAGCAAATTTTACCAGTATCTCTCCGACAACACCGACTCTGGGCTTTTTGATATCATTGAGCTCTATGTGGTCAAAGTCCTCGATGATCTCACGACAAAGTTTCTGAAATTTAAAGAAATTCATATTTTGGGAAGTCACGAATTCCTTTACAACTTCAAGCCACTTGCGGTGACATTCATCTACAGAGCCTTCAACCTTCTCGTAGGGCCTCATCCTGTAAACACATCTCATGAATATATCGCCAAATACAACGCCGTAGGCCGCCCTCTGGAGCATCTCAAAATTGAGATGAAAGCCCGGGTTTGACTCAAGTCCGGAGAGGTTAAGGGAGATAACCGGGATCTGCTCCATGCCTGCCTTTTTGAGGGCTCTCCTTATGAATCCAACGTAATTGGTCGCTCTGCATCCACCGCCTGTCTGGGACATGATAACAGCCGTCCTGTCCAGGTCATATTTGCCTGAATGAAGTTCATCCATGATCTGTCCTACAACCCAGAGTGAAGGGTAGCACGCGTCGTTATTTACATATTTAAGTCCCATATCAATGGCTCTTCTGTTGTCATTCTGCATAACAACGAAATTATAGCCACATGCCGCAAAGGCCGGCTCGAGGATGTCAAAGTGAATCGGTGACATCTGCGGACAGAGTATCGTATAGTTCTTTCTCATATCCTCGGTGAAGAGAACCCTGTTGTTGGCAGTTGAGCGAATTGTGCGCTGCTGGTTTTTCTGTTTTCTGACTCTTATGGCAGCAAGGAGCGAACGAACACGGATCCTTGCACTGCCGAGGCTGTTTACCTCATCAATCTTAAGGCACGTATAGATCTTGTCAGAACCGGAGAGTATATCATTGACCTGGTCAGTCGTAACCGCGTCAAGACCGCATCCAAAAGAATTGAGCTGAATAAGATCCAGATCGTCTCTTGTTCTTACATAGCTGGCTGCTGCATAAAGTCTTGAGTGGTACATCCACTGGTCTGATACTATGAGAGGTCTCTCGGGCTTGCCAAGATGTGAAATACTGTCCTCTGTAAGGACGGCAACGCCATAGGAGCAGATCATGTCAGGAATTCCGTGGTTGATCTCGGGATCCACATGATAGGGTCTTCCTGCGAGAACAATACCGTGTCTGTTGTTCTTTTCCATCCACTCAAGTGTTTCCTCGCCCTTTTTCTCAATATCCAGACGGGCGTTTGCCATTTCGTCCCAGCCGGCTTTACATGCATTTATTATTAGCGCAGCAGGGATCTCCGAGAACTCCTTGACGAGAGAATCAGTAACTGTCTCCAGGTTCGTAAATGACATGAACGGATTGCGTAGTTTCATTTTGCCGCCTGTTATTGCTTCTACGTTATTCTTGATATTCTCTGAATACGAAGTAACAATCGGGCAGTTGTAGTGGTTAGAAGCGCCTTCCACCTCCTCGCGCTCATAGAAGAGACCGGGATAGAAGATAAAATCGACATTCTGTCTGATAAGCCACTCTATATGACCATGTGAGAGCTTGGCGGGATAGCATTCCGACTCACTGGGTATTGATTCAATACCCATCTCGTATATCTGATGTGTGGATCTTGGTGAGAGCACAACCCTGTATCCAAGTTCTGTAAAGAAGGTAAACCAGAATGGGTAGTTTTCATAGAAATTAAGAACTCTGGGTATACCTACAGTACCTCTTACGGCCTTGTCATCTTCGAGAGGTTCGTAGCCGAAAAGTCTCTTGTACTTATAATCATAGAGATTCGGAATACCCTCGGCATTCTTGACTTTTCCGATACCTCTTTCACATCTGTTGCCGGAGATGTGCTGACGACCACCTGTAAACTTGTTGATAGTAAGTCTGCAGTGGTTGGTACAGCCCTGGCAGGTTGTCATGCTGGTTGAATATTTAAGGCTGTTTATCTGATCGATCGACAGCATTGTGGTCTTGTAGCCGTCTACCTCTTCAAAACGATCCCTTGCGATGAGAGCGGCACCAAAAGCGCCCATGATGCCGGCGATATCAGGTCTTATAGCCTCAGCTCCCGAAATTATCTCAAAGGCACGAAGAACAGCGTCATTGTAGAAGGTTCCGCCCTGAACAACAATGTGCTCACCAAGATCTTTGGCGTCTGACACCTTGATAACCTTAAACAGCGCATTCTTGATAACAGAGTACGCAAGTCCGGAGCTGATGTCAGCGACATCTGCGCCTTCTTTCTGCGCCTGCTTAACCCTCGAGTTCATGAATACGGTACATCTTGTACCAAGGTCAACGGGAGACTTGGCATAAAGAGCTACTTTGGCAAAATCCTGAACACTGTAATCAAGTGATTTGGCGAAGGTCTCGATAAAAGAGCCGCATCCTGAAGAGCAGGCCTCATTGAGCTGTACCGAATCCACAGAACTGTTCTTGATATGGATGCACTTCATGTCCTGGCCGCCTATATCAAGGATACAGTCTACCTTGGGATCAAAGAAGGCAGCGGCATTGTAGTGAGCAATGGTCTCAACCTCTCCGTCATCAAGAAGAAGGGCAGATTTTAAAAGAGCTTCACCGTAGCCAGTGGAACAGGCCCTAGCAATCCTGACGCCCTTTGGCATCAGCTTGTAAATCTCCTGAATGGAACTTATAGCAGTCTTTAAAGGGCTGCCGTTATTACTTGAATAGAAGGAGTAGAGCAGATCGCCGTCCTCGCTGATAAGCGCGCACTTTGTGGTGGTTGAACCGGCATCTATTCCAAGGAAAGCATTACCGACATAGGTATCGAGTTTTCTTGTTTTGACACGGTAGTTATCCTGTCTCTGCTTAAAGGCTTTGTACTCATCCTCTGATCTGAAAAGAGGGTCAAGCCTGTTGACCTCCGCATCCATCACAATCTTGTGAGAGAGCTTGCCAGTCATGTCATCCATGGAGTAAAAGACATCTTCACTTGCATTCATTGCGGAGCCTATAGCTGCGAACAGGTGAGAATTGTCCACGTCTATGGTGTGCTCCTCGTCCAGGTGAAGGGTCCTGATAAATGCTGCCTTAAGCTGGTCAAGGAAGTGCAGAGGACCGCCCAGGAAAGCGACGTGACCTCTTATGGGTTTGCCGCAGGCAAGACCGGAAATTGTCTGGTTTACAACTGCCTGGAAAATGGAAGCGGACAGATCTTCCTTGGTAGCGCCCTCGTTGATCAGGGGCTGGATATCAGATTTGGCGAAGACACCGCATCTTGCTGCTATAGTATAGAGAGAGTTGTATCCTCTCGCATATTCATTGAGACCGGTAGCATCAGTCTGAAGAAGAGATGCCATCTGGTCGATAAACGAGCCTGTACCTCCGGCGCAAATACCGTTCATACGCTGTTCCACATTGCCGTCTTCAAAGTAGATGATCTTGGCATCCTCACCGCCCAGCTCAATTGCTACATCAGTCTTTGGAGCAAGCTTTTTGAGTGATGTTGAAACCGCGACAACTTCCTGAACGAAGGGTACGTCAAGGTGTTTGGCAAGAGTAAGTCCGCCGGAACCTGTTATAACCGGATGGAGAGTGATGTTGCCACATTTGCCTTGAGCCTCTTTTAAGAGCTCTGCAAGTGTCTCCTGAATGTTGGCAAAATGTCTCTTGTAATCGGAAAAGACAATGCCGCCATCCTTATCCAGTATCGCAATTTTAACAGTAGTGGAACCTATATCGATTCCGAGTGTGTAATCTTTTGAAATCATAATTACCTCTTATTTAATACATTTCATAAATCCAAATGATTATATAGCAGAGGGGAACAAATTGCAATTAAAGGTTTAAGTATGTGTTGTTTACAATATATTCCTCAAATGTTAAAATGTGGACTAAACATAATGGTAGAAATCAGGAGTTGTAAATATGAATAATTTCATGAATGAACTTGAGCGTAAGTTTGGAAAATACGCGATAAATAATCTCACAATATACATTATCGGATTGTACATTATCGGATACATACTTCAGATATTTACATCCAGGACTGGACTTACGTCCTTTATTACACTGGATCCGTATCTTATTCTTCACGGACAGGTCTGGAGACTTGTGTCATGGGTTCTCATTCCGCCGGGAGCAGCTAGTATATGGCTGTTTATCACGCTGTATCTGTACTATTTTATAGGCACGACAATGGAGAGGACTGTGGGAACCTTCAGATATAATGTCTTTATATTTGGAGGAATTCTTTTCACGATCCTCGCAGCGTTCGTATCACTTGCAGTATTTAATATTATGGCGGGCGGTAATCAGGACTATGTAAGTGTGCTTTCGGCTACATTCTCAAGTGTTTTCAGCACATATTACATTCAGCAGGCAATGTTTTTGTCCTTTGCACTCAGTTATCCCGATCTGCAGCTTCTCTTAATGTTTATCATACCCATCAAGGTTAAGTATCTGGGTATATTTTACGCTGCGGTTCTTGGATTCGAGGCAGTGTTCTACGGACTTATTCAGGGGGCATATCCGATCTTTTTCGTCATACTGTCCCAGTTCGCCAATCTCTTTCTTTTCTATGCCCAGACCGGAAGGCTCAGCCGCTTTAAGCCGGGCGAGGTTAAGAGAAGAAATGACTTTAAGAGAAATACAAGGATTACACCCAAGGGTATAACAAGGCATAAATGCGCAGTCTGTGGAAGAACAGAGGAAACGAACCCGGAACTTGAATTCAGATTCTGTTCCAAGTGCAACGGCAATTATGAGTACTGTCAGGATCATCTTTTCACACATGTTCATGTGAAGTAATCTGAGAATTTCTTTTCGATAAAAATATAGAACATGAGGGAGCAACAGGATGGGCAATCTTGACAATAAAGAAAAAGAATTTGCGGAAATCTTAAAGCATGTCACAAGAACCGCAAGGGAGAACAGGAATTTCATAACAAAAGAAGAGGTAACAGAGGCCTTCGCGGAGCTGTCACTTGACGATGCTCAGATTAAAATGGTGTTTGATTATCTTAAAAGCCACAACATCGGTGTAGATGAGCTTTTAGAAACAGAGGATAATCTTACAGAAGAAGAGACAGGGTACCTAAACAGCTATGTGGAGAGTCTTGAGGGACTTAACAGGCTCTCGGATGGAGAACTCGAAGCGGTCTCAATGGCTGCTATAGACGGAGATAAGCTTGCGCAGGCAAGAATTATTGAGAATTATCTTCCCCTTGTAGTTGATGTGGCAAGGATGTATTCCGAGCAGGGAGTTTATATTGAAGACCTTATCGGTGAGGGAAACCTTGCTCTGACAAGAGGTGTCACTATGCTTGATGCAGTAGGTGAGCCCAAAGAGGTTGAGAGCTTTTTATACAAGCTGATGCTCGATGCCATGGAGAAACTCATTGAGGAGAATCTCTCTGAGGATGCCGGAATGAACAAGGTTCTTGAGCTTGTTCAGGAAGTAGCTGATAAGGCAAAAGAGCTATCAGAGGATCTGAGGCGCAAGGTAACTGTTGAGGAACTCATGGAAGAGACAGGATGGGATGAAGACAAGATAAGGAGCGCCATCAAATTCAGCGCGGACAATATAGAGGATCTTGACAGCGGGGAAAACAATAAGAAATGAACAGTATTGTCAACGAAGATGATTTTAAGTACTACATGCAGGATATAGAGAGATACTATTTCGGCGTCAGATACAGCTACGAAGAGATATTAAATAATGAGATGGTTCCTTTTAAATACAAGACCATAATCACCAAGTATTTAAAAGATGAAGTGGATTACAGCGCAACTTTGGAAAGCCATCTTTATTATATGAACAGAGATAATTTTGATTACAGGATTTATAAGCAGCTTCGGTCCAGGATAAGAACGAGCCTTTATAAGAATCCGGACAAAAAAGAGAACGGCTTTAAGGAAAAAGTATATACAGTGGAAGAGCTTACGCTTATACCACCTGAAGAAAAAGAGAGACTTGGGATAATTGTGAGAGAGCTGATTATCTCAAAATTGGCGCTTTTTGCTTTCTCGGTATAGACCTTACCAATAAGCTTTTTGGTATAAAAAAGAATGCCGCTTGCGGCATTCTCGCGCCGAGCGCGGTTGCATTTATGCAACATATACCTTACGCGCGAGTGCGCATCCATAGCGGAGCTTTTTTTATAGGAAATTCGGAGGAATTTCCTATAAAAAAAAATCACCCGACTGAATCGGGTGATTTAATTTGCTCTTATCAAGCTCTTTCTACTTTGTTGGATCTAAGGCAGCTTGTGCATACGTGCATTCTCTTTGTGAGACCGTTAATCTTAACGGCAACGTGCTGAACGTTAGAATTCCAAACTCTGTTAGATCTTCTATGAGAATGGCTTACGTTGTTTCCGAAATGTACGCCCTTGCCACAAATATCACATTTAGCCATTTTGACACCTCCTTAAGCCATGTAATCGTTTAATTTGTGTCTGCGGAAATTTCCGCAACATTGATATATTAACAAAAATAATCCAATAATGCAAGCTAATTCTATAAAATTTATAGTTTCTTTTTTTTTGAACTGCGATTATAATACTATATGTATGCAATGAAGCAGGTTTGTTTTATTTTGGACAAGCGCCTGCATTAAGGAGGAATAAATATGAAGGCTTCAGTGGTAAACACTCATATGGGAAATATCTCTATTGACAATGAAGTAATTGCCCAGTATGCCGGAGCTGTAGCTATGGAATGCTTCGGAATAGTCGGCATGGCCAATGTCAATGTCAAGGATGGTCTTGTAAGTCTCCTCAAGCTGGATACCATGACCAGAGGAATAAATGTGACACTTGATCAGAACAATAAACTCAAACTTGATTTTCACGTGATTGTTGCGTATGGGGTGAGTATATCTGCGGTATCTGAGAATCTTATTGATACTGTTAAGTATAAAGTAGAAGAATTTACGGGGCTTGAAATCGAAAAGATAAACATCTATGTCGAAGGCGTCCGTGTCATTGATTAAGGTTAAGTTCAGGAGGACCAGGTTTTGAGTAAAAATGCTATAGACGCTAAGATGATTGCCAAGATGTTCCTTTCGGGAGCCAGGAGTCTTGACGCTAAGAAGGAATGGATCAACGAACTGAATGTATTTCCCGTGCCGGATGGTGATACAGGTACCAACATGACCATGACCATCATGTCCGCAGCCAAGGAAGTTGGAAGTCTTGGAGACAATGCCGACATGAAGTCCATCTGCAAGGCAATTTCATCAGGGTCACTTCGCGGAGCCAGAGGTAATTCGGGAGTTATTCTTTCCCAGCTTCTCAGAGGCTTTACCAAGGTTGTCAAAGAGCATGATGTAATAACTGTAAGCGTACTTTCGGAGTCATTCGAGAAGGCTGTAGAAACGGCATACAAGGCTGTTATGAAGCCCAAGGAAGGAACAATCCTTACAGTTGCCAAAGGCGCAAGCGAGAAGGCACATGAGCTGAATGCTGAGGGCTGTGATGATATCGGCGAGTTCTGTGATAAGGTTATAGCCTATGCGGAGGAAGTTCTTGCCAAGACACCGGAGATGCTGCCGGTTCTCAAGCAGGCAGGTGTGGTTGATTCAGGCGGACAGGGACTTGTTCAGGTCCTTAAGGGCGCAAGGGATGGTTTCCTGGGCAAGGAGATCGATCTCAACATCACCGATGCCGACATCCCTACAAGAGACAAGGGTGAGAAAGATGTTCAGAAGACAGAGGACATCAAGTTCGGTTACTGCACTGAGTTCATAGTTCTTTTGAATAAGCCTCTCAACGTCAAGCAGGAAATTGATTTCAAGGGATTCCTTGAGTCGATAGGTGACAGCATAGTTATGGTTGCCGATGATGAGATCTGCAAAGTACATGTGCACTCCAATGACCCCGGTCTTGCGATTCAGAGAGCTCTTATGTACGGTCAGCTCTCCAATATGAAGATTGACAATATGTGGATGGAGCACAGAGAGAAGCTCTTCCATGAGAATAAAGACGGCTCCTGGTCAGAGATCAGGACGGAGATCAACGGTGCTGCAGAGCTTACTCCCACTTATAACAAGGATGATGACATCCCGCTTGGAGACAAGGTTTCTGAGGAAAGTGAAGAGAAGACTGTAGAAGCGGGACCCAGGAAGGAAGTCGGATTTGTGACAGTGTGTGCCGGAAGCGGACTTGCTGATATTTTCAGGGGTCTCGGTGTTGACTATGTAATAGAAGGCGGTCAGACCATGAACCCGAGCACTGCGGATATTCTTGACGCGGTTGCCAAGGTCAATGCAGATACTGTGGTTGTTCTTCCAAATAACAAGAACATCATACTTGCAGCCAATCAGGCAGCCATAATGTCTGAGGATTCTGAGGACGGCAAGAAGATCGTGGTTGTTCCATCCAAGACTGTGCCTCAGGGCATTACCGCGATAATCAACTATGTGCCTGATGTAGCGGTAGATGACAATATAGCAGCGATGACAGACTCTCTTTCAACCGTAAATACCGGTGAAGTAACTTACGCAGTAAGAGACACTGTCATTGATGATGTTTCGATCAAACAGGGCGACTATATGGGAATCGGCGACAAGGGTATCCTTGGTGTCGGATCTGATATCGCTGATGTGACCTTCGATATGCTTGAGAAGATGATGAATGATGATCTCGAGCTTATAAGTTTATACTACGGTGAGGAAATTGATGAGAAGGATGCTGACACCTTAAGGGAGAGGATTTCATCAAGATTCCCGCAGTGTGACGTTGAACTTCAGTACGGCGGACAGCCGATCTATTACTATATTGTTTCTGCAGAATAATTATTTGCCGTGAGAAAGCGGAACGGTTCTTGAAACACGGGGACGGTTCATTTGTTCCGGGATAGGAACTGATGAACCGTCCCTTATTTCATTCATCCGAATGTTTGGAGGTCCTAATTGTATTTTGACTCTTTGAATGAGAACATAACTGAATTAAAGGGAATCGGCGATAAGACAGCCAAACTTTTTAACAAGTGCGGTGTTTTTACCTGTGGAGATCTGATCACTTATTACCCGAGAGGCTATGACCGCTTTGATGCTCCCGTTAATGCGTGTGATCTGAAAGTTGGATGCATTGGCGCGGTAAGACTTACCGTGATCGGCAGTATAACCAAGCGCTATGTCCGCAATCTCTCTATTGTCGCCTTTGAAGGGGCAGACCAGACGGGGCGCGTAAAGATAACGTTTTTCAACGCGCCTTATCTTAGCAGCTCGATAAAATCAGGAACAGTTCACATTTTCAGGGGAATCGTAAGGAAAAAGGGAAATTTCTTTTCCATGGATCATCCCAAGATGTATAAAGAGGAAGAATATGCGGCGTTTGTCGGTAAACTTATGCCCCGTTATCCGCTTACTAAGGGGCTGTCCAACAACACTGTGCTCAAGTCGGTTGAAAAGGCATTTTTTAATATTGGAAGCATCCCCGAATTTGTGCCACAGGATATTCTGGACAGGCTCGGTCTTATGAGCTGCTTTGATGCGCTGCGGGGCATACATTTTCCCAAAGATGAGAGCTCGCTTGAGACTGCGCGAAGAAGGATAGCTTACAACGAGTTTTTCCTTTTTGTGCTAAGGCTTCGTCTTCTCAAAAAGAATACAGAAGATATTAAGAATACTGCACCGATGATAGAAGTCGCTGAGACGTCGAGACTTCTTGAAAAGCTCCCATACAGGCTGACGAATGCCCAGATGAGAGCCTGGGGGGATATAAAGAGCGATATCACCGGTCCATATGTGATGAATAGGCTTATTCAGGGTGATGTGGGTTCGGGCAAGACGATTCTTGCTTTTATGGCGCTTCTGACTGCGGCAGCAAACGGGTATCAGGGCGCTATCATGGCACCTACCGAGGTACTGGCTGTTCAGCATTTTGAGAATTTCAGGAAAATGATAGCAGAATATGACCTTCAATGTCTGAAACCTGTTCTTCTCACGGGTGCTCTTTCGGCAAAAGACAAAAAGGAGGCCCGGCGTCAGATAAGCGAAGGTGAAGTGAACTGTATTATAGGAACCAATGCGCTTATACAGGAGAAGGTAAACTACAAAAACCTCGCACTTGTGATCACTGACGAACAGCACAGATTTGGCGTTATGCAGAGAGGCACTTTGGCGGAGAAAGGGACAAATGCGCATGTACTTGCGATGAGTGCGACACCTATCCCGAGGACTCTGGCAATTATACTTTACGGTGATCTTCATATATCAATAGTCGATGAGAAACCGGTGGGAAGACTTCCTGTCAAAAACTGTGTGGTAGGAACCTCGTACAGACCAACAGCTTATAAGTTCATAAAGGACAGGGTCGAAGAAGGCAGGCAGGTCTACGTTATCTGTCCAATGGTGGAAGAGGGCGAACTCGACGGAGTGGAAAATGTGACCACTTATACACAGACGCTAAGGGCGAGCCTTCCTGAGAGCATAAATGTACAGATGCTTCACGGCAAGATGAAGAACCAGCAAAAGGACGAGATCATGACGGCCTTTGCGAGGAGGGACATCGATGTTCTCGTATCTACAACGGTCATAGAGGTTGGAATAAATGTACCGAACGCAACTGTGATGATGATCGAAAACGCTGAGAGATTCGGACTTTCTCAGCTGCACCAGCTCCGCGGAAGAGTCGGAAGAGGAAAAGAACAGTCATACTGTATCTTCATAAATTCCTCAGATGACGAGGAAAGCGCCAAGAGGCTTGAAGTCTTAAATAAAACCAATGACGGGTTTAAGATAGCGGAAGAGGATCTCAAGATGAGAGGCCCTGGCGATCTTTTTGGCATAAGACAGAGCGGTGAGCTCAATTTCAGGCTCGGAGACATTTATCATGACAGCGATCTGGTAAAAGAATCTGCAATAGATGCCGACAGGATACTCTCAGAAGACCCTGATCTAAGCCTTCCACAACATGATGTATTAAGGGGAATAATAAGCACAAAATCGGCAATTTCAGTTGACTTTACTACTTTATAAAAGTAATATATTTTTAGTACAAAAGGTAGAAAATAGGTGAATTATGTCTAAGATAGCAATTATTACTGACAGCAACAGCGGAATAACACAGAAACAGGGACAGGAACTTGGCATTTATGTTGTACCTATGCCGTTTATGATCAACGGAGCGGATTATTTCGAGGATATCAACCTCACTCAGGAACAATTCTATGAAAAGCTTGCTGAGGATGCGGAGGTTTCTACCAGCCAACCCACACCGGATTCATTGATGACACTGTGGGATAAAGTGCTAAAGGACTACGAACAGATCATTTATATCCCCATGAGCAGCGGACTTTCGGGTTCATGCCAGAGCGCCTATATGATCGCTCAGGAGGAATATGAAGGCAAGGTCTTTGTAATCGACAACCAGAGGATTTCAGTTACCCAGAGGCAGTCGGCTCTCGATGCCAAGGAAATGGCGGACGCAGGACTTTCAGCCCGCGAGATCGCAGATAAGCTCATCGAGACCAAATTTGAGTCGAGCATTTATATCATGCTTGATACGCTTCATTATCTGAAAAAGGGTGGCAGGATCACTCCTGCGGCAGCTGCGCTCGGAACGCTCTTAAGGCTTAAGCCAGTTCTGCAGATCCAGGGTGAGAAGCTCGATGCCTTTGCCAAGGCAAGGACGACCTCACAGGGCAAGAGCATTATGATAAATGCTATAAAGTCAGATATAGAGAACAGATTTGGCGGAATGGAGGCAGGAGATTTCTGGATTGCCGGTGCCTACACCAAGAATCTGGATGCTGCGCTTGAATGGAAAAAAGAAGTTGAGCAGGCATTTCCCGGACATGAGATGTACATGGATCCGCTTTCACTATCGGTTGGCTGTCACATAGGCCCCGGGGCTCTGGCAGTTACCGTTACAAGAAAAATACATTTCTGATGATGCAAAAGGGGTATTAAATGGCAGTACAGGAACAATATGACGCTTCCAGCATAACAGTCCTCGAAGGTCTTGAGGCGGTCCGCAAAAGACCGGGAATGTATATAGGAAGTGTTACCACCAGAGGCCTTAACCATCTTGTTTATGAGATTGTGGACAATGCCGTCGATGAACATCTGGCAGGATTCTGCTCCAGGATATATGTAACTCTTGAAGCTGACGGATCAGCAACCGTTGAGGACAATGGAAGAGGAATCCCTGTTGGAATGCATGCCAAGGGGATAACGGCAGAGCGTGTCGTACTCACGATGCTCCATGCAGGCGGCAAATTTGATAATAATGCATATAAGACCAGCGGAGGACTTCATGGTGTAGGTTCCTCCGTTGTTAATGCGCTCTCAACCAGGATGAAAGTCCGGGTTAAAAAGGACGGATTCATTTATGAGGATGCCTATGAGCGCGGTATTCCCACGGTGGAGCTTGAAAATGGTCTTTTAAAGCCTGTAGGCACCACAAAAGAAACCGGAACTACCATCAATTTCCTTCCTGATGATACGATCTTTGAAAAGACAAGATTCAAAGAAGAGGACATAAAGTCAAGACTTCATGAGACTGCTTATCTCAATCCTCAGCTTACTATCTGCTTTGAGGACAAGAGACCGGGCGTTGAAGAGTATATCGAATTCCATGAGCCTGATGGTATCACCGGCTTTATCAAGGATATGAACAAATCCAAGGAAGCGGTATGTGACGTTATCTCCTTCAGCGGAGAATCCGAAGGAGTTGAAGTCGAGATTGCCTTCCAGTATGTCAATGAGTTCCATGAGGAGGTTCTTGGCTTTTGCAACAACATATACAATGCTGAGGGTGGAACACATCTCACAGGCTTCAAGACTATGTTTACAGGCATAATCAACCAGTACGCAAGGGAACTTGGGATCCTCAAGGATAAGGATGTCAATTTCACCGGAACCGATGTGAGAAACGGAATGACTGCTGTTGTTTCCATCAAGCACCCGGATCCCAGATTTGAAGGGCAGACCAAGACCAAGCTTGACAATCAGGACGCAGCCAAGATTGTATCAAAGATAACAGGAGATGAGGTCACAAGGTTTTTTGACAGAAATCTCGAGGTGCTGAAATCTATTATCGGATGCGCCGAGAAGGCTGCCAAGATCCGCAAGACCGAGGAAAAAGCCAAGACAAACATGCTTACCAAGCAGAAATATTCCTTTGATTCAAATGGTAAGCTTGCGAACTGTATCAGTAAAGACGCTTCAAAATGTGAGATTTTCATAGTAGAGGGAGATTCTGCCGGCGGCAGTGCCAAGATGGCAAGAGACCGCAACTATCAGGCCATCCTTCCGATAAGAGGTAAGATACTGAATGTCGAGAAGGCAAGTATCGACAAGGTGCTGGCCAACGCTGAGATCAAAACCATGATAAACGCTTTTGGCTGCGGATTCTCAGAAGGATACGGCAATGACTTTGACATAAATAAGCTTCGCTATGACAAGATAATCATAATGTCTGACGCGGACGTTGACGGTGAGCATATAGCCACACTTTTGCTCACTCTTTTCTACAGGTTTATGCCTGAACTTATTTATCAGGGACACGTTTACCTTGCAATGCCGCCTCTTTATAAGGCATTTGCTTCCAAGGGCAAGGAAGAGTACCTCTACGATGACGACGCGCTTGCAAGGTACCGCAAGACTCACAAAGGCAGTTTTACGCTGCAGAGGTATAAAGGACTTGGTGAGATGGATCCCGAGCAGCTCTGGGAGACAACACTTGACCCGCAGAGGCGCCTTCTTAAGCTTGTTGAGATAGAAGATGCCAAGATGGCTTCACAGATGACAGAGCTTCTGATGGGCGTAGATGTTCCACCGAGAAAAGAATTTATCCATGCTCATGCTACCGACGCTGAACTTGATATTTAAGGATAAAGAAGATTTTGAAAAGCAGAAATATTTAAAAGGAATCTCAATAGATGGAAGACAGAATTATCAGAACCGAATATTCTGACATAATGCAGAAGTCGTTCATTGATTATGCGATGAGTGTCATTGTTGCCAGAGCACTTCCCGACATAAGGGATGGTCTTAAGCCCGTTCAGAGAAGAACTCTCTATGACATGTATGAGCTTGGCATAAGATATGACCGCCCCTACAGGAAGAGCGCGAGGATAGTCGGCGATACAATGGGTAAATATCATCCCCACGGCGACAGCTCGATCTACGACTGCCTTGTTGTTATGACGCAGGATTTCAAAAAGATGGTTCCTCTCGTTGACGGCCACGGCAATTTCGGCAACATCGAGGGCGACGGCGCCGCTGCCATGCGTTACACAGAGGCAAGGCTCTCCAAGATCACCCAGGAGAATTTCCTTGAAGATCTGGACAAGAACGTTGTTGATTTTCTTCCGAACTTTGACGAGACAGAAAGAGAACCCTCTGTACTGCCTGTAAGGATTCCCAATTTTCTTATAAACGGATCCGAAGGTATCGCCGTTGGTATGGCTACGAGCACCCCGCCTCACAATCTTTCGGAAGTCATAGATGCTGAGATTGCTTATATCCAGGATGACACCCTCACAACCAAAGACCTCATGAAGTATATAAAGGGACCTGACTTCCCGACAGGAGGAATTGTCACAAACAAAGACGAACTGCTGTCCATCTATGAGACAGGAACCGGCAAGATCAAGGTAAGAGGCAAGGTAGAGGTCGAAAAGGGCAAAAACGGTCATATCAATCTTGTTGTTACCGAGATACCGTACACCATGATCGGCATGGGAATCGGCAAATTTATGGCTGATGTTGCTGAACTTGCGGAAAAGAAGATCACAAATGATATTGTGGATATCTCCAACCAGTCTTCCAAGGAAGGCATCCGCATTGTAATAGAACTGAAAAAAGACACAGACGTTGAGAACTTTACGAACCTTCTCTACAAGAAGACCAAGCTCGAGGATACCTTTGGCGTCAATATGCTTGCGATAGATAACGGAAGACCGGAGACTCTGTCACTTAAGGAAGTAATGCGTGCCTGCGCTGACTTTCAGTTTGAGATTACCACAAGGAAGTATCAGACCCTTCTTAAAAAAGAGCAGGATAAAAAAGAGATCCAGGAGGGTCTTATCAAGGCGTGCAACGTAATTGACCTTGTGATAGAGATCCTGCGCGGATCCAAGGACAGACCTATGGCTAAGAACTGCCTGGTAAACGGTGTCACTGACGGTATCAACTTCAAGTCCAGGGAGTCGAAGGCTATGGCTGCGCAGCTTCTTTTTACAGAGAAGCAGGCAGACGCCATTCTGGAAATGAGGCTGTACAAACTCATCGGTCTTGAACTCGAGGCACTTATAAAAGAGCACGAGCAGACAGTTGCCAATATTTACAGATACGAGGATATTCTTGAGAGCCACACATCAATGTCCATGGTAATTCAGGACGACCTCAAGAAGATCAAAAAGGAGTATTCAAGACCAAGGAAGACCCTCATCGATAATCTTGAGGCTGCTGTATACGAAGAAAAGCCTGTGGCTGAGATCGATGTGGCGTTTATAATGGACAGATTCGGCTATGCCAAAACTATTGACGTCAATACCTATGAGAAAAACAAAGAGACAATAGAGGCTGAATTTAAGTTCTCCTTTATTATCAAGAATACCGGCAAGGTATGTTTTTTCACAAACACGGGCAACCTGCATACAGTCAAGGCCATGGACCTTCCGCAGGGCAAGATGAGAGACAAGGGCATACCTATAGACAATGTCAGCAATTTTGATACGAGCAAAGAGACCATAGTGATGGCTGCAAGTCAGTCGGAACTCAACCTCTTCAGGCTTCTTTTCACCACAAAAATGTCGATGATGAAGATCGTTGACGGAGGAGAATTCGATGTATCGAAGAGGACAGTGGCAGCTACCAAGCTTCAGGACGGGGACGAGGTTGTAGGAGTTGAAGTGCTTCATACTCAAAAGACCGTGATCCTTCGCTCAAATGACGGGTACTTCCTTCGGTTTTACATCGATTCCATTCCGGAAAAGAAAAAGATCGCTGTCGGTGTAAGGGGCATGAGGCTGACCAAAAATGATTATATAAGAGATGTCTATTACCTTGAAGATATGGAAGAAAAGGTAATTGAGCACAACAGCAAGCAGCTCAATCTCGGACATCTCAAGGTGACCAGCAGGGATACTAAGGGAACAAAGGTGAGAGTATGAGAGTAATAGCAGGATCAGCAAGAAGGCTACGGCTTGTGACTCCGCAGGGCAATGACACAAGACCTACACAGGACCGCATCAAGGAGACACTTTTTAACATAATACAGAATGATGTGCCGGGTAGCATATTTGTGGATCTCTTTGCCGGCAGCGGCGGGATCGGAATCGAAGCACTCAGCAGAGGCGCCAGGAAGGCATATTTTATTGAGAATGCCAATGATGCCTATAAGTGCATTATGACTAATCTGTCAACGACACATTTTGAAGATGTGGCTACTGTGCTCAAGCAGGATGTAGTCCTCGGACTTCGCAATATACGCGAAAAAGAGGTTGACATTATCTTTATCGATCCACCCTATCACGCGGAGCACTATGAGAGAGTTCTGGCGCAGCTCTCACAGATGGAGTATGTCACGGATATTACCATGATCATCATAGAATGCGCGCTTGAGATGGACTTTTCTTTTGCCGAGAGCTATGGATTTGAAGTGAGAAGGCAGAAAGAGTATAAGACTAATAAACACGTATTTATCTACAGAAAGGCTAAAGCATGAATATAGCGGTTTATCCCGGAAGTTTTGATCCTGTAACCTATGGACATCTCGATATTATAAAAAGAGCTTCAAGAATGTTTGATGAAGTGATAGTCGCGGTGATGTGCAATTCCGCCAAAAGTCCATTGTTTACGCTTGATGAACGTGTTAAAATGATAAGAGACTCTGTAGAAGGACTCTCAAATGTCAAAATTGAGTCCTTCGGTGGACTTCTTATCGATTATTGCAAAGCCAATGATATTCACATCGTGATAAGAGGGCTTCGTGCCATCACCGATTTTGAATATGAGCTTCAGATAGCGCAGACCAATAAGGAGCTTTCACGGGGACAGGTCGATACTGTATTTCTGACTACGAGCCTTGAGTATTCATACCTTAGCAGCTCAGTTGTCAAGGAGATTGCAAGCTATAACGGGGACATCACTCCATGTGTTCCGCAGTCTGTAGCTGATAATCTCTACAGGAAATACGGATATAAGTAACTAAAATCAGGGGGACAAGCAATGACAAGCAGGATTGAGCAGCTGATTGACGAGATTGAGAACTATATTGACGGATGTAAACCACAGCCTCTTTCTCAGACCAAGATCATAGTCAACAAGGAAGAAATAGACGAACTTTTGAGGGAGCTAAGGAGCAAAACCCCCGAAGAGATCAAGAGATACCAGAAGATCATCAGCAACAAAGAAGCCATTCTCAACGATGCGCGCAAGAAAGCTCAGGAGCTGATAGACGAGGCTACTGCGCATACCAATGAGCTGATCAACGAGCATGAGATCATGCAGCAGGCATATGCACAGGCGAATGATGTCGTATCACAGGCTGCGATGCGCGCCAAGGAGATACTTGACAATGCCATGATAGAAGCCAACGATATGAAGGCTGCAGCTGTTGCGTACACAGACCAGTTACTGGCTTCTGTGGAGGAGATCATCTCCAAATCAATGGATGCAACAAGCCAGCAGAATGATGCTATCATTGAATCCATCAAGCAGAACAGTATAAATATCGTTAAGGATATTTCTCAGAACAATGACAATATCCTGTCAGCGTTTACACAGTACAGTGAGATGATAAGATCGAATCGGGCTGATCTTGCACAGTCTGCGGGTGTCGCTCCTAAGAGCACACATTCACAGCAGGTTAAGGCTCAGGACGCTGGGGCGCAGGGCGAGGCGATAAATCTTGATATGCTCAACTGATAAACAGAAAAAGCTGCCGCATTTTGCGACAGCTTTAAATTTAGGGGGAACTGTATGAAAAAGTACTTATCTTTAATCCTTTCTTTTGTTTTTTCTTTTGCTTTTTTCTTTGGATTTTCCGGTTTTGAATCAGTCGCTGCACAGGACGATGTTGTAATTGTACTCGATCCCGGGCACGGCGGTCAGGGCGAAAAAAATGAAGGCGCCAGGTATTACGGAATATTAGAAAATGATGTTAATCTTCAGGTGGCCAAGGCTGCCAAGGCTGAGCTTGAAAAATACTCGGGTGTAAAGGTTTATATGACACGCACCGAGGAAATTCCTCTGACACTGGAGGAGCGGGCTGAATTTGCAAAGAGCGTAAACGCCGATTTTGTATTCAGCATTCATTTCAATGCGTCGCTGGAACATCTCTTTTACGGATCCGAAGTATGGGTATCTACTTTTGGCGAATATTATCAGAAAGGCCATGATTTTGGTCAGATAGTGTCTGCTGAGTGGAATACTCTGGGACTCTATCAAAAGGGCGTCAAGACAAGAATTGGCAAGAGTGGCAACGACTATTACGGAATAATCAGACAGTGCGTTGCAAGAGAGATTCCCTGCGTCATCATGGAACACGCATATTTAGACCATATGAATGACGTGTCAATGATAAAGACAGAAAACTTTGTAAACAGCCTTGGAGTATGTGACGCGACTGCTATCGCCAAATATTTCGGACTTAAGTCAGAGATAACAGGGGCTGACTACTCAGGCTTTACTTACGAGAAGGCATCCAGACCCTCTGGCAAGCTCTATCAGGACGAGACCGGCCCCGATGTATGCGATATCAGGGTACTTGACCAGGATACTTCAAACGGCAATATACTCGTTGAGATGACTACGAAAGACTCCCAGAGTCCTGTAATATACTTCAGCTACAGCTATGACGGCGGCAATACCTTTTCAACTCTTCAGATGTGGGACAGGACAAAGGATACCCAGTCATTTAATGTAAAAGTTCCTTCAGGGACAATTGATCCCGTTATCGTCCTTCGATCCTACAACAACTACGAAAAGGGCGCCCAGAGTCAGCCGGTTAATGTCGACGCTTCATTTGTTTATTAAGGATAAAAAGATTGAGATTAGATAAATTTCTTGCAGACCACAATATAGGAACCCGCAAGCAGATAAAAGAATATCTGAAGAACGGCCGGTGCAGGGTAGACGGTGAAGTGATAGTAAAACCCGACTACCACATCGATGAAAACAAAGCGACTGTGTCTTTTGACGATCAAGTGCTTACCTACAGCAGGTTTCATTACTATCTGCTCAACAAGCCTGAGGGATATGTCTCATCAACGCAGGACGGCAGGAACAAGACAGTAATCGATCTTCTTGAAGGTGAGAACGTAAAGGGGCTTTCCTGCTGCGGAAGGCTTGATATAGACACGGAGGGGCTTCTTCTTTTGACGGATGACGGAGACCTTATCCACAGGCTTTTGTCGCCCAAAAAGCATGTAGATAAGACCTATGAGGTTCATATAATAAAGGCTCTGTCAGATGAAGACATTAATGCCCTTGAAAATGGTGTGGATATAGGTGATAAAAAAGACAACGGCGATATCGACTATACACTCCCTGCTAAGGTTTTCATAAAGGATGATGACGAAAAGGGGTTCCCGGTCATTCATCTTGTCATTCATGAAGGCAGATTCCATCAGGTCAAAAGAATGCTGCTGGCTGTTGACAACGAAGTTGTCTTTTTGAGACGCCTTCAAATGGGAAGCCTTTCACTTGATGACGGACTAAAGCCCGGGGAATACAGACCTCTTACCGAAGAAGAGGTTCAAATGCTTAAAAATACGGATAGTGGGATTTGAAATGAAAAAATATAAAGGTGAATACGGATATATAGATTATCGCAAGAAGCTGGGAATAATAAGGACTGTTTTATTTTTTGCCTGCGTTCTGTGCTGTTTTCTGACGGGTATCTTTGTCTTTGGCTCGCAGAAAAACTTTCTTAGTATTATAGCTGCTTTACTGTGCCTGCCTACCGGATGGAGCGGCGTGAATCTGATCATGTTCATAAGAGCCCATTCCATAAGCGCGGAGGATCACTCTGAAGTAGAGGAGCATAGAGGGAAGCTTCTTGTATACTACGACATGGTCATAACTTCCTACGACAAAAATTACAATCTTTCTGCGGCAACAGTTCTTGATAAGAACATATGCTGTTATATGGCAGATGCGGAAGCCGATGAGTATGATCTGGAGAAGCATATCAGGAAGATGATGGCGCAGGGAGGCTACAGCAGCTACAGCATAAAAATATTCAAGAAGATTGATGACTTCTGCACCAGACTTGATCAGCTTGAGCGGCTTCGCAGCGAAAAAGATATTGACCCGCAGGCCATAGAAGATGCCTGGGTACCCGGTACTGCCCAGACTCCTGCCTCCATTCTTTTGTCAATTTCGCTTTGAAACACTGATTATAATGCAGATGTGGGGCGATAAAAAGTCAGGCACTGCAGTCGCAGGGGCTAAATGAGCAGCTTTAGTCAGATTATAGGATTGATTAAATGAAAGAATTAGTAGTTGGCGATAATGAAGCTTCAAAGAGATTGGATAGCTTTCTAAATTTTTACCTGAAAGAGGCTTCATCCGGATTCATATACAAGATGCTTAGAAAAAAGAACATCACTTTGAATGATAAGAAGGCGGATGGAAAAGAAAAGCTTCAGAAAGGTGATGTGATAAAGATTTTCTTTAGTGATGAGACACTGGAGAAATTCAGGGGTGCTGACAAGATATCACCAAATGATGATATCGGCAGGATAACGAGGAAACTTGGAGAGCTGCCGGTTATATATGAAGATGAGAATATTGTTCTTGTAAATAAGCCCAAAGGGATGCTTTCACAGAAGGCTGAGGCAGGGGACGATAGCCTTAATGACTGGCTGATCGAGTATCTTCTTGAAAATGGAGAGATTACGACAAAGAGCCTTGAGACGTACAGGCCTTCAATATGCAACAGACTTGACAGGAATACGAGCGGACTTGTAGTCTGCGGCAAAACTCTTGCCGGTTCACGGAAGATGAATGAACTGATAAGGGACAGGTCGGTAAGAAAGTTCTACAGGACGATAGTGGTCGGAAGACTGAGTGACAAGCTGACAATAAAGGGATATCTTTTCAAGAATGAGAAGACAAATAAGGTTATTATCAGTGATAAACCTGAGGATGACAGATATTCATATATTGAGACGGCATATGAGCCTGTAAAATATAATAAAGACCTTGATATGACTCTTCTGGAAGTTGAGCTCATAACAGGTAAAACACATCAGATAAGGGCACATCTTTCTTCTGTGGGACACGCGATCATAGGTGATGTCAAATACGGCGGCCCCAAATTCAGGGGAATAAACTCGCAGCTTTTACACAGCTACAGGCTGGAGTTTCCTGAAGGGATGGAAGGAGCGTTTGACAGACTGTCGGGAAGAGTGTTCATAGCTGATCTTCCGAAGGAATTTAAACTACTGTAGGTTTATTGGAGGGGTGGCTGATGCCTACTTGGAAATCGCGGGGGCTTCGCGGATCAACTCTGGAAGATATGATCAACAGAACCAATGAGAGATATCAGGAGCTTGAGCTTGCTCTGATCCAGAAGATACCAACGCCCATAACTCCCATTAACATCGAAAAAGAGACAAGGCATATAACTCTGGCTTATTTTGACCAGAAGAGTACCGTTGACTACATTGGTGCAGTTCAGGGAATTCCGGTATGTTTTGATGCAAAAGAATGCGCATCAACAACTTTTGCGCTTGAGAATATCCATCCGCATCAGGTCTCATTCATGGATGCCTTTGAAAAGCAGGATGGAGTAGCTTTTTTTCTCATATATTTCACCTCTTTATCTGAGTTCTACTATCTTCCTTACAGAGTTCTCAGGACCTTCTGGGACAGAGCGCAGCAGGGAGGCCGAAAGAGCTTTAGGAGGGATGAACTCGACGACATATATGTGATAGGAGGCTCTAAGGAGGCGGGCATTCTGATTCCCTATCTCGACGCGCTTCAGACCGATCTTGAATCACGCTGATAAATATTTGACATATAAATTTAAATACTGTAAACTCTTCTTTATGGTAACGAATTAACAAATTAGCACTGTGCATTGATAAAGTGAGGTTTATATGAACAAAGTATTACTACATACACCTGACGGTGTCAGAGATATATACGGTCAGGAATGCAGCGACAGGCTCATTGTCCGGGACAAGATCCATGACAGGATGAAGAGCTTTGGATATCAGGATATCGATACTCCCACCTTTGAGTTTTTTGATGTATTTGCCCAGGAGATAAATGCAGGCGATGCAAGAGAACTTTATAAATTCTTTGACAAGGAGGGTAATACACTTGTTCTACGCCCGGACTTCACACCATCGATAGCTAGGTGTGCCAGCAAGGTCATGCTTGATGAATCCGAGCCTATAAGAGTTGTATATCAGGGCAAGTCCTTCCTTAATACATCCAATCTGCAGGGCAAGCTGAAAGAGAACTACTGCCTTGGCGTTGAGCTCTTTAACGATGATACCGTATACGCTGATGCAGAGATGATAGCTCTAATGATCGAGTCTCTCAAAAGTTCAGGTCTTACAGATTTTCAGGTTAGCATTGGAGATGCTGATTATTACAAGGGACTTTGCGAAGAAGCAGGAATTGACGATGAGACTGAACAGCTCATCCGCGAACAGATAGCATCCAAAAATTATTTTGCCGCCGAGAGGATCATGACAGAGAGGGAGGTTCCTGAGAAATTCAGAAACCTTATCCTGAAGGTATCTGACTACATCGGATCGGATGAGGCACTTGACAATGCAGCCAGGGAAGTGACAAACGACAGGTCATTGTCTGCGATTTCAAGACTTAAGAATCTGTACAAGGTTCTTAACTGTTACAATGCATGCCAGTATATCTCTTTTGATCTTGGAATGCTAAGTAAGTTTAACTATTACACAGGGGTTATTTTCAGCGCGTATACTTACGGCGTGGGAGACGCTATAGCCAAGGGTGGAAGATATGACAAACTCCTTGGGAAATATGGCAAAAATGCTCCTGCCATTGGTTTTGTGATAATTCTCGATGATCTTATGTCTGCTCTCTACAGACAGAATGTTCCTGTAGAGCACGAGGAAGAAGTACTTTGCGTGTATTATAACGACAAGGATTTTTCGGCAGCTCTTCTGGAAGCAACTGAACTGAGGAGAAACGGCAAGAGAGTATCCATGAGATACAGAAAGGCATAAGGGAAGAGAAATGCGTTATTTGACATTTGCGCTCGGCAAGGGCAGACTTGTTGACAATACTATGGAAATTCTTAGAAAATGCGGCATTGAATGCGAGGAGATCCTTGATAAAAAGACAAGAAAACTGATTTTTACCAATGAGGATCTGAAGCTCAGATTCTTTCTCGCGAAAGGACCTGACGTTCCAACCTATGTAGAATATGGCGCTGCCGATATAGGAATTGTCGGAGCCGACACCATACTTGAAGAAAACAGAAGGGTATATGAGGTTCTTGACCTTGGCTTTGGAAAGTGCCGCATGTGTGTATGCGGACCCCACGATGCAAAGGAGCTTCTCGAGCACAGGGAGATGATCCGTGTAGCGAGTAAGTATCCCAATATCGCCAAGGAATACTTTTTTAACAAAAAACATCAGACAGTGGATATCATCAAGCTCAACGGCTCTGTGGAGCTTGGACCCATCGTCAACTTATCAGATGTGATTGTCGACATCGTCGAGACAGGTTCAACTCTTAAGGAGAACGGACTTGAAGTGCTCGAAGAGATTTGTCCTTTATCTGCAAGGATGATCGTCAATCAGGTTAGTATGCAGATGGAGACCGAGAGGATAAGAAAACTGATTTCAGATATCAAGGAGAACCTGGACTAATATGCGCACACTACAGCTGAACGAAAACACCAAAAAAGAACTTCTGGGAAATCTGCTTGGCAGAAATCCCGCAAGTTATACCGAGTATGAAAACACGGTAAATGAGATCATAGAAAATGTCAGGGCAAACGGCGACAAGGCACTGTTTGAGTACACCGAGAAGTTCGATAAATGCACCCTTGACAGTTCCTGTGTAAGGATAACAAGGGAGGAAATAGACAGAGCTTACGAAGCTCTTGATCCTGAGTTTATCGAGGTTATGAAAAAGAGTGCGGAAAACATAAGATCATTTCATGAGAAACAAAAGAGAAACACCTGGATCGACACTCAGGATAACGGAATCATATTAGGGCAGAGGATAATACCGATAGAGATTTCCGGAGTATATGTTCCCGGAGGCAAGGCTGCGTATCCGTCAAGTGTCCTTATGAATGTTGTTCCGGCAAAGGTTGCGGGAGTTGAGAGGATCGTCATGTGTACACCCCCGGGCAAAGACGGTCTCGTCAATCCGGGAACTCTTGTCGCAGCCGACATTGCGGGTGTGACCGAGAGTTACAAGGTAGGTGGTGCTCAGGCGATTGCCGCGATGGCATTTGGCACACAGTCAATTCCAAAGGTTGATAAGATAACCGGACCCGGCAATATTTTCGTCGCGCTTGCCAAAAAAGCATGTTTTGGGCATGTTTCGATTGATTCGATCGCGGGTCCCAGTGAGATACTTGTGCTGGCAGATGAAACCGCCAATCCCAGATTCGTTGCGGCCGACCTTCTTTCTCAGGCAGAACATGATGAGATGGCAAGCGCCATACTTATCACGACATCGGATGAGCTTGCCGATAAGGTTTCAGAAGAAATCGACGGATTCCTCAAGACATTATCAAGGACAGAGATCATTCAGAAGTCCCTTGATAACTATGGATATATATTTGTGGCTGACAATATGGATGACGCGATAGAAGCCGCCAACGCAGTCGCTTCTGAACACCTTGAGATCATTACGCAGAATGCGTTTGAGGTCATGACAAGGATCAAAAATGCAGGAGCAATATTCCTTGGAGATTATTCCTCGGAGCCGCTCGGGGATTACTTTGCGGGCCCCAATCATATACTTCCTACCAACAGGACCGCAAGATTTTTCTCACCGCTTTCTGTAGATGATTTCATCAAAAAGACAAGCATTATTTCATATTCAAGAAAAGCACTCGAGGATGTTCACAAGGATATTGAACTTTTTGCGAAGCAGGAAGGACTTACTGCACACGCCAATTCAATTGCTGTGAGATTTGAATAAACAAATTGACCGGACGTGGATGACCAGATCAGTCACCTTGACTTAAATGGTATTTTAAGATATTTGAATTGTGCCAAAAATGCAAGTATTCTTTCTAAACTAGGCATAAACTGCAAGTTTACATAATGTTTATAATTTGGATTTACAATATTTCGTTAATAAGATGACCGGAGATACTATTTATGGAAAAAAGAACTGCAACAATAGAGCGAAAAACGCAGGAAACAAATATAAAAATTTCAATAACCCTCGATGGGACGGGCGTTTGTGACGTAACAACCGGTATCGGATTTTTCGATCACATGCTCAAAGGTTTTGCCAAACACGGCTTTTTTGACATGAGTGTCAGTGTCTGTGGAGACATTGAGGTAGACGGTCACCACACGGTTGAAGATACCGGAATAGTTCTTGGGCAGGCAATCGCGCAGGCTGTCGGCGACAAAAAGGGAATCAAGAGATATGGCAGCATGATTCTTCCGATGGATGAGACTCTGGTCCTTAGTGCGGTTGATCTGTGCGGGCGCCCCTACTTTGCGATGGATGCGAACTTTACTTCGCACATGGTAGGTGGTTTTGACACTCAGCTTGTCCGGGAGTTCTTTTACGCGGTATCTTATTCAGCAGCCATGAATCTGCACCTCAAGGTTCTTGACGGGATAAATGACCATCACAAGATCGAGGCTATGTTCAAAGCCTTCGCAAAAGCACTCGATGAAGCAACTTCGTTTGATCCAAGGATCAGCGATGTATTAAGCACAAAAGGAGCTCTTTAACTATGACTGATCTTGCTAAGAGATTTATAGGATGCGTTTATTTGAAGAATGGCAAGGCTGTTGCCGGATTTGATGATGAAACTGTTGTTTCCGATGATCCGGTAGCGTACGCTGCCTCTGTTTCAGATGCCAACACCGATGAGATAATCGTTTTTGATCTATCTCCATCAGGGGATGACGCTTTACATGAACAGTCACTTGATATCATAAAGGATATATGTAAGGCCGTAGATGTATCTGTAACAGGAGCAGGCAACGTCAAGCGCATGGAGGATATCAAAAAACTGCTTTATGCCGGATGCAAGAAGGCTTCGCTGAATTTCAAAAAGCCTGAAAATATCGAGATACTAAAAGAGGTGTCAGATAAGTTCGGAGCTGAAAAGATTGTAATCTGTTACTCTGATCCCGCAGTTTTAGAGCAGAATAAAGACCTGATCTTAAGATGCGCAAAAGAACTTGTATTTATTACAGACGATGAGAGCCTTATAAACAAACCTTGTGTTGATCTGCCGGTAAGTCTTTTGTTTACGGGCGATGCACTTTCATGTGATACACCTGATAAGCTGTTCCTTAAATACCCCTTCATTGACGGACTTACAGGGAGGATCATTACTGATAATCTCAAGCAGATCGATGATTTCAAACAGACCTGCATAGAAGAAGGCATAAGGATTTGCTGTTTTGAAAGCGCGATTTCCTGGTCTGAGCTTAAAAAGAATTCTGACGGAATGGTTCCAGTGATTGTCCAGGACTACAGGACTGATCAGGTTCTCATGCTTGCCTATATGAACGAAGAAGCCTACAACAAGACGCTTCAGACAGGCAAGATGACCTATTTCAGCCGGAGCCGTAACAGCCTCTGGCTTAAGGGCGAGACAAGTTCACATTTTCAGTATGTAAAATCACTTACCGCGGACTGTGATCTGGACACAATACTCGCTAAGGTCAAGCAGGTTGGGGCAGCTTGCCATACCGGAAGCTATTCATGCTTCTTCAATGAGATCGCCAAAAAAGACTACAGCGAGAAGAATCCGCAAAAAGTTCTCGACAGTGTATTTGCAGTCATCAAAGACAGGAAGGACAACCCAAGGCAAGGGTCTTATACCAACTATCTCTACGAAAAAGGAATCGACAAGATCCTTAAGAAGGTCGGCGAGGAAGCTACAGAGATGGTAATTGCCGCCAAAAACCCCAATGACAATGAGGTTATTTACGAAATGTCAGATTTCCTGTATCATATGATGGTCCTCATGGCTGTTAAAAATGTCAGCTGGGAGGATATAACCGACGAACTGGCAAGACGATAAGGAAATAAATATGAATCATAATTTAGCACTTTCCGATGAGACACTCCTTAGCATAGAGAAACCGGAGAGATACATAGGCAACGAAGTAAACAGTGTTATGAAAGACAAGACGTCTGTTGATATCAGGTTTGCCATGTGCTTTCCCGATGTTTATGAGATAGGAATGTCTCACCTCGGAATACAGATACTCTACGGAATGTTCAACTCCTATCCGGATGTATGGTGTGAACGTGTTTATTCACCATGGATCGATATGGATCATTTGCTCAGGGAAAAGAACATTCCGCTTTTTGCGCTTGAATCACAGGACAGGGTAAAGGATTTCGATTTTCTCGGTATCACGATCCAGTATGAGATGTGCTATACCAATATCCTTCAGATTCTTGATCTCTCGCAGATCCCGCTTCTTGCCAAAGACAGAACCTGGGATGATCCTCTCGTGGTGGGAGGAGGTCCCTGCACCTACAATCCTGAGCCACTTGCGGATTTCTTTGATTTCTTTTACATAGGAGAGGGCGAGACAAGATACAGAGAGATCTTTGACCTCTATAAAGCTGAGCGCAAAAAAGGGACCGGTAGGGAAGAGTTTCTGCGCATGATCTCTAAGATCCCCGGGATATATGTACCATCGTTATATCAGGTCAGCTACAGGGAAGACGGCACAATAAACTCTATGACACCGATATATCCTGACGTTCCCGCGACGATCAAGAAGGAAATGTGTCTGGATCTGTCAGATAAGTTTTATCCGACAAAACCCATTGTGCCATATATCAAGATAACCCAGGACAGGGTTGTTCTTGAGATTATGCGCGGCTGCATCAGAGGATGCAGATTCTGCCAGGCCGGACAGCTCTACAAGCCTCTTCGGGAAAAGGATGTGGACAGACTTAAGGAGATCGCCCTGGAAGCCCTGAAGAACACCGGTTATGAAGAGATATCATTAAGCTCACTAAGTTCAAGTGACTACTCCAAGCTGCCTGAGCTTCTGGACTTCCTGATAGATAAATGCAGTGAGAAAAAGGTCAATATCTCGCTTCCGTCACTCAGGATCGACGCATTCTCTTTAGACGTGATGAGCAAGATACAGGATGTCAAAAAGAGTTCTCTTACCTTTGCACCTGAAGCCGGAACGCAGAGGATGCGAGACGTCATTAACAAGGGACTGACGGAGGAGGATATCTTACGAGGCTCCCATGAGGCATTTTTAGGAGGCTGGAACAAGGTTAAGCTGTATTTCATGCTCGGACTTCCGACAGAGACGGATGAAGATATCCTCGGAATCGGAGATATAGCCAATAAGGTTGCCGTAGAGTATTTTGAAACAGTTCCCAAGGAAAAGAGAAACGGACGCACGATAGATATCGTTGCCAGTACCTCTTTCTTTGTGCCCAAGCCGTTTACTCCATTTCAGTGGGCACCGATGAATACCAAAGAGGAGTTCCTTGAAAAGGCCAACAAGACCAGAAAAGGAATAATGGCGCAGCTCAATCAGAAACATATCAAATACAACTGGCACGAGGCTGATGCCAGCATGATGGAAGGTATATTCGCAAGGGGAGACAGGAAACTCTGTGAGGTGATCCTGAAGGCTTATCAAAAGGGATGCATTTTTGATGCCTGGAGCGAGTATTTTGACTTTGATAAGTGGATGGAGACCTTCAGCGAATGCAATGTCGATCCATTTTTTTACACCACACGAGAAAGAGCTGATGATGAGATATTCCCATGGGACATCTTAAGCTGCGGGGTAACCAAGGAGTTCCTTCTTCGCGAGTGGAAGAAGGCTCTTGCGAGCGTACCTTCAAACAATTGCAGGCAGGGATGTCTTGGATGCGGAGCCGCGTCCTACGGCGTAGGTGTGTGCAGGGAGAGCAGAAACGATGAATAAACTCAGGCTTAAATTTACAAAGACCGGCCCGATCAAATTCATAGGTCATCTTGATGTGATGCGCTATTTTCAAAAGGCGATCAGACGGGCTGATATAGATATCAAATACTCAGAGGGTTTCAGCCCTCACCAGGTATTATCATTTGCCCAGCCGCTAAGTGTCGGAGCCACAAGCGACGGCGAGTATCTTGACATGACCGTAAACTCAATGGTATCCAAAGATGATATTATTGACAGGCTCAACAATGTCATGAACGAAGGGATTAAGATAAAAGCCGTTAAGGAGCTCGGCGATAATTCACCCAAGGCGATGACAGCTTCTTATGCGGCCAGATATATTGTCAGATTTCGTGACAGCTTCAAACCGGATTTTGACGTAAAAGAGTCTTTTGAAGAATTTCTTAAAAGGGATAAGATCTTTGCTGTTAAAAAGACCAAGAGCGGAGAAAAAGAGATAGATATAAAGCCGCTCATATTCGAACACAAGGCAAATGACGACGGAAGCTTTGAATTTCTCCTTAGCATGAACAGCACATCAACACTGAAGGTGGCACTTCTTTTTGATACGTTCTTTAAGAGCATTGACAGAGATTTTGATCCGCTGATGATAGCTGTTCACCGAGTGGATATATATACAGGAGGCGAAGATGAAAAGGGCTTCTATATTGAGCCGTTCATACCGGACTGCGCAGATGAAAGAGTGTACCTGAATGTCTGATATACTAGTTTCAAAATACCGGGACAGACCTGTGGTTGCCGGATATATAAACAACAGACTGCAGTACCTGTCTGTAATTCATAATTCGAGGCTCTCAAATATTTATCTCTGCAGGGTCGAAAACGTTGTACGCAATATAGACGCGGTATTTGTGAGATTTGAAGGTGATGAGCTTGGATATCTTCAGATAAAGGATATTCTTCCCGGAGCCATAGTAAACAGAGACGCCGTTGAAAAATTCTCTGTCCGGCAGGGCGATGAGATAATAGTGCAGCTCGAAACAGAGAGCATCAAACTAAAAAAGCCAAAGTTTACCACTTATATTTCTTTTTCCGGAAAATACAGCGTGGTGACGATGGGACGGCGAGGGATAGGAGCATCGACGAAGCTCTCGTCTGATGACAGAAAGCGGCTAATCGGTCTTGTTAAGCCCGAAGTAAACGAACTTGTACAGGAATACAGAAATAAGCTTTTTTCCATGGATTTCGGTATAATCATAAGGACTGAGAGCGCGGGATTAAGTGAAGATACTGCCCGGCAGATCATTACGGATGATATAAGGTCTTGTCTGAATGAGCTGTCTGATATATTAAAAGAGGGACATTCCAGAACAGTCTTTTCCTGCCTTCACAGAGGAAACGGCGGACAGGTGGACGCTCAGATTCAAGCCGCATCGAGGTTTTTAAGCCTGAAAGACTCCTCTGAAATAAGAGTAATTGAGAGTTCGGTGATATATTCACCTGCCAATGATATTGATAAGCTTCTGAGAAACAGAGTCTGGCTCGAAAGTGGGGCGTTTCTAATCATTGAACAGCTTGAGAGCTTCAATGCGATAGATGTAAATACAGGAAAAGCCATAAAGGGCAAAAACGACATAATAAAAAAGATTAACTATGAGGCTGCAGAGGAAATCTTCAGACAGATAAGACTTAGAAATCTGTCAGGGATGATCCTGATTGATTTTATCAATATGAAATCAAACGAAGATAATGAGGATCTGTGCTCATACGTCAGGCGCCTTGCAGAGAAAGAGTCTGTGCATACAGAATTCATCGACATGACAGGACTTGGGATAATTGAGCTTGTCAGGAAGAAAAACGATAAATCATTGAAAGAAATTTTGGAAAATGGTCAAAACATTATTGACAATACATATCTTCAATGATATTATATCATGGTATGCCGCTTAACTAGGCATAAGTGGGTACGCCCCGCCGAAGTTAGCGAGTTTTTTGAAGAAGGAGGTAACTTATGTACGCAATAATTGTAACTGGTGGAAAGCAGTACAAAGTTTCCGAGGGCGACGAGATCAGAGTTGAGAAGCTTGATGTGGAGCCCGGAAAAGAAGTAACATTTGATAATGTTATTGCAGTAAACGATGACAATTCCCTTAAGGTTGCCGGCGATGTTAGCTCAGCCAAGGTAAGCGCAACTGTTGTAGAGCAGGGGAAGGGCAAGAAGGTAGTCGTTTACAAGTACAAGAGAAAGACTGGCTATCACAAGAAGAACGGTCACAGACAGCCATTTACTCTCGTTAAGATCGACAAGATCACAATGTAATTCAGAACCGAAATACAGATGACAACTATTACCATTACAAAGTCTTCGGACGATAGTTTCAAGAGCATTGAATGTAAGGGACATGCAGGTTATGCGGATTCCGGATATGATATTGTGTGTGCAGCTATCTCAGCCATGACCATCAATACCATCAATTCAATCGACAGATTTACTGATGATTCTTTTGATACATATCAGGACGAAGAAAAGGGTATAATAAGAATTAAGTTCAAGCAGTCCCCTTCAGCGGATGCGGATCTTCTTTTAAGATCATTTGAACTTGGTGTTACGAGTATTTTCGAGCAGTACGGTAAGAAGTTTTTGAACATTAAATTTAGGAGGGAATAAGTCATGATGAATATGAACCTTCAATTTTTTGCTCATAAGAAGGGTGTTGGATCCACCAAGAACGGCAGAGATTCAGAATCCAAGAGACTTGGAGCAAAGAGAGCTGACGGACAATTCGTGAAGGCTGGAAATATTTTATACAGACAGCGTGGAACACACATTCATCCCGGTGTAAATGTAGGAATCGGCAGCGATGATACATTATTTGCACTTGTTGATGGTGTTCTTAGATTTGAGCGCAAGGGCAGAGACAAGAAACAGGCCAGCGTTCATCCTGTAGAGAATAAGTAATATGTCTATGATCAGGCTTCAAACTTTTTGTTTGAAGCCTATTTTTAACTATTTGTATGAGGAAATAATATGCCGGTATTTGTAGATAAAGCTAAGATTTTTATCCAGAGCGGGAAAGGCGGCGATGGCCACATTTCCTTCAGAAGAGAAAAATATGTTCCCAATGGCGGTCCTGACGGCGGAGATGGAGGTAAAGGCGGCGATGTGATCTTCAGAGTCGACGAAGGTATCAACACGCTGTCAGACTTCCATTACGGCGGTAAATATAAAGCGGAAAACGGTGAAGACGGCAATAAGAGAAGGATGCACGGCAAAAACGGATCCGATCTGATAATAAGGGTTCCTGAAGGAACAGTTATCAAGGACTTTGAATCAGGCAAAGTTATAGCTGATCTCAGCGGCGATACAAAAGAAGCAATTATTCTGAAGGGCGGCAAGGGCGGCAACGGCAATATGCATTATGCCACCTCCACGATGCAGGCTCCGAAATATGCGCAGCCCGGACAGCCTTCAATAGAACTTGAAGTTCTTCTGGAGCTCAAAGTGATAGCTGACGTGGGTCTTGTCGGTTTCCCGAATGTCGGTAAATCAACATTCCTTTCAAAGGTGTCTAATGCTAAGCCCAAGATTGCCAATTATCACTTCACGACGCTTTCACCCATGCTGGGAGTTGTAGATCTCTCAGATGCCAAAGGCTTTGTGGTAGCCGATATTCCCGGTCTCATTGAGGGCGCGTCAGAAGGAGCGGGGCTCGGTCATGAGTTTCTCCGCCATATAGAGAGAACCAGGATGCTGATCCATGTAGTTGACGCAGCAGGGGTTGAGGGACGTGACCCAATGGAAGACCTTGATGCTATCAACAAAGAACTTGAGAACTACAATGCTGATATTACTAAAAAACGTCAGGTCATTGCCGCAAATAAGATAGATATGCTTCCTGACGGAGAAGACAGCGAGATCATTCAAAAGATTCGCGATAAATATGAGCCGCTTGGAGTAAAAGTGTTTGCAATTTCGTCACTGACTGGAAAAGGTGTCAAAGAATTGTTATACTATGTAAGTAGGACTCTTTCTGAAATTAATGAAAAACCAATAACTTTTGTTCAGGAATTCTTCCCGGAAGAGCTGCGTAACGCAGAAGATGAGGCATTCACAGTATCCTACGACAGTGATAATGAAGAATATGTCATCGAAGGTCCTAAGATCGAGAAAATGCTTGGATATACAAACCTTGAATCAGAAAAAGGCTTTGCATTCTTCCAGAAATTCCTTGCTGATAACGGGATTCTTGACGAACTTGAAAAACTCCATATCAATGAGGGAGATACGGTCAGAATGTATGGCTACAGCTTCGAGTATTACAGGAACGCGGAGCAGGAAGATTTTAGCAATTTCGCAGAATCAGATGATGAAAACGAGGAAGATGATTTATGATATTTACAAGTAAACAGAGAGCTTTTTTAAAGGGACTTGCAGCTGACCTTGAGCCGGTTTTTCAGATAGGCAAGCAGGGCGTAAGCCCTGAGGTCACAACAGCGATCTCAGAAGTATTTAACACCCATGAGCTCATTAAGATCACGGTCTTAAAAAACTGTCCCTATGACGTCAAGGAGGTTGCTATTACAACTTCCGAGAGAACAAGATCCGATCTTGTTCAGGTCATTGGAAGGAAATTTGTTTTATATAAGCCATTTAAGGACGATCCAAAGATTATTTTGCCAAGAAATAAGAAGGCTGAATAAATAAATTGCGGAGGCATTTGGATGGATAGCAGGAAGATTGGCATACTTGGAGGAACTTTTGACCCGATTCACCATGGGCACCTTCTGCTCGGAGAAGCTGCAAGGGAGCAGTTTGGACTGGACAGAGTAATTTTTATTCCCAATAATCTTATGCACCTAAAAAACAGATCAGAAGTAACAAGCGGTGATATCAGGTATCAGCTTGTCAAAATGGCAATAAGTGATAACCCGTATTTTACCTGTTCGAGACTCGAGATCGATAAGCCCGAGGGTACCTATACTATCAATACACTAAGCGAGCTTAAGCTGATGTATCCCGGTGATGAACTCTATCTGATCCTGGGAGGAGACTCGATAATCGGTCTTGATACCTGGTACAAAGGTGATGAGATCATGAAATCCTGTACCATTCTTGCTGCTGTCAGGGAGATTGATGATCTTCCTGCGCTTGATAAGAAGAGACGCGAGCTTGCCAGTCGCTTCGGTGCAGATATCAGGATCATGAATTTTAACAGGATGGATATTTCGTCCACCGATATCAGAAACAGGGTTAAAATGGGCAGGTCCGTGAGATATTTGATGCCTGATCAGTGTATAGAATTCATGTGCATAAAGGGGCTATATAGATGAAAACTATAGAAATCACTCAGAAACTTCGCAAACAGCTTGAGAAGGAACTTAAACCGGACAGATTTGAACATACCATGGGCGTGGCATATACTGCGTCAAGTATGGCATTTCTCTACGGGGCAGATGTTCAGAAAGCACTTATTGCCGGCTTTCTTCACGACTGTGCCAAGAGCATGTCTCATGAAGAACAGATCAAGGTCTGCGAAAAGAATAACATTGAAATGACTGAGGTTGAGAGAAAGAATCACTCACTTCTTCATGCCAAAGTCGGAATGTTCCTTGCGCAGAGGGACTATGATATTCATGATGAGGATGTATTAAATGCCATAAGATGGCATACCACGGGGCGCGAGAATATGTCACTTCTCGAGAAAATTGTTTATATTTCGGACTTTATAGAACCTAACAGAAAGCCTCTTGAAAACATGACCCAGATAAGGAAAGAGGCATTTACCGATATAGACAGATGCCTTGCGCATATACTGCATGATTCCGTTGTATATCTTCAGACAATCGGAAAAGAAACAGATGATGCTACAATGAAAGCATATCAGTTCTATAAAGAGTATTACAAGAAATAACAGTGATAGATTCAATCAAAATGAAAGGCGGAAAAATGTCAGATTTAGAAGTGTCAAAGAAAATGGCAACTATGGCTGTGAATGCCCTTGAAGACAGGAAAGGCGAGGATATAAGAGTACTTGATATAAGCGAAATTTCAACGCTTGCTGATTACTTTATAATCGCTGCAGGTAACAACCACAATAAAGTACAGGCTCTTGCCGACAACGTTCAGGAAGTTCTGGGACGGGCAGGTTTCATGACTAAAAATGTCGAGGGGTACGACAGTGCCAACTGGATACTTCTTGACTTTGGCGATATCATTGTACATGTATTTGACAGTGAGAACAGGCTTTTCTACGATCTTGAGAGAATCTGGAGAGATGGTAAGGAAGTAGAGCTCAAATAATAATAAATAAAAAGCATCAGGAAAGTTAAAAAAAACTAATCCTGATGCTTTTTTAATTAATCAATATCGTGAATCAATAGAATCTCATTACCCCAAAGACCTTACCAAGGATTTTGCAGTCATCTACTATGATAGGATCCATGGTATCATTCTCGGGCTGAAGTCTGATATGATCTTTTTCTTTGTAATAAGTCTTGACCGTTGCTGAATCATCGATGAGAGCAACTACCTGATCACCATTCTTAGCTGTGTTGCAAACCTGCACAAAAAGCTTATCCCCATTAAATATCCCGGCATTGATCATTGAATCACCCTTGACATTGAGTATAAACGCATCGGATCCCTTAGGACACATCTCCGCGGGAATAGGTATGTATGAATCAATGTTTTCTTCTGCAAGGATAGGAACGCCTGCAGCAACCTGGCCAACGACAGGAATGCTCACAATCTCTGTTCTTACCATGTTAAAGCCGTCATCACAGATCTCAATGGCTCTCGGCTTGGTGGGATCTCTTCTTATATATCCGTTCTTCTCCAGTGTCTCTAGGTGTGAATGGACTGAAGATGTTGATTTAAGGCCTACTGCCGCACAGATATCACGAACAGATGGTGGAAAACCGCGCTGAAGAGTCTGTTCCTTGATATAGTCGAGAATCTGCTGTTGCTTGAATGATATTTTTCCTTTGGCCATTATAAGTCCTCCTAAATCTTGTACGTTTGTATGCCGGTGATACAATATCTTCTCTAATTACAACAATTATAGCATAATCACATATAAATATGCAAATATTTGTTCGGAATATATGTTCGAAAATTGTTGACATTCGAAAATATGTTCTGTATTATAAATACAGAACAATCGTTCGGCACATATGTTTGGAAATTGGATTCGTATTTTGGAATATGAGGTGTGATTATGAATAATTTGTCTCTGAACAGCTCAATCGATCACAATAGAGTAAGCGAATACAGGATAGCTATGAACAGGAAGAGGAGGAAGGCTATTTTCAGGAAGCAATTAGCGCTTCTGGTTCTCGCAATTTCACTGTTAATTTTTGTAGGTGGCCTGATGATCGGCACAGTTATGTCAGATGCTCAGTCCAACACCTATGAGCCTGCTTTTAAATATTACAAGTCAGTAACTGTACATTCTGATGATACACTTCGTGATATAGCAAGTGAGTACTTTTACCCTGAGCGCTACAGTGATTTATCCGAGTACATTACTGAGATTTGCAGTATCAACAATATAGGCGATCCAGATATGATCAAGTCAGGAGAAGCACTGATCGTTCCTTATTACTCAACAGAATATAAATAAAGATATGAAGATTTCAGAATAAATAGTCTAACACCCACTTCAAGATTGCTTGAAGTGGGTGTAATTATACATCTCCAAGCAAGATTATTAAGTAAATTGTATAATAAATAACTTTTTCTGACTTGAAACATTGGATTTTTTCTTGTAATAATTATATAGATGTCAAGTTTAAAAGCTTTTACATTATCGAAATAACAAGACTAAATAATCTTTGGGGAGTAATATGAAGCTGTCGAGTCTTCTTGATTACAATTCTATTGTTATACAGTGTCATGACAATCCTGATGCTGATGCAATCTGCTCTGGATACGTTCTTTACAGGTACTTTCTGGCGCATGATAAAAACGTGCAATTTATATATTCGGGCAATCTTGAGATCAGTAAGAGCAATCTGGTATATCTTATTAAACGCCTCCATATTCCAATAGAATATACGACTACTCTCAAAGCGAAACCGGATCTTTTGCTAATGACCGACTGTCAGTACGGAGAAGGCAATGTAAGGAAGTTTTGCGCTAAAGAGATCGCGGTTATTGATCATCACCAGGTCTCAGGCAATCTCCCCAAATTAAATGAAGTGCGCAGCAATCTTGGCAGCGCGTGCACTGTAATATGGTATCTGTTAAAGATTGAAAATGAAGAAGTACTTCTTGATAAGCGGGTTTCTACAGCTCTTTATTATGGATTATATTCCGATACTAACGCATTCTCTGAAATTTCGCACCCGTTAGACAGGGATATGATAGACAGTATCGATTATGATAAGAATCTGATACTGAGACTGAAAAACATGAATCTCACACTAAAGGAAGCCAGGATAGCAGGTGTGGCTATGATTGGCCTGGACTATCACAAGAAAGATCATTATGCGATCCTGAAAAGCGAACCGTGTGATCCTAATATTTTAGGACTTATCGGAGACTTTATTGTAGCAGTGGATACAATAGATGTATGCATTGTTTACAGTGTTCTTTCTTTTGGGACCAAATTCTCTGTAAGAAGCTGTGTCCCGGAAACGAGGGCAGATGAGCTTGCTTCCTTTATTGCAGCCAGGATCGGCTCAGGAGGTGGACATACAGAGAAGGCAGGGGGACTTCTTAAAAATGAACTTATCAGAAAACAATACCCTGACTTCGTTGAAGTAGATGATGACTCGGCTAAAAATACAATTTCCGGTATTATCAAGGAGCGCATGAATGATTATTTTGAGAATTCAGATATAATCTATGCCAGAAAGACTACTCTTAATACCTCGGAGATGAAGAGATATACAAGCAATCCGGTTGTGGTTGGATACATACGGCCACAGGAACTTGTTCCTACAGGGAATATGGCAATTGTCAGAACCCTGGAAGGTGACCACAATGTGGTGATCAGAGACAACACCGTACTAATCATTGGTCTTACCGGAGAAGTTAATGTTATTACTGAAGACAAGTTTCAGAGCACATACACGCTGACCGGCAAGAGATTTAAGATAAGTCTCGATTACACACCTACTATCAAGAATGCAGACACCGGCAAAACATATCCTCTGATGACGAAGGCGAAGGGATGTATATCTACCGGCGAGATTGATATATACGCCCAGAAGCTGACCCGAATGACCAAGCTCTTTCCTTACTGGGACAGCGATAACTATATGGTAGGATATAAGGGTGACTACATCGCTGCAAGTGTTGATGACCCCCATGATATCTTTATAATTCCCAGCAAGATATTCAGGAAAACCTATAGAAAAGTAGAAGATAACTAGGTTTTAGAGCTTTACACAACTAAAAAGAGACATTTATTTGGAATAAGTATATCATATATGCTCATAAATATAATTATACGCATAAATAAGATTCTAAAAAAAAGCAAGTGGCCTAATTTGATGCTTTGCCACTTGCTTTTTATACCATTTATATATCATTTATTTACTTTTTTTCTTTTGGATTCTCACGAAGCTTAACCATTCTGGCGGCTCTTCGCCTGTTTTCATCCTCCTGAGCAGCGTAGTGTTTTCTTGTTGTGTTTACATCTTTGTGACCAAGGACATCAGCAACAAGATAAATGTCACCTGATTCGCGATAGAGGTTTGTACCAAATGTACTTCTTAGTTTGTGAGGAGTGATTTTCTTAAGCGTAGTGACATTTCTCGCATATTTTTTAACCAGATTCTCAACGGCACGAACGGTGATACGCTTGTTCTGCAGTGAAAGGAAGAGAGCATTTTCACTTCCTTCGCAAGCCACTATCTGCTTTCTCTGATCCAGATAATCAAGCAGGGCAGTGCGGACTTCATCAGGGAAGTATACAACAGTGTTGTAGCCGCCCTTTCTGTGTATGCTAAGGCCATTATTGTCAAAGTCCACATCCTCAAAGTCAAGTCCAACACATTCAGATACACGGATACCGGTTCCGAGCAGAAGTGTTAAAAGTGCAACATCCCTCACTTTTGTTTTCTCATGATACCTTTGCTGTGATTTGGTGAGTTTATCACCTGCCTCAACCTGATCAAGAAGAAGGACAACTTCGTTTGGCTCAAGCCTTATGATTTCATTTTCGTGTAGTTTGGGCATGTTTATCAGTTCGGCTGTGTTTTTGGAAATCATCTCAGACTTGTAGAAGTAGCTGAACATTGATCTAAGAGCGGACATTTTTCTTTTTTTGCCCTGAGCCTCGTTTGTTATCTCTTTATCGCTCTTTTCATAGAGGGAAAGATACTCGAGATATTCCTCCAGATCTTCACGCTCAAGATTCTCAAGTACGTCAACCTTGTAATCTCTGATGTCTGTTTTGGATAAAATAGGATTTTCATTGTGAAGGTATTCAAAAAACACCCTCAGATCATAGGCATAACCAAGTCTCGTCCTTGCTGATGTCGTGGGTTCGATCCCGCGAAAGTACTGTCGCAGAAATCTCGGAAGAGTGTCAAGAACCTCGCGCATCTTAAGAGTGTTTAACTTGTCCTGTTCATTATAATATTTTTCGTCTTTGTTCATACATTTTCTATTCCATTAGATCTTATAATGAATTATTTTAGCACAAAACAGCTCATTATGATTTATCGAGATCCCGGTCCTTCCATTTTCTTATTCCGACAACCAGCTTTTCTTCCTTGCCGTCTCTAAACATAGCAGCCTTGAGCGCAACTGGATTAGGTGTTTTATTTATCATAAGGCGGTAGTTAATGACAAAGCTGCCATGCGACCTGACCTCATTTAAGACATTCTCTTTCGTTAAGTTTTTCTTGAAGTATTCAATATCGGGTTCATATAAGAACCGATCAGCATCAACAAGTGCCTGTTTGAAGAAATCATCGCCTTCTTTTGCTGCGCCAAGACTGTCAAATTCTTCGGAAGAACTATATTCAACATACTGACCCGTCTTGGGAGAAACAGTAAACAAGCTGAGATATCCATCAGAAAGAGCCATTATTCTGGTGAACGTATCTCTTTGTTTTTGCAATTCCTCATAATGATTTCTTTCTTTCATGTATGCGTCAATGTTGCTGATACCAAGGATGATGCGATTATCGCCTGCCATTCTTGTTACCTTCATATTGACATATATAGGCGAGCCGGTATCTATCAGGCGATATGTAATGGTAAACATTCCATGATTATCCAGCTCCCGAACAACTCTTTCTTTAGTGAACTCTGATAGAAGCGTAGCCCTGTCCTCTTCATAAACTCGTGTCATAACACTGTCTTTTACTGATTCGAAGAAATCTTCGCCATGTCTTTCGATTGAAAGCTCTGTTGCGCCGGCTTGTGAGTAGTATTCAGTGTAATCCCCGGTATCCAGATCGACGATATAGATATTGTAATAATCAGCTGCAAGAGATTTAGCTATATCCACATAGCTTGTGCTGTCATCAGAATCGTTTATAGAAAGGATAGCGACAGCCATAGCTACGCCTCCTGTGACTGGATTTATGCATATACGTCTTACAAAAGTGTGTACTATGGATCCGTCACTTAGTCTTCCTTCAAAGAAAAAGTGGATTCCGGAGTCAGCACACTGTTTTACTGCCTTGAAAAAGCCCATTCCTAACTCATTGTTTGGATTACCGCCGGTTATACTGCCACCTGTGATATTGGCATCAAAGTATTGTTTTACGAAGTCCTTGTAGGAATGGTTGCTTCGCAGATATCTGACACTTTTGTCCGATATCTCGAGTATTGAAATAGGGATCATATTGAACACATTATTAAACGCCTTATCGTCATGAGTTGCGATGACATGTAAATCAAAAAGATTTACGCGGCTTACGCTCTCATAGTACTCAGATTCATCTTCGTTCTCGATTTCAAAGAGAGAATCCTTACTGTACAGGTCTTTTAAAGAGCCAAAATCTATTGGTTTACTGAAGTAATATCCCTGAAGTTTGGAACAGCCAATTTCGCGCAAAAACTGAACCTGCTCCCTGGTTTCAACACCCTCGCAGACTGTGTCAAAGCCCAGTGAAGTTGCCATGCGCATTAGTTCTGTCAGAAGTATTTTTCCCTTGTCGCCTTCGTCAAGTTTTCGAAGAAAACTCATGTCAAATTTGATGAGATCAAACTCAACACTTTGCAATATGTTAAGAGATGAGTAGCCGCTTCCAAAGTCATCCATCCATACAGGAAAACCGAGTTTGCGGAATCTTTCAATCTGTTTTTTGATGAATTCAAAATCACTGCCAATAATACTCTCTGTAATTTCGATAGTGATCCTGTCACGGTTAATACCTGCGTTGTCAACACGTCGCCTTATTTCCTCAACTATGTCGCAGGCATCAAAGTCTGATCTTGATAAATTGATGGAATGGGGCAGTAGCCTGAACCCATCTGCTTTCATTAAATTTAGTGAATCAAGGATCTGTTCAAGCATGTAAAGATCAAGTTTATAGATCAGGCCGGCTTCTTCAAGAGCAGGAATGAAACTGTCAGGAGAAAGAAAACCATACTCAGGATCTAACCATCTTGCAAGACACTCTACATCGCAGGCCTGCTCATTAACTGTGCGTATGATTGGCTGGACATATAGCCTGATCCATTTCTCAGAAATAGCTCTGTCAATATTCTCAATGATATGCTGTTTTCTGGAAACATCGTCACTGAGATCCTGGCTATAGAAATTCACATTTGTTTCATATTTGCCGCTGAGAGCAGAACATGCGAGTTTTGCCCTGTCACAGGCAACACTGGATGAAACGCTTTTTTCCTGACCGATATATATACCTATGTGAACAGGAAGATTTTTACCATCATTAATTTCGCGCCTTCTGCTTAATAGTATTTGTACTTTCTCATCAAGTCCATCAAACTCGGTATGAACCGCAAAATGATCGGCACTTATTCTGCAGCTATGTGTATTGCCAAAAACATCTTTCAATAACTGCGCAAAAGAGCGTATAAGTTTGTCACCCTCAGCAAAACCATGCTTTGAGTTAAAGAATTTCATGCCAACAAAATCCATGTACAGCATGGTATATCTTTTGCCTTTTTTTCTGATGTTGGCGTTACCGATATCCGACAGTTCAAAGAAGTAGGTCATGTTGGGCAGACCGGTAAGCGGGTCGTACCGGTTTGTGTTCAGGTAGCTGTTTTCATGAAGTGCGTCACTCAGAGACTGATTAAGTCTTATTTCCTGCAGCTCTTCATCTTCCATATAGATTCCTTCATCCGAATACCATATATGGGCAAGACGAACGCCTGTATCAGTATAAACACGCTTTCCATAGGCGTGTATTATTCGGTAATCTGATGAGTCAGGCAGTTTAGTGCGATAAATGACCTCATATTTATCTCCATCTGAAATAAAACGATAAGCGGCATCAGCTATACGCGCAACATCATCAGGATGAGTAAACCTGTACATATCGTTTTCAATATCAGAGTATGCCATGCTTCGGTCTTCATAGCCATAAAGCTGACATAATCCATCTGAAACGACAATGGGGACAATCCTTTTGTCAACAAACTGAAAAATTGCAAAAGGTACAGGCAGACGTTCATATAATTCCTGCGTTTGCTTATCAAATAAATACTTATCTGTCGAGGTCATGAGCGATTCTCCTGAAATTAGTGACAAATTTTCTCATAAATATACAATTCTATTGTACTATATACGCAATACCGTACTCAAATTAAAGCTTTATAAAATGCTTAATAAATCTTCTATAAAATATTGAAGTTGCTGCCTTATAAATGATAGAATGAGAATGTTATTTTTTAAGTTGGGTGGAATAAATATTGGAAAACAGAAAAGCAAATTATAGAAGAAAAGACGGCCGGCGCTTAAGTCCGGGTGAATATAGAGAAAAAAGAAAAAAAGAAATACAACTTCATATAGCTATGATGATAGCCGGAACAGTTCTTGTTGTCGGCGGGATCGGTTTTTTGATACTAAAACTTACTTATAAACCTGTCGAGCCTGTGACAAACAACGAGATGTTCGAACAGGCCACACATGAAGTCAGCATTGTAGAAACCGTGGTAGATAATGGTCAGGAGCAGGAAGAGAAGTACAAATATCTTGCAAAATCTGCAGATTCCGAAAGCTTTTTTGAGGGCTACACTATAAGTGCTGATGACTCGACCAAGTATATTTCAAGTGAAGAAGTCTACAGCAATTATGGTCTGCTTGTCAATCTTGATACCGGTAAGGTTGTCGCATCCAAGGAAGGTGATGTAAGGATCAATCCTGCATCAATGACCAAGATTCTTACTCTATTGGTTGCCGTTGAGCACATAGATGACATTGACAATACATTTACAATGACGCGTGAGATTGGGGATTTCGTTTTTAGTAAGGGCTGCAGCGCTGTTGGATTTGAAGTAGGTGAGGTGCTTACCATCAAGGATCTGCTTTATGGAACGATTCTTCCATCCGGTGCTGATGCAGCAATGTGCCTTGCTGAATACGTGGCCGGCTCTCAGGAAGGCTTTGTCGATATGATGAATGACAAACTCAAGGAGCTTGGGCTTTCTGACACAGCGCATTTTACGAATTGTGTGGGTGTATATGACGAGAATCATTACTGTACACTCATGGATATGGCCATGATCCTCAAGGCTGCTGAAGAGAATGAGCTATGCCACGAGGTTCTCAATGCAAGAACATATCTGACATCACCTACAACCGAGCATCCGGACGGGCTTCAGATTTCCAACTGGTTCCTGCGAAGAATTGAGGACAAGGACACTCATGGAGAAGTCATAGGTGCCAAGACCGGATTTGTCAATGAATCAGGATGCTGCGGCGCAAGCTATCAGATTTCCAATGACGGAAGCCATTATATCTGCGTCACTGCTGACGCCTGGAGTTCCTGGAGATGTATCTATGACCAGGTAGATATTTATTCAACATTTACGGCATAAATATTAAAGGGCCTATTGCTTTAGATGACTGGGACATCTGGGCGAGGCCCTTTTTTCTTTGAGTGTAGTTCATAAAAGTTTTAGTATTTAGTGCATTTTTATTCAGACAAAGGCCATTACAGAATCGGATAGCAGTATAGAATAATGGGACTGCCAACGGCAGCCCCATTCAGACTGAAGACAAAGTCCACGGCATCAGCCGTGGATTTTTCTATGCAAAAGTGCCACAAACCCAGTATTTGTCTGGGATTGAGGCGTTTTTTGTGTTATAATAGAAGTATCAAAGTTGGGGATGGGGATCGCACTTATGATGACTTCGAATACAGAAAGAAAACGTGAACAGATGCAGTTTGTGAGCATGGATGACCTTGTTCCACAGGACCATATGCTCAGGCTTATTGATAAGGCAATTGACTGGTCATTCATCTATGACCTTGTTGAAGATAAGTATTCTCCTGACATGGGCAGGCCAAGCATGGA
>JAEEGL012238401.1_pt1 | contig 64395 bp, 51 predicted proteins | sample 9134231 | NCBI WGS metagenome assembly JAEEGL01 (sample SAMN16246548, study PRJNA631951) | gut metagenome | biome: gut microbiome; feature: rumen; material: fiber-attached | host: Bos | place: Iran: Karaj | collected 2018-10
ACGAAAATGGAATATCCTTTCAGAGTTTTACAGGCCTCCATGAGATCTTTGTTGTGCCCTTCATTGACATTAAGGCAGGTGACTACAAGCTCGATAGAAGGGTCATCCACAGGACGCTGGAAAAGCTCTGAAAGCCTGTAGGTAACGGTGTCTTCCAGATCACTTAATCCATTGTAGAACATATAAAACCTTGGTGCAGGTATTCTGACACGGCTTGGGGCATAAGTTCTTTCCTGAGGGATCATTTTTTTGTAGGTTGCTGCAACGTAATACAGGTCTCTTAAAGGAATGTTTGGGCACTTACTGGCCTGATGCTCATAGAGATTTAGCTCAAAGTCTATGATAAATGAAAGGTCGTTCTTCATTTTGAGGAAGGTCTCGCCTTCCAATGTGGTGATCTCTAGGTCGTCGGGATTTGTGTAGAAGGTACCGTTTATGGCATTATAGAGTTCAAGCAGATAAAGCTTGTTGTTGAACAGCAGTTTAAAAACGGTATGATGTGAGGAACTACAACACAATGAAATATAAAAATTACATTTTTGACCTGTACGGAACACTGATTGATATTCATACGGATGAAGAGGATCCCGGGCTTTGGGAATTCATGTCCGGATATCTCGATACATATTTTGGAACTGTTATAGATGGCAGGGAGTTGAGACAGGAGTACCTTCGCCTGTGTGCATTTTATGAAAAGAAGCTTTCTTCAGAAAACAAAAGCTCATATCCGGAAATCAGGATTGAATGGGTTTGGGAAGATCTGGCAGGGAGAAAATGCACACAGGATGAGATGAGAGCGCTATGCGTCTCTTTCAGGGAAAAATCGAGAGACCTGCTGAGAGTATACGACGGAGTTTATGATGTACTGAGTACAATCAGAAAACTTGGCGGCAGGGTGTTTCTATTGTCTAATGCGCAGCGCCTTTTTACGGAAAAAGAACTTGATGATACGGGTCTGACTGAGTATTTTGATGACATTTTTATTTCTTCCGATTTTGGGAGAAAGAAGCCCGACGGCGCCTTTTTACAGTCGCTTATCGACAAGCACAGACTCGATAAAAATGATTGCCTGATGATTGGAAATGAACCCGCTGCAGATGCAGGAGTTGCAAAAGCGGTAGGAATTGATTCACTAATAGTGCAGGACTTCAAATTCCCGACAGACTTATTGTGAAGTGAAGCAGCTATGGGAAAGAGACCGCTGATTTTTATCCCCCAAAAAGGGCCCTTAAAATGCATTCATACTTTCCCTGCCATGTCTAATTAGATTATTCTATGTATTATGGCAAAAAGATTTTAGAATATTAACCGTGGCTATAAAAATAGGCAGAAAAAAGCTCCGAAGCCAAATTCGACATTCGGAGCTTTTATTTCGTGAAAAATGATTTATTGATTATTTTACAGTTACAGAAGTGATGTGCGGGTTGGCGCCTTCGTACCAGTAAAGGAAGCCTTCCATGTCAACTGTATCGCCGACCTTGAGGTTCTGGACAGCCTTGTATACATCGGTGTCCTTACCGCAAAGATAAGACTCAACTGTGAAGTTGTAGGTGTTTCCATTTACAGAAGCGCTGAAGTAGAGGTCATCTCCCTCAGAGCCTGAACCGTCGTAGTTGTAAAGGAAAGCAGAATCGTTGCCTTCGGCGTCAGTAGATGTCTCAATAGTCATTCCTGTGAAGGATACATATTCGTTCTGGTGATCAACAAGAGCATCATCAGCGAGCATTGAAGTTACATCAAATGTATCAGCGATGTAGTTTCCTTCCTCGATCTCAAAAGTTGCGTCGATGATCTCGACTTCTCCTGACCACTCCGACTTATAACCTGTAACCTTGATCTTGGTTCCCTGGGTCAGCTTGTCATAATCTTCCTGAGAGCAAGGCATATTGTATATGAAATATGCTCCGTCCTCGGCCTGAGTGTAGAATGTAGCGTTGCCGACTCCGTTGTTTTCCCACCAGCCCTGCTTGGCCTGGACATAGGTCTCAACAGTTACCTCAGAATCTACGGCTGCTGCAACAAAGTCTGCGTGACTCATTACTGAACCGGCCTCGGCACTGTCAGCGCCATCAGATTCAGCGGCTGTCTCCTCAACGGGTGCTTCTTCCTTTGTCTCCTCTGCAGCTTCCTGCTCGGCAGGAGCTTCAGCAGCAGGAGCCTCAGCTGCGGTTTCGGCAGGTGCCTCTGCGGCAGGTTCACTCTTTGCACCGCATCCGATCATGCTAAGTGCAAGACATGCTGTTAATAATACTGCGACTGATCTCTTTTTCATAATTTTCCTCCTCGTATGGGACGACTGTCATATAGGTCGTCATTTTTATGAATTATAATATACCACTTGATTACATAAAGTCAAAAATATCATCGTTTTATCTTTTTTCTTTATTCTTTAGGAAAAGTACATAATATATCCCTATTACAATCCAGATTACTGCAAGAAAGCCCAGAAGCATCTTTGATTCTGCCGGAAGGGGACCGAGATCCGCTTTGCCGGCAGAGGCTGCGCTGGTCTGATCCAGATGATAGAGGCTTATGGTATCGGCATAGAGCTTTTCAATATATGCATCATCTATCGTTGTCTTTCGGCGGGATGCTTTGGTGACATCCTCGATGAGCTGACCTGCGGCATCACGAAGTGAAGCAGAGCCGTTAAACACACTTGTTGTGAAGGTGTACTGCTGATTATTCAGAAGCAGCCTGGTTGCGTCTATCTTCACATCATAGAATTTGGAGTTGTCTTCGCCTGAATGTGAGAGATAGTCCTGATATTCAGGTGAATCCTGAGCTTTTGTTGTCACAGGCACATACCCCTCGGTCTCGGCATATGCGGTCTGAACTTCGTTTGTGAGCATATACTGCGCAAACAGCCAGGACGCCAGCACTACCTGAGGGTCTTCCTTATTGAAAATGCAAAGAGAAGGACCCTGGGATATCATGCAATAGCTTTTGCTGCCGTTTTCCTCTGGCTTTGCAAACTGCGGAACAGGATATACCACAGTCTCAAAGTCGACGATCTTGTCTTTTGCGATATCACAGAGCGGGGCATTGGTTCCCATCCATGTGGAGCCTGCTGTTGAATCGACCGCGAAAATACATTGTCCGGCATTTAGAAAGTTTGCCGGGTATCCGGAAATCTTAAAAGTTGAAAAAGCACCGGTTTTGGCATATCCGGCTATCAGCTCAAGGTTGTCTTTGGTAACGTCGTTGAAGAGCTTGATGTTGCCAAGGGAATCCGAGTAATCAGCTCCCTGTTGCCTTAGCATCTGTATCATCATGTTGTCTGTGGACTTATAAATAAATGGGATAAGGACCTTCTGACCATTGAGTGCAAAAGTGCCATCCTCGTTCTTTTTGGTTGCTGCCTGGGCTATCTCCCAGACAAAGTCCCAGGTGAGGACATCGGGAAGCTCGTACCCGAGTTTTTCAACGTACGTCTTGTTGACATAACATGCTTCGGTTGAGCGCATATATGGAACAGCATAGTAGTTTTCACCAATCCTGCATTCCGTAATAAACTGAGGGACAATCTCTTCCCTGGCAGGTCCGTCGTATTTGAGCTCATTACCTCCAAGACCATACTTTTCATCGTCAAACAGTTCATCGAGAGGGGCAACAGTGTCTTTTCCGGTGAGGTATGTCGCGATATGGTCAGGATATGTAATGCACACATTTGGCGTGGTTCCTGTGGAGATGTTGGTGATGACATCGTTGTAGATCTTGCCGTAGTCAGTGTATAGACGCAGGGTGATATCGATGTTTGGATACAGCTTTTCAAATTCATTTATGGCATTTTCATAGATTTTGGCCTGAACCTTGTTGGTATCATTCTTTGCCCAGAAAGTGAGTTCAATATTCCTAGATTCATCAAAGGACTCAGGTACTTCAAACCCTTTTGACTGTTTATTGCCATGGCAGGCCGTCAGGAGAGTGCTCATAAACAGTGCCATGACTAAAACGACTGTGAACTTCTTATAAAAAGAGCCGGCGGAAATAACAGAAATCACCCCTTTGTACCTCCTCTTGCAACTCCGTCCATTATCTTCCTCCTGAAGATCAGGAACAGTATTATAAGTGGCAGTGAGATGGCAACCACAGCCGCCATCATCGCAGGTATATTGTCTCTTCCAAATCCATTTTCTCTTATCTCCTGAATTCCGTTGGATACAAGAAAGTATGCGGGATTATCAGTGATGAGTCTCGGCCATACATATGAATTCCAGCATTCAATTACCTTGAGGATTATGATCGTGATTATCGTAGGCTTTGAAATCGGGATCATAACGCGCCAGAGGTATCTAAGGTCACTTGTCCCGTCAACCTTGGCTGCCTTGTACAGCTCATCAGGTATCTGCTCAAAATTTTCTTTTAACAGATATATGTAAAAGACTGCCATGACCGACGGAAGTATCAGACCGGGAAAAGAGTTTCTCATGTGAAGGTTGGTGATCGTCACATAGTTTGTTATGATCACAAGCTCATTTGGTATCATCATAAGAGAAAGAAACAGTCCAAACACCACATTTTTCCCAGGGAAATCCAGTCTTGAAAATGCAAAGGCAGATAGTATGATTATCACCAGCATTATCATCGTGGTGATGACTGTAAAAATCAGAGTATTCAAAAGATATCGCCCAAGGGGCACTTCGGTAAATGCACTGACATAGTTTTGAAGCGTGGGCGATGTAACTACAAGTCTTGGCACAAACTCACTGTTGTAGGAACTGTAACTTTTTAATGAGGTTATGATCATCCAGTAAAACGGAAACAGAACTATAATTGCCCAGCAGATCAGTAACAGATACCGCAGACAATCTGACAGCATTCTGTTTGCTCTGTCCTTCTTTTCAATCTTAACCAAATTATCATTATCAGACATATTGATATCCCCTTTTTAGTATATCAGTTTCATCTGTAAAATACGGTCTTCCTGCTGACAAGAAGATTAATAACCGTGATGGTAAACACAATTGCGAACAGTATGATCGCGGCTGCAGAAGCGTAGGACGGATAGCCGCCGCTGTTGCCATATAGCATGTCATAAATGTATCCGACTATGGTATTCATCCCGGCAGCGTTGAGGTCTGTGCCGAACAGGGCAACCTCGTCGCTGTAAGCCTTGAAGGCTCCGATGAATCCTGTTATGACAAGATAGAAGACCATGGGCGATATCATGGGAAGCGTGATCTTTGTAAAAACACGCCACCTTGGTGTCGCGTCTACCTGCGCTGCTTTGTAGTATATGGGATCGACAGAGGCGAGGGCACTGGTAAGTATCAGTATTTTGAAAGGAAGCACCACCCAGATAGTGTAAAGACACATGACAAACATCTTCGCCGCGTAGGGACCGTCGATGAAGTCAATGCTTTCGCCTCCAAAGGCATTTATCAGGACATTTACCATCCCGTCTGTGTAAGCTGTCTTCCTGAAAAGGATCATAAAAACGAGCCCGACTGCAAGGGTATTGGTGACGTATGGCAAAAAGTATATGGTCTGAAACAGTTCTTTGACCTTTGGAACAGAACTGAGAGCAAGAGAAATAATGAGCGCGATAATAGTAGACAGCGGCACGGTTATAAGCACAATGAAAAATGTGTTTTTCAGTGCCCTTATAAAATACGGGTCGTGAAGCACATAGGAATAGTTATACTTGCCAATGCCATAATAGCTCTGAGAGGCAAAATTATATCCCTCCTCAAGGGAATAGGTAAATACGTCTATCATCGGATAGACCATAAATACACCTAAAAACAATATTGCAGGCAAAAGACACAAAAGAGCAAGCAGGGTCTGTTTTTTATCATTCATTTTGAATAATCTCCATCATAGACAATACGAATATTGAATTAACCTTACTCCGTATAAAAAACATGTACCTTTGAGGGCTTTAGCTTAAAACACACTTCACTGCCCATGATGACTGGTCTGTCTTCTGAGGGAATGATAGCCCTGACAGACGCGCTGCCGGCTGCGGGATTGTGGCAGATTATGCTTGTATCACGACCCATTACCTCCATCTTGTCGAATGAGCAGCGAAGAACACATGGGGATTCACCTGGATCTGATAACGTTACAAAGCCCTCGGGTCTTATTGCTACATATACATTACCATCCGGATGATCCTGCTTTTTGTCAAAAGAGGTAATATCATTAAGTTCAATGACACGGTCTTTTCCTATATAAACGGCTCCATCTTTTATCTGACCGTCAAAGACGTTTATCTGGGGTGACCCGAGGAATTTGGCTACAAACAGGTTTTCGGGTCTGTCATAGACATCCTGGGGAGCACCGTGCTGCATTATGCTGCCATCCTTCATCACTACGATATTGTCGCATATACTCATGGCTTCTTCCTGGTCGTGAGTTACGAAAATCGTTGTAATCCCGGTCTCAAGCTGGATCCTTTTCAGCTCCTCCCTTGTCTGAAGGCGGAGCCTTGCGTCGAGGTTTGAGAGGGGTTCATCCAAAAGAAGTACACGGGGCTTTTTGACAAGAGCTCTTGCTATCGCAACTCTCTGCTGCTGACCGCCCGACATCTCGGAGGGTTTTCTGTCAAGAAGACCATCTATCTGCACAAGCTTTGCAGCCTCTAAAACCTTCTGCTCCATCTGATCCTTGGTAAGCCGCCTGTTTCCACGGAGGTTCTCAAGAGGAAACCTTATATTCTCTCTGACTGTAAGGTGCGGATAAAGAGCATAGTTCTGAAAAACGAGACCCACTTCCCTGTTCTCGGGAGGAAGATTGGTGACATCGTCATCTCCAAAGAATATTCGGCCGGATGTTGGCTTTTCAAGACCGCTGATCAGATTGAGAACGGTGCTCTTCCCGCAGCCGGATGGCCCGAGAAGTCCCAGAAGCCTGCCGTCCTCTATTTCAAAACTGAAATCATTAACGGCAATTACTTCAGACTTTTCTTTTTTGTTTCTGTTTGGGAATTTTTTTGTTAGATTTTCCAGTATTATTTTCATTTTCTGCTCCCCAATTGAATTACTCTACATCATTTATATCATATCGCAGATTCGAGTCAATGGGATAATTCTGTTATTGTGCGGGCAGAAATGCGCACTTTGCTGCATTTTTTCGCAAGAAAGTGATTTGAATGGTAAATTTTTCATATGTTAAATATAAACTAATTTTTGTTTCCTTTTCGAGTTTTACTGTATAATAGGATATGGTGTAAGAACTATTTCAATCAACTGTTAGAAAAGGCAGGTAATAAGTATGATAAATAAGGCACTTGAAGAATATACAAGGGAAGATCTTATAGATATTATGAATGATACAGTTGATGCGATTGTTCTGGTAGATTCTAAGATCGATAAGTACAGGAGCATGGTCAGGAAAGGTATTTTTGCCGAGCTTTTGAAGGATACCGGTTCCTATGAGGATCTGATCCAGAAGATATGGTTCCATCTTGAAAACTCAGATGAAGAGATCAACGACGACTATAAGGCATTCATTTCTTACTATCGGGAATTTAAGGGAAAATACAGCAGAAAAGCCAAGGTGTTTATTCAGGGCAGTGATATACCTCATTTTATTCAGATGAATGTATATCCTCTTGATGATGAGGGGCATTACCTCTTTGCGATGGATGAGCTCGCTCAGGATGAATATGTGGAAGAATATTCAACAACGAGAAAGGTTAATGCCATCCAGAACACTTACCTTTTCTCAATGTATGTGGATCTTATCAAGGATACTACCAGCAGCATAAGTGTCACAGAGATATCCGGTAACACAGTCAATGCAAGCATCAAGTATTCCCAGTGGAGGCTGATGACTGTCAACATGATCTGGCCTGAGGATCAGAAACAGTTCATGAACATAACGGATCCCGATTATCTTAAGAAAAACCTGAGCACAGGCCGAACAACGACATTTGACTGCAAGATGAAGAATCTGGAAGGTGTGTTTATCTGGGTTAAGCTCGTTTTCATCAGGACTGAGACTCCTGAAGAGGAATTCAGGTTTGTATTCATGGTTCAGAACATCGATGAGAATGTAAAAGAACTGATGAGTACCATGAAGAAGTATGAGAGTCTTGCTCTCAATGATCCGCTCACGGGAGTATTCAACAGAGGCGGCATTGAGACAGAGATAAACAATGCCATTGATCTGTTTAAGAAGGGTGGTTCTGATGTAGCGCTTATGATGATTGACCTTGATTACTTTAAGAATGTTAACGACACCTACGGACATGCTGCCGGAGACGTTGCCCTTAAGGAGCTGGCTAAGATACTGAAAGAGTCTGTTGAGGGTAAGAGCGCCTCTGTTGGACGCTGGGGCGGTGAGGAGTTTATTATTATCATGCGCGATATGTCGCGGGATGAGTCCTATGAATTTGCCGAGAATCTCAGAAAAAGAGTTGAGAATACCAGGTTCAGTGAAATAGAAAAGCTCACCTGCTCAATCGGCGTAAGCCATCTGAAAGCTGATGATGCCTTTGAAGATATTTTTGAGCGTGTTGACAAAGCGATGTATACGTCCAAAAATTTAGGCAGAAACAGGGTTACTATAGAGTGATAAAAGTGATATATTAGATAAAATGATTATTAGAGGGAATGGCATGCTATCTGGCATGCTATTCTTTATATAAAAGGAAAGATGAACTTGCGAAAAAGAATAATAACTACAATAATAGGTCTGAGCGCACTGCTTCTGGCGGGATGCAGCATCAGGGAGTACAAAGAAGAGACGTCTTTTCCTGATATGCGGTCAGAGGAGGCGACAGGTACATTTGAAGAACCAGAGCCGGAAAATGTGGATGAGCAGAAGGAAGATACAGAGCCGGAGAATGGGGATAAGCAGCAGGAAACTCTGACCTCTGATAAAGAGTCCGGGGAAGAAGCAGAGCAAAAAGAAAAGGAGCAGAATAGAGAAGAAACAAATATGGACGAAGATGCCGGGGATACAACCGGTGCGATTCTTATCGATGCGTCTGACATTGGCCTTACGGACGTGGACGGAAGTGGACAAGCCTATACTTTCACCTATGGGGGAGAGGTATTTACTGCAGTTTATTCCACACCTGAGAACTGGAAGATATATGATTCCTACAGGATAAACAGCGAGCATGACCTTCTTATTATCTGTCAGGCGCTGATAGATGAGCATCCCATTCACGGCAAAGATATGGTAAGCTATAGAACAGCCGAAGATATGGTGTATGAGTGGCAGATCCATAATATAGCCTATGCGTTCCTTGATGATGACGATCCGCTTAAGGCAGACTCGCGGGATGTCGATCTTGACCCAAAGGATCAGGGGCTGACAATTGAGGAAATCTATAAATCGAGGACAGGCAAGGATTTTGATATGGGCAGCATACTTGAAGGATATTAAATGGCAGATGCCATTTTTGACATTCATATTTAAAAAATTAGAAAAGGAGAAATAAAGAGATGAAAAAAGATGAAAACTGTGGATACTGTGTGGGCGGCGAGCCTCTGGCTAAGTTTGGGATAAAGATCTGTGATCTTGAAGTGAGTCAGCTCATTTTATTCAAGGAGCAGAGCCATCCGGGAAGATGTATCGTGGCATACAAGGATCATGTGAGCGAGATCGTAGATATTTCTGAGGCAGAGCGCAATGCGTTTTTCTCAGATGTAAACAGGGCTGCCAAGGCAATCCATAAGGCGTTTAACCCCGATAAAGTCAACTATGGCGCTTACGGAGATACAGGCTGCCATCTGCACATGCATCTTGTTCCCAAGTACAAAGATGAATTTGAGTGGGGAGGAGTTTTTGAGATGAACCCTCAAAAGAAGTTCCTGAACGATGCAGAGTATGATGAGATGATAGAGAAGATCAAGGCAAATCTGGAATAAAGCCATGAAAAACAATGATAAAACAAATGTAATGAGAGTCCTGGACAGCAAAAAGATAGAATATAAAAGCCATACCTATGAGCCGGATGCCACGATGAGCGGGGAAGAGATAGCCGCTATCCTCGGCGAAGATGCGGATCATGTATTCAAGACTCTTGTGACTCAGGGTAAGAGCGGCGCGTATTTCGTATTTGTTATTCCTGTTGCGATGGAGCTCGATCTTAAAAAGGCAGCCAGGGCAGCAGGTGAGAAATCGATAGCCATGATCAGGCAGAAAGATCTTTTGCCACTGACAGGATACGTTCATGGAGGGTGCTCGCCGATAGGAATGAAGAAACAGTTTCCGACATTTATACATGAAACTGCCCGTGAAATGGACAGAATGTTTGTAAGTGCGGGGAAGGTCGGATTTCAGGTAGAGCTTGCACCAAACGACCTGATATCAGTTATCAGGGGGACATTTTCTGACATTATTTAATTTGGGAGTTATGTTATGGAATACAGAGATTATATGGTAAGGGCTACGGCCGGAAACGCTCAGATCAGGGCTTTCGCAGCAACCACCAGAGACCTTGCGGAATACGGAAGAAAGGCGCATGAGCTTTCGCCTATTGCGGCTGCTGCGCTTGGACGTCTGATGACAGGCACGGTCATGATGGGAACGATGATGGACAGCGAGGACGCGCTTATCACGGTGAGGATGGACGGTGACGGACCGCTTAAGAGCGTTCTGGCTACTGCTGACAACAAGGGCAATGTGAAGGGATATGTCGCAAATCCCCTGGTTGTAATGGAGCCGAATTCTTCGGGGCATTTAAACGTTGGCGGCGGGATCGGCGCCGGAACCCTGACTGTCATCCGTGACATGGGATTAAAAGAGCCTTATGTCGGGCAGATAGATCTGTACTCGGGCGAAGTCGCCGAGGATCTGACGTACTACTTTACAAAATCGGAGCAGACACCTTCGTCTGTGGGACTCGGCGTTCTGGTTGAGAGAGAGAGCCTGTCTGTCATTGCTGCGGGCGGCTTTATTGTCCAGCTCATGCCCTTTGCTTCGGAGGAGACCATAAACCGGCTCGAGGACAATCTTGGAAAGTTCAGCTCCGTTACAGATATACTCAAAGCCGGCAAGACACCGGAAGATCTTCTTAAGATAGTTCTTGACGGTTTTGATATAGAATTTACGGACAAAACTGATCTTAATTTCTACTGTAACTGTGACAAAGACAGAGTTGAGCGGGCTCTTATGCTTATAGGCAAGAATGAGATACAGGAGATGATCGATGATGGCAAAGAGGTGGAGCTTGGCTGTCAGTTCTGCGGCAAAAAATACAAGTTTACGGTAGATGAGCTCAAAGAGATAAAGGCAAAGGCCAGGTAACCTGATATTAAAAGACGGTCTTTGACGCAGGCACGGTCTGATGTAACTGATGGGAGAGAAAAATGGCAAGGCAGGAAGCACTTACAACCCTGTGTTATCTCGAGAGGGATGGCAGATACCTTATGCTGCACCGAATATCCAAAAAGAATGACATCAACAAGGATAAATGGATAGGAGTCGGAGGGCATTTTGAGGATAATGAGAGCCCTGAGGAGTGCATAAAGAGAGAAATACAAGAGGAGACAGGATATGACATTCCGCTGCCGAAACTCAGATACAGGGCTGTTATTACCTTTATCACCGACAATGGTGACTATGAATTAATGTCTCTTTTTACTGCAGTGGCGCCTGAGGGTGAGCCGATACAGTGCAGTGAAGGGGAACTTGTGTGGATAGATAAAAAAGACATCTACTCGCTAAACCTTTGGGAGGGAGATAAGATATTCTTAAGGCTCCTTGAAGAGAGGGAAGATTTCTTTTCCTTAAAACTGCGCTATGACGGAGAAGGACACCTGACGGAGGCGGTTCTGGACGGCTCTGAGATTAAACTTCGGGATATACAGTAAACGTCAGATATATGTGCGCTTGCTATAGAGCAGCAGGCGTATGCGCACGGATTTTGCCCGGAAATGTAATTTGGAGAAAGGTACGAAGAATGGATAGAAAAGAACTTGCTGTACAATATAAACACTCATCATGCAACTGCGCGCAGGCAGTCCTCAAAGCTTTTGAGGATGAGCTTGACGTATCTTCTGATGTGCTTATGAAGATCGGCTCCGGATTCGGAACCGGTATGGGATGCCTTGAAGCTACATGCGGAGCGCTGTGTGCAGCAACCATGATCGCGGGGCTTAAAAACGACTCGGGGCTTCCTACTGTCATGATTTCAAGGCAGCTGCTTGGCAATTTTGAAAAAAAGTCAGGCGCGACCATATGCAGAGTCCTTAAGGGAATCGATACCGGCAAGGTGGTCTGTGAGTGCGATGACTGCGTAAGGAACGCTGTCGCCTGCATAGAAGAGTACCTTACCTCTGTTGGGCAGGGCTGAAGATACCATGCCCAAACGTCTTTCAACCTATCTTAAGGATACCTATGGCAAAAAGATATATCGCCTTTCACTGTCAGCAGGATGCAGCTGCCCAAACAGGGACGGCAGCATAGTTCTGGACGACGGAACAAGGCTATACGGTGGCTGCAGCTTCTGCTCCGAGGGTGGCTCGGGGGAGTTTGCAGCAGATTTTGCTGCCATAGATACACAGATAGAAGACGCAAAAAAGGTGATCAGAGATAAGACAGATGCCACTAGCTTTATTGCTTACTTCCAGTCTTACACCGGAACTTACGGTGACATCAAGCGGCTTGGGGAATTGTATTCAAAGACCATCAGGCGCGACGATATAGAGATACTGTCGATTGGAACGAGGCCTGACTGCCTCGGAGAAGACGTCATGGAGATGTTAAAAAAGCTTTTGGCCGTCAAACCGGTCTGGATAGAACTGGGGCTTCAGACCGCTCATGACAGCACTGCAAGGAGATTTGGACGCGGGTACGAACTTCCGGTATTCGAGGATGCCTACAGAAGGCTCAAGGAAGCCGGGATCACAGTGATAGTTCATGTGATTTTGGGGCTCCCCGGAGAGTCAAGGCAGGACATGCTTGATACTGTGAGATACCTCTCGAATCTGAAGCCTGTCCTTGACGGGATCAAACTGCAAAATCTGCAGCTCCTCAAAGGAACGAGGATGTATGAGGAATATAAAGAGTCACTCATCGGCGAAGACAGTGATTTTTATATTATGAATATGGAAGAATATACCGATCTTGTGGCGGAATGTATAGCTCTTTTACCAAAGGATACGGTGGTACACCGTATGACCGGTGACGGTCCCAGGTGGCTTTTGGTAGAGCCGCTATGGAGCCTTGACAAGAAGCGTGTTCTTAACATGCTGACAGCTAAGACAAAGAGTCTTTTTAATTGAGAGATTACTATTATGACAACTTTTGAAACCGGCAACAGGGATGAAGCAATAAAAGTAAGGTTTACTCTGAGGGAGTGTCTGTTTGGAGACAGAGCATTTTACAGAAGAGTAGCCATGGTAGTCGTTCCCATGATCATTCAGAATACCCTGAGTAATGTCGTGGGACTTCTGGACAACGTGATGGTAGGACAGGTTGGAACCCTTCAGATGTCGTCTGTTGCCATCGTCAATCAGCTTCTGTTTATATTCTACCTGTGCATCTGGGGATCACTTGCCGGTGCAGGTATTTTCAGCACGCAGTTTTTTGGCAAGGGCGATATGGAAGGAGTCCGCTATTCGATCAGATTCAAACTTCTTACAGCTATAACCATATGCGCTGTCGCGCTTGCAATTCTCTATTTTAACTCCGCGGACCTTGTGGGATTGTATATTTCTGTCGATACATCTGCGGCAGACAGGGCGTCGACGCTATTCTACGGTGTCTCATATCTGAATATCATGCTGGTTGGCCTTATTCCTTTCAGCCTGACACAGGTTTATGCCTCCGCGATGAGAGAGTCCGGAAGGACAACACTTCCTATGGCTGCAAGTATGGTGGCAATGCTCATAAACTTCATATTCAATGCGCTCCTTATTTTTGGACTTTTGGGATTTCCCAAAATGGGAGTGCTTGGAGCCGCGACAGCTACCGTGATATCGAGATTCACAGAGCTTGTAATTGTGGTAGTGGGCGCCCACAGAAAAGGCAGCAGATACTCATTTTTTGAGGGACTTTACAGAAATTTCAGGGTGCCGGTGAGACTTATCTGGCCGATCCTATCCAAGACTCTGCCGCTTCTTTTGAATGAATTCTTGTGGAGCCTTGCCCAGGCAAGTCTTCTTCAGGCTTATTCGGTAAGAGGAATTGCGGTAATTGCCGCGATGAACATAAGTGGAACAATTTCTCAGATATTTAACGAGGTATTTCTTTCAATCGGTAATTCTGCGGGAATAATAATAGGACAGGAACTTGGCGCGGACAGGCTTGTGTCGGCAAGGCGCACCGCGTGGAGGATGGCATCACTCAGTGTTATGAGCTGCTTTGTAATGGGCAGCCTTTTAGCGCTGGCTGCGCCCTTTATCCCTCAGATCTACAACACTGAGCCCGAGATACGCATGCTCGCCACGAGATGCATATGGGTGGTTGCTGTATGTATGCCCATCAATTCCTATGCCAATGTCTCATATTTCACGATGAGATCAGGCGGGAAAACAGCGGTGACGTTTTTGTTTGACAGCTGTTTTGCATGGGTTATATCAGTGCCTGCGGCATATATCCTGAGCAGATTTACAAGTCTGCCGGCGCTCAATGTGTTTATGATCGTATCCGGTCTTGAAATATTAAAGTGTATCATAGGTTTTAGCCTGGTACGGAGCGGAGTGTGGGTTAGAAATATCGTTAAGACGGCATAGAAAAAGGGGACGGTTCTTTTGGCTGCATATTCTGAGTCAAAAGAACCGTCCCCTTTTGATTTACCTGACCTTAGTCAGAAACATACTTACTCATTATTTCTTTAAGTACCTCCTGATCTTCCTCAGAGAGGTTCTCCTCTGCGTACTTCTCAATTGCGTCCTTGTCACCGTTTGCTACATAAGACTGCATTTCAGAGATGGAATCAAGTGATACATTCTCTGCGATTATATCAGTGACTATATCTTTATCGTCTTCCGACATGGAATTGAATAGCTCTTTGGTCTCTTTGTCAGCCGAATCAACATAAGCATCGACTGCCTTCTCAACAACAGCCTTGGTTATGGGATTGGCCTTGGATTTTCTCTTGGTGCTGGTACCTTCGGATGAGCTGTCAGAAGTCTTGGCGTCTGAGGAATCAGTTCCCTTGCCTGAATCAGAGGAAAGCTTGGAGTCGAAGACGCTTCCGCTGCTGTCTGAACCACCTTTTTCTGATACAAATGACTCTACAGCACCTGCAACTTTTTCTTTGACGGAATTCTTGCCGCTGCCGAGCAGGAAGATAATTCCGACCATCATGATTATTATAAATGTTGATAAAAATGCTAATACCTGTTTCATCTTTTTTCCTCCTAAATAAATGCTATTATACGCCGAAGGTTAAAAATGTCCAGTTTATTTTCCTTGAGATTGGTCATTAAAAATAGTAAAATCGAATTGCTATGGATTTATTTCAGTATATGCGTGAGAACAATATGGAAAAGGAGTCGCCGCTTGCCGCAAGGATGCGCCCCAGAACCCTTGACGAGGTCGTGGGACAGCAGCACATCATTGCAAAAGACAAGCTTCTTTATCGTGCAATTTCCGCTGATAAGCTAAGCTCCATCATCTTCTACGGGCCTCCCGGAACAGGAAAGACAACTCTTGCCAAGGTGATCGCCAATACCACCAAGGCGGATTTTATGCAGATCAATGCGACTGTTGCGGGCAAGAAGGATATGGAAGAGGTTGTCGGGAAGGCTAAGGACAATCTTGGCATGTACGGCAAGAAGACAATTCTTTTTATTGATGAGATCCACAGGTTCAATAAGGGTCAGCAGGACTATCTGCTTCCGTTCGTTGAGGACGGCACAATAGTGCTTATAGGCGCGACTACTGAGAATCCGTACTTTGAGGTCAACGGGGCTCTTATATCAAGATCTGTCATATTTGAGCTCAAGCCACTTACTACAGAAGATATTGAAGAGCTTCTGGACAGGGCTGTGAGTGACTCTGAGCGGGGCATGGGGGCTTACAAGGCAGTGCTTGACCCTGACGCCAAAGAGCTGATCGCGGATATAGCGGATGGAGATGCGAGACATGCCCTCAATGCCATAGAACTTGGCATTATGACTACTGCAAGAAGTGAAGATGGTCTGATCCATATCACAAGACAGGTCGCGCAGGAGTGTATCCAGAGGAAGGTTGCCAGGTATGACAAGGACGGAGACAACCACTACGATACGATATCTGCTTTTATAAAGAGTATGAGGGGGTCCGATCCGGATGCAGCGGTGTATTACCTTGCGAGGATGCTGGATGCGGGTGAAGATCCCAAGTTTATTGCGAGGCGTGTGATGATATGTGCCTCCGAGGACGTTGGCAACGCCGATCCTCAGGCACTGCAGATAGCGGTGGCGGCATCGCTGGCGGTAGAGAGGCTTGGCATGCCTGAGGGGAGGATAACTCTGGCACAGGCTGTTACCTATGTGGCAACCGCGCCCAAGAGCAATGCGGCTTATCTGGCTGTCGATGAGGCTTTTGAGAGTGTGAGGCAGACCGGGAATCTGCCGATACCGGCTCATTTGCAGGATGCCCATTACAAGGGCGCAGCAAAGCTTGGCCACGGCATTGGCTACAAATATGCCCATGATTATCCAAACCACTATGTAAGTCAGCAGTACCTGCCCTATGAATTAAACGGCAAGGAATTCTACAGGCCGACAGGCAACGGGTATGAACAGAGGATAAGAGAGCATATGAAGAGAATCAAGAGAAGTGAAGAGGAAAACTGATCAGGATAAGAGGTATAGATGAAAAATAGCGGTAACAGAAGAATGAGGACCGGGAAAAAGGCTCAGCGCAACAGAAAGATTGTAATTGTAACAGCTGCTGTCTCGGGAGTGCTTATAGTATTACTGGCAGGGATGCTTATATGGCTGTTCGGAGGAAAAAGTGTGACAGATAAGGAGGCTCAGACGCAGGAAGAGGCTGTGCAGGAGGCTTCGGTAGCTGAACAGGTGACTGATAATAATAAGGAAGAGGAGTATATCAACCCCGATACGATAGATTCCATTGTAAGAGGGGGAGTGAGTGTCACGCAGGCTCTTAAAAAGCGCCCTGCGACTGTGGAGATGACTCCTGAAAATACAGCTGAATTTGCCAATATAGAGAGCTGTCAGATTGTCGATTCAAGTAAGATCGAACTTCTGGTAAAGTCCGAGGGGATTCCCAAAAGTGATGACAAGTACTATTACCTCTTTGAGGAGGCAACCTATGAGGACGGAATATCGGAGACGAGAGAACCAATAACCAGGATCTACAAGAGCGATGATACATCCTTTAAGATCGACCTCAAGAAAGGTACGGCGGAGTCCAGACTCTTTTCCAAGTTCCAGGTTGCGGTTAAGTTAAATGACCAGTATGTCGGCATAAGCCATGCCAAGTACATATCAAATCCCGGAGCGTGCGCCGGATATTCTTTTGGCGGAGTACCACACAGATCCATAAAGGGAATACTGCCTGATCCGCTCAGGATCGGAGACCTTCAGGATCTTGGATGCCAGTACGCGACATATAACATTCCACTGAGCCATATTCTGGTTTCATCAGGCGGAATACCATATACCTACGGCGGAGTTACTTATCATTTTAACTCTCAGATAATGACCAATTACGACACGCTCTTTACAAGGCTTAATCACATGGGAATAGACGTGGCTGCGATCATTCTCAACAACGCGAGTACTTCGGCATTCCCTGAGATAACGCATCCGAGTGCGAGAAGCGGATCCACGGCTCCCTACTATATGTTCAATGCCGCGGATGAGAGCGGAGTTAAGGCTCTTGCAGCTATCGGAAGTTTTCTGGCAAACAGATATTCCGGGTCAGGACACGGCAATGTCAGCATGTGGATAATTGCCAATGAGGTCAATGCGAGAAAAGAGTACAACTATATGTCGCATGTTGATGTGGGAACATACACAGCGGCATACACCAGAGCTTTCAGAGTATTCTACAACGCTATAAAGGGAGAAAATGCCCAGGCCAAGGTTTACATTCCGCTCGATCAGAGGTGGACCTACAACACCGACAAGACCGGCGACTATGATGCCAAGGACGTGCTCGATCTCTTTGCGTCATCGATCAGAGAGTATGGCAATATTGACTGGGGACTGGCATCACATCCGTATTCCTTCCCTAACGGCAACACCGCGTTCTGGAATCCGTCCAAGTATGTTACGCATTCGGTATCAACACCGTGTATCACTATGGAGAATATCGAGGTCCTGACCAATTACATGACGCAGGACTCAATGCGTGATACATCAGGTAATGTCAGGTCCATCATCCTAAGTGAAATTGGCTACTCTTCGACATCGGGCGAGGCTCTCCAGGCAGCTGCTTTTGCCTATGCTTACGTCAAGATGGAAAAGAATGGATATATAGATGCGCTCATGCTCTCGAGGCAGACTGATGCCGGAGATGAGATAGCGGCGCTCGGACTTGCCCTTGGCCTTCAGACCACGGGAGGTCAGCACAAGCAGATATATGATGTATTTAAGTACATTGATACCGATAGGCGAAATGATGTGATCTCTTTTGCCTATGATGTAGTCGGCAAAACATTCTAGGAGGATGATATGACAAATGCAGAGAAGGCCCTGAAGCTACATGAAGACTGGAAGGGCAAGCTGGAGATCAAATCCAAGGCGGCAGTAAAGTCAAAAGAAGATCTGGCTCTTGCCTATACACCGGGGGTTGCTGAGCCCTGCAAGCTCATTGCGGATGACAAAGAACTTGCGTACAAATACACTATCAAATCAAATACGATCGCGGTTGTTTCAGACGGAAGCGCGGTTCTGGGACTTGGAAATATAGGACCCTATGCTGCGATGCCGGTCATGGAGGGCAAGGCTGTTCTCTTTAAGGAATTTGGCGGAGTGAACGCAGTTCCAATCTGCCTTGATACACAGGACACCGAGGAGATAATAAAAGCTGTCACATATCTCGCACCCGGTTTTGGAGGCATCAATCTGGAGGATATATCCGCTCCGAGATGCTTTGAGATTGAGGAGAGGCTGAAAAAGATACTGGATATTCCGGTATTCCACGATGACCAGCATGGAACAGCGATAGTTGTTCTTGCGGGTATAATAAATGCGCTCAAGGTAGTAGGCAAGGACAAAGAAAGCTGCCGTGTCGTGGTAAACGGCGCGGGAAGCGCAGGAATCGCTATCACAAAGCTTTTGCTGAGATATGGCTTTAAGAATGTTACCATGTGTGACAAGTCAGGAATCCTCCACAGAGGATCCGAAGACCTGAACTGGATGCAGAAGAAGATGATGGACGTGACCAATCCTGACCAGCTAAAGGGCAGCCTGTCAGATGCACTCAAGGGCGCTGACATTTTTGTAGGGGTATCTGCTCCGGGAATAGTCAGCAAAGAGATGGCGATGCAGATGAACCATGACGCGATAATGTTTGCCATGGCCAATCCGGTTCCCGAGATAATGCCCGATCTTGCCAAAGAGGCAGGCGTTCGCGTGATAGGCACCGGAAGAAGCGATTTCCCGAATCAGGTAAACAATGTGCTTGTATTCCCGGGGATTTTCAAGGGCGCGCTTGAATGCCGCGCAAGCCAGATAACTGAGGAGATGAAGCTTGCGGCTGCCAATGCTATCGCTGCGCTTGTGCCCGATGAGGAGCTTTCCGATGTCAATATCCTTCCGGCAGCTTTTGATCCGAGAGTTGCCGAGGTTGTTTCTGCTGCAGTCAGGGAGGCAGTAAAGTGAATTCTCAGTATTTTACGCTATACAAGATGATAGTTCTGTACATGCTCAGACGATGCGAGGAGTCGCTTACCAAGGCGCAGATCTATGATTTTGTGCTGGAGGGCGGGTACACTGATTTTCTAACGCTTCAGGCGGTGTTCAGCGAGCTGTCGGAGACATCGCTTATTGTTGAGAAGACGGTGGCAAACAGGACATATCTTGAAATTACAGCTGAGGGCTCTCAGGCACTTGACTTTTTTGGTAACAGGATAAATCCGTCAATCAGAAGTGATATAGACAAATATATTAAGGACAATAGTCTGAAGATTCGTGATGAGGCATCCATACAGGGAAATTATATCAGGACAGGAGAAAATGAGTATACCGCTCATCTTTTAGCTAAAGAGAACGGACGGAACATACTTGATATAAGGCTGACTCTCCCAACAGAGGAGATTGCTGAGAACACAGTGAGAAAATGGCATGATAAAAATCAGGAAATCTATCAGTTCCTGATCTCGAATCTTATGTTAGAAGAATAAATGTAAAAACATGGGGGATTACCGTCTGCGGCGGTCAATTCCCTTATTTTTGTAGTACAGTTCTTTTTCGTTATACATATAGTTATCTGCGATCTTTTCAAGAGCAGGTACAGTTTCACCGGGGTTATCTATGGATGTGGCATATCCGATGGACAGGGATAGCTCAGGAACATACACTCCGTGCCAGGATTCTGACTCTGACTGAATCTTTGTTTTTAATGTACCGGGGTCTGAAGTATGAACTATGGCCAGGAATTCATCGCCGCCTGTTCTGTAAACCTTACCGCTGTATCCCAAAACAGTCTGAAGGCATGAAGCAGCAGCTTTCAGAAGTTCATCTCCGGCAGCATGTCCATAGTTGTCATTGACAGTTTTTAGCCCGTTTACATCGACGGAGAAGATAACAAAATCATCTTCGAGCCCTTTGGCGTTGTATTCTCTGATATCTTCATAGTAGCAGCGTCTGTTATAGAGCCTTGTCAGCTCGTCTGTCATGGAGATCCTGAGAAGATGCTCTTCGCGGCGTTTTTCCGCATCAATATTCTGTGTTGTATATATGACTCTCGAAGGGAGCCCGTTTTTGTCGGTGTCAATGGTGATATACTGCGCACGAAACCAGCCGGTAATACGGTCCGTGAACTCTCCTGAAATGGACAACTTTCCGCTGAGTCTCTGGACTACGGTCGTGATGTCCGTAAATGCAAGGAAGGCTTCAAGCTGATCATGAGAGACTGTCTTTTGCAGCCGCTGATTCATCCTGGTGTGGGTCTGACCTTCGCTGTCAAAGCGGAATACCTCACGGTTTCCATCGCGAAGTGACTGTTCTGTCATGGATTCAAAGTCGAGCAGGTTGACGTTGTCATAGATCTCTGCCATCGAGTCGAGGGTTTCCATCTGTTCTTTAAGATGCTGTTCGTGTTCGCGGATCGTCTTATACTTTTCAATCAGCTGCTGATAGTATGATGTGGCGAGCTGTCCTATAGAATATCCCGCAACAGCCATTATGATCGTTTCAATAGTATACCCGCCTGCAATATTTGCAAAATAGGAGGAGTAGGAATGGTAGTCTGTTCTGACAGCTGAATAATAGGGAGCAGTGATCGCGATGGAGAACATCATCAAGAGATAGTTGATGACTACCATGAGAAAATACATCTGTTTAGAACAGAAGATGATACTTAGCATGGGAATCAGAAACCATGTGATGTGAATGTATATATGAGAGTGGGACATATATACGAGCAGAACATCCATTATGAGCAGAGCAAGAAAAGATGTAATCTCAGATTCCGGGAGGTGCCTTAAGACGAAATAGTGGAGTGTTGAAAGAACCAGCATATATAGGGATACGATAATGCAGGCGGTATATGTGGTCTCCGTAAATATGCCTGTAGCGATTCCAAGCGCGATAGCCGGACCTGTCAGGATGCAGAACCTAAGTATGGTGTTCAGATATCTGTTGATTTCCCGTCTGTTTGATCTCAGAAAATCATTGTAATCAGCAAAGCTTTTCTGTTTATTTTCCATAGAGACACCGATAGAATATGAGAAAACCGATAAACGTCCAATTCTTTATAATTATACAATAAAAAACCGGAAGAAGAAACCTTCTTCCGGTTAATTTATTAAGCTGCTGACGAGAATCGAACTCGTGACCTCCGCACTACCAATGCGACGCACTACCGACTGTGCTACAACAGCATGTACTGCCATCGGGCAGTCACAAATTGTATTATAACCTTGAGAGACTATGTTGTCAATCAAAAAATCAAAGCTGGGTAATTGCGGACATATAGTAGGAATAAAGGCTTCTGTAGGTATCTGCATTATAATGCAGCCCGTCACCCGTTGAAAAACCTGTCTGAGTGAGGTAGGTATATCCATCGAGCCAGATGATCCTGGAGTCAAGCTCTGATTTAAGCCTGGCGTTGAAAGCCTCAATCTCAGCATTGGTCACAGTAGGGTAGTCACTTACCGGAGTAACTGCGGCATAGTAAACGGTAATACCTTCATCCAGCCAGGTATCAATATTGTTGTTGACCAGTGCGATATACTTGTCTGCGTTTGACAGATCGTTGACACCGAAATTGATTATCATCTTTGTGCCGGGACCGGCATAATCTGAAATGGCAGGAAGGGCGGTGTCCCTAAAATAGCTGTAACCCTCGCCTACCTGGGCAATATATGCCTTGTCTGTCGAACCCACTGCCATCTGAAGCTGGACAGTCCGTGAGTCGCCCACAAATACGTAGGGTGTTCCCGGAAGCGCTGATGCCATGTAGTCACCTTTAATAAAGGCTGTTGTACCGTCATAGGCTATCTCGTACCATCCGTTGTCGGTCTCACCCGTCACTGCGGTCTCGCTCCCCCATTTCATTTTGCCGACAGAGTCGTAATCCGTGCCGGCCCCGCTTCTTACATTGACGGTCGCGGTGGTGTACATGTAGTGGGGAGTCTCATACTCGGTGACTGTAAAAACGGTTGCCTCCATAGCGGCAGCGGTTTCCTGAGAAATTACATTTCTGGTCTCGGTGATAACCTCAGTTGTTGCCGATTCAATCGTGGCAGCCATATTGTCGACTATTTCATCTCCGGATAAGAGTGTTGATGCAGTATCTGTCTGAACATTTACATCACTGCTATCAGCTCCGAGAGCTGCAAGTGTTGAAAACGAAAAAACGGCAGCAAATGAAGATAAGATTATTAAGTTACGCATTTTTGTATTTTGTTTTTTCATCTGTGACATATTACACTGCGCGTAACAATTTGTCAAATTTTCGTAAATTGACTAACAGGAATATTTCCAATATATTTATTAAGAGGTGAATTATGGGGATTTTATTTTTTCTTTTCTGGCTGATACTTAATGGTAGAGTAACATTAGAGATAATTATCTTCGGACTTATTATAAGTGCGTCTGTATACTATTTTTCCTGCAGATTTCTTGACTATGATATAGCGAATGAGGTAAGGCTTTTTAAAAAGATTCCTATTGTTCTGTGGATCGTTGTTGTTCTGATAAAAGAGATCATTAAGGCAACGCTGACTATGATCGGCTTTATTTTTAATTTCAGAGATATTCCGGAACCGGCTCTTGTTCATTTTACGACAGCGCTTAAGACTGACGCGGCAAGATATGCCCTGGCAACCTTCATTACCCTGACACCAGGTACCATAACAGTAAGGCTTCGCGACGGAGAGTTCCAGGTTCACTGCTATGATAAAGAGATGGCTCGGGGGATCGATGAGTCTGTGTTTGTGCAGCTCTTACTTAAGATGGAAGGGGATCTGAAGGCATGAGTTTTTCAGTGTTTATTCTAATATGTATAATCATTATTTCAATAATGACACTTCTGTGCCTTATAAGAGCGATTGCAGGTCCCAAGCTGGCAGACAGGATCATGGCGATAAATATGATAGGAACCATGACAATTGCGGTGATAATGCTTTTATCGGTTCTGCTGGGTGAAAACAGCGTGCTTGACGTTGCTCTTATATACGCTGTTATAAGCTTTGTTGCTGTCATCGTGCTGTCACAGATCTACGTTGGTCTTCATCACGAGAGGAGGATCATGAGAGATCAGAGGGACAAGAGTAAGACCGGCGATAGTGCACCTGATACAAGCAGGAGGAAGGAAGGATTATGAACGTGATCAGAATGATTATAGCATCGGCTTTCATCCTGGCGGGGCTCGTTGTGCTGATATCCGGTGTTATAGGTATTTTCAGGATAAAATATGCGCTTAACAGACTGCATTCTGCGGCAATGCTGGACTCTCTCGGGCTCTTTATGATTACCGCAGGGCTTATCGTCATCAAGGGCTTTTCCTTTGACAGTCTGAAGCTTCTTATGATATTAGGGCTCTTCTGGATAGCATCACCGGCTTGCAGCCATCTTCTTGCGGCGCTTGAGGTCTCCACCAATCCGGAACTTAAAAATGACTGCGAGATCATAGAAGTGCCTGAATTTGAAAAACTCAAAAGAGAAGGGAAAATGTGATGGAAACACTGAGGATATTACTTTTATTATTTCTTATAATATGTGCCGTCTCCGTGAGCTTTTCAAAGAAACTCCTGGTTTCAGTAGTCATTTACATGGCATTTAGCCTTGTTATGGCCATCATCTGGCTTATACTCGAATCGCCCGATCTGGCAATAACGGAAGGCGCGGTCGGAGCAGGAGTTACAAGTATACTTTTGTTTGTGACGCTTAAGAAGATAAGATCCATACGCACAGAATATTCAGAAAAAGAGCAGGAAGAAGAATGAGCAAAAGAAATCCGGATTACGAAAACAGTTTTTGGCAGAAATTCGCGATGTGGTGCAAGGGAGACTACGACCCTGCAAAGGGAAAATATGAGATAAAAAAGCCTGGGCAAAAGAGCAAAGGACCAAATATAATAGGCAAGCTCATGCACATCCTTGCGCAGGAGGAGAGCATATACGCCTCTGAACGTGACAAGAACTTAAAGACGTTCAAAAGATTATATATAATCGTGTCGGTGGCGCTGGGGGTTCTGCTTACCATATTGCTGCTGGTGACGGTTTCACAGCTTCCGAGATTCGGAGATGCCAATGCTCCCGAGAACAACGAGGTCGCAAGGCGGTACATCGAAAAGGGTCTTGAGGAGACAGGAGCTGTCAACATAGTTGCGGGCATGATCCTGGACTACAGGGCATTTGATACCTTTGGAGAGTCATGCGTTTTGTTTGTGGCATCTTGCTGCGTGCTCATGCTTCTCAAGGAGAAAAAGCCCGAACCGGAAAAAAGGTATGATCCTGTGAACAGTGCTATCCTGCAGCCGGCTGCAAGGATACTTGTTCCAATAATTATAATATTCGGAATCTATGTGATACTTAATGGACATATATCTCCCGGAGGCGGTTTTTCCGGCGGAGCGATCATTGGGACCGGGTTCATACTGTACCAGACTGCCTTTGGTTTTGAGAGGACGGGGAAGTTCCTGTCTGAGAAATTTATCAAGGTGATCACGGTTCTGGCGCTCTCGTTTTACTGCTTTGCAAAGAGCTACTCTTTTTACACCGGTGCCAATCATCTCCACTCAGTGATAACTCCCGGAACTCCCGGGGCAATCCTTAGTGCAGGTCTTATAGTCTACCTCAACATATGTGTGGGCATTGTCGTAGCCTGCACCATGTACTCATTTTATGCCGCATTCAGAAGGGGAAGTTTCTAATGGTTTCAACTTTCTTTACCAACTATGAAGAGGTTGCCTCATGCATACTTTTTGTCATCGGTATGATGAATCTGCTTCTTCAGCCCAATCTAATAAAAAAGATAATAGGACTGGACATTATGGATTGTTCGGTATATCTTTTCCTGGCTGCCAAGGGCTACATTGAAGGACGGCATGCCCCGATCTATGTGGACGGTGTGACGGATGCTGTCAATTACATTAATCCCGTACCCTCAGGTCTTGTCCTTACGGGTATCGTTGTTTCTGTCAGTGTAAGTGCTCTTATGATGGCGCTGACTATCAATCTGTACAGGGAGTATTCAACGCTCAATCTCGATGAGATAATGATGAAGCTAAGGCAGGAAGAAACGGAGAAACTTGGCAGGCTGACTTATGGCGCAGTGGAGGACGAGGAATGACGCTGGTACAGAATTTTCCGTTTTTTTGCATAATCCTCTCGATGTTCTCCGCGATATTTTCCTTTGTGCTAAGTGGCAGACAGGCTAAGGCCGTGCATCTTCTTATGACAGGGCTTGTGTTTGTGATGTCACTGTTTGTATTGCAGTACACCTATATGACGGGATCTTCCTATACATATATGATGGGTCATTATCCTGCGCCCTGGGGAAATGAGATCAGAATAGGTGCTCTGGAGAGCCTGATGGCAGCAGCCTTTTCTCTTATCATGCTGCTGTCTGTCATCGGAGGTATCTACCATATTGACAAGGACATAGATAAGGAAAAGCAGGGGCTTTTTTTCATTCAGCTAGATCTTCTTCTTGCATCGCTCCTTGCGCTTATTTACACCAATGACCTGTTCACGGCATATGTGTTCATAGAGATATGCACGATCGCAGCCTGTGGACTTATAATGGCGAGGAAGATAGGAAGGGTCTATGTATCTGCAGTCAGATACATGGTAATGAGCCTCATCGGATCAGGTCTTTTCCTGATAGGGCTCTCGCTGCTGTACGCGATCACCGGTCAGCTCCTGATGAGCCCTGCGAGGGTTGCGCTTCAAAAGATAGCAGACACTGGGCAGTACGAAGTTCCGATGGCTGTCATTATGGTGCTTCTCACCGTGGGACTTGGCATAAAGAGCGGATTGTATCCTTTCCATACCTGGATCCCCGATGCCTATGGCTACTCCACAACCTCGGCTTCGGCTATCCTCTCATCCCTGGTTTCAAAGGGGTATATTTTCCTTCTTATCAAGCTCATTGTAAGGGTTTTGCCCTATGACTCCGTCCCGGGAGACCAGATGGAGAATATCCTGTTTTTGTTCGGCGTAGTCGGTATGATCATAGGATCTGTGGATGCCATCAAGGACAAGAATATCAGAAGGATGATATCCTACTCATCCGTGGCACAGATCGGCTATATTTATATGGGCATAGGACTTGGGAATAATGCGGGTGCGGATGCGGCTCTTTTCCATGTGATATCGCACGGCCTCATGAAGTCGCTACTGTTCCTTGCTGCGACAGGGCTGATCGACTGCTCCGGAGGAAGGCTCGACAGAAAAGGACTTACAGGTGCGGGTTACAGAAATAAAGTGGCGGGAGTCGGATTTACGATCGGCAGCCTGTCCATGATCGGGATGCCGCTTCTTGGGGGGTTTGTATCCAAGTTCATGTTTGCTTCGGCTGCGACTTCTGCTCCTATATACAAGATGATCATCGCGTGGACCGCCCTGGCTATCAGTACAGTGCTGAACGCAGTTTATTTCATGAGGATGGTGCTGGTCATCTATACGCCTGTTGGTGCTGTAAAGGCCTCAAGGCTTAAGAGAGGCGCCCAGACCGATATTGAGATTAAACCTGAGAATGGCGAGAAGGCAGTCATGCTTCAGAAGGGACCTCTTGAGAATATCGGGATCATCGGCATATCTGCGCTCATTATAATGCTTGGAACTTATTCTCAGGTCATCATCGATATTATCAGGAACGGCTTCGCTCTGTTTGATTAAAAGGACTACTGTTTATGTCTTACACTATTACTGATTCAATTTCATTATTGTTTGGCGCGGATGCTCTTGGGATTTTGTTCGCGGTGCTGTTCGCCGGGATATTTATCCTGGTGGGAATAGCGGGATGTGAATACATGAAGCATGAGGGAGGCATAGGAAGGTTTTACGCCTTCTTCATTCCAACAGCGGTGGTGCTGATTCTGGCATGTTTTGCCGGGAACTTTTTTACCTACTACGTGCTCTTTGAACTTATGACTTTTATCTCCATGCCGATGGTGCTTCATGACAGGACCCACGATTCAATCATGGCAGCACTTAAGTATCTCTTTTACTCGGTGGGAGGGGCATTTCTTACTATCTTCGGATTTTTCCTCTTTCTGTCAGAGGGCTATGATCTTGTCTTCACACCGGGTGGGAGTATGGGAGACATTGTCCTTACAGGGAGAGAGCTCTTTGCTGTATTTCTTATGATCCTGGGTTTTGGAACAAAGGCCGGGATGTTCCCGATGCACGGATGGCTTCCGACTGCGCATCCGGTTGCGCCGGCGCCGGCTTCGGCGGTGCTCTCAGGCGTTATCACCAAGGCAGGTGTTCTGGGTATCATCAGGTGCATCTTTTACGTTGTGGGACCGGACAGGATTCGTGGAACGTGGGTGCAGCAGGTATGGATCATCCTAAGCCTCATAACAGTGTTCATGGGTTCAATGATGGCATATCAGGAGAAGGTACTCAAAAAGAGACTGGCGTACTCCACCGTGAGCCAGGTGTCCTACGTTCTGTTTGGCTTATCGCTCCTTGAACCTGTAGCATTTATCGGCGCTGTGCTTCACGTTATCTTCCACAGTATAGTCAAGGATACACTGTTTCTGACAGCCGGTGCTGTGATCATGAAGTCAGGGAGAAAGCAGGTAAAAGAGCTGGACGGAATGGGGCGGAAGATGCCTGTAACTTTCTGGTGCTTCACACTTGTTTCAATAACGCTTATCGGAATACCTCCGACAAGCGCCTTTGTGAGCAAGTGGTATCTGGCGGTTGGAGCTCTGAATTCTCAGATCCCGGTAATAAGATGGCTCGGTCCGGCAGTCCTTCTTGTAAGCGCGCTCCTGACAGCAGGGTATCTGCTTACCGTATCCCTTCATGCGTTCTTCTCCGATGATTATACGGTAGATGGTAATGCTGCAGGAGGTGATACCGGACATGCTAATATTTCTGATCCCGGATTGGGTATGCTTGTACCGCTCATCATCCTTACAGCGGCCGCAGTTGTTTTCGGGATCATACCGGTTGGTCTTACAAATGTTTTGGAGACTGTGTCGACGGCTTTGTTTTGATCATGATTGAAATTACCAATATAGAATTTTCAGTTTGAGAAAGAGACTTGATAATGAACCTTTATCTTATTCTGGTGCCAATACTTCTTCCTGTCATAGCAGGGCTCTACATGCTGTTTGTGCCTTTTAAGGATGCCCGGAAGAGAAATATTTTTGTGGAGAGCGCGGTGCTTGTCAACACGGCAATCTCGCTGAATCTGTTGACGAATGCGCCTAAGGGGCCACTGCAGCTCTTTTCCCTCGGGGACAAGCTTCCCATGACCCTCAGGATTGACGGTCTTGCGACGTTCTTTGGAAGCATAGTGTGCTGCCTGTGGCCACTGGCAACTCTCTATGCCTTTGAGTATATGGAGCACGAGGAGAGGGTGAACACATTTTTTGCCTTTTATACCATTACCTACGGAATTACCATGGGCGTTGCTTTTTCGGGAAATATCGTCACTCTCTATCTGTTCTATGAGATGCTGACCATGGTGACGATTCCGCTCGTCATGCACACGATGACGGATGCCGCAAGGCGCGCAGCCAGGAAGTATCTATACTATATGATTGGCGGAACTGCGTTTGCTTTTATCGGAATGGTTTTCTATGTATTGTTCTCGACCGGTATCGAGTTTACCTATGGAGGCAGTCTCGATGTGAGCAGGCTCAGCAGATATATGGACGTTGTGTATTTTGTGTACATTCTCGCGTTCTTTGGCTTTGGCGTAAAGGCTGCGATATTTCCCTTCCACGGCTGGCTCCCTGAGGCCTCGGTTGCCCCTACTCCCGTGACGGCACTTCTCCATGCTGTTGCCGTTGTTAAGTCAGGCATATTTGCAATCATGAGATTCACCTATTACTGCTTTGGCGCGGATGTCATAAAGGGGAGCTGGGCACAGGTCATCGCGGTGGTATTTGCAATGATGACTATCGTCTATGCCTCCACTATGGGAGTCAGGGAATCGCATTTTAAGAGAAGGATGGCATATTCGACTGTCAGCAATCTCTCATATATTGTACTTGCGCTATCAATGATGTCACCGCTTGGGCTGCTTGCCGGAATGGTACACATGCTGTTTCATGCCGTGATGAAGATAAGCGGATTCTTCTGTGTCGGCGCAGTGATGCACAAGAGTGGCAAAAACTATGTGTATGAACTTGACGGCCTGGGAAAAAAGATGCCTCTGACTTTTGCCGCATTTTTTATTGCAGGACTGGGGCTTGCGGGATTTCCGATGTTCTCGGGCTTTATAAGCAAGTGGGAGATTGCGAGGGCTCTTTTTGAAGAGAAGTCGCTTCTTGCCGACGCGGGTGTCCTGGTTCTTTTGTACTCTGCTCTCATGACAGCTATCTACATGATAAGCACGATCGTGCGGGCGTTTTTCCCGGGAAAAGAGATAGCAGAGGCGCATAAGGACTCGTCTGAAAAAGAAAAGCTCGATCCGACTTACAGGATGCTTCTTCCGCTTTTGGTATTCTCTGTAGTTACCATATTCTTCGGAGTATGCGCACAGCCCGTGATAGATATGATAAGCGTAGTTTCAGGCGGAGGATTTTGAGGATGGGTGATCTTGGCCTTAGCATAAAAATTCCATATATCTGCGGCATGGGCATGAGCTTTCACATAGGAGGCTTCAGGCTGATCTTTGCGGCTATATCTGCATATATGTGGTTAATGACGACACTTTTTTCAAAGCAGTACATGGCCCATGCGGTAAAAAAGAAGAGGTATTATTTCTTTTTGATACTTACGTTTTTTGCGACGACTCTTCTGTTTTTATCGGATGATCTTTTCACAACTTTTGTTTTCTTTGAGATCATGTCGATAGCGAGCTATGTGTGCGTTATCCACGATGAGAAAAAGGCGACTCTGCGTGCCGGCGGCGTTTATCTGGCGGTGGCTGTCATAGGTGGTCTTGTTTCGCTCATGGGTATATTTCTTTTGTATGATCTTGTTGGAACGCTTTCATTCGGCGAGTTAAGAGAGCTGTGCATCGGCGTTTATAGGAGCGCGGATGCAGCCAGGCTGACTCAGCTCTATGCCTGTGCCGTGTGCATTCTGTTTGGATTTGGTGCCAAGGCGGGCATGTTCCCCCTCCACATTTGGCTTCCGATGGCCCATCCTGTTGCTCCTGCTCCGGCATCGGCTCTTTTGTCAGGCATCATCACCAAGACCGGAATATTCGGAATAATTGTTCTTGCAGTCTATGTTCTTCCCGAGAGTACTCAATGGGGGCTGTTTATAAGCATTCTTGGGACGCTGACCATGCTGCTTGGAGGAGTACTTGCTATTTTTTCCGTGGACATAAAAAGGACGCTTGCATGTTCATCCATGTCACAGCTTGGAATGATCATACTTGGTGCAGGACTTGTCACACTTCTTGGGGAAGAGAATGCGCTGGCAGTCAGAGGAACAGTTCTTCACATGGTCAATCATTCGAACCTGAAACTTGTTCTTTTCATGGCTGCAGGCGTTATCGTGATGAACATCCATAAGCTGGACCTCAATGAGATAAGGGGATACGGGCGAAAAAAGACGCTTCTTAAACTGGTATTTTTATCCGGAGCTCTCGGGATCGGAGGAATACCCCTTTTTAACGGTTACATCAGTAAGACCCTTCTTCACGAGGCTGTTGTGGAGTTCGCTGCATTTGACGGTTTGTTCAAAGTTATAGAATATCTTTTTCTTCTGACTGGCGGAATGACCGTGTGTTATATGACCAAGCTCTTTGTCTGCGTGTTTATGGAATCAAATGAGGACAAAAAGCTTCAGGAAGAATATGACAGTGAAGGAGAGTACCTGACACCGCTTTCTGCTGCCGTCCTTGTAATCTCAGCCCTGGTGATGCCGGTATTCGGACTTTTGTCCGGTGTGACCTTAAACAGGCTCGCTGACAGTGCGCAGGGATTCCTGCATGGGGCAGCACCTGAGCACAGCGTACACTATTTCTCTTTGGAGAACTTAAAGGGTGGTATTATCAGCATCCTGATCGGTGCGGTGCTCTATTTTCTCATTGTGAGGAAATTTTTTATCAGGAAAAATGTGGATGGAAGTTCTTCCTATGTGAACCTCTGGCCGGAAAAGCTTGACCTTTTGACGCTCATCTACGAGCCGGTGCTTATGGTTGCCCTTCCTGCGGTGTGTGGTTTTATCTCAAGGATAGCCGACTTTGCCCTGGATGGGATTCTCATTGTGCTTAGAAGAACGACCCACAGCCAGCTTAAGGAAAAGAAAGCTATTCCAAACGGATATCACCTCGCCTGGAACCTCGGTAGATTTATGAATAAGACGGCAGATCTGTGCGGGCTTATCACCGGAAAGACCCGGGGCGATAAGGATTACATCCTCCTGATTGCAGAGAAGCAGGCAGTCTTTCGCCAGGGAGAAAGAGTATTCAGCGCCAGCAGCGCCTTTTCATTTATGATGTTTGCTATCGGGATTATGATCGTTGTCATATACCTTTTGGTGGTATAGAAGATAAAGGGGACGTTTCAGTTTAAGTCGAACTGAAACGTCCCCTTTGAAGTTGTTTTACTTTTTAATTGTTACTTTCTGCACTTTGCTCCAGTCGCTGTAATAGTTCTTGCCATCTGAGCCCTTTTTGTAGGATCTTATCCGTACATAGTAGGTCTTGTTCTTCTTGAGCTTTTTAAGGAGCGTGCTGTTTTGTTTCTTGACTTCCTTGGTCCAGGTATCGGTGCCTTTTAGTGCCTGCTCAACCTTGGTGGATTTCACGCCGAGATTGAACTTTGAATTGTTGAGCGTGTACTGTATCTGATAACCGTCTGCTATTTTTGTCTGATTCCAGACTACCTTTGCAGTGCTCTTTTCGGTGTTCTTTACGCTTGATAGCTTTGGGGAAGCAGGAACAACTTTTATTTTCTTTCTGACTGTTATCAGCTTGTTGCTGTCAAGCGCTGCAGTTATTACAGCCTCGCCGCATTCTGATGATGTGAACTTACATGTCTTTACTCCGCTGCTGAGTGTGTTGGCACTGACTTTAAGCACTGTAGGATTGCTCGATGTCCAGGTGGACTTGGAATCCTTGGAAGAAGCCGGCAAAGGACTGAGCTTGAACTGTGAAGACTTACCCACTACCACAGAAGATGCACCCGTCATCTTCATGCCGGTGGTTGTGAATGCATTCTGGATGCACATTACTGCATATTCACCGGTATAGTTTTCTGAAGCTCTTGTCACAAATACATAGTAGTCACCGGGATCATATTCACGTGAGACTACCGATGTTGACGGAGAGTCAACAGTGCCGCTGACTGATCCGCTCTGCAGCACCGATAAGGTACTGTCCTTGATGGAGTAGTTGAAATTGGCGACCCTGGTCCTGCTCATATCATTGCTTATTGAGAACATCTGGCAAGTCAGGTGGACGCTGACATTGCCCTTTTGTTTTATCGAGAACTTGTAAATGTCGGTCTCATCGTTATAAGCAATGGAGCCATATACTCTTTTCTTCATTTTCAGTACAACAGGTTCCTTGCTGGAATCGGGAGTCTTTTCATTACCCCTTAGCGCAGTGATCCTTGGAATGATAGTATAACCTATCGAACCTATGGTTCCCGAGGAGTTCTTGCGCTGAACTCTTACGGTGTAATCTCCGGGCTTAACAACCTGTGCCAGATGGCTCATGGCATAGTAGGATGAAGTTACCTCTCTGATCAGCTGGGATCCTGAGTCGAACAGACCAAAGTAGAGTACTTCGCTTCTGCTTGTGCATTCGATATCAACAAGGCTTACCTTTGAGATATGTACTGTGTATTTGATCTCTGATGAGACCTCGTTCATATTATTTGAAACCTCTACACCATTCTTTAGAGATTCGGCTGCATACACCGTTTTGGAACCCGCAGTTACACCGGCAAACAGACCAAGCAGGATAGCTACCACGCTTAGCAGTGCAACTTTTGATGCAATTTTTCTCATGACTGTCTCCTTTCCCGTTTTTATAAATATCTATTTTTAATTAATATTTTACTGAAATTTTGTCTGAAAGTCCGCCTTTTTTAAAAAGTTTTTTATACTTTTATATATTCTTTTTGGACACTTAAATCTTTAGTGTTCATAAATTATCATATGTTTCAGCCTGTACGTGGTGCGTTTTGATTGACGTGCAGGTGCCAAAAACATATAATTAGTAAGTAAAAATTCAACTTATTCCAGCGGTAGAACCGCCGAAAGAGAGAAAAAAGTATGAGAGTAGTTATTCAGGACAATTATGACAAGATGTGTCTCTGGGCTGCAAATTATATAAAAATGCGCATTACAGAGCACAATGAAGGAGAAGAGAAGGATCGTCCTTTTGTACTCGGACTTCCGACAGGATCGAGCCCGATCGGAGTTTACAAGGAGCTTGTAAGGATGAACAAGGCAGGAGAGATCTCTTTTGCCAATGTTGTTACCTTCAATATGGACGAGTACCTGGGACTTCCAAGGGAGCATGACCAGTCCTACTGGTACTTCATGCATGACAACTTCTTTGATCACCTGGTAGACATGAAGCCTGAGAATATCAATATATTAAACGGAATGACAGATGACCCTGTAAAAGAGTGTGCTGATTATGAGGCCAGGATCAGATCCTACGGCGGCATTGATCTGTTTATGGGAGGCATCGGTGTTGACGGACACATTGCTTTCAATGAACCATTTACCAGTCTTACATCCAGGACTGGTGTAAGAGACCTTACATCTGACACCAGGATTGTCAATTCCAGATTCTTTGGAAATGACCCTGAGAAGGTGCCTGCACAGGCTCTTTCTGTTGGAGTTGGAACTGTTACTGATTCCAAGGAAGTTCTCATCCTCATAAACGGCCATAACAAGGCAAGAGCCCTCGCTGCAACAGTAGAGGGAGCTGTCAGCTCCAAGTGGACCTGCAGCGCGCTTCAGCTCCACAACGGCGCTATCATTGCCTGTGACGAGCCGGCATGCGGCGAGCTTACAGTAGATACCTACAAGTATTTCCTTGACATTGAAAAGAAAGAGAGGCTCTGATATGTATACGATTACTGATCTTTACGACCTCGACCACACACTGGCAGCAGATTACCTTAAGGGCTTTACCTATCCCTGGGAGGCGCTTAAGGGCATCAAAGATATGATCATTGAGCTGGGCAAGACCCTCGGCGACGACTATACGGAAGTCAAAGAAAACGTGTGGGTTCACAAGACTGCCACAGTGTTTGAGAGCGCATACCTCGGTGCACCATGCATCATAGGACCTAATACCGAGGTTCGCCACGGAGCCTTCATACGTGGTTCGGCTCTTGTAGGTGCAGACTGCGTGGTGGGCAACAGCGTTGAGCTCAAGAATGTAATTCTCTTTGACCATGTTCAGACACCTCACTACAACTATGTAGGAGACAGCATTCTGGGATATTATTCGCATATGGGTGCCGGCTCCATCACTTCAAATGTAAAGAGCGATAAAAAGCTTGTTATCGTTCACAACGGAACAGAGAATATTGAGACAGGCGTCAAGAAGTTTGGAGCTATGCTTGGCGACCATGTGGAGGTTGGATGTAACGCGGTATGCAATCCCGGAACTGTCATCGGAAGGAACAGCAACGTATATCCCACTTCCTGCGTAAGGGGCGTTGTTCCTGAGGATTCTATTTACAAGAACAGCGGCGAGATCATACATAAGGAGGAACGCTGATATGGGAAAATATTTCGGAACAGACGGATTCAGGGGAGAAGCCAACAAGAACCTGACATTTGAGCATGCTGTACAGATCGGAAGATTTCTTGGATGGTATTACGGTGCCAACCAGGGCAAGAAGGCCAAGGTTGTTATCGGCAAGGATACAAGACGCAGCAGCTATATGTTTGAGTATGCTCTTTGCACAGGACTCATGGCAAGCGGAGCGGATGCTTACATCATGCATGTTACCACAACCCCTTCAGTGGCTTATATAACCAGGGTTGATGATTTTGACTGCGGTATCATGATTTCTGCATCCCACAATCCGTACTATGACAATGGCATTAAGCTTCTCAACGGCAACGGTGAGAAGATGGATGAGGAGACAATCCTCAAGGTAGAGGACTATATCGACGGCAAGATTGAAGTGCCTGTTGCCGAGAGAGAGAATATCGGAAGGACGGTCGACTATGTCTCAGGCAGAAACCGTTACATCGGATATCTGATCTCACACACCAAATACAGCTTCAAGGATCTCAGGATCGGTCTTGATGTAGCCAACGGCGCGGCCTGGCAGATTGCCAAGGGTGTATATGACGCGCTCGGAGCCAAGACTTATGTGATGAACGACAGCCCTGACGGATTCAATATCAATACAGACTGTGGCTCAACACATATTGAGCACCTTCAGAAGTTTGTTGTAGACAACAAGCTGGACATCGGCTTTGCTTACGACGGAGATGCAGACAGATGCCTTGCAGTTGATGAGAAGGGCAATGTAATCACGGGCGATCACATTCTTTACATCTATGGCCTTTATATGAAGGAGAGAGGTAAGCTCATCAACAACAAGGTTGTTACGACAATCATGAGCAACTTCGGACTGTACAAGGCACTCGATAAGGTTGGTATTGAGTATGAGAAGACCAAGGTCGGTGACAAGTATGTCTATGAGAACATGGTTACAAACGGACACCGCATCGGAGGTGAGCAGTCTGGTCACATCATCTTTACCAAGTATGCTACTACCGGTGACGGAATCCTCACCAGTTTAAAACTCATGGAAGTAATGCTTGCCAAGGAAAAGCCCATGAGCGAGCTCGCAGCTCCTGTTGTATTCTATCCGCAGGTGCTCAAGAATGTGCGCGTAAAGAGCAAGCCCGATGCACAGAACGATCCCGATGTTCAGAAGGCAGTAAGCGCTGTCGCCGAGGCTCTCGGAGATACAGGACGCATCCTTGTAAGAGAATCCGGAACAGAGCCTGTGATCAGGGTTATGGTCGAGGCAGAGAGTGACGAGATCTGTGAGAAGTATGTAGATGATGTGATCAAAGTGATCAAAGAAAAAGGTCATATGGAGTAAAAATATATGTGTGGAATAGTAGGATATATAGGACATCAGCAGGCAGCACCTATTCTGCTTGATGGACTTTCAAAACTGGAATACAGAGGATATGACTCAGCAGGTATTGCTGTAAGAGACGGAGACGGCCAGGCAGTTGTAGTAAAGACAGTGGGCAAGCTTGCCAATCTTTCAAACAAGACCAACGGCGGCAGTGCTATCTCAGGCAGCTGCGGTATCGGTCATACCAGATGGGCAACCCACGGAGCACCAAGTGTTATCAATGCACATCCTCATGTGAGCGGAACCTTCGAACATTCAGGGTCAGGCAGGAGTGACTCTGATGTGATAGGTGTTCACAACGGAATCATTGAGAACTATCAGGAACTCAAGGCCAAGCTCATTCGTCACAACTATGAGTTTTACTCCGAGACTGATACAGAGGTTCTTATCAAACTAGTAGACTATTACTACAAGAAATACAAAATGGGTCCTATAGATGCCATTGCCAAGACTCTGGTCAGGGTTCGCGGATCCTACGCTCTTGAAGTTATGTTCAAGGACTATCCCGGTGAAGTATATGTGGCCAGGAAGCAGTCTCCCATGATCATTGGTGTCAAGGATGATGAGTCCTTTATCGCATCCGATGTACCTGCGATCCTCAAGTATACAAGAGATGTTTACTACATCGACAACCTTGAGATGGCAAGGATCAGAGCAGGAGAAGTAACTTTCTTCAACATCGACGGTGATGAGGTGGAGAAAGAGCTTCAGACTGTAACCTTCTCTGCTGAGGCAGCTGAAAAGGGCGGCTATGAGCACTTCATGATGAAAGAGATCCATGAGCAGCCCAAGGTTGTCGCAGACACTATTGGAAAATATGTTTCCGGCGATGAAATCAACCTCACAGAAGTAGGCATCACGGAAGAGGATGTTAAGAATATCAATGAGATCTACATTGTAGCCTGCGGAAGCGCATGGCACGTCGGAATGGAGATCCAGTACATAGTTGAAGATCTGACAGATATCACTGTCAGATGTGAACTTGCCAGTGAGTTCAGATACCGCAAGATGCATCTAAATCCCAATGCCCTTGTGGTTGTCATATCACAGTCGGGCGAGACTGCAGACTCACTTGCAGCCCTCAGGATGGCCAAGGAGAGAGGACTTAAGACCCTCGCAATCGTAAATGTTGTGGGTTCCTCCATAGCAAGAGATGCTGACCATGTAATGTATACCCTTGCAGGACCTGAGATCTCAGTTGCTACTACCAAGGCCTACAGCTGTCAGCTTATCTGCGGATACCTGCTTGCGATCAAGCTTGCTGAGGTTCGCGGAACTCTCGAGGAAGGTAAGCTTAAATATTATCTGGATGAGATAAAGAGCATTCCTGCCAAGATGGAGAAGGTTCTCGATGAGAAGGAGAGAATTCAGTGGTTTGCAGCCAAGTTCTCAAACGCACATGATATTTTCTTTATCGGAAGAGGACTTGACTATGCTATATGTCTTGAGGGAAGTCTCAAGATGAAAGAGATAAGCTATATCCACTCAGAGGCATACGCAGCCGGAGAACTTAAACACGGTACAATATCACTCATCGAGAAGGGCACACTTGTAATCGGTGCACTTACACAGCCTGCTCTCTATGAGAAGACTATTTCCAATATGCTTGAGTGCAAGAGCAGGGGCGCATACCTCATGGGACTTACATCCTATGGAAGGTACGAAGTAGAAGATCAGTGTGACTTTACGGTTTATGTACCTAAGGTTGATGAGCATTTCTCAGGAAGCCTTGCTATCATCCCGCTGCAGCTTCTCGGATACTACACCAGTGTTGCTAAGGGACTTGATGTAGACAAGCCAAGGAATCTGGCTAAGAGTGTGACAGTAGAATAAAGAAAAAAGCTTTAAAATAAAGGGGACGTTTTGGTTTAACACTAAACTAAAACGTCCCCTATGTTATAGTAAAATATAGATTATTTCAAGATCACAAAGCTCTGTGGATCCATCATCAGTGATGCTTCATTGATGGTTGTAGTACCGATTTCATATACCTTTTCATGTTTTTTCGAAAGACTTACAGATGCCTTCTGATCAGAAGGATTTATGGCAATATAGAGAGTGCCTCTTTTATATACAAAGGGGTACTCTTTTTCTTCTGCGTAAACGACAGCAAAAGGGGAATCGGCTTTAAGGTCATCGCAGCTGCGACGAAGGTGTGTCAGGGCCTTAACAGTGCTAAGAAGTGATGAAGGGTCCTTGGACTGACTCTCGACTGTGGGTGCATCATCAGCAGGGTCCACAGGGAGATAGAGCTTAGAGGCTGGAGCTGTTGAGAATCCTTTGTTTGCACTGTTATCCCACTGCATAGGCGTGCGCGTGCCTGTTCTTGTGTAGCCGCCTTCCTTGGTTGGGACATCGAGATAGCGCATTCCTATCTCATCGCCGTAGTATATGAATGGAACTCCGGGGAGAGTCAGGAACATGGCAATCGCAAGCTTTAGCTCATCCATGTCAAGGGTCCTGCGGGGGCGGGGAGTGTCGTGATTGCAGGTGATGAAGCTTATATAGCCGTCGTCTTTGGTATCATCGTACTTTGGCAGATAGTCATTTAAAAAGCGCATGATATCGCCTTTTCCGTCTTTTTTAAGAAAGCTGTGATCGTCACCGTCTGTCTCATAGTCTCTTAGAAGAGTGTTATATCCGTTTCCGTGATGATCAAGATAGAAATCTGCATGGAAGCCGCTTTTAAGTGCCTGGTGAGGATTGCTCCACTCAGATATGATGGCTGCCTCGGGATAATCATTATCGAGCATCTCTCTGATGTTTTTCCAGATGGCGCCGGTTGCGGATTTATTCTCATCATCATCTTTTACCAGCGAGTCCGCCATATCGACCCTGAAGCCGTCGCAACCGTGGTCAAGCCAGAAGCGCATGACATCCTTCATCGCTTCCCTTGTTGCCAGACAGGCGGGGGCATCAGGAGATAGCTGCCAGTCCTGCGTTCTGTTTAAAAAGCCGTAGTTCAGTGCGGGCTGACACTTGAAGAAGTTAAGCATGTAGCAGCCGTCCCTGTCGGCCTCGCCGCCTATGTAGGGGTGACCTGCTATTCCCTGTATCCAGCAATTTGTCCACACATATCTGTCGGAATACTCATTTCTTTCAGCTTTTTTGCTCTCGCTAAACCACCGGTGTTCCTCAGAAGTGTGTCCAGGAACAAGGTCTAAAAGGACATGGATATTCTTTTTGTGGGCTTCGTCAAACAGTCGGTACAGATCTTCGTTGGTTCCATATCTCGGAGCAACTTTTTTATAATCTCTGACATCGTAGCCAGCGTCCTTAAAGGGCGAGTCAAAACATGGATTGATCCACAGAGCATTGCATCCAAGGTCTCTGACATAATCAAGTTTACGGATAATGCCTTCAATGTCACCAATACCGTCCCCATTGGTATCATAAAAGGACTGTGGGTAAATCTCATAAAATATTGCGTCTCTCAACCAAGCCGGCATAATGATTCCTCCTTCTGTAATACTAAGAATTTCTTATTATGAAAGGTCAAGCTTTTTGGAAATATAGTACTTGTACCCTTTCTTTTTGCAGTATTTTTTTATTTCTTTACCAAGTGTTTTGCTCTTTGTATATTCCAAAAGATAGCAGGTCTTATTAGCTCTATCAACAATACTTAGGTATTTCTTGAAGTACTTTGTCTCAGACGATTTATTTTTTCCAAATTTGTCTTTATCATAATCTATGATCCTGGAAAAGACAGTTTCCTGATTTACCGCATCAAGGACTTTGTTAAGGTTGCCGTTCTTTTTATAGTACTCACTTACAAAAGTATCGCCTCCGTTTACAATGACCTTTCCTTTCTTCTTAAGTCCTTTTAGTATCGTTTCAACACCTGAGTATATCTTTTTGTTATGGTATTTGTAATATACATCGATGTTGTCAACAAAAAATCCGTCCACACCTGTGTTTATTATTCTGGTGGAGAGTTTTTTCAGGATAAAATCCTGCCATTTTTTGGATGAGACATCGACCCACCTCTCATCCGGCCAGTTCTCGTAGACGCCTAGGGTCAGATCTTTATAGCTCTTGTAATAGTCTCTATAATTCTCTATGGCTCCAACGTTAATGTAGCTGTAAACCTTGTGACCTTGTTTTTTCAGCTTCCTGATATCATTTTTTGAAAAATCGTTCTGTACGTCGATCACTATGGTCTCATAAGGAGCAAACTTTTTCATCGCGCTTTTTCCGGCGTTAACTGAAAGGAAAACTCCGTAGTCATAAGTAAAACTGCTCTTTTTGGCCTCTGCCTTTATTGAGGGGATGAATAAAAGCATTCCAAGTATCAGCATCAGGGCGATAGCTCTTTTGGCAATACGCATCTGTATTTTCTCCTGTGTATATTTATGTAATAAAGTGGAAATCATAGCTATTATTCCATTTGAAGAATTTTTTTTCAATAGAAATTTTGTTATTGACATATGCACATGGATAGGTTAGATTGTACTTGTTACGGAAAACGTTTTCCATAAGTGAGGTGTATATGAATCTTAGTGCAATTTACCACAGAATGTCAGAGCAGTACTGCTATCCACTTGATAATGATCAGCTGATCATAAATATTAAGACAGGTTATGATGTTGACAGAGTATATATTGTTTACGGGGACCCCTATGAAGCTGGTATTATGGGCGGCAATGAGCGCTGGAGCGGTCGCAGGGAGGAAATCTATTTTAAAAAGAGACTTAAGAACCACATCTGGTGGACAACAACGTTAAGGCCTGAGTATAAGAGGTGTAAATATTATTTTGAGATCCATTCCGGCGATGAGTGCATGTATTTTTTTGAGGATGGATTTTTGACTGAGGAAGAGATGAATCAGGATGGTAAGATCTTGTCATACTTCATCATGCCATGGATGAATCCGGCAGATGTCTGCAGGACTCCCTCCTGGGTCAATGATACAGTTTGGTACCAGATCTTTCCTGAAAGGTTCAGGAACGGAGACAGTACGATAGACCCTGATGATGTTATGAAGTGGCAGTCAGGACCCGTCGGAATGCATGACTACTACGGCGGTGACATAAGAGGCATAAGGGACAAAATTCAATATCTCAAGGACCTTGGGATCACCGGGATATATCTAAACCCCGTGTTTGAAGCGCACAGCAATCACAAGTACAATACCAGGGATTACAAAAAGGTGGATCCCCACTTTGGGACAAATGATGATCTGAGAGCACTTGTCAATGAAGCGCATGAGGCTGGAATCAAGGTCATGCTGGATGCTGTCTTCAATCACACGGGCTCTGATCATCCTATGTGGCTCGACATTCTTGAGAAGGGAAAAGAGTCTGAGTACGCAGACTGGTACATGATCAACAAGTGGCCTGTTGAACATGGCAGGGATACGAGGGATGGAAGATACTACTCCTTTGCCTTTGCTGAGTATATGCCAAAGCTTAATACCAACAACCCCAAAGTGCAGGACTACTTACTGGATATCATAAGATTCTGGATCGAGACCTTTGATATAGACGGATTACGATTTGATGTGGGAAATGAGATATCGCATTCATTCCTGAAGGCAATAAGGTATATGACTTCACATCTTAAAGATGACTTTTATCTTCTGGGTGAGATATGGCACGATTCAATCTCATGGCTCGCAGGAGATGAATACGACTCTGTGATGAACTATCCTCTTTCTACTGCTATTGCCGACTTCTGGGTCTACAAAAACCGCGGCAGGGAGACCTTTGAATATGACATCAACAGATGCTTCACCATGTACTACTCCCAGGTAAACGATGTGCTCTTTAACCTCTTGGATTCCCATGATACCAACAGGCTCCTTGATAAGGCACAGAACAATATTGATGTGTTCTATCAGCAGCTGGCAGTTCTTTTCACGATGCCCGGAAGCCCCTGCATTTACTACGGCACTGAGGTTGCCATGAACGGCTCTTTTGACCCTGACTGCAGAAGGTGCATGCCCTGGGATGAGATTGAGAGTGGGCAGAAGGATGCTGAGCTTGACGAGATGAGGAGTCTCATTGAAATGCGAAAGAGCCTTCAGTCCTGCAAGAGCAGGAACTTCCATTTCCCTAATGATATACCCAAAGAGAGGGTGATCTCCTATATCAAGATTGGTGAGCAGGAGAGTATCCAGGTATACCTCAACTGCGAGGAAGAGGCGGTCTCAATAAACTGCGATGGATTTTCCGAGGTTGTGTATTCCAGGAAGTGGAAGCAGAGTAGCCAAAGAGAGGGGGTACTTGAATCTGACGGTATACTGATATTGAAAAAGTGAAGTATCTCAAAACATACGAAATGCTGCATTATAGAATATGTAAAAGCAAATATTACATGCCGGGGATTGAACAATAAACAGCAGCTGACTGTTCAAGGAATTGAAGGATTATGATGCATGAGACTCACTGATTTAGAAAAAGAGCTTATAAACAGCTTTTTGAATGGCACTGAGTATAAAGAGATAGTAGAAGAAAAATATCAGAGCTTTTCTTATCCAAAGCTTATTAAGATGATGCGATTTATCACAAGGCGTTATGTGGTTGCGAGATTTGGGCACCTGTTTTCCATGAAAACCAAGGGACCGTTCGGAATGGAGCTTTTAACTCTTGCCTTTTCACCGGGAGAAGGTAAGAATGTTCCGTTTCTGCTGGTTGACATGATGACAGTGGGAAAAAAGAGGACTGTTTTCGTAGAGTATTATGATTGTACAGCTAACAAGAGTGAACATCCTGCTCTTACAAAAATCAAAGAGCAGTACAATCATCTTGCGGAGTATCAGGAAAAAACTCATTGTTTGGCATGTAACATAACGAAAAGAATGAATGGTTAAGTCATAGCTTAATCTTGCAGAAAACGGCGTAAATGACTATATTAGGATATAGGTGACAAAAACAGTTGCCCAAAATAATTAAAAGGCAGGCGATCTTATGGACTTTTCAGAAATTACAGCGCAGAGCAGAAAGGCTGTACTTGAAATAATAGAGGGGGCAAAACTTGAGAGCGGTCAGATATTTGTGATCGGATGTTCTTCAAGCGAGATACTGGGTGACCAGATAGGTACCGCGACCAATCTGGACTCTGCAAATGCAGTTTACGACGGAATCATCCCGGTCCTTCGGGAAAGAGGCATCCTCCCTGCAGCGCAGTGCTGCGAGCACCTCAACAGGGCACTTGTGGTAGATAGAAAGACCATGAAGGAATTTGGATTTGAACAGGTCAATGCCATTCCACAGCCCAACCACGCAGGAGGAGCTTTCGGGACAGTATGCTACGAAAGATTTGAGGATCCTGTACTCGTTGAGAATATCGCTGGAAAAGCCGACGCAGGAATTGATATAGGCGGAACCATGATAGGGATGCATATGCACAGTGTGGTAGTGCCCATGAGGATATCGCTGCGGAAGATAGGAGAGGCACCTATTATCTGCGCACGACACAGACCCAAGTATGTAGGTGGTCAGAGAGCAATCTATGATGAGAACCTGATGTGAGACAGTGGAGGCGTTTTGGATTAGCAATCCAAAACGCCTCCTATAACATTTTGTATTAGTGGTGGAAGAGCCTGAGTCCCGTAAATGCCATTACCATATCATGACTGTTGGCTGCTTCGATTACATTGTCATCTCTTACAGATCCGCCGGGCTGAGCAACATACTTAACGCCGCTCCTTACTGCTCTCTCGATGTTGTCTCCAAACGGGAAGAATGCATCTGATCCAAGGGCTACATCAGTATTCTTATCAAGCCATGCTCTCTTCTCAGCCTCGGTAAATACTGCGGGCTTCTCCTTGAAGATATTCTGCCACTTGCCGTCAGCAAGAACATCCATGTAATCTGCTCCTATATACAGATCAATTGCATTGTCCCTGTCGGGGCGCTTTATTGTATCAAGGAAAGGAAGATTCAGAACCTGAGGTGCCTGGCGAAGGAACCAGTTGTCAGCCTTGGATCCTGCAAGTCTTGTGCAGTGGATTCTTGACTGCTGTCCCGCGCCGATGCCGATTGCCTGTCCGCCCTTTACATAGCATACAGAATTGGACTGTGTGTACTTAAGAGTGATCAGGGCAATCTTTAAGTCAATCTTGGCTGACTCCGGAAGTTCTTTGTTGTCAGTTACTATGTTTTCGAACATTTCATCGCCTATTTCGACAAAGTTGTGTCCCTGCTCAAAGGTAACGCCGAATACCTGCTTTTTTTCCGACTGCTCGGGAACGTAGTTGGGATCGATTTTTATAACTGCATAGTTGCCGCCCTTCTTGGCTCTAAGTATCTCAAGTGCCTCATCCGTATAACCGGGTGCTATGATTCCGTCTGAAACCTCTCTTTTTACAAGTCTTGCTGTATCTGCATCACACTCGTCGGAAAGTGAAATAAAATCACCGAATGAAGACATTCTGTCAGCACCTCTGGCTCTTGCATAGGCGTTGGCGAGGGGACTGAGTTCTCCGAGATCCTCAACCCAGTAGATCTTTTTCTCTATATCCGTGAGAGGCGTTCCGACAGCTGCGCCTGCGGGTGAAACATGTTTAAAAGAAGTTGCAGCGGGAAGCCCTGTTGCCTTTTTGAGCTCAGATACCAGCTGCCATCCGTTCAGGGCATCAAGGAGATTGATATATCCGGGTCTTCCGTTTAATACTTCGATGGGAAGATCCTGTCCGTTCTCCATATAAACTCTTGACGGTTTCTGATTGGGGTTGCATCCATACTTAAGTTCTATTTCTTTCATGTGGGTTCTCCTTATTATTCTTTATCGTCCTGTAGCTGCTATCCTGTTGCTGTCAGACTTTATGCCGTATGCAGCAGCGTGCCCGCTCAGGCATTCTTGTTTACTATTCTGGTCTGTGTATTTCCCGTTTCGATCTCAATGAATCTGGTAAAGAGCGAAACCTTGTTGTCCTCATTGAGGGCATTCCAGACGTTCTGTGTAAAGCTGTCAATATCACCGGAAATATTTACCTGTGTAGGCTCGCCCTCAAAACTTGGAAGCGGGTTTCCGTCGCCCATGTAGGTGTGGATAAAATAACCCTCGCCGCTCTTTGGGTTTTCGTATGTAAATGTAAATCTCTGACATGAAGAAGGGTCTCCATGATTGCTCTTAAGGATTGAGAGAGCAAAGTCGTACTGCCCACCCTTTACATTCATTATTCCTGAAATCCTCGGAGTGTAGTTGGGAGCATCAGGTTCAAACTCTCTGGTCCTTAGCGACTCCTCGAAGCTCTGTCCGGCCTGCATAAGCTCATAGATCGTATCTGTCTGATCGCCATTCGTGACAATCGTTGATGTGCCGCGAACTCTCACGGGAGCATAGATTATAAGGCTTGGGTCCTCCATCTTGGAAGGATCAAAGGCCTCTGTTCTTATGCCTTCTCCATCCTCTACGAATATTCTGTTTCTTGAATTCTCACTCCTGCCCATGATAAAGTAGGCGCATACCGCATACTTACCATCCTCTGAAGTCCCGATCACGATACCTCTTCCGGGATATGTGGTTCTTCCGATCTCTTTTACCAAATCTGTCATGTTATTCTCCTCTCATTGCGCATACCGCTTCCGGGTTTCATTTTTTCGCGTGAAGCAGACTCGAAAATCCTTCGGATTTCCTCGTTCGCGTTGCTCGACATATATCGGTATGTCCCCCGATATGCTGGCATGCCGGAAGATATACCGCTGCATGGCTCTGCTTCACGCGAAAGAAACCGCCTGGGCACTCCACTAAAAGCGGTTGCCCAGGCGGTCGACTGTTCAATATATATCTGTACTCCCCTGTGGTTGCCCACTTATCCGCCAGTTGTACAGACATCTATAACATACACTGTTTTCGTTCATTTTTCAAGTTAAAAAAACGGATTGACTGAATGGCCTGGCCATTGAACATTAACCATTGGCGGGGATTTGGTCTGATACGAATATCGAAATTTCGGTCAAATTCAGTATTTTATGATATAATAAAAATGTGCGTGAATATTTTCCTTACCAAAAAAAGATACGCTTACGAGGCGCCTATGGACGATCGCATTATTCGTTCCAATGAAGAGTATGAGCATATCGATGATCTGACCGGCTTTCTCAATCTGAAGGGGATTCTTGCCAAGCTTCAGGGGCATGATGAATATGCTGCATCAGACAAGTCGCTGATCATCTATTTAAATGTGATGAATTTCAAGTCCTTCAACCAGAAATATGGTTTTGCCGGGGGCAATGAGTTCCTTAGGGGCATCTCATCGGAGATTCAGATCATTTTCAGCAATGAACTGATTGCCAGGACTGGTGGTGATCAGTTTATTATCCTTGCAAATTCCCTGGAAGATCAGGATATACTTGAAAGACTTGAAAGAATGCGTGAGGCTGTCCTCAAATATGAAAAGGGCCTGCGTATGCGCGTAAAAGCGGGCATATACAGGGCAGACGGAACCGAAGATGACCCGGTTGTGATGATAGACAGGGCCAAGATGGCCTGCGATGATATCATCAGGGTATATGACAGGGATAATAATTTCTATGATGAGGCCCTCAGCAAAAAGAACGAACTGAGACAATATGTCATAGACAACTTTGAGAATGCCTTCAAGCAGAGATATTTCAAGGTTTACTACCAGAAAGAGGTCAGGGCTATCACAGGCAAGGTCTGCGGATATGAAGCACTTGCCAGATGGCAGGATCCGGTCATGGGGATCATATCACCTGCTATATTCGTCGAAGTGCTTGAGAGTGTTCATCTTGTACATAAGCTCGATATCTGCATCATAGAGATGGTATGCGAGGAACTTCGAAGAGATATGGACAGCGGCTATTGTGTTGAACCCGTTTCCGTAAACCTCTCACAGCTCGACTTTGAACTTTGCGATATCATGTCAGAGATAGATAAGTGCAGGAAAAAGTATAATATACCTGTAGATTTTTTGCATATAGAGGTCACTGAGAGTGCCATCTCATCAGGATCGGAATTCCTTGGCGAGCAGATTCGCAGGTTCAGGAATGCCGGATACGAAGTATGGATGGACGATTTTGGCTCGGGTTACAGCTCACTCAATAACCTAAAGAGCTATGACTTTGATGTCCTCAAGATTGATATGGATTTCCTCAGGTCTTTTGAAAACAACAAGAGATCACATGTCATTATTGGCAGTATCGTCAATATGGCTAAAGAACTTGGAATACACACTCTTGCAGAGGGCGTTGAGACTCAGGAGCAGTATGAGTTCCTCAAGAGAATAGGCTGTGAGAAGCTGCAGGGATATCTCTTTGGGAAGCCCAAGCCTTACGATGATTTTGATTTTGACAAAGAGCTCACTCTTGAAACCTGTGAGGATTTTGATCTGCATACTTATTATGACAGCATAGGTGAGCTTAACTTCCTTGGCAATACTCCGCTAAGGCCCAAGGCTATGGAGGTTTATAGCAACCTTCCGATAGCGATCACTGAGCTTGAAAACGGCAGACTCAACATGATCTATGCCAACAATGCATATCTGGGACTTCTGAGTACGCTGGGGCTGGCTTCCATTGAGGAGACGAACCGATTCTATTCATCATCTGAGATACAGGAGGTCAGATCTTTTATAGAGCTTATAGAGCGCGCTGAAAGATCACCTGACCACAGGGCTTCTGAGGACACCATCACCAATGGAAGTGTCCTGTCTCACAAGGTGAAGTACCTTGCAAGCTGCAAGGGCAAGAGAGTATTCGCTGTGGTATCAAGGAATGTATCTGTAAAAGAGAACAGTGAGATCTCTGAATCCCTTCATGTAGCCATGACTCATGTGCTGGCGCAGTATTTCAGGGTTGATCTGTACGATGAAGACGGGACAGTGGAGAATGTATTCCTGAATACGGAGCAGCAGGCGGTCGCAGACTATGAGAATGACGCGGTAAAAGCTGTTTCGATATACACCGATATGTATCTGTTCCCTGAGGACAGGGAGAGATTCAGGAAGTTTTATGATATGACTACGGTCAGGGAGAGATGCCAGAAGGCAGGTACTGACTATATTGTGGATTATTACCGCTCGGCAATTCCGCAGGATAAGGGAAGACTTCAGATGTATATGATACTTCCGTTCTTTTATAACAACCGCTGGAAATATATCTCCTGCTGCAGATATGCGGATGAGATAAGCCGGGAAGATATAAGGAAATAACAGGTTAAGAGAAATGCTTAGATTTGTTTTTGGGGCCTCCGGTGCCGGAAAGAGCACCGGACTGTATGGGGAAATAATTGACAGGAGCATTAAAGACCCGGGCACGAACTTTCTCATAATCGTGCCCGATCAGTTCACGATGCAGACTCAAAAGGATGTTGTGAGGATGCACCCTTCAAATGCAATCATGAACATAGATATTTTGAGCTTTGGCAGGCTCTCCCACAGGATTTTTGAGGAGACAGGCCATGGCTCTTTTTCTGTGCTCGATGATGTGGGAAAGAGCCTGGTGCTGAGGCACGTGGCTGAGCAGCTCGGCGACAGACTGCCGGTGATCGGCAGCAATATGCGCCTTAGCGGATACATCGATGAGGTCAAGTCGACAATCTCTGAGTTTATGCAGTATGGCATAGGCGATGAGGAGCTTCTTATGCTTGAGGAGGCAACAGCGCGCAAAAGAGCTCTGAGTGCCAAGATACGTGATCTGAGACTATTGTACTCAGAGTTCCTTAAGTACATTAAGAATGATTTTGTAACTTCTGAAGAGACTCTGGATATACTCTGTGAAGCCCTTCCAAAGTCGCATCTTATAAGGGACAGTGTCATTTTCTTTGACGGATTTACGGGATTTACTCCGATCCAGTACAGGGTCATAAAGGTTCTTCTTGAGCTGTGCAGGGAAGTCACATTTGCCGTTACGATAGGATCCGGTGAAGATCCGTTTAGCAGTGAAATACGTGAACAGGAGCTCTTTGCCCTCAGCAAAAAGACTGTCCGTGATCTCGAGAGACTGGAGTTTGAAGTACAAAAGGCAGGTGGCGCGGCAATAGCTGACTTTGAGACCTTCAGGAACATAAGGCACAGTGAAGGAAAAGAAAACGGCGATATGTTTATAACTACAGAGCCTTCGGTGCGGCTTAAGAACAACCCGGAACTGTCATTTCTTGAAAAAAATCTTTTCAGATACAATACGGCCACTTACGAGGGAAAAGTAGAAAATATCAGTATCTTTGAGGCTTCATCTCCATCTGAGGAGATAAGGCAGACCATGATAAAGATCTCACGCCTTGTAAAGGATGAGGGCTACGCCTACAGGGACATTGCGCTGGTGTGCGGCTCCATGGAGACCTATGGGGAGCTGATAAGCAGATATTCGGTGAAATTCGGTATTCCTGTTTATCTGGATAAGAATACCGACCTTATGCTCAATCCCATTATAGAATACATAACAAGCGCGCTTAACATTGTGATAAGCGGATACAGGTATGATGATGTGTTCCACTATGTTAAGAGCGGGATGACCGGATTTTCAAGAGATGATGCCGACATCCTTGAGAACTATGTAAGAGCTCTTGGCATAAAGGGTAGAAGACAGTGGGAGGACAGGTTCCTTCGGAGAATGCCTGCGAGGTTTACGGGGAAAAGAAATACCGAAAAGGCAGGGGAAAAGGAGCTTTTGCGGCTGCAGAGACTTGATGAGATAAGAAGCAGGATAAGCAGTGACCTAAAGCCTTTATTTGATGCAAAGAGTGGAACTGCTTCGCAGCTTACACAAGCTCTTATTCAAATGATAAAAGACAATGACTGTGAGGGAAAGCTTTCCGGTTACAGGGATATGTTTGCCGATAAGGGCGATGCCAAAAAGGTCACGGAATATGAGCAGGTCTACGACAGGATAATGGAACTTCTCACGCAGGTAAATGCCCTTATTGGCTCCGAGAAGATCGATATACGGGAGTACAAGGATATACTGACAGCAGGCTTTTCGGAGGTTTCTCTCGGGACGATCCCGCAGGATGTCGACAGGATACTGGTCGGTGACATTGAGAGGACAAGGCTCAAAGAGGTGAAGTGTCTGTTTTTTGTAGGAGTAAACGATGGAAATATTCCGGCAAAGGCAGGAGGTCTTGGTATACTCTCTGAGATTGACAGACAGTTCCTTTTGGATCTTCAGACCAGCTTTTACCTGGCGCCGACGCCCAGAGAACAGATGTATATACAGAGGTTATATCTTTATATGAACCTTACAAAGCCTACAGACTCTCTGTGGCTGTCGTACTCAAAACTTGGGAGTGATGGCAAATCAATGCAGTGCGCATACCTCATCCCCAAGCTCCAACAGATGTATGAGAATCTTCAGATAGAAAGACCTGAGGATGATGGCTTTGAGAGTCAGATAGAGAGCCTTCATGACAGCAGGGACCTCTTGGCGACAATGCTGCAGGAATATGCGCAGGGACGGCTTTCGGAGGGAGACGTTACAAAACTGATGACACTTTGCAGGGCGGTTTCTTCGGCGCAGGAAGGTGATTTCCTGGACCGTATGATCGCTGCCGCATTCATGCACTACAATTCGGTGCCTCTGGCGAAGGAAGTCGCCCTTTCGCTTTATGGAGCGAGCCTTTTTAACAGCGTAAGCCGTCTTGAAAAATATGCCGGTTGTGCCTACGCGCATTTTATACAGTATGGACTAAGGCTCTCCGAGAGGCTTGAGTACGACTTTAAAGTCAGTGACCTCGGAAATGTTTTTCATGAGGTACTTGAAAAATACACAGCAGAGATAATCTCAAAGGGCATTGAGTGGAGAAATCTCTCGCAGGAAGATTCAGAGAGGATTCTTAATAAGGCTCTGACTGAGTGCTTCGACAGCTATGGAGAAACCATACTACGGAGCAGCGCAAGGAATACTTTTTTGACGGAGAGGATCACACGTATACTGAGAAGAACCGTGGATACCCTCAAATACCAGATGTCCAAGGGAGTCTTCAATCCGGCCTACGTTGAGATGGAATTTGACAAGGCCGGGAGCATAGATGAAATAGACATATCTCTTTCCGATGCTGAAAAGGACAGGATTGAGAGGCGCATGAAGCTGCAGGGTCGGATAGACAGGGTGGATCTTTTTGAGGATCAGGAACATGTCTATGTGAAGGTCATGGATTTTAAATCGGGAACGCACAAGTTCAATATAGCGGCTCTTTACTACGGCCTTCAGCTCCAGCTCGTGATGTACATGAATGTGGCTGTGGCTGTGGAAAAGAAGGTATCTGCCGGAAAAGATGTAGTGCCAGCAGCTATTCTTTATTATCATGTGGATGATCCCCTTATTGACGCAAAGAGCGGATTGGAAGAAGGAGATATCAATAGAAAGATAAAAAATGAACTTAAGATGACAGGGCTTGTGAATGATAACCCGGATGTTATCAGGATGCTTGATGGGGAGATTACCAAAGCCTCTGACATAATTCCGGTAGAATTTAAGAAGGACGGAAGTCTCGGAGCAAGATCCCAGACCGCCTCCACCACTGAATACCGGGCTATTTCTGATTTTGCGGGGAAGATGATACGCGATTTCGGGAAAAACATACTTGATGGGGATATCAGCGTAAATCCTTATGAAATGGGCGGCACGAGCGCCTGCAAATACTGCGCCTACAGGTCAATCTGCGGATATGACGAGAGAATAAAGGGATTTGGCAAAAGAAAACTTGACATTTCCGATGATGAGGCCATGGCAAGGATACTGAGTGAAGGCAGCAGAGATGATTGAGTTTACTAAAGAACAACAGTCGGTAATTGACGCAAGGGATTCGAATATACTGGTTAGCGCCGCGGCCGGATCAGGCAAGACCGCTGTGCTTGTTGAGCGCATCATTCAGATGGTCAGGGCAGGGCTTGATGTGGACCACCTTCTGGTGGTGACATTTACAAAGGCCGCTGCATCGCAGATGAAGGAAAAGATAACAAGTGCCATAGAAAAAGCACTCCTTGAAGACCCGGAAAATGCTCATCTGCAGAGGCAGGAGACACTGATCCATAACGCGCAGATAACTACTATTGATGCGTTTTGCCAATATGTCATACGAAATGACTTCAACAGTATAGGGATTGACCCGTCCTTCAGGGTTGCCGACGAGGGCGAGCTTAAGATTCTGATGGAAGATGTAATGGCTGAACTCATGGAGGACGAATATGTTAAAGCGGGTGATGACAGGACCTGTGATTTTCTTTTTTGCATGGATTATTTCAGCCCCGGTCGATCTGACTCAAAGATAGAGGAGTATGTCTATCAGCTCTTTAAGTTTTCTATGAGTATGCCCTGGCCTGAGGATTGGATCAAGGAGAGGGCAGAGGATTACAACATTGGAGAGGAAGACTTTGACAGCCTGCCCTGGGTAAAAGACTGCATGGCTTATGCTGGCAGTATGCTTTCAGAAGCGCTTGTGACTATGGACAGCGCACTGCGGATATCTATGGAACCGGACGGACCATATATGTATGCGGATATGCTAGAGGCTGAGAAGGATGCGATAGCAAGGGCGCTGGAACAGAAATCATACGAGGATCTTCTCTTTGCGATACGCGGGATTTCTTTTGGCAGGCTGCCCTCTAAAAAGGATGACAGCGTAAATGCCGATAAACGGGAATATGTAAAGGAGCTTAGAAACAAGGTCAAGGATGATATAGCAAGTCTTCAGGAGGACTATTTTGTGCTTGACCCAGAGACTATCGTTTCGCAGATGGAGCTGTGCGACAGAGCGGTTAGAGAGCTCTGCAGATTAACCCTTGAGTTCAAGGCAGGATTTGATGAAAAGAAGAGGCAGATGCAGCTCATCGACTTTTCAGATATGGAGCACTTTGCCCTTCAGATCCTCATTGACCATGAAAAGAATGAGCCAACTGCCGCAGCTCTGGAATACAGGGATTTTTACAGGGAGGTGCTGATTGACGAATATCAGGACAGCAACAACGTCCAGGAGATGATACTGATGGCGATTGCCGGAAGGGACGCCGGAGTTTCCGAGAGGTTCATGGTTGGTGATGTCAAGCAGAGTATCTATAAGTTCAGGCTTGCAAGACCGGAACTGTTTATGGAGAAATTCCATAGCTACGGCAGATCCGAGGAGGCAGCCGACAGAAGGATAGATCTGCACAAAAACTTCAGAAGCAGGCGAGAGGTCCTGGATATTACCAATTATATCTTTGAAAAGATAATGGGGGCGGATCTCGGTGGTGTCGAATATGATGAAGACGCCAGACTTATTGCGGGAGCCGTGTATGATGAGCCTTTAATGGACGTTTCCCCTGAAATTATGATTTATGATAAAGCCCTTGATCCTTCGAATGATGAAAACAGTGCTCTTTCGGAACTGGTACCAAGGCAGAAGGAAGCCCTTGCCATAGCAGAGCGCATTAACAGATTAAGACAGGAAAATCCGGGGCTTAGGTATAGCGACATTGTCATACTCCTTAGGTCTCTGTCAGGATGGGATGACGTATTTAAAGAAATACTTGAGGAGCAGGGAATACCTGTTTATATAGAGTCAAAGAGCGGATATTTCGAATCTCCTGAGGTGGCAGTTCTTTTGCAGATGCTGTCGGTTATTGACAACCCAAGACAGGATATTCCTCTTGTAGCAGTAATGCACTCGGCTATCGGCGGATTTTCGGATGAGGAGATGGCTCTGATAAAGATAGCGATAAATGAGAGCGAGGAAGCGTCCGCTTCAGACTCTTTTTACGAAGGCATGTGCTGCAATCTTGGACTTGAGGATGAACTTAAAGGCAAAATGCAGGCATTTCTTGACATGATTGAGCGTTTCAGGGTAATGACCACCTATACTCCGGTGCATGAACTTCTGCTTGAGTTGCTGGATGAGACGGACTTTGAAACCTATGTTACCGCGATGCCTGGCGGCAATCAGAGGCGGGCCAATGTGGAAATGCTCCTTGGATATGCGGAGAACTTTGAAAAGACAAGTTTTAAGGGGCTCTTTCATTTTGTCAGATATATAGAGCACATGAGGGTGTCTATGGTGGACTACGGCGAGGCGGGGATAATAGATGAAACTGCTGATGTCGTGCGCATCATGAGCATCCACAAGAGTAAGGGACTTGAGTTCCCTGTTGTCTTTGTGTCAGGACTCTCCAAGAAGTTCAACAGGATGGACACGACGGGAGACGTTATCCTCGACATGGATCTTGGGATAGGAGTTAAGCACATAGACAGTGCCCTGCGGGTCAGATATGACACCTTAAAACGCAGGATAATCTCTGACAAGATGGAACTTGACAGCCTCGGTGAGGAGATAAGGGTGCTATATGTGGCCCTCACCAGAGCAAAAGAAAAGCTCATTCTTACTGCCGCTGTCGATGATCTGTCAAAAGAGCTTACAAAGGCTCTCAGGAAACTGTCACTGATGCGCGCGGGATCATCTCTTTTGCCATATTCTGCAAGGAGCAGGGCAGGGAGCTTCTTTGACCTTATTCTACCTGCAGTGATAAAGCATCCCTCCATCAGGCCTCTTTTAGAGAAGTGCGAATGCGCAATGGATGAATATGACATATATTCGGACAAAGGAGATGTCCCGGCGCTTACTATCTGTTCAATCTCGGATATAGACCTTGAAAGCGGGATGGTGGAAATGGGAGCTAAGGGCATCCTGAGAGGGGAAGACCTTATAAGAAATCTCGAAACTGACTATGACAAAGATCTTTTTGAAAGGCTTCGGGCCAGATTTACAGCCATTTATCCCCATGAGAATCTCAGGGGACTCTTTACCAAGACGACCGTTTCAGAGCTTAAAAAAGCGAGGATAAAAGAAACTTTTGGGGAGGTTCATGACGAAGGCGACAGGAATTTGGATAGGGAAGATGGTTTGCGAAAAGCAGGCGATGACTCCGATCTTATGGAAGCTGAGTGGTTTGAGGAAGGAGAGACTGTAAAAAGCACGCCACGTCTTAAAGGGGCAGAGCGCGGAACGGCATATCACCGCGTCATGGAACTTCTCGATGACGGCATTTACGGAGATGAGAGTTTTATGGAGGAAGCTGTACGAGCGGAGAAGTCAGATCAGCCCGGGCCTGCTTCCAAAAAAATATATGCATGGCTTAAAGGCAAGGAAGCTGAGGGAAAGATATCGCCTGAGGCAGCGGATGCCGTGTGGACTCCTGATATCTCGAAGTTCCTTGCAACCGATATCGGACAGCGTATGGGACGGGCGTTCAGAAGAGGGGACCTGAGGCGTGAACAGCCATTTATGATGGGAGTGCGCGCGAACGAGCTGGACCCTGGATTTCCCGAGGAAGAGATGGTGCTCGTTCAGGGCATAATTGACGCTTTCTTTGTCGAAGATGGTGAAATTGTGCTTCTGGACTATAAGACAGACCGGGTAAAAGACGAAAATACCCTCACAGATCTGTACAAAGTGCAGCTGGAACTCTATAATAGAGCCATTGAGGCATCTACGGGAATGAAGGTCAAAGAGAGCCTTATATATTCATTTGCGCTGGCGAGGCAGATAAGGCTTGATTGATGCTTCGTGTGCCGTCAGGATCAATAAGAATAAATTTATATTTTTGCATGAATCCTCAATAATTGTATTGACAATATCGGAACATAAGTGTTTAATTGATTTTGAACTTAAACGCTAGGGGAGCAATGCTGAGAGTGTACGCGCAATGCGCGTCTAACCCTTATTACCTGACTCGGACAATGCCGACGTAGGGAAGCATGTATATTTTCTGAATTTTGGATAATAATGTCCTCCCCTGGTGAAAACATCAAGGGAGGATATTTTTATGAACTTATTTCTGGAAAAAGTTGTTGAGGACGGATACGAGTCCTACAGTATCACAGGTGCAGGCTATGCACTGATCGTGGTCATTGCGATAGCGCTCTTTGCGGTGATCGGGTACTTCTTAAACCCGGGCGGAAAGGCCAAGATGAGCATCAAGCAGCTCACTTTTTCAGCGCTGTGCCTGGCACTTGCCTTTGTGTGGTCCAATGTCAAGCTCTTCAAGCTTCCGATGGGCGGATCCGTTACAGTATTCAGCATGTTCTTCGTGACTTATATAGGCTACCTCTACGGTCCGAGGGTTTCTATGGCAGCAGCCTTCGCCTATGGAATACTTCAGCTCATTGTTGATCCTTACATTATCAGTGTTCCGCAGCTTCTGTGCGACTACATCCTCGCTTTTGGAGCTCTCGGGATCAGCGGATTCTTTTATAAGAATAAAAATGCGCTGTTCACAGGTTATATCGCCGGAATCTTCGGAAGATTTGTCTTCTCGGTATTATCCGGGGTAATCTTCTTTGCTGACTATGCGCCGGAAGGCATGTCACCACTTGCTTATTCCGCAGCATACAACGGAATGTATATAGCAGCTGAGGGACTTCTTACAATTGGCGTCCTGCTCATACCTGCTGTAAGGTCAGCCCTTAACAGAGTTAAAAATCAGGCAATGGAGCAGGCCGTAGCATAATTGCTTTATCAGAGGATATGTATACCGTTTGCGGTTGCTTCCTCTACCATCTCTTCAGGCCAGATTGAGCACTGAACTTCGCCGATATGGGCTTTTCTCAAAAAGAACATACAGATTCTTGACTGTCCTATGCCGCCGCCAATGGTGTAGGGCAGTTCTTTATTGATAATAGCTTTCTGGAAAGGAAGCTCTGCCCTCTCTGTACAGCCTGCCTTCTGAAGCTGGCTCATCAGTGAGTTCTCATCGACACGGATTCCCATGCTGGAGAGCTCAAGCGCTATGTCGAGAACAGGGTAGTACACGATGATATCTGCATTGAGTTCCCAGTCGTCGTAGTCAGGGGCACGGCCGTCATGTTTCTCGCCTGAGGCCAGAAGGTCACCGATCTTCATGATACATACAGCGCCCTTTGCCTTGGAAATGTAGTACTCACGCTCCTTGGGAGTGTTATCGGGGAACATATCCTCGAGTTCCTGGGTTGTTATGAAGAAAATCTCATCGGGTAGAAGTTCTTCGATATAATCATACTGGATAGACATGAACTTCTCAGTCTTGCGAAGTACCTTGTATACGTCCTTTACAGTGCTCTTTAAGAAATCTATATTTCTGTCTTCCTTATTTATAACCTTCTCCCAGTCCCACTGATCCACAAAGATTGAGTGGATGTTGTCGGGAACTTCGTCCCTGCGGACAGCGTTCATATCGGTATAAAGACCTTCACCAACATTAAAGCCGTATTTCTTGAGGGCGTATCTCTTCCATTTTGCGAGTGAATGAACAATCTCTGCAGGACGCCTGTCCTCATTGAGGATATCGAATGCCACAGGTCTCTCAACACCGTTTAAGTTGTCATTAAGCCCTGACTCAGGAGTTACAAACAATGGCGCTGTTACTCTCTGAAGGTTGAGCCTTGTAGCTAACATGCCCTGGAAAAAGTCCTTGACGGTCTTGATGCCAACCTGGGTGTCATGAAGGTCAAGGGAGGACTTATAGTTTTTGGGTATCTTTAGGTTTTCCATAATCTTGCTCCATCATAATTTGTTTAAACATTTTCTTTTCCATTTAATAACTATTTAGGTGATAAGTCAATGGGAATTCGTGGAGCTTAAGCGCAAATGCCACCACTGACTCGCGTCTGATTACTGTGTTATAATTTTCTGAAAAGACAAATGGAGCAGACAATGGAAATAAAACTGTCAGTAAGGGGTCTTGTGGAATTTGTCCAAAGATCCGGAGATATTGACAACAGAATACATCAGGCGGGCCCGGATGCCATGCTCGAGGGAGGAAGGATACACAGGGCAATACAGAGCAGTATGGGACCGGGATATCATGCTGAAGTGCCTCTTACTTATAAAAAGAGCTTTGAAGGGTACGACCTTTTGCTTGAGGGACGAGCCGACGGGATCCTTACGCGTGGCGATTCGGAGCCTGTCATGATTGATGAGATCAAAGGCACTTACAGGGAGCTTGACAGGATGAAGGAGCCTGTAGGTGTCCATCTTGCCCAGGCTAAATGCTATGCTGCCATGTATCTTCTTAAAAATGAGGGCGTCAGCATCGATGTAAGGATGACCTATTGCAATCTTGATACAGAGGAGAAAAGATACTTTGACTTTACATACAGCCGGGAAGAGATACTTGACTGGTTTGACGAAACAATAGACAAATACCGGAAATGGGCGGATTTTGAGTTTAAGTGGACTAAGGAGAGGACTACTTCCATAAAGGCGGTGAAGTTTCCATACCCCTACAGGGAAGGGCAGAAAGATCTGGCGGCAGCAGTCTACAGGACAATCGTTCACAAGAAAAAGCTTTTTCTTGAAGCTCCAACAGGAACCGGCAAGACTTTGTCCACCGTATTTCCCACTGTAAAGGCTATGGGAGAGGGCAAGCTTTCAAGGATTTTCTACCTGACAGCCAAGACAATAGCAAGGACTGTTGCGGAGGACGCCTTTAATATACTCAGGGATATTGAGGGGCTGAGGCTTAAAAGCGTCACTATAACGGCAAGGGACAAGGTCTGTTTTTTGCCTGAGGAAGAGCGGCAGTGCAATCCGGTGGCATGTCCCTATGCAAAAGGGCACTATGACAGGATAAATGAGGCAATCTATGATCTTCTGACCAATGAGGATGATCTCAACAGGGAAAAGATCTGCCTTTATGCAAAAAAGCACCTGGTCTGCCCCTTCGAGATGTCCCTTGATATGAGTCTTTTTGCAGATGCAATCATCTGTGACTACAACTATGTATTTGACCCCTTTGTGTATTTAAGACGATTTTTTGCGGATGGAGGAAAGCACGACTACGCGCTTTTAGTTGATGAGAGTCACAATCTGCTTGACAGAGGCAGAGAGATGTACAGCGCATCTCTGCAAAAAGAGGCTTTTCTGGAGCTTAAAAAGATAATAAAAGAGCATCATCCAAGGATTGCAGGGCACCTCGATAAGTGCAACAGAGCCTTCCTTGAACTTAAGAGGGAGTGCGAGGGATGCAGGATTTATTCCTCAATCGATAAGCTTATTCAGCCCCTTGAGAGGCTGTCCTCAATTATCAGTGAGTATCTTGAGGATCACCAGGAGGGACCTTGCAGGGAGGAGATACTTACTTTCTATTTTGATATCTCAAGATTTCTGACCATTTATGAACTTTTGGACGATAAGTATGTGATCTACGGGGAGTTTGCGGATGACGGAGGCTTTGTCATTAAACTTTTTTGCGTGGATCCGTCGGGTAATCTGGCGCTGTGCATGGACAGGTGCGTATCTTCGATCCTGTTCTCCGCAACATTGCTTCCCATACAGTATTATAAGGCGCTGCTTGGAGGTAAAGAGGAGGACTTTGAGGTTTACGCGAAGTCGGTATTTGATCCTGAAAGGCTCGGACTCTTTATAGGAAATGATGTGAGCAGCAGATATAACCAGAGGGGAAATGATATGTATCTGAGGATCGCCTCGTATATAGACAGCATCATCAGTGCCAGGACAGGAAACTATCTTATCTTTTTCCCATCGCATCAGTTCCTTACGGATGTATATGAAGTATATGAAGAGCACTTTTACAACCCTGAATCAACAGAGGTGCTGCTTCAGAGCAGCTATATGACAGAAGATGCAAGGGAGGCTTTTTTGTCACGCTTTACGCCCGGTAATTGCCTCGACCTCTCACAAATAATCCACATGGATCTTGAGGTCGTCGAGGACAGGAGCGTAGTAGGTTTCTGTGTGATGGGAGGGGTTTTCAGTGAGGGAATAGACCTTAAATATGACAGTCTCATAGGCGTGATAGTAGTGGGCACAGGACTTCCTATGGTTTGTAATGAGAGGGAGATACTGCGTGATTATTTTGACAGAAAAAGTCTTAACGGTTTTGATTATGCCTACAGATATCCCGGAATGAATAAAGTTCTGCAGGCGGCGGGGCGTGTCATAAGAACGCAGGATGATGTGGGTATTGTGGCTCTTCTCGATGACAGATTTTTAGGAAGTGGCTATCGGGCACTTTTTCCACGGGAATGGAAGGCTGTAAAAGCTGTTTCGACCAATGTGGTCAAAAACGTTGTATCCCAGTTCTGGAGCGGGAAAACGGATATAATAAGCCCGAAAAACGAAGAATAATCGCAAAATTGCCATGAAATGATTTACATAAATCGCATCATGCGAGCAATTATGTAAACCAGATAAATTTGCAAATTGTGTAGAATTGTATATGAAATTCATAAATATGACAGAAAAATGATATAAAAGTTACTTCTAAACGACGTACTTGTCATGTGGATAACTCTGTGGAAATTGGGGATTATTTTGACCGATGATTTTTGAAACCGCATAAATAGGGGATTCAAATAGGCTGATAAATGAAGCGGATAAAACGACAAAACAGATACGATAGACTGATTTGGTCAAAATAGTTATGTAAACCAAATTATTAAATGACGTTACTGTCATAAAAGCGGGAAAAACCCAGTAAATATCGGGCTTTTAAGCGTATTAATAACTTCCTTGATAGACAGGACGCTATGTTGTAAAATAAAATGGCATGACTTTTGAAATGATTCTAACTAAGTCATTTTGACCTGTGGTAATTGGAGTTATAACATGAAGATAGAAAATTACGGTGAGGATGTTGTCCTCTTAAATAATGAGTTGCTTGCCGAAAGAGCAAAGATGTCAGGGAATCTCATAGCTGCCTGCAACAGACTGCTCAAGAGAGCCAGGGAAATTGGTGATGACAACCTTCTGGGATACTGCTTCTACTACCTGTCTGATGCTTATTACCTATTAAGTACGGACTACCGCAAGTTCAGCACTTATCTTCTTAAGGCAATAGAATACCTGCAGAACAGCGGAGATTCAGAGCACCTTGCAAGATGCTACAACCTCCTTGGGATTGATGCACTGAGCCATGGTAACAATGATATCGCGTTGGACTTCTTTCTGACCGGTCTTCGCTACTGCGAGGATATAAGTCTTGTCAGCAGTGTACCGGGAATGCTGCAGTTCAATATAGGGCAGATCTATTTTGACAACGGAGAGGTTAAGCAGGCTCTTTCACATATAAGGGCAGCTTACAAGGGAATACGGCGCAACAAGAAGGACAGCCTCTATTATAGAAACCTTCTTTACTGCTATTGCTTTCAGGCCGACTGTTATATTATCCTTGCAAAGCGCGATTCTGTCGAGAAATGCCTTCAGGGGATTGAACAGCTCGAACAGGAAGAGGGTGTCAACCATGATCTGTTTGTGGATCTTCCGGTCCTTGATATAAGGATGAGGGGCTATTATTATCTCGGAGAGATAGATCTTTTTGAAAAATATGCAGATCTTTTATCCCTTCAGCTACAGAATGGAACATTCCCACTCGATTTCATGGAAGATATTTACGGTGTATGCAGGTTCCTGATCAGGCTTGGAAGATACGGAGAGGTTAAGCGCATTATCAAAAACGCGGGCAAGAGCCTTGAAGAACTTGGAATTCCGAACCTTAAAAAGGGATATGCCAAACTGAAGATCGAGTTTTATGAGATCATGAAAATGCCTCAGGAGAGGATCAAAGCTCTTGAGGAGTTTTACACTGCGTCTCTCGAACAGGAAAAAGAATCAATTGCCAATTACAAGTTCTTTATGAACATAAGGAACAGGCTGACTTCCATAGAAAATGAAAACAGACAGCTTCAGCGGCAGGCGGAGACAGATCCGCTGACAGGCCTTGGCAACAGATACAGTCTCAATAAATATGCGGATGCTGCTTTTGAAAAGGCCTACGCCGGGCAGTATTCACTTGCTGTCGAGATCCTTGATGTGGACAATTTCAAGCATTACAATGATGCCTATGGCCACCAGCTTGGAGATATGTGTCTTAAGAATATTGCCGATATTATAAGGAATATCACCGATGCGTTTGAAGAAATACACGCCTTCAGATACGGCGGAGACGAATTTGTGATATTATATGAGAATATGACTGATGAGGCTATCATGAACTGTGCCACAACTATCAGAGACCATGTCCTGTCAATGAAGCTTCTTGCAAAGAAGAGCGAAGTTGTCGGCAATATAACGGTGTCTCAGGGGATAAGAAATTCAGTGCCGAGTGAGACCAACAAGCTTTGGGATTATATGTATGCCGCTGACAATGCCCTGTACGATGTCAAGGAACACAAAAAGGGCGAGGTTGTCCTGCTGCACAGAGCTATCATATCGCAGAAATCGCTTAATGAAGCGCAGCATAGCTAGATTAATTACAGAGGAGATTTATCAGATGAAGAAAGAACTTGAAAAAACCTACAATCCAAGGGAAATCGAGGATCGTCTTTACTCGAAGTGGGAGCAGAAGAAATACTTCCACGCCGAAGTGGACAAGACCAAAAAACCTTTCACTATAGTCATTCCGCCGCCAAATATCACGGGTAAGCTCCACATGGGACACGCTTTTGACCAGACTCTCCAGGATATTCTTATCAGATGGAAGAGAATGCAGGGATATAATGCCCTCTGGCAGCCCGGAACCGACCATGCGAGTATCGCTACAGAAGTTCGCATAACCGATGAACTTAAAAAGCAGGGAATCGATAAGCGAGAGCTCGGAAGAGAGAAATTCCTTGAGAAGGCCTGGGAGTGGAAAAAGGAGTACGGCGGAACCATAGTATCACAGCTCAAAAAGCTGGGTTCTTCCTGCGACTGGGACAGAGAGCGCTTCACTATGGACGAGGGCTGTAACGAAGCTGTTACAGAGGTCTTCGTCAAGATGCATGAAAAAGGATATATCTATAAAGGAAGCAGGATCATAAACTGGTGCCCTGTATGCAAGACTTCTATTTCTGATGCTGAGGTTGAGTACGAGGAGCAGAGCGGACATTTGTGGCACATCAAGTATCCTATTATTAATGAAGACGGAACCGTGTCTGATACTGAGTTCATCGAGTTTGCCACAACGCGTCCCGAGACAATGCTCGGAGATACAGCTGTTGCGGTTAATCCGGATGATGACAGATACAAGAATTTTAAGGGCAAGAAAGTTCTTTTGCCAATAGTTAACAGAGAGCTTCCTATTGTTGAAGATGAGTATGTCGACATGGAATTTGGTACCGGTGTTGTTAAGATCACTCCTGCTCATGACCCCAACGACTTTGAAGTTGGAAAGCGCCATGGTCTTGAGGAGGTCAATGTCTTAAACGACGACGCGACCATCAATGCAAACGGCGGTAAGTTTGAGGGCATGGACAGATATGCCTGCAGGGAAGCAATTGTAAAAGAACTCGACGAGATGGGACTTCTTGTCAGGATAGAGGACTATACTCACAACGTAGGCACTCATGACCGCTGCCACGCTACAATTGAGCCTATGATCAAGGCTCAGTGGTTTGTAAGGATGGATGAGCTTATTAAGCCTGCAGTTAAGGCAGTTAAGGAAGGCGAGATAAAGCTTATTCCTCCGAGAATGGATAAGCTCTATTATAACTGGACTGACAATATCAGAGACTGGTGCATCTCAAGACAGCTCTGGTGGGGACACAGGATCCCTGCGTACTACTGCGACAAGTGCGGAGAAGTTGTTGTCGCCAAAGAGATGCCGAAGGTATGTCCAAAGTGTGGATGTGAGCACTTTACACAGGATCCGGATACACTTGATACCTGGTTCTCATCGGCATCATGGCCTTTCTCAACCCTTGCCTGGCCCGAGAAAACCGAGGACCTTAAGTATTTCTATCCTACAGACGTACTTGTAACCGGTTACGACATCATTTTCTTCTG
>JAEEGL010671606.1_pt1 | contig 64382 bp, 49 predicted proteins | sample 9134231 | NCBI WGS metagenome assembly JAEEGL01 (sample SAMN16246548, study PRJNA631951) | gut metagenome | biome: gut microbiome; feature: rumen; material: fiber-attached | host: Bos | place: Iran: Karaj | collected 2018-10
TACTAAGTTTAGTAATAAGAAAGTATCTCCAAGACCATTTAGAAGAATTGCTTATAATGACGCTATTGATTTATATGGTTCTGATAAACCAGATTTAAGATTTGAAATGTTAATTAATGATGTAAGTAGTATTTTTAAAGATACTGAATTTACTGTATTTAAGAATGTTTTGGATAATAAAGGTATAATTAATGCTATTGTTGCTAAGAATGCAGCTGATAAATATAGTAGAAAACAATTAGATGAATTAACTGAATTTGTTAAGAGTAAGAAAGCATCTGGTTTAGCTTATTTAAAATTTAATGATGAAGTAACCGGTTCTATTGCTAAAGTAGTAAGTGAAAAAGAAATTAAAGATCTTAAGAAAGAATTAAAAATAGAAGATAATGATTTAGTATTAATAATATCTGGTGATAGAAAGATTGTTAAGAATGCTTTAGGTTTATTAAGACTAAGAGTAGGTAATGATTTAGGATTAATAGATCCTAATAGATTAGAATTATGTATTGTTAATGATTTTCCTATGTTTGAATGGGATGAGCAAAGAGAGAAATGGGATTTCTGTCATAATCCATTTAGTATGCCACATGGTGGAATTCATGCATATGATGATACTTCTAATTTAGAGAGTATATTAGCTTATCAATATGACTTTGTATGTAATGGAAATGAAATGGCTAGTGGTGCTATTAGAAATCATGATTTAGATAGTTTAGCTAAAGGCTTTGAAATAGTTGGTTATTCTAGAGATGAAGTAGAAAAGAGATTTAGATCTGTATTTACTGCATTTAAATATGGTTGTCCTCCACATGGTGGAATGGCACCTGGTTTAGATAGAATATTAATGCTTATTAAAGATGAACCTAATTTAAGAGAAGTTCAAGCATTCCCACCAAGTGCTTCTGGTCAAGATTTAATGATGGGTAGTCCTGCTGAATTAATGCCTGAACAATTAGAAGAATTAAAAATTAAATTTGATATTGAAGAAAAGTAATCTAAGGATTACTTTTTTTATTATGTCTTTTTTATAAAGTATGTTTATGATATAATTCTTTTAGAATAGATGGTGTTTATATTATGAATAATAAAGAGGTTAATATTAGAAGTATTATATTTTTGTTGATAGGTATTATACTTATTGTTTCTTTAATTATTTGTGTATATATAATTAGTAGTGAAAGAGATTTAGTACATACTATGGGTGAAACTACTAAAGTAGTTGAGAATAGTAATTCTAAAGGTGATAATGATGTTACTGTTTCTTATGATGTAGATGGAAAGACATATAATTATAATTTTTATTATAAGGAAGATATCAAAGAAGGAGATAAAATAGATATTTATTATCATAAGAAAGATGTTAGTAAAGTACAAACTTATAAAACTAGTTATTTTATATTTGTATGTCCTACATTAGGTTTATTATTATGTTTATTAGGTCTTGTTGATACATTTAAAAAGAATGAAGAAGATAATGAAAAGTTATATGAAACACAAGTATTACATATAAGTGATAAAACTCAACAATTAAGTATAATTACTAATGATGAAAAGATTGAGTATGAAAAGTTACCTGAAGAGGTTGCTGAACCTAAAATAAGTAAAGTTAAAAAGACTGTTGAGAAAACTAAAGTTAAAAAAGATACTAAGAGAATTGTTCCTGTTTATTATTATTTATCTAAAAATTCTGTTGTTTATGAAGTAAGAAATAAAGAAGAATTAGAAGAAATAAGAGTTGAAGATATTAATAGAGTAGTTCAAGAAATTGGTAAGAATGGTAAATTATCAAAATTAATAATATATGCTAATAATTTAGAATACCATTTAATGGAAGTTAAGAATATTAATATAGTTAGATTTAATGAATTTTTACAAAAGAAATTAGTATCAGTTAATAAAGACTTTAAAGAAGAAATAGTTAATAGATAGGTGATATTTATGAAAAAGAAACTATTTTTTACTATTGTTTTATTAGTTTTGTTAATATTAAGTTTTATTGTATTTAGTCATATAAATAAGAAAAATGGTGGTATATTTAATAGAAATTATACTTTTAATGAATATAAAGTAGGAGATTCTATTAGATTAAATAATGAAGAATGGTATGTTATAAAGTATTCTTCTAAGAAAGATAATTATGTTACTTTAATAAGTAGTAGTTTTTATTATAATGAAAATAATTCATATGTTTTAGAAGAAATATATGAAACAAGTAATTTAAGAAAATATTTAGAAAATGATTTTGTTAAAGAACATTTAGATGGTATTGAATTAGTTGAGAAGAGTGGCTATAAGATACGTTTATTAGAATTAGATGATTTTAATAATTTGGTTAATTATAGTTATAATAAAGAAAAAGATATTTATGTATTAGAAGATTGTCCTTTTTATTTATGTTTAACTGGTAGTAGATTTGCAACAATGATAGATACAGAAAGTGAAACTAAAAAAGGTGAATATAATAGTGTTAGTGATATAAAGAATTTATTTGATGATTATAAATTACATTTAAGATATTATAATGTTAATTCTATTGAAGAAGATAGTATTTTAGAAAGTGTTACAGGAGATGCAATTATGTTTATTAGACCTGTTATAAATGTAAATAAGGATAGTATAGAGGAGTAATATGAAAAAAGGAGTAGAAATAAAGTTATTTACAATAGGTATTGTTATTTATTTGGTAGGTTTATTTCTATTATTTGGATCTGCTATAGGTAATACTAATATTTTAAATAAGTTTTTTAATTTTAGAACGATTAATATTTTAAAAATAATAGGTGGTATTTTATTCTTAGTAGGTTTTTTAATGTTTATTTATTCTTTAGCTGTTATATATAAGAAGAATTATATTTTAGAAAAGAATAAAGATTTGGTAGTAGAAGGTAAAGCAGATGTTATTACTTTGATTGTAATGTATTTTGTTGAGTTATTAATGTTAGTTATTTGTTTAATATTTAATGAATATATTGGTGCTTTATTATTTGGTTTAGTTATAATAATACAAAGTGTTTTAAATACTGTATTAATAAAATACTTTAGTAAAGGTGGTAAATTATGAAAGAGAATAGGACCATTGAAAAATTTTTAGATTATTATAGAGATAAAAGTAATGAGGAATATGTATATCAAAAAGTATATGAAAAACCAAGTAAGATAAAGTTAGTTATAAAGTTTGCTATGTGTTTATTTTTAATGTTTTTAATATTAAGATTTTTATTAAGTCCAACTATTATGTTTGCGTTAATATTTGTAGTTGATTTATTAGCTTGTTTATATTATGGGTATAATTTGTTTAGTAAAAAAGGTTTTTTAATAGGAAAAACTGTAAAGTTTAAAAAAAGTGAGTTAGAAGAATTGCAAAATGATGAAGATTTAGTATATGATGAAGAGGATATGAATTATCAAGAAGATATTGATGATAAGGATGATCCTGAATGGAAAGAAAACTAAATATTGGAATAGATATAGATGATACTATTACAGATACGTATTATAATCTGTTACCTGTTATTGCAATTAAATATAAATTAGATTTAGATAAGTTATATAAAAAGAAATATCCTTATGGAAAGTTTCATAGAATGTTACCTAATTTTATGGATTTTTGTAGAGCTAATTCTGAATCTGTAATTAAAATAGTTCCATTAAAAGATAATGTTATTCAAATATTAAATAAGTTAAAAAAAGATGGTCATAATATAGTATTTATTACTGCTAGAGATGATAATGAATATAGAGATCCATATAAATTATGTTATGATTATTTAACTACTAATGGAATATGCTTTGATAAATTAATTGTATGTGCAAAAGATAAAGCTAAAGCATGTATTAATGAGGGTATTGATTTATTTATAGATGATAATACAAGAAATTGTAATGAAGTAAGTTGTAGTGGTATTAAAACTTTACAATATCATAATGATTTTACTACTCAAGCTAAAAATGTTAAAAGAGTGTATGATTGGAATGAAATATATGATATTGTTTGTGAAATGGCTTATTGATATTTAATATAAGAGGGTGTGAGTTATATGAATGATAATTATGGTAATATGAATAATGGAGGAGTTCCTCCTGTACAAAATAATCCTGGAATGGTTCAACAACCAATGCAACAACCAATTCAACAACCAGTAATGAATCAAGATGGATTTGGGCAACCAATTTATGTACCTCCAAAGAAACCGGTTAGTGTAGGTAAAATTGTTTTGGTTGTTATTTTAGTTATAGTTTGTTTAGCTGTTGTATACAATTATGTATTAATTAAAACTATGAAATGTGATGTTTCACAGGAATTTGGCGATGTTAAAGTTGATATGACTGTTGTATACAAAAAAAGATTGGATAAACCATATTCAATGAAAAGATCTGTAACTGTTGATTTGTCTAATTATGATGAAGAAGCAGGCGGAATGACTAAAAAAGATGCTTTTAAGCTTTTTGGTTATGAAGATGAAGAAGATCCATGTGAAGATTATGGCAGTGGATGTAGTTTTCATAGTTCAGAAGTAGGAGATAAGAAAACATTATCTATAACTATAAAAGGAAAAGCATTAGAAAAATATATGGAAGATGAAGATGTTAAAGAATCTGATTTTGTAGATTTTGATAACATCAAAAAGAATATTGAAGAATTAGGCGAAGATGCTACTTGTAAATAAGATTCCAATATGGAGTCTTTTTTTTGTATAATACTATTGGTGTTGTTATGAAGAATATTAATTTTTTGCAAGATAATGATTCAATTGGAATTACTGCAGTTAGTTGTGGTGTTTTAAAAAAGATAAATAGTTATGAAGAAGGTTTAAAAAAATTTAGTAATTATAGAATTATTGAAACATCTAATGTTAGAACTGGTGGAATAGTTAGTAGTGATGTTAATACTAGAGTTAAAGAATTAAATGATTTATATATAAATGAAGATATTAAATGTATAATACTTGCAGCTGGTGGAGATTTTGCATTTGAAATGTTAGATAGTATTAATTATGATTCAATTAGAAATAATTTAAAATGGATTTGTGGATCTAGTGATTGTACTAGTATTTTATATACTATTTCTACTAAATTAGATATACCTACTATATATAGTCCTTGTAATGTTAGTGGTTTAAGAAGCAATCATATTAGTATAGATAATTATTTAAATATATTAAAAGGTAATTTAGTTAAACAATATAAGAGTGATAAGTATGAATCTGAAAAGAATGATTCGATTGATTATGTTTTAGATAAAGATAATATTTGGGAATCAAATAAAGATATAGATATTAGTGGTATTTTAATAGGTGGATGTCTTGATTGTTTAAAGGATATTATTGGTACTAAATATGATGGTACTAAAGATTTTATTAATAAATATAAAGATGAAGGTATTATATGGTATTTTGATATATTTGGTTTAAGTTGTGAATGTTTATATAATACTTTATTACAATTTAAATATGCTGGTTATTTTGATAATTGTAATTTAATTGTATTAGGTAAAGTATGTTTTCCTAATAGTTATTTAGATTTAGATTATAGTGATATGATAAAGAAGGCTTTAGAAGGTTATAATTATATTATAAATTTTGATATAGGGCATATTAAACCTTCATTTACGATGATTAATGGATATAAGGTAAGAATTATTAATAATAAAAAAGAAACAAGTATGGAGTATATAATTTAAAAAAAGTATGTTATAATGTTTTTGATTAAATAGGTGGTATGTGTGATGAATAGTAGTGTTTTATTTAAAAAAGGTGATCATGTATTAATTAATAAAACAGGTGAAGATGGTATTGTTAAAGAGGTTGTTTCTGTTTTAGGTAGAGGTGATAATACCTATTTAGTTACTGTTAATAATAAATCTAGAATGTATGTTGAAGATAATTTATCTTTAATTAGAGAGAAATTATGTGTTGAAGAAGTTAATGCTAATGATATTGGTTTCTTAATAGAGATAGAAGATAAGATAGATGAGATTATTAAAGAATTAAAATTAGTAAAAAGTGATAATGCTGAAATTTGTTTAGCTAATGCAGTTAAGGTACAGGCTTATTTAGTTTCTATGAAAGAAAATAAAAATGCTAAAGTACCTGCTACTAGTAATGTTATTTTAGAAGATCTATATAATGGTTTTATTAATAATAAAGCAGATTATGTTACATATTCTTATATGTTTAGTGAAGTATTAAAAAGAGTAGGCATGAAAGTATTAAATATTGGTGCTAAAGATGAGAACGGAGATTTTTATGTTACTAATTTAGTATTAATTGGTGACAAATACTATTATTTTGATACTAATCTAGATAAAGAAATATTGGATTCTGAAGATGATAACGACTTAGTGTTATGTTGTGCTGGTATAGGTTATGATAGATATACTCAATATTTCACACCTTTATCTGTATTAAATTATAATAATACTGGTATGAATGTAGAATTACCTAGTAATATAGCTAAAGATGACTTTGATATTGATTATGTTAATAGTTTAAGAGACTTGTAAGTCTCTTTTTTTATTTATATAATTATTTTGGTGATTATATGAGAAGAATTGCTGTTTTAACAGATGTTCATGCGTTATTAGAACCTTTAGAAGCTGTACTAGATGATATACATAAAAAAGGTATTACAGAAATATATTCTTTAGGTGATGTAGTAGGATTAGGTCCTAATCCTAAAGAAGCATTAAATTTACTTAAGAAGAATAATGTTATTAATGTTATGGGTAATAGTGAAGAATATGTTTTATTAGGTGGCGATCCTTTTAATTATTTTTATCATAAAAATAAGGATAGATATCAAGAATGGACTAATAAAAGATTAGATGATAATGATATAGAATATATTAAATCTTTTAAACATTCTTATGAATTAGAATTAGGTGGTAAAAAAATAGGTTTATGTCATTTTGTTAATGATGTTAGAATTGATTTTACTAAATATAATACTTGGGGCTATCAAGATAATTTAAAAAAGAATGATGGTAGTGCTATTAAACAATTTTATTATGCTAATAGTAAAGAACAATTAGATTTAATTAATAGTAAAAAAGATAGTAAAGATAGTAAAGATTTGGGGTTTGTTTCTTGTTATAAAGATCCTATTTTGGGAGGACATACTATTGATTATTTTGATGAAATATTTCAGGGTCATGTTCATTTTGCTTCAGTAGTAAGTGATGATAATGTAATAATAACTACTTTAAGAGGTTGTGGAATAGGTTATGAAGATAATCCTAATGATGAAGCATATTATATGATTTTAGAAGAATTAGATTATGGTTATAAAAAAGAAGATTGCTATGTTAAATATAATAGGGAAAAAATGTTAGATACTATTATTAAAAGTGATTTAACTAGTAAACAAGATATTTTAAAATATGTTAATGGTCCTAAGCTATATAATAGAGTTCTATTTAAAAACGGAAGTTATTATAAAATAGGGGAAGTACTAACTAGTGATAATTGGAATCCGAATGGTAAAGATGGTCAAGAAATGGGTGGTTTTAATTTTAGTACTATAGATAAAATATTTAGATGGTTAATTAGAGGAGATACTATTTGTGATTGTTTTGTTCCTGATGATGCTGAATTAATATGTGTAGATGAAGATAAGGGTGTTTATAGATCTAATAAAATAATCTTGTATAATGCAAGAGAAGTAGATGATAAAGAAGCTATGTTTATTTATAAAGTAAGTACTTTACCTGATTATGCTTATTATAAAGCTTTAGCAGGAGCTGCAATTAGGGGTTATGAGAAAACCTGTTTTAAATTAATAGAAGATAGAATTAATAAAGATAATGTAGTTGAGTGTTTAAAAGAAATAAATGATTTTGTTAAACCAGAAGGCTCTAGTGGTTTGGCTGAAAATGGGCTAGAAGTATATAAGAAAGTAATAGATAAATTAAACGAAATAAAAAAATGATGTAAAATTTTAAAAATAGTATTGCAAATTATAAAAATGAATGATATACTTTAATTACTTAATAGAGTTGATAGCATGGATTAAGTAGTGAATTTATTCGTACGAATGGATTTGTTGCTTGATCTTCAGACGTTAATTCGTCCTTGCTATCTATGATTAAGTTATGATGATAGAAATAACTTAATTTAATTTTTTAAGTTCATATGGTGATGGTTTTATTTTTAACTTTAATCGGTTATCTATAAAATCTAGTTATATGAATCTCGTATCTATTAAGTGTTTGGCCAAACGGAGAAAGTTACTTCATACGAGCGTTTCTTTAAGGGTGACATCTTTTAGAAATGTTATCAAACTAGAAAATGTGTGTGTCAGCACATTTTTTTTTGCTCTAAAATTCTTTTTTTTATATTCAAATTGGTTGATAGTTTTTATGTAAAGTGTTAAAATTAATTTAGAATGTAGAATTGGAGGCAAGTGTATGAAAAATGATGCCAAGAAGTTTAATATTAAGGATTTAGAAAAGAAGTTTAATAAAATAGCTCCTTTCTTTTTGTTTACTGTGATAGCAGTTATTGTAGTAGTAGTTGTTATTTTATCTTCTCATTATGCGAGAAAGGAAATAGAGGAGTATTCTATTAGAAATAAAAATGTTTATACATATATAGGTGGAGAAAAATTTGAATTTTCTGGTAAGATTACTCTTAATAGAAAGAATACTGTTACTAATCTTGAATTGAATGGTGGAACATTTGAGTTAACAAGGCAACCTCTTTATTTAGAAGGTGAGGATGGTGTTGTTTTCCCTTATTCTATGTCTGTTGTTTATCCAGCATTTGGTGTTACACAATATAAGATTAATTATTTTACTCTTGCTGAACTAGATTCTAACAATCAAGTTATTTTGACTGGAACTGATTTAAAAGATTATGTATTAAATACGTCTTTCGTTTATGATGGTAATGATATTTATTTCTTTGTTGATGAAACAAAGATAGCATTTGATGATAAAGAAATAACTATTCCTGCTTTATCATTTGTTTCTTGTGAGTATAAAGGTGAACTTGAAATATTTGATTATAGTAAAAAAACTTCTGAGGTATATTCTGATATCAAATCAGATGTTATGGCTATAGATAAGAATTTTAAACTTAATTTGTCTCATGATAGTGTTGTTCTTTCAAATAGTTCTGCGCTATTAATTAAGACTATTGATAAATTATCCAGATTAAAATAGAGAGGAGCTTTATTTAATGAAAAAAGCTATTGTTCCGTTAACTTTAATTGTTTTTATAATATTGACTGTATTTGTTTATATAAATAGATTTAGTATTTATTATGAAACAAAAAATGATGTATATGTTTTTGATGATGATACTATTTCGTCTAATTTAACTAGTGGAGTAACTGCAGATAGTGATGATGTTACTATTGCACCAGTTAAAATGTCTGAAAAAATATATTTGAGTAATCAAAGATATTTTATAGGTGAATCATCTAAAAAGAATATTTCTTTGGAATATCCTATTACATCAGATGATAATTCAACTTTGTATATTCAAAGTGACTTTGGTAAATATGTAGATAGTGATTTTACTAAGAAAGATGTTATGGTAGATACTGTTATCACTAATGCAACTCTTTATAATGGTAATAGTTACATGCAAGTTGATGATATGGTTTATTATTTCTTAGAGTTGAATAGTGGAGTATATGTTAATTTATTAGAATTAACTATTAATACTGCGACACATCCATATATTATTCCTGCTCATTCATATATTTATTTTGGTGATCATTATATAAGGTATTATTATCGTAATGAAGAAGGTAAATTTATTTATAGATTAATACCTTCTATTGAAGATTTAGATGAGGTATCTATAGGTGGAAATGTTTATACTTATAAGGATTTTTTACTATTATTAGGTATTAGATCTATAGATGCTATTATAGAAGAAGATCCTGTTGAACCTGCTATTGAACCTGAAGATAAAAATAAGAGTAAGGATACTTTGAAAAAAAGAGGTAAATTAATTGAAACTGAAAGATATACTATTCCTACAGAAGTTAAATATGTTGATCCTGAAGTACATATTACTAATTTAGTGGTTGGTGTATATTCTGTTAAGTTTGATGTTGAAATTTACGACCCTGCTAGAAGAATTGTTTCAGCTCCTCAAGTAGGTTTCTGTAAAAAAGATGCTTGCCCTAAATTAGGCGCTGAACAAGGTAGACCTATTAAGTCTTTAAATAGTTCTGGTTATCAAATTATTACTGGATTAGAACCTGATACATTTTATGGTATGAGAGTTTCTTATACTTATAAGAATGAAAAGGGTACAGAAGTAAAAGATGTAGGACACCTTACAAGTAAACAAAGTAATCATCCACGTGTTACTATAAATGAAGTTCCTTTACTTGATTTTGGTAATCCATATGAATATCCAATTCATACAAAAGATACTTCTTCATTAAATCCAATTACTGTTTCTTGGAATAATCCTATTCCTACTATTAAATCAATTACTTGGGATAATATTAAAGCTACTAACCCTGAAGATGATGAAGTTTTATATGGTGTTAGTGCTCTATCAGTTTATATAACTTCTGCTGACGGTTCTAAGAAACTTGAAAGAAAGTTTTCTCAAGGACAAATTAATAAGTTTGTTAAAGGTGAAGAAATAAATTTTGATTCTACAAATATATTGGATTCTAATACTGTATACAATTTGGAAATTGTTGCAATTGATACTGTTGGTACAAAATTAACTATTGTAAATGGTATTAAAAATGGTGTAAGAACATTACAATCTCCGCCAAATGCAGTACTAACTTTATCAAAAGATAATAGTAATGATGATTATACGACACGTCTTATTGATATTAGAATAGAGAATAAGGATAATGTCACATTCTTAACTCCAGTAAATAGTAGTAATAGATTTAGATATGAAGTATATACTATCAAGGATGGAGTAGAACAACCTCCTGTTATAAAAGGCACTTTCGATGACCCTAATAAAGCAAATTCATTTACAAAAACGATTACTTTGGAAAGATTAAGTCTTTTAACTCGTTATTATGTAAGAGTATATTGTGATTATTCTGCTAATGGTTATGAAAATGGTAATCAAACAACTGTTACATATCCTAATTATTTAATGAACAAGGATTTCTCATTTGTAACAGGTGATATTTCATCATTAGGTATGTTCGTATTTGAAGTTTCTGATTTGGTTGTTGAATCTAATAATGTTAAATTTAGAGCAAGTTTCCAAGAAGATCCTTCTCCAAAAATTAAAGAATTGATTGATGAAGATATTAATATTAAAATATATAGATTTAATAGTTCTGGTGAAAAAGAATATGTAACTCATTTAGTATATGAAAATGGTATTTATGTAGAGACTGAAGATTACTATGTATCTAAGAGAATATTTAGTATTAATGATACTCCAGATGTTAATGCTGAGTTTAATATTAATGGAGAAATACCTGATTTCTTACAATCAAATACTGATTATAAAATTGAAATAATTCCTACTATTTTGTCTGGTGAATATGAATTAAATCATAATGTTATAAATGGTGATTTTACAACATTAAAACGTGATGCTGTAGTTAAAATATTAAATGCTTATAAGGCGGCAGGTTATGTAGATTTTGATGTTTGTATTTCTGATCCAGATGGTGCAGTTAGAGTAGATGCTGAAGGAAATTCTGATGTTGATTTAATAATTAAAAATAAGGGCAATACACTTGAGTCAATTAAAATTCCAGTTGTTAGTGATTGTGAAGCGTCTGATGGTTTATATCGAAGAATTATATTTGATCGTTTGGATAAAAATGTTTTTGATTATGATTTCTTGTTTAGTGCAAATAATTATAATATTAATCCAAAAAATGATGCTTCAATTACTTCTAAATATTTATATGTAAATTCATTTAAAATAGGCGGAGCTTACGGAGTTATAAGTCTAGATAAAATGATAGATGCTTCATCTTATGACTTGGACTTAAAAGATCCTAATGTTGATGGACCAGATTATATAAACAGATTTGATATAACTAATGGTACTAGATGGAAAGGTGCTACTGGATCTTCTAGTGCTTATGATAGAAAAGAATTAATGGTAGATGAGAATACTGTTAAGTTAGGTTCTAACTTACAAGGTTATTATGGATATTCTTTGTATATACCTGAATTAATTGGCAAACCATTTACTATTTCTTTTGAAGCTGATGTTACTAGAGATTCAACTTTAAGTAGATCTGAACAAGAATTTTGTATCAATAATGGCTATAATTACTCATCATGTTCTACTGCAGGTGCAGCAGGTACAGGTAATATTATTTCAAGTATTACTGTTCTTGATGATCAGAATGTAGTACAAGGAGAAAAATACAGTGTACGTCATTGGTATACATTTGCTAGTTTAGACAGATCTGGATATATAACATTCTTTGTTAAAGATACTAATAAAAATAGATACAATACAAATGTATTCTTAAGAAATTTGAAGATAGAATATGGTCATAAAGAATCAGAAGATGACGAGTTAGGTAATGTTGATCCTATTAGATATGGTGGAGAATTGCCTGATGAGTTTGTTGCGTTTGTTGATACAGGATTAGGTGAAAAATATTGCCCTCCTGGTAAAGATTGTTCTAGTATTTATCCTCAAGCAGGAAATACTGACGATGATGAATTAATTGACGAACAAACAAGAGGAATACCTGATGGTACTTATGAAAGTGTTTCTAATTATGGTAATGGTAGTGGTATTGTATACTTTAATAATTGGGCTAAATATGATTATTATATTAGATTCTTCCAAAATGGTAATGAAGTTTATTCTCTAAGAAAAAAGATTATGCCTGTTTGTGAGAATACTGGAGATGATTCTGAAGAAGATACGGATTGTTTTGTTAATGATTTTGAAACAATATTAAAAAATTATGATTATATTAATGCGTTTGCTCAAGAGCATATTCAGAAGGATTCTTCTTACGAATTAAGAATAACTACAGTTGCTTCAAGTGATTTATCTAGTTTTGATTCTGTTACAGATAATTATTATTTAGAAGATGGTACTGAAAGATTTAGATTATATGATATTTATAAATATAATTTCACAACTGAAATAGAGTATAGAGCTATTAGGACACCTGAAGACTTTATGAATATGCATGCTTATGGTAATTATATTGTAATTAATGATTTGGATTTCACTAATTATAGTGGTAGTTCGGCTTCTGCGTTTAGCGGTACTTTCCAAGGTTCAATTGATTTCCAAGGACATAAATTAGTAATGACAACAGGTACTAAATTAAGATATTTATTTAGTACACTTGGTGGTGGCGCAAGAGTTAAAAATCTTGATTTACATATAATATTTAATCATAAGTCAAATGTTTTATCTGCTTTCCAAGGTGTAGCTGATTCAAATTATGGCCAAATATTGAATTTGATGGTTACTACGGTTAATGATACTATTGATCCAGAAAGACTTGCAGAAGATGATGATTTACAATATTTAACTAGAAATGGTATCCCTCATGTTGAATTCTCATATGATATTGATAATGGTTTACCAACTGGTATTGTAATGACTGACGAAGGAACTACGGATTATTTGGATGGATATAATGCAAATAATACTGTGTCTTCTAATTCATTTAGAACAACTTATTTCTCATTAGTTTCACGTATAAATTATGGTTTAATAGATGGCTTTGTTATTAAGTTAAAAGATCCATTATATTTACATACACATAGTGCGTTGATAATGAATCCTCATGGAAATAATGCTGTTAACCAAGGTACAATAAGAAATGGTTATGTTTATGGTCAAGATATTGTGGCACCTATTGCAACAAATGGTGAAGGTAGATCATTAAGTATTATTGCTACTACTGCTGCAGAGAATGCTGTTATTGAAAATATTTATTCAATAATAAATATTAGAATGTACGATAATGAGATTCCTTTTGAAAACCGAACTGGTGAAAATAGATGTTTACAATGGGAAACAAATCAAAATATGCCAAATGGTTATTATGAAGAAAATGGTGCTTGTTATCATAGGATAAATGAAGAAGAGTCTGAATCAGTTTCTTTGGCAAGTTGTAGATTATGTATTAAATATGTTCAATCTAGAAAGGAAAATCAATATAATTCATATTTAGTTATGGGATCTGCAACTGATGCTATTGTTAGAAATATTATTTCTTATGGAGATATACTTGGTTATAGTAATGACCATTATGATACTAGTTTTGTAGTTAATAATATTAATTATTCTAAGGATGAAATAATAATTCCTCCTTTAACTGGAACTTCTCAAGATTCTACTATTGCAAATATATATACTCGTGATAGTAGTGTAGGTTCAGCAACAGGAAGTAATGTTACTGATATATATAATGTTTCAGATTATTCTTACAAAGCTTCTATTTCAAAACCAATAATAAAAGCCTACTTTAAGAATGTTAATTTCTTAAAAAATGTGTTAAATACACATGGTGCTTTTGATATCGAAGGTGCATATAATTCAAAATCATTCCCACATTTAATTATGCCTGCTTGTATGCCTGCTCAGGACTTTGTAAGTATTGATAAGGCATCCACAGAGGATGTTCTTGAAATAATGTCCGTTGATGGACTTACTCAAGATTCAAATGCTTTTATTTCTACATTTAGCAATAGTCAATTATATAAAAGATATGCTGCTGAAGTTAAGATGACAGTTAGAGTAAGCCCTGGTAGACAGATAACAAATATCACTGTTGAGGATATTAATGATACTTCTGCTACTGCTGAAAACATTGCTGTTGAATGGGGTGGTCAACCTACTAGTGATGGAATTGGTAGAATTTATGTTTATATAAAAGATCTTAATGTATATAAGAGTAATTATTATTTAAAAGGTATAAGTTATATTGATAATGGTACACCTAAATATAAAGAGATAAGAATGCTTTTACCTATGCCGTTATTTAAAGAAGTAGAAAGTATTTCTGATATTAGAGCTGGATTAGATCTTAATACAGTTAACTTTAAGTTAGTAAATGATATTGATTGTACTGGTAATAGTTGCAACAATGGTGAAAAACCATATATTGATACTACTTATATGGAAAATGGCGAAAAGAAAGCAAAAGAAATATATATCAATGGTGCTGGTCATACTATTAAAAACCTTAGTGTTAATAATTGTTTGATTAATGAATTAAATGGTACTTTAGAGAATCTTTCAATTGAAAACTTTACTAATCATTACTCTGATAATGGTTATCAAATGTATGGTGGTTTGGTATGTAATATGAATACTAATTCAGTTATTAATGGTGTTCATATGACTTCGGTAATATCTGGTGCTGGAGGTACTGGTAATCTTTATGTTGGTGGTATTGTTGGTTATAGTGCTGGTGGATTTATAATGAATTCATCAGTTAATGGATTTAGATTAGTTGATCCTGAAAGAGGTATAAATAATTTGGTTAGAATGAATAATGCTTCTACATTATATCTTGGTGGTATAGTAGGTAGGGCTTCTAACTTGATAGTTAGTAATTCTTTTGTTAGAAGAATGAATGTAACTGTTAAACGATACAGTGCTAATACAGATCCTATTACTTATGGTACCGGTGATGCAAAAATTGGTGGTATTATTGGAAGTTTAGGTTATGGTAATATTGAAGATGTTTATTCTACTGGTGATATTACATCTGATCATAACAGTATTGGTGGAATTGCTGGTGAAAGTAATGGTTATATTAAAAACTGTATTTCTAAGGTAAATTTAGTTGGTACTGATTATATTGGAGGTATTGTTGGAACGACAGTAGATGCTGTTATACCTTCTAATAAAATTGCTAAAACATTAGCTTTGGGTGATATTTTGACTATTAGTTCTTCAAACACAAATGTACGTAGAACATCCGGTTCATTGATTGCAATGAATGGTAACTATGCATTTGATAAACAAAGTATTAATAGTGTTTATACTCAAAATACATCTGGTGAGACTTTATTATCACAAGATGATTTACAAAATCCTATTGTATTTTCAAGTAGAGTAGGTTTATCTGATGAAAGTTGGGTATTAAACTTTGATTATAATTGTGAATTATCTACAGATGGTTCATCAAGGTGTAAAGATACAAATCATTTTGGTAATGCATTTAGATATGATGCATATATAGATACTAAAGATGTCATTACTGAGAACGAAGAGATAGAATCAGTAGATTATTTAATTAAATATGGATATATTCCAATGCTAAAAAATGCTGTAACGGGAGAGGTACTACCTAATCAAGGTTTCTATCCTGATGAGCCTGGATATGATGCTGAAGATAAAAATCAGTTAGCTGATTTGGAAATTCGTTTTGTTAAAATGTTTGAAATAAAAAATATCGAGGCTCACTACTATGAAAATGGTAATTCAACCGAACTTGGATTTGCGGATAGATATAGAGCAGATTATGTTTTATTTAACATTCATTTAGATAATCCTAATCATTTTACAATCAATCAATTAACTATTGATGGAATGATAATGGATACATTAGGTATGTCAGTAACTGATGATGGAGTTACTACAATAATTCAGGGTATTAAAGGTACTCCAAAAAGATATTTGGACAGTTATCAAATAACTGATATTCAATATTCTACTGGTTCTGATGGTGATAAGCATTATGTTATTCCTATACTTTTAAATATTACTTTCTATGGAAAAATAAATAATGCTAATGATTGGAATAATATTATTCCTGGTCTAGCTCAAAACTATTTGGTTACAGGAGATATTGATTTTGAATGTTTTACTAAAACATGTAATGTTGCAACTGGATTAACTTTTAGTAAATTAAAAGGTGAAAAAGTTTTAGAAGGTGGCGTTTATAGAAATCCTGTTTTAAAAAATATTAAAGTAGAGGGAATGGCTGCTTCTAATGGTTTAATCGAAAATGTTACTATAGCGTTAAACGATGTTGATTTCGAAAATATTTATCTTCAAACACCATATACTGGAACAAATTTTGGTATTATAAAAATACTAGATGGTGAATTGCATCCAAGTGAAGTAAATGAGGTTAATACAATTAACTTTAAAAATATTAGAATTAGTGCTCCAAACGTATCTAGAGTTGGAATTATTGGTACTAATAGAAGTAATATGTTAAGAGATGTTGTTGCAACTAATATTAATGTTAGTGGTAAAACATATGTTGGTGGTTTAATTGGTTATTCTGAATTGAGAAATAAAACTAATGTTAATATTAATAATGTATATGTATATGGTTCAGAAAATTATGTTGGCGGATATATGGGCGCACAACCTAACTCGAAATCATTTATATACGATAATATAATTAATGTTAATGGTGCATATGTTTATGGAAAGAGTTATGTTGGTGGGGCAATAGGTTCTGGTTCTGGAGAAGAAGTTGTTGTTAAGGGACTTAACGAATCATTCCCTTCATTGACTTATCCTATATTAACTGATAATATTGCTGATAACGTAAGATTGAACATTGTATATGGAACTGGTGCTGGAAAAAAAGATGGATATGTCGGTGGTGTAATTGGAAATATGGCTGCCAACTCTTGTAAGAAATTATATTCATCTGATTTAAATATTACAGGTAAATATTTATATAATGGTGGTGTAGCCGGTTCTTGTTCGAAGTTGTCATATGCTTCATCTTCATTCAACAATGTTCATGGTGCTAATCGTACTGGTGGAATATGTGGTCAAATATCTGATGCAGTATTTAAGACAATTACCGTTGCTGGTTCTGTTACATCTGATAATGAATATGCAGGTGGAATAGTTGGTTCAATGGGATGGACAAGTACATATGATAATCAAGTTACTGTTTATGATGCTGATCTAGAAGATGCTAATAATCAAATTCAAAGTACTATTGTAAAGGGTAAAACGTATGTTGGTGGTGTTGTCGGTGGAATGATTGGTAGAAAAGGTCATGTATACAATAATATATCTAATGCTATTGTTGTTTCTACTGGTACAAGTTCTAAAGGATATGCAGGTGGAATCGTTGGATATATAGGTAATAATAATGAAATTCAAAATAATACATATGTTTTCAAAATATATGGTAATTATGTTGAAAATAGTGTTATATCATCTGATACTTCATATGCTGGAGGATTAATAGGTGGTTGGTACAAGAATTCTACTGTTGGTTCAACTAATACTGCTAAGGGTAATGCTGTTACTGATTCAAGAATTTATTCTAATTCAATTTCTGCATCTATATATTGTAAAGATGTTTCAAAATGCGGATTTATTAATGGTGGTTCTGGCTTATCAGGTGGATTTAATGGTGACTATTTAGGAACTTCTAATTATACAGTTAATACTGTTTATCCACACTATTATCAACAAGCTGGTGAATCAAAAGGATGTCCTGAGGGATATACTTTAGGAACAGATGGTTTATGTTATAGTAATTCTACTGAAGAAACTGTTGCATCAGTGACATATCATGATTGTTCAAGAAAAACAAATGATCATTTCTTTAGTGATAAAAAGCTTACTAAACCTATTAGTTTGATTTCGGTTCCTGATGTTTTACCTGGGTCATATGTATCCGGTATAGTATGTAATTGGTCATATGCAGAAAAGGATATGAATTATCCTTATGTATACAGAGATATTTATATTAATGAAGACTCTGTTTTAGGACGTATTAATGCTAATGGTACAATTGATGCTTATAGTTTAAAGAATGTTCCTGAAGGTAATCTTGATCATTATGATATTTATCATGGTGCATCTATCTATACCGGAAAAGTATTAAGAGATGGTGGAACAGGAAAAACTTATCATGAATCCTGGGGATATGTCGTAAAAAATTCTAGTGGTGATTTTGTAAGCAAGAATTTAAACAATCATAATGGTTTAAAGAATTATTCTGGTTCTAAAGAACATTCTAGTAATAGTTATTATCCTTATATGTCTAATGTTGCTAATGTCTTATATCGTTCATCATCTGCAGATATGCCTGATAATTATATAGTAAGCAAAACGTTTAATTATCCAAGTACATCAGCAAGTTATAACATAGTATTAAATGCTATTGCTGGTATTTCGAATATTGCAGGATTACCTAGAGTATCCGTATATGCTGTTGATGTTAATAAGATTAATGTTGAATTTAGTAATATATATGATGGTACTTGGTTCGAAATTAATGGCCAAGAGTATAGTATAGATAGAAATTCTTATACATTCTACTATGATTTTGAAGAAGATTTTGATATTGAAATAGGAAATAGAGTAACATCTGAAACTATTCATATTAATGCTGATGATGTAGTTAATAATTCAACAACAATTGATGATAATTATTACTATTTAGATGATGGTACTATAATTACAAATGCTGATTTAAAATCAAATGGTTATGAAGAAATAGTTGATGATTCAGAAGAAGAGTCAGAAGAGGAAATACCTACTGACTCTCCTGAATTACCAATTCAACCAGAAGAGGAATTAAATAATATTGATTCTGGACTTGTTACAACAAGTACTAGAAATAATAATAATGTTATTTATAAATTAGCTGAGGTTGAAAAAACTACAGAAATCAATAATGCAACTAATATTTTTGGAGATCAAATATTATTAGATAATAAGAATGTATATAATATAAAGACTGGTAAAACAAAGATTGACGATTTTGATAATTTGACATTAGCTGATGATAAACCTAAGTATGAATTTAATTATGCTGGTCAGTCAATTAAAACATATGATAATTATTCTGTTATAGATGGTGAAGTTATTAAAAAACAATTATATGTTAAAAATAACAAACTAGAAGTAATAGATGTTGGATTAGATGCAGTTGGTAATTCTTATATTATTGATAATTACAATGATAAAGAATATTTAATATATTTAGGAAATGATGGAAAAATTCATAGTTTAAAAGATCAAATAGTTTTACCAAAGAATTTTAAAAATATTAATATTAAAAGAATTAGTACTACTGTTGGTACAAATACAAGTATTATGTTTGTTGAATATAAAGATGGTAGTTATGTAGCATTTAATTATAGAAATGGTAATATTGTTGGAAAAGAAACTAATAAAGATGTTAGTTTAGGTGAATATATTAGAGAATATTATCAATTATCTAAAGAAAAAAATAACTATACTGAGGAGAATGCTTCATATTTAGAAGCAAAAGCATTAGTTAATAAGTTAAATGCACATCCTATTGAAACTGTAGTCGGGGATTCCTCATATTATGGTGGGATTCCTGCTAAAAATTCAACTTATACTATTGCTTATAATCCAGCTACAAATGATTATAGTGTTTATCAGATGCCTACTTCTGAAAGTAGTTCTGATTTAAAAGTTTCAAATTCATTTAATGAAACTGTTGATAGTATGATTGATAGAGATGAAAAGTTAATTAAATTTTACAGAGAAGGCGAATCTACGAAAGTAACGTTTGTTTCTGCTTTATTAATTGTAGTTTCTATAGTTGTATTTATTGTATTTGCTATAATTATTTTGGCTAAATATTTGGAAAAAACACAGAAAAAAATGAAAGAGGGAAATTGATTCTCTCTTTTTTTGTTTTTTGTTCCTTTTTTTTAGTTCATGTGTTATAATCATATTAGATAATTATAATAGAATCGAGAGTGTGTATATGAAAAAGAAGGGATTATTAATTATTATTCCTGTAATTTTGGTTATTGGAGTAATGTTTTTTTTAGGAGTTAGAAAATATAATGATAGTTTTAACAATTTCCAATATGATGGATTTGTTATAGATAATACTACAAATACTACAAGTTCTAGTTATTATTTTAATAAGGACGCAAAATATAAGGTAAGTCCTACTAGAAATGAAGTTAAATTTGATAATACCGATAATGAAGAAGTATCTATTTCAGATGATTCTTTTCTTCATTTTAATGATGGTTCTATTGGTGTGTTTAAAAAGAGTGTAGTACTTAATTTAGAGGAATTATCTGAACCTGTATTACATTATTATAATGTTTATGATGGTTCAATATTTACTAAAACTGGTAATGCATATCAAATCAATTATTTAAATCAAAAATTAAACTTTAGTTATTTCTTAATTAAAGTTTCTGATAATAAATTTATGCTTGTTGGTAATGATATTACTATTCAACATGGTGATAAACTTGAAAATGTCGTTGATGGATTTGTTGAATTTGTTTATCTAGATGGAAATATTGTTAGAATTAAGAATCAAAATTTAGAGATTCAAAATATTAGTTCTGATTTATCTATTAACGCTGGTGGTAATAAATTAGATTTAGAGAGTAAGAAATTATATCATGATGATGAATTAAAATTAAATTTAGGTGAAATTACAATTGATAGTGATGATAATATTGATATAGTACCTGATGAAATTAATACTACAATTGATAATCCTAATTTAAATGATGGATCAGGTAATGGTTCAGGTAATGGCGGTTCAGGTAACGGAAATGGTATTAATAATGGAAATGGTGATGGAGATGGTTCTGGCGAAGGCGGCTCTGGAGGCGGCGGAAGAAAGAACAGTACTTATACTCCAAACGTTAATATTTCTGGTTTAAAAGATGGATTTGTTGATACTGACATTGAAACACAAGAAATTGTTGTTGAGAAAAATGTTACAGCTCCAGATCCTGAATTCAATGTTGAAACTTTTATAGTTTCTGAATATGGTGTATATGCTGAAATAGATGTTGAACCTTCACCATCTGATGCAGTATCAATTCCTCCTGATTCTTCTTTTATTACTTCTATTGTTGATGTAAAAAGAAATCAAGTTGTTTATACTAATTCAACATCTGCAGGTGGTAAACATATAAGCATAAATGATGCAACATCTATCTTAAATCCTGATACTAACTATGCTTTTGTTGTACATGCTACATACATTAAAAACGATATTACTTATGAAAAAGATTTCATTCAAAGAACTTTTGTTACTCATAGTGTAGGCGTTGAGCTTGAAAAAACTTATGTTAAAACAAATGGATTTGGATTTAAAATTAAAAGAGCTGATGGTTCAAAGATAGTTAAAATTACTTATAAAATTGTCAATGAAGACGGCGAAGAAACAGAATTTGGAACTGAAGTTACTCAGACTTTAAGTGATGAACCTATTTCTAAGTCTTATGAGGGTACAAACATTAAATCTAATACCAATTATAGAGTAGTTGTTACATCAATTACTAACGATGATATTAATGGTACTCAATATGCTGATAGTTTTAGAGATCCTATTTATTTGGATATTAAAACTTTAAAGAAAGATCCTACTTATCCTGAAAATAGTGTTGTTCTTGTAAGTAACAAACAAGATAGTAAATTTATATTCAATTTAAAGAATGTACGTGATGATGATAGTGCAATTCAAGAATATAGAGTAGATTTATATGAAGCTAAAACTGGTAGATTAGTTACTTCTCGTACATCAAATGCTATGGGTGCAATTGAAATCTATGTAGATGATGGTTTAGTTAAAAGAGGAACTGAATATCTTGCCAATGTTGTTGCTGTTATAAATGATAACGAAAAAATTAAAGAATATGAAATTGGAAGAACTAATGTGTTCTCAATTAGTGGTAAACAAGGACCAGTTGCTGAAATATCATTTGATGAAATAACATATGAGCATGCTTCAGGTACTGTAACTATCACTGATAAGAACGATACAATAGATAGAAATAGTGATATTTTACTTGCTACACAAGCTGTAGGAATTGGTATTGGAGAAGAGGAAATTCTAACATTCCAAGTATCTAGTAATCTTCCTGATGACGAACATAAATATCATTTACATTTTGACTTCTCTGGTTTAAGAGCAAATACATCGTATACAATTACTGTAAATGCAAATGTTAACTATTATGAAAGGGGAAATAGTAATACTACTGATGGTTCTAATCCTTATACTCAGGTAACTGTTGCAACATTCAATTTTGATACTAAAACTCCAAAAGGTGTTACTGTAGCATTTAGTGGTATGCCTGATGGTATGCCTGAACATCAAAAAGGTGTAAGATTTAATACATATTTACATTTTGAAAGAGGTTCAGCTAGTGGTGATTACGAAAATGAATATAATACTTTAACAGGCGTATTGTTATGGTTCTATGATAGAGAAAAATATCGTGCTGGAGATGAGTGTACTGCTAGACATTATTGCTACCAAGCTTTATTAACTGATGCTGCTGATACTCCTAGCTTACAAAAGTATGTTAGTTATTTATCTGATAGTATGTATCGTCTTAATGGTGAGGAAAGCCAGTTATCTAAAGCTATTGTTATTAATGAGTATACTTTCTTGAACGATCCTACTTATGCTGCTGCAAATACTCAATTAATTAGTAATATTACGGCACAAAGTAATTATGTTTTAGAAGTTCGTAAGGTTTACGATTATACTAATTATAAGAATGAATATCCATTAGAAGGTACATTAAAAGCTGATTTCATTATGGATAGTGATGCAAATGAAAATCCTTTAGTAGATGTTATTGTTAATCCTATCTATAGTGATGGAAACGATAATCTTCTTAAGGGACAAACTGTAGTTGGATATACTGTTTGTCCAAAAATAGAGGGTGTTTTGAATCCGGCTACTGATGTATTAGATTTTAAATTATTTAATAATGAAAGTGAACAGGTGGATTTAGCTGTTATTCAAGATGCTAATAATTGTATTTCATTAAAATTTAATGATAATATGGTTTCTGCTAATGATAAAGAGAAGGCACACTTCTATAGAGGTGGTTCATTTAAATTCTCAATAACTCTTACTAGAAATCATGAAACTTTCGATCCAGTTACATCTACGATGCTATATCCTTTGAAACAGGCACCTTATGTATATGCTTATCTATCTAATAGAGATAGTTATAGATTGTATTTTGGCTATGATATCCTTGATGTTGATAATTCTTTATGTGAGAGTGCAACTGAATGTGAAGGTGTTGAGCCTCAACATTCATTCCCTATTTATGTTAAGGCTGGTACTAATGGAAATGAGTACAAAATGGCGTGTAGGCCACCTAATGAAGGTACCTATTATGATGACCTTAATGATTGTATTAAATTAGATGGAAATAGGGAGGCAACAACTGCTGTTAGTGGTGGTTCTCCTATAATTGCTACACCAAGTGGGTTATTTGATGCTACTTCTACTGAATATCCTAATTTATATGTTAAAGTAAAATTAAGTTATGATAGTCCTTCAGCTAGTGTTATTTCGAATTATAGATTATATGATGGCTGGCAATTAGAAAGAATGATGACTACACTTACTCAAGATCCTGCTCAACAACCTAAATATGTAATTCAACATACAGGTACACGTAATTATATTAATATTATACTTTTATCTGCTGATACTGATTCTTATTGGTTCAGAGATAAAATTGTTGTTTATAAATTGACTTTTAAAGGTTTTAAACATTCTAATTATTATGATGAAGTAGTTTTATACAAGAAAAAGAGTGATCTTAAAACAATTGTTGTTGGTACTTCTACATATTATGGATTTACTATTGAACATTCTGAAATTGCTGCTTTAAAGACTGTTGATGATGCAATTGATATTACTTTATCTATGGATCTATTCTTCGATACGCAAATTGCAGGTTTTGATAGCCATGAGTTTGTAAATAATTTTGAAGGATTTGCTCTAGAAGAAAATGTTAATGGTCAAAGGAGTTATATATTCAGAGATGATTCATATATTTATCAATATCCTAATGGTATATCAGGATTTGAAAATGTAAATCCTCCAAATTTAAAATTAGTATCTAAGTATAGTGATGTTCAAACTGATTTCATTGGTTGTAAACGTGGCACTGGTGGTATTAATTGTAAAGATATTAATGGTGCAAATGGATATTTGATGCTTAAAGTATTAAAATCTTATAAAGTTGAAACTTCAGATTGTAAAGGTACTACTGATATAAATGGTGCTTCATGTGATTATTCGTTTATGGGAGATACTCCATCATTCAAGTTGGAAAAGGATGATGTAAAAAAAGGAGTTCGTGAATTTAGTTTTAAACCAGATATTAGATCTACGAATCCAGTTAAAGCTGTTGCTTATGTATTGAATGCTTCAGATGTAAATATTAAAACTAAAACTTGTCCAAGTAGTAATCCTGATTGTAATACTACATGTACATTTAGTTATGAAGATATTAATGAATGTGCTTCTTTAATATGGGATGTAGATGGTATTTATAATGAAGAACAGACAATTGCTGGCATTGATTATAGTGAAAATAGTTTACATATAGTATTTAAGTATTATATTGAAGGAATTTCTGGTATATTTGACTTTGATTATTATGACTATAACTTTAATAGTAGTGGAGTATATGGTTCATGGTTTAATGAATCTCGTACATTCCCATTCTATCCTATACAAACTACTTCAAACCCTGAAATAAGTAATTTTACAGCTAAGTATCAATATGGTGGTGGAAAAGTTAATATTTATGATAGAGCTTTCCAATTGAATTTTGATTTAGCTTATGTTTCTGGTTTTGATGGTATTGAGTTTAGATTATATAAAAAGATAGATAATGCTGTTTATTTTGATGCTGATATTCAACCTGTAGAAGGTGCTTATAGAATTTTAGATGTACCAATTGATCAACTTACAGAGGAAGGTAATGAGTTCTATATTGATATTACACCTGAGTATGCTGGTCATTCTGAGAGTTGTGATGAACACTGTCAACAAATAGTTACAAATAATACTATTTTGACTTCTAACAATTATGTTGTTTTTGCGTTCCCTTATTATATTAAGTCAGTTGATGGTGAAGATGTTAAGAAGACATTATCAGTTGATTCAATAAAGAGTGCAAATGTTATTGAATTTGTTATTCCAACTCCATTTGTTAAGGTTACACTTGAACCAAATTCAACTTTTGATGCATTTGGATTTAAAATTCAATTTTCTGATGTTAAAGGCGCTTTAGGTGGCTATAAGTATTCGAATTTTTATCCTAATTCTATACTTGCTTCTTCATATCCTGATTATGCTGATCAATATGCTGGTGCTAGAGAGGCAAGAAGACAAGAAGCATATGCTGGTAAGAGATATTTTTATATAGCTTATTTGATAGATGGGGATAATGAAACGGCATTACCATATAATCATAGTCTTCCAGATTCTACAAAATATCCTTCAATTTCAATGCAAACATCAAGAACATATGGTAAAGATGGTGCTAATGGTGTAGGCGGAAATAACTATTTGACTTGCCAATCTAGAAATGCATGTGCAGTTAGAGTTGATTTCTATACTGATAAAAATAATAATGGATTGTATGAAAAAGAGTCTTCAAAAGTAACTCCTTTGGTTTTAGGTGATGATTTCTCTTATAACAATGTTTCTGCTTCTGTTTTACCTGATAGACATACAGTACAAGTTTTATTCTCTGATGTTCATGGACAAGATAAAGCAAGAAAAGTAGAAGCTACTTTGTATTATGTAGATACAGATAATGAAGAAGGTGGAGTATTTGCACTATATCGTAACTTAGGTGCAACAAGTATTTCATTTACTGATCAAGGATTCTTGAAGTACTTCTTATTAGATTTCGGTGCTGATTTAGAACCGAATACATATTATTTATCGTTAAATATAATGAATGATCAAAATGAGACGGTAAGTTATATAGATAGTTTAATGTTGATGGTTAATTAAAGGAAGTGATAAAAATGATAAGAAAATTAAAGAAAAATACAATTAAACTTTTTGGTGTTCTAACTGTATTTGTTATTGTTATTGTTGTCACTTTTGGTGTATTTATTTATAGGTATTTATCCTATGATAAAACAAAATATGATATAGCTGTTGGAAGTGTTTTATATGATGAAGATTTAAATTATATATTAACTTCTGGCGAAGCTTATATAACGCAAAAAATGGACAAGAAGTATTATATGTATGAGAAAAAAGATGGAGAAACATATAAATACTCTCTTGGAAAAAATGCTGTTGTTTATAAAGAAAATGATACTAATTTATACCTTTATGGTGTAGGTTATCAAGTTTTGAGTAGTGGAGATGTTAATGTTGTAGAAGGCGAGACAAGAATTGTTAAGTCTTCTCCAACAAAACTATTTAAATTAGATGATAGAAGATATTTGGTAGTAGATAGTAATATTTCTTCTGCAGATTCTAATGTATTAAAAACAAATGGCTACGTAATAATTGACTTGGATAAACAAGGTAATCCTTCTTTTGCAAATAATTTATTAAGTTTTAAAACAATTGCTCAAGTTGTTTTAAAAGGTTCAAATATTGATTTTGATGTTGCTAATGAAACAATGTTGTTTAATGAAAAAAAGGTTGATTTAAAGAACATTATTGGTAGTTCAAATGAATTTGATCCTTCAAAAGTTACAAAATTAAGTGGTAACACAGATCCAAACGTAATTGATGGAACAGAGACTGTAAACCAAATTGGTAATGGTGGTTCTGGAGGCTCTGGCGGAGGCTCTGGAGGCGGTTCTGGTGGTGGTTATTACGAAGATGAAGAAGAAGTAAATGTTAATAATTATTATGATGAGTATTTAAATGCTGTTATAAAGAGTATTAACAATTTAACAGCTAGTGTTAGTGGCGTTAATGACAATACTAATGTTAGTTTATCTAGAAGCGCGAATAAATTTTATGATTTCTCAAGATGGGTTGCATTAAAAGGCGTTAAAGCTGATGTTACTTCAATAAAAGTTGATTATTCTATATTTGATCCTAGTAGTGAATATCAAAGTGTATATCTTGTTATTGATGATGATGATAAGAGAGTACTTGATAAAGATGGTTCATCGTATACTATATTAGATAGAAAACCTGGAACTTCTTATAAGATTTCTTTGGTTTATGTCTTAGTTGGAAGTAGTAATGAAGTTGTTAAAGATGAATTAGATGTTAAAACTAAAGATATTACTTATGATGTTACTGTAAATAAGGTATCTAAAGTAACTACTTTAGTTGAAAATCCTAATTATGATCCTGATGATGAATATAGTAATGAGCCACCATATATTTGGTCTGATAGATATAGGATAGATTATAGAATAGTTATTGATGATTTATATAAATTTAATAATGCTACATTAGTATTAAAAGGATTAGATGATAATGGTGTTAATTTATATGAAAAATCTATACAGTTAAAAGCTAGAGATATAAATACTAATGGTGTATATAATGGTTACTTTGAATTAGAACCTGATGCTAAACTTGGTAAAGAAATAGTTTTAACACTAAAAGATATGTATTTCTGTACTTTGAATATTAGCGAATCTGGATCTGCCACAGGAGATTGTGGTGTAGGAGATTCTGCTAGCGCAAATTTAGGTTTAGAATTTAGTTATAAATTTTATAATGAATAGGAGTTGAAAAAAGATGGAAGAGGTTATGGCTGCTACACTTAGTGCTATTGGTACTATGCTTGGTATGGCATTTTTAGGACTAGGTATTGGAATAGGAATTCTTGCTTCAAAAGTTGCTGAAGCAGTAGGTAGAAATCCAGAAACAAAAAATGACGTAGTTCATTCTGTTATGACGATTTTGATTGTAACAACTGTATTTTTATTATTCTTATTCCTATTTGTGTTCTTCTTATTATTCTTTAATCCATTGTTAACATAATGGAAACTATTATTGCAATAATTGTTATATTAGTAATCATGACTGTTGTTATCTTCTTTATATTAAGAGGAACAGTCAAGAATATTAATGAACAAGGTAGAAGTTATTTTGTTCTAAAGTTACAACAATATGATGAAGAGCAAAATAAAGATAAAGAAAATAATAGTAAGGAAATAGAAGAGAATAATGAGGAAGCATCGAGTGATGCAAATAGAAAAACTGGTACATTAGTATATCTAGATAATAATAACAACTATGAGGTTGAGAATTTACTTGAAATAGTTAAAAGAGTAGATAGTAAATTCTCCTTCAATAGTGAAGATATAGTAAAAAAATTTGCCAGTATGATTGCTAATGGAAAAGGTTATAATGAATATAATCAATTAGTTAAAGTAAAAGAATATGTAAATAAAGTTGGTATTTATAATATATTAACCTCTGACGAGGATGGTTTTCTAGATTCTATTCAAGAAAATATTAAAAATATTGATGAAAAGATTTATAATGATTATATGAATGATAGGTATGAATTCGAAATTGAAAGTTTTGTTGATTACCTAGATAGTCAAATGGGGTTTTGTGATCCAATCATATATGTTTACGTCGGAAATCAAAAAGAAAATTATGATTATATTGACAATAGGATAAAGACTATATATGATAAGAATGTATATAAAGGTATAAAAATTATATATAAGAATAAAATGTACGATTATAGTTTAAATTAAAAATAGGGTAAAAAGGAGTTGTAGTTATGGAAGAAAAAGATTCTGCAGTTTTAAGTGAGACTGTAAGTGAACCAGAGGTTAATTCCAATAATGTTGAAAGTAATACAGTTGAAGAAGTTAAACCTTTTTCTGGTGAAAATACTACACAAATAGAGGAAGAAAATAAAGTGGAGGAACCAGCAATAGAGACTGTTTCTGAAGAGAAACCAACGGAGGTGTCTGCACCTGTAGCTGAACCAACAGTTAGTTCAAGTCCAGCACCTGCGCCTGTAACTGAATCTCAATCAGCAGGTTTGAATTATGTCGATAAGTTAATTGACAGAAAAATTCTAAACATGCAAACGGGTGAGAATGTTTTTGGTGTGGGTCGAGTTACTAATGTTAAAGACTTTATTATTGAGGTTGTTGGTATTAGTGGCGCTGCTTTCTATGAAAAGATTAATATAGCAAATAAAGCAATTGGTTATATTACTAAACTAGAAACTAATCATGCTATCGTTGCAGTTGTTTCTCAAACTGAAAAGATTTGTGTTGGAGATGTAGTTTATCAAACTAATGAGGAATTCATGGGTGAATTCTCTAATGAAAGTTTAGGTAAAGTAATTGACATGTTTGGCTATGATAAATTAGCTAATAAGAAATTCTCTAATACTACTATGATTCCTATAGAGGAACTTCCTACGCCTATAATGGATCGTACAGATGTTAAGAGACCACTAGAAACAGGAATTGCTGGTATTGATTTAATTTACCCAATAGGTAAAGGTCAAAGACAGTTAATTATCGGTGATAAAAAGACTGGTAAAACACAAATACTTTTGGATACAATTTGTAATCAAAAAGATCGAAATGTTATTTGTATGTATGTTGCTATTGGTAAAACTAAAAAAGAAGTTAAAGAAATATATTATGAGTTATTAAAGAGAGATGCTGCACAGTATACAATTATTGTTACTGCGTTCTATGATGATTTACCTCCGGTTATTTACTTAACACCATATTTTGCAATGAGTGTTGCTAATCAATTTATGAAACAAGGATTTGATGTCCTTGTTACAATTGATGACTTATCAAGACATGCTCTTGCATATCGTGAAATAAGTTTGATATCTGGTAAATCTCCAGGACGTGATGCATATCCATCTGATATATTCTATGCACATTCAAGGCTATTAGAGAGAGGCTGTCAATATAAGAGTGGTGCTAGTATAACAATACTTCCTGTAATAGAGACAAGGGGAGCAGATATTACTGATTATATATCTACAAACGTTATTTCAATTACAGATGGTCAAATTGTTTTATCTAGTAAAAACTTCCAAAAAGGTATTAAGCCTGCTATCAACTATGGTCTTTCAGTATCGCGTTTAGGTGGTGCTGTTCAAGATCCATCGATGAAAGCTATGGGTGCTGTAGTAAGATATAAATTATTAAGTTATCTTGAAACTCGAGAAGTTTATGAACTGGCAAACGTTGATGAAATGAGTAAAGAGTTGCAAGAAAAATTATTTGAAGGTAAAAAGATATTAGATGCTTTGAACCAATATAAATTTTCTCCTATGACTAAAGAACAAATTATAGAAAAGTTTAGCTTTATAGGAGAGAAAAATGGCCAGTAGTGTTAAGAACATTGTTAAGGTTATGAATTTCCACTCTTTGATAAGAGTAGATAAAGCTAAAAGACAAGCAGCTAAAGATAGAATAGTTGAGAAAGAACTACGAAGGACGTTAGCTTCATTAATAAATAATACCAATTTAAAAATGGATGATAAAATGTTAAAAGCTAATCCTTCAGGTAGTATATTAAATATTTATATTGGAAATGATTATGGTTTCTGCGGAAACTTTAATCATCAATTACAAAGTTCAATAATGAGTGATAAAGAATCTTATAAGATTGTTATCGGAAGAAAGTTAGCTCATCTAGAAGATGAAAGAATATTGTTAAAGATTGCTAAAGATGATTTCTTTAATGAATATGCTAAGATGAGCGAAATAGTATCTGAATATATAAGAGAAGAAAAAGTTAAAGAAATAAATGTATTATTAAATTATTATCATTCTGTAAGTGAAATAACATATGAAACTATGAGATTGTTTCCATTAGAGTTAACTGAAGATGATAAAATGGATATAGATACAAGTATTGATTATGTTATTGAAACAGATGTTAATGGTTTAATAGCAAGTATTATTGCTTTAGGTATTTGTTATCAAATAAAGGTACTTGAAAGTAATAGTTTTGCATCGGAGAATGTAATGCGTGAACGTATTACAAGAGAATCTATTAAAAAAATAGAAGAATTAGAAACTGAACAAATTAGAATTGCTAGAAAAGAAAAGAATTCTAAAGCGTTCAAAAAACAAATTAGTAATTATAGGATAATAAAGGGGTGAAGTAGATGTTAAATAAAATAATAGCTATTTCCGACATTAATGTTAGGATTTATTATGAACATCCTGAAGAGATTAAAATAGGAGACATACTGGAAACTACAAATCATAAGCATAGATTTGAGGTTGTAGAAATTAATAATAATAGTATTACTACAATACCATTAGAATCTGTTGTTGGTTTGAGAAGAGGAAAAGAAGTTCAAAAATTAAGTTCAGGCTTAGCAATTGAATATTCTGATCAAATTCTAGGTAAAGTATTTAATTCATATGGTGAATTAATAGATGGTAATGTTCTTCATAATCCTTCTCCTAAGAGTGTTTATAATACCAATTTAACACTAAGTGATATCAAAGTAGATAATCAAATTCTATTTACTGGAATTAAGGTTATTGATTTCTTTGCACCTATTGGTAAAGGTTTTAAAATTGGTTTACTAGGTGGTGCCGGTGTTGGAAAAACAGTTTTAATTAAAGAGTTAATAAATAATATTTATAAGAGTCGTAATTCGAATGCTGTTTTCGTTGGTGTTGGTGAACGTTCAAGAGAAGGTAAAGAATTATATGATGAAATGAAGGAATCTGATTTACTTGATAAGATTGCAATGGTATTCGGACAAATGGGAGATAATCCTGTTTCAAGAAGTAAAGCTATTTATGGTGGTTTGACTTTAGCTGAATACTTACGTGACGTTAAGAATCAAGACGTATTATTATTTATTGATAATATATATCGTTTCGTACAAGCAAAATCAGAAATATCAACTGAGTTGAAGAGATTCCCAGTTGAAAATGGTTATCCTACAACAATGGCTTCTGATGTTTCAGAAGTAGAGGAGAGAATCAATTCATTTGAAAATGGTTCTATAACTTCATTCCAAGCAATTTATGTTCCTGCCGATGATATGAATGATGAAGCAGTTCAAACAATTACATCACATACTGATGGTCAAGTTGTTTTGGATCGTAAAGTTGCTGAAAAAGGTTTATATCCAGCTATAAATATATTTAAGACTAGTACTAAACTAATTGATATTGATATCATAGGTGAAAGACATTATCATTTAGTTGAAGAAGTTTTAAAGAATTTAACTAGATATGAAGAATTAGAAGAAATAATAGCAGTATTAGGTATTGATGAATTATCTCAAGCAGATAAAGATATTTTCTATAGATCTAGAAAGATTAGAAATTATTTTACTCAACCTATGTTTGTTGCTGAAAACTATACTAATATACCAGGTAAATTTGTTGATTTAAATGATGTATTAGATGATGTTGAAAAGATATTATCTGGTGCATATGATAATGTAGATGAAAGTAAATTCTTATTTATTGGTTCTGCTAAAGAACTTGGTGCTGTATGATAGTTAAAATATTTACATTTAAAAATGGTATGGAAGAAATAGAAGAGGTAACTGCTATAAGAATTAAGAGTAAAGATTATAATTTACTTATTTTAAAAGATTATTTATCTGTAGTAGGTGAGATAGAAGGTTTTTTTGAAATAGAAACTAAGGAAGATAAATTTACTTATAATGATGTTAAAGCCTACTATTTGTTTAATAATAATAATTTTGATATATTGATAGAAGGTGTATAATTTATGAATGAGGTAATTTATCAATTAAGTTATTTATTACCATATTTAATTATATTTCCTTTTTTATCTTTATTATTAATGGTAGTGTTATGGTTATTGTCTAAAAGAACAATAACTAATAGTAATATTTCATTTTATGGTTTATTTATGAATTTAAAGTTTATGGATATTCTAGCATTATCATTTTTGCTAATTTATTATTTCTTAATTATTGAGTCGTTTTTCATAATGACATATACATTGTATTCTGTAATATTATTTTTAATACCAGTTATTATGTTTAATTTATTAAGTTTTAATGGTAATATTTTTAGAACATTATTTTCAATAAGTAATGCTGTATTAATATTTATTATGTTATATTTTAAAAATATTTTCTATTCATATATTGTAGAAATATCAAGTAGTTGGTATGTAATAGTATTATTCATTATGTTATGTATATTTATATTCTTATATGCTACTTATATATTTTTAAATAGTTTATTAAATGTACTTAAGAGAAATAAGTTTATTAAGAAAAAAGAAAATAAGGGATGAGAAATCATCCCTTTTATAGTGCTTGATTTTAAGGTATATAAATATTATAATTTATATATATTACAATGGAAAGAAAGTGATATTATGGCTAAGAAACAAAAAGTAGACAAGAAGAAAAAAGATGTCAAAAAAGAATTAAAAGAGGAAGTCTTAGATGATATAAAAGCAGAAGAAAAAGATGAGGAAGTTGTCGAAGAGAAAGTTGCTAAACCAAGTAAAAAGAAAATAAAACTTAATAAAAAAAGATGTTTTATTTTAGGTGGTATTTTATTGGTTTTAATATGTGTAGTATTAGGTATTGTTCTTTATAAACAAGGAGTTCATGAATTTCCTATTATTTATAAAGGTAAAGATAATAATTTATACTTATTAAGAGATGGAGATAAACCAAGTGAAGCTGTTGTTTTTTCAAATAGAGATGGAATTGGCTATATTTCTTTCTTTAATGATAATCCTAGATATTTCTTATATAAGAAAAGTGTAGATTTATATATTTATGATGTTAAAAAATTTAAAGAAAAGAAGATTATTAGTGATTATACTGCTTCTTTTGTTACAAATGATGATCAATATGTAGTAGCTTTAGATAAATTAAATACATTATATTCATATAAAGTAAATGGTGATGTTGTTGAATTAGGATTAAATGTTGATGGAGATGTTGCTTTTACTGATGATTATGTATTATTTGAAAGTTATGAAGGTGCTGAAAACGTATTATATATTAGTTATTTAAATGGTAAGAAAACTAATGTTAAAGTAGATAGTGATGTTGTTTCATATCAATTTAGTGAAGATGGTACTAAGGTAGTATATATAAGTAAAGATAATGATTTAATAATATATAATATTAAGAATGGTAAATCTGATAAGGTTAATAGTGATGTTAAGGATTTCTATTGTGATTCTGATGAATGTGATGATTTATATTATGTATTAGAAGATAATAGTATTTTATATTATAATGGTAAAAAATCTACTGTATATGTTAAAGAATCTAGTGATTTAATATCTGTAGATTGTGATGCAAATCTTCTTTTATATAGTACTAATAGTGGTGATAATTTATATTTAAAGAATGGTAAAAGTGATTCTGTTTTAATTGATGATAATTTTGGTAGAAATGGTTATGCTAAGATTAGAGAAGCAGAAGATATTTATTATGTTAATTCAAATAAAGAGTTAAAATACTATAATATTAAGAATGATAAGAAAAAGGAATTATTGAAGAATGTTAGTGGAGTTATCATAAATAGTAAAAATGGTTATTATTTCTTTACTGATTTAAATGCTGTTGGTAGTGGAATTCTATATTATGTAGTTGGAGATAAAGCTACTAAAGTAAATGATGATGTATATAGTTTTAATTACTATGTAGTTAATAAAAAAGGTGATAAATTATATTATTATTCTAAATATGGTGATAAAACTGGTTCTTTATATGTATTTGATGGTAAAGATAATACTTTAATATCTGATAAAGTATATCAATATCAATATATTAATGATAATTTAATTTATTATTTAGCAGATTATGATTTAGTTAATATTAATGGTAATTTATATAAATATGAAAAAGGAGAAAAAACAGCTATTGCTGAAAGAGTACAAAGTCTTGTACAATCTAGAATAAATCAGTATAGGAAGTGATTTGATGGACAATAAAGAAGGATTAGCTACAGCTTCTTTAATAATTGGAATTATTGGTATTGTACTTTCTTTCTTTTTGGGAGTTATAGTAATACCTTTGATTATCATTGGAGTAGTAATAGGTATTGTTAATGTAGCTACTGGCGGTAAAAAGTATGCTGGTATTATTTTAAATAGTATAGCTTTTATATTTAATATTATTTGGTCATTTATTTTAATGTTTTTGTTAGTATTTATATTTGCTATAAATGTTAATAAAGATAGTATTAATAAGTTTATAGAATATGTTAATGAAGAAAAAGTTAGTACTACATCAATTTTAGGCGATTGGGACTGTCATATGAATTCGGATGATAGTTATATAGTCTTTGTTTCTTTTAATGCTAATAATAGCTTTAAATGGTCTAAATATAATGAGTTAGATTATAACTACGTTAAAGGTGAATATAGTTATAATGATAATAAATTAAAATTAGAAGGTACTGAATTTGTTGTAGATGGTGTTTTACAAGATAGTTTATATATTTCTGAATATGATGTTTCTTTTGATAGAAATGAATTAGTTTTATATAATAGTAAGACACATAATAAATATTATTGTAGTAAAAACATAATGAGAGATTAAATACTAAAAACCTAAGAAATTAGGTTTTTTATGTTATAATAAATTTGGTGGTTTTATTTATGCAAATAAAGATTTTACATTGTTTAGATGGTGCCAAATATGCTGAAGGATTAACTGTAATAATAGATGTTTTTAGAGCTTTTAGTCTAGAAGCATATATTATGGATAAGAAACCAAGAGAATTAAGACCAATTGGTGATTATTTATTACCTTTAGAATATAAAAAGAATAATAATGATATTGTTATTATTGGGGAAAGACATGCTATTAAATTAGATGGTTATGATTATGGTAATTCTCCTACAGAAATAGCTGATGTATCATTAGAGGATAAAGTAGTTTATCATACTACTAGTGCTGGTACACAGGGTATAGAAAGTGCTGTTAATGCAAAAGAAATAATAACAGGTAGTTTAGTTAATGCTAAAGCTATTGCTAATTATATAAAAAATTCTAATTATGATGTTGTTTCTTTAGTAGCTATGGGTAGAGAGGGTAATATTCAAAGTGAAGAAGATGAATTATGTGCATTATATATTAAATCTTTAATAGAAGGTAAAGAAATGGATTTAACTGGTTCTATTAAACATTTAAAAGAATATGGTGGTAGTGCTTTCTTTGATGATAAATATAAAGATATATTACCTAGAAATGATTTTTATTATTGTGTAGATTATAATAAGTTTAATTTTGTTTTAAAAGTAGATAAAGATGATAAAGGTTTTATTATTAAGAGAATAGATATGGAGTAATAATGAAAAAAATATTATTAGATGTAGATGAAGTAATTACTTTTAGTGGCTTTGTTGAAGCTGTTAATGATTTTATGCATACTAATTATGTTATAGATGATTTTACTGATTATTACATAGATCAAGTATGTATACCAGAGGATAAAAGAGAAGAATTTAATAAGTTCTTAAATAATAGAAATTTATATGAAAATCCTAATATATTACCTGATGCTATTGAAGTTATTGAGAAGTTAAATAAGAAGTATGAGATATATATTTGTTCAGCTTGTGTAAGTCCTATGAATGTAGAAGGTTCTGGTAGAATATTTGCTGATAAATATAATTTTTTAATTAAGTATTTACCTTTTTTAGATCCAGAACATTTTATATTTACTGCTGTTAAAAATGTATTTAAAGCAGATATTCAAATAGATGATAGAGTTAATAATTTTGAAAATGATGTTGATATGAAAATATTATTTCCTTCTTATCATAATAAAGATGTTATTGTAGGTGATGATATTATTAGAGCTGGTTTAGATTATCATAATGGTTGGAAAGAAATAGAGAAATTATTATTAAATGATTAGGTGTAATATGAAAAGAATGATTATTATATTATTTATTTGTTTATTCTTATTTGGTTGTAAGAAAGAAGAAGTAAATAATAAGAGTTATGATTATGTTATTGATGAATTTAAAGATAAATATGATAGTAATTATTATGTTAGTATTTTTTATTTATATTATGATATAGATAATAATGATACAGATGAATTAGTTTTATTAGGTTATAATGAAATTGAGTATAAGATATTAGATATTTATTATATGAATGGTAAAAATGCAGAAGAATTAATAGATAATAAGTATTATAGTAATTTATCTAAAGTAGATATATATGATAATGGTATGCTTTTTGTTTATAATTATAATAGTTATGAAGATGGAGAATATTTAATATATAAAATGAATAATAATAAAGTAGATGAAGTAGCTAAATACTATTTTAAATATATTACTGATGATGAATATTTTATTTATGATGATAAAGAATATAGTAAAGAATCAGAGTATTTAAGTGTTAATGATTTATTAAATAAATATATTAAGAATGGTAATAAGATTAATCTTAAGACTTTAGATTTAAAGGGGATATGATTATATGATAAGAAGAGAAATATGTAGATTCTTTTATGAGACGATAGCCAAACACTTACCTAGAACTAGTTGTAGAGTATTTGGTATGCCTTCTTGTAAATGGAGAGGTCATTTATATAGAGTTATAACTGGAAGTAAAGCTAAAAGGATTAATATTAATTGGATGTGTCATTTTGAAAATGATGTTATTATTGGTGATAGATCTGGTATAGGTGCTAATAGTTTTTTACATGGACCTACTACTATAGGTAAGAATGTTATGATGGGCCCTGATTGTTATGTATATACAAGAAATCATCAATTTGATAGAACAGATATTCCAATGATAGATCAAGGTTTTAAAGATAAAGAACCAGTTATTATAGAAGATGATGTTTGGATAGGTGCTAGAGTTATTATTTTACCTGGAGTTAAGATAGGCAAGGGATCTATAGTTGGAGCAGGTGCTGTGGTTACTAAAGATGTAGAACCTTATTCTATAGTTGCAGGTGTACCTGCTAAATTAATTAGAAAAAGAAAGTAATTATGTTATAATAATTTTAGGAGTGATAATATGAAAGAAACTTATGAATTTTTAAAGAATGCTGGAACTTATTATTTAGCTACAGTAGAGTATAATCAACCACATGTTAGACCATTTGGTACTGTTAATATTTTTCAAGATAAATTATATATTCAAACAGGAAAGAATAAAAAAGTAGCACATCAAATTATGGAGAATCCTAATATAGAGATTTGTGCTATGTTAGATGGTAAATGGATAAGAGTAGAAGGTATTGCTAAAGAAGATGATAGAACAGTTGCTAGAAAAGCAATGTTAGATGCTTATCCTGATTTAAGAAATATGTATGATGAGAATGATGGTAATACTGTTGTATTTGTTATAGATAAAGCTGTTGCAACTATTTATTCTTTTGATGCAGAACCAGTAGTATATAAGTTTTAATAAGGTCAATTAAGACCTTTTTTTGTTGGGTAAATATGATATAATTATTAGGTAGAATATAGAGGTGTTTATATGAAAAAGAAAGTATTATGGATGTTATTTTTATTAATACCTTATATAGTTTTTGCTAAACAAGAAGAAAATGTTGAAATGGGAATAATTATTTTTATGGAATTATTTGTTTCTATTCATATGTCTTTATTTGTATTAATGCCATTATCTAAAATATTTAGTGATACTGATTCAAAGAGATTGTTTTGGGAATTATTTACTATTAGAGCTGTTATATTATTATTTTTTGATTTTTTTATAACACCTTTTATTGCAATTGCTGATTTCTTTGCAGTATTTATTGGTGCTTTTATAGTAGTTCCTATTTGTGCGGTTGTAAAGAAAAAAACTTTTTTCGGAGATGCTAAGGTTGATGTATTATCTTTTGCACTTAATGGTGAAGGTGTTACCATGAAATGTAAAAATTGTGGCAAAGAAGTTGCTATAACTGATAAATTTTGTCAATTTTGTGGTTCTAAAGTATCTAATGAAACAATTAATGTAATCTATAATAAAGATCCTAAGAAGATAGTTGAATATAGTTCATTTGATAATATGTTTAAACAAAGTGAAGAACAAATGGTAGAAACTTTTATTAATAAAGAATTAAGTAAAGCAAGTTATGGAATGAATAATAAAAAGATTCCTAGTGTATTATTAAAGAGAAAGAATAATTTAAATTATATATTTTCTATTTTGTTATTTATTTTTGTAGTAATGATATTTTTCCATTTCCCTTTTTTAACATATTTAATAGGTATTCTTATTCTATTTATATTTAAGAAGAGTACTAAATCATTAGATGTTAAGAAATATATTATTAAAGAAGTTAAAAGTAGACCTAGTGAGAAAGTATCTAATATAGTAATGAATATTAAAGGTAGTTTAGTTGATGATGATAAGAAGTCATTTAGGCTGATAGTTAATGCTCTTGCAATAGTTGCTGCTTTAGTATTATTTATGCATCCTCGTATTATATATGAAGAAATTGATGGTGGATATAGTATGAGATATTATGCATTTGGTTTAACTAATTTAACTAGTGTAGAGATACCTGAGGAATATAATGGTAAACCTGTTGTTAGTTTGAGAGGTAATGCTTTTTCTAATATGTTCTTTTTAAGGACTGTTAAGTTACCTGATACTATTACAGAGATTAGAGGTCAAGCTTTTAAAAATTGTTATTTATTAAAAGAAGTTAATATTCCTAAAAATTTAAAGTCTATTGGTGGAGCATCTTTTTATAATTGTAAATCTATTGAAAAGGTTGAATTTCCTGATACTGTAACAGAATTTGGTGGAGAAATGTTTATGAATGCAAGTTCTTTAAAATCTGTTAGATTATCTGAAAATATTACAGAGATAAGAGGCAATTCGTTTGATAATTGTTCTTCATTAGAGAAAATTGATATTCCTGATAATGTTACTAGAATAGGTGGCCACGCTTTTTATGGTAACATCAATTTAAAAGAAGTAAATATTAGTACTGGTAGTAAATTACAAGAAATTGGATCTTCTGCATTTAGAAGATGTGATAGTTTAATAAATATTAAAATACCTGCTAATACAATTGTTAATGAAAGGGCATTTAAAGAAAGTCCTACTAAGGTTTCATATTTTGTTTCTGGTGATGGTGAAACTGTATTAAATGATTTTGAAATGATAGGTTTAACTCCTAATTTTGGAGATACTATTTATGATGATGATTATAATCCTATTTATGAATTTGAATTACTTGAAATTAAAGAAACTAGTATGGGAAATAGATACTCTATTAAAATAAGTGGAAATATAAATGAGATTATTGATATTTCTAAAAGTGATGGCTTGTTAAAAGTTAATAATGATTTACAATTAAGAATTGTTGATGAAGGATATTTATTGTATATAGATGTTTATTATAATAGTTAGGGAGTTTTGTTTATGAATTATAAATATATACATTTATTATATGTTCCTACTATGGCATGTAATATGGGATGTAAGTATTGTTATTTAGAAGATAATACTATAGATGAAAAGTGTAAATATGGCTATGTAGAAACGTTAGAATATGCTATTAAGAAATTTAAAGATAGTAATGTTATACCATTTAATATTTCATTACATGGTGGGGAAGTAACTGTTTTATCTAAAGATGATTTTCATGATTTAATAAAATATATTTATAATTATTATGAGGAGAATAAAGATATTATTACTGGTGGAGGTTTTAAGGTAGGCAAACCACATGTTAAAACTAATATGTATAATTTAGATAAACATATTGATACTATTAAAGAATTTAATGTTTCTATATCTGGTAGTTTAGATTTACCTTTATCATTACATAATGAGTATAGAGTTACTAAAAATAATAAGGAAACATTAAATAAGATATTAGAGAATATTAAATTATTAGAAAATATACCTAATAAGAAGAAAGTATCTGCTACTATTTTTAAAGAACATTATGATAAATTAGATGAGATAGTTAATGATATTAAATATCTAAATAATAATACATGTTTGGATATGAATGATTTTAATTTTATGATTGGTTTTGATTATAATTCAAATGGTTTATTGCATCATATGAGTGAAGAAGAACAGGTGTTATTTTATAAAAGAATGCATGAAGAATTTGATGGGACTGATTTAGATAGTGGTGTTAATGGTCCATGGTTTGATGAATTTGGCCCTGGATATTGTACTAATTGTGACAATTGTGGAGAAAAATTCTTCTTGTTAGAAAGAAATGGAGATATTTATTCTTGTGTAAGAGGTCAAAAGAATAAAGATTATTATTATGGTAATATTTATGATAATAGTGTAGAAGAGATATTAAATAATGCTTTTACTAAGATATTTAAAAATCATAATAAGTTACCTTTCAATGATGAATGTAGTAAATGTGGCTATTTATATTTATGTAAGACAGGTTGTCCTTTTGTTAAGAATACTTATAATTCTAATAAAAGTTATACTTGTAAATTACAACAAGAAATGTATAAAGATAGAAATTATGCAAAAGATGAATATAATGATGATTTTGTATATGATTATTTATCTAAAATGAGAGTTATTGATTTAAATAAATATAGACCTAAAGTAGTTAATAATGATTATCCTTCTTTAGAAGATATTATTAAAGAAGATAGTAATTTAAAATATATATATGATAGTAATAGTTTTATGTTAGAAGTGGATGGTAATAAATATAAATTAGAATCTCAAGTAATAAAAAATAATAGAGATATAGTTTATATTACTCCTTCTAGTAAAGTATTAATTTATATTAAAAAGAAGTTAATTAATGAAGTATGTGATTATCCAGATAATAATAGTTTATATATAATGCTATTAAGTGGAGATTTAGTTAAATATGGTGATGAAGGTAGAACTAAACAGAGACATATAGCTACTCATCAAATATATAAGGGTGTTTTGGAGAAGAGTAAGTTAAATAGAAATTGTTATTATGTTTATGATATTAGTAATTTAATAAAAGAATATAAAGATGAATATGATAAAGATAATCCTAATAATATGTTTTTTACAACATCTAGTTTAAGAGATTATCATTATTTGAAACAAAAAAATAATGCTTATTATCATATTCAAGCTATTAATTTACCATTTCAAAATATAGAATTCTATTATATAGATAAGGAGTTGTAATTATGAATAAAGAACCTGAAACTTATGAAGAGTTAATTAGGATGAAAAAATGTGTTGATTTAACTAAATATTATGAATTAACACAAGAGGAATTGAATTTGATTTATAATTTTTTAACAACTAATAAAAATGGTGTTATTAAAGCAAATAAAAATAGTATTACTTTAATGATAGGTAATGATGCTAGTACTGCACAAGTAATAAACTCTCGTTGTAGAACAGCAACTATAGATGGCTTAGTTATGAGTAATTTAACATTTAATGTTATTAGTCACTATACACCTTCATCTGGTGGTGGTGGAAGATCAAGTGGTGGATCTTCATCTAATAATAATAACAACAATAATAATAACAATAATAATAACAATAATAGATAGGGTGGTTATATGGCTTTAATATCAGATAGTTTGCATAATGAAAAACTTGATAAATTAAATATTAATATTAGAACTAAATATATAGTTGGTAATAGTATTTTAGAAAGAAATACTAATAATAGTGTTAATGATGATATATCTAATGGTGTTATTAGTGAGAAAGAGTATTATTTAAATAATAAATTAGTTAATAGAGAGAAGATATTTGATTCTAGAATAGAATATACTTTTATATCTAAAGATATTGAAGATAAAGATTTTAGATGTCCTAATTGTGGAATGGAATCTAAATTAAAAGATGTTAAAGATGGATGTCCATATTGTGGTACTTTTTATAATATTGATTATATAGATAAAGATTTAGGTAGTAAGTATCATTATGATTTAGTTTTAAGAAGTAATAAGTATAGAATTATTACTGGTATTATTGATTTAATTATTAGTTTGTTATTAGCATTATTATTTATTAAAACTACTTCTAGAACATTTAATAATATTGATATTATTAAAGTATTTGTATATGGTTTTATTTTAAGTTTAATATTGTATTATTTCTTTTATATTATTGATGGTTATGTAGTATTAGGACCTATTAAAAGATATAAAGAAAGATTAAATAAGAAGCAAATAGATTTTTGGAAGAGAACTAATATAGATAAAAAAGTATTCTTTAATAATTTGAATTATGAATTAAGAAATAAATATTATAGTAATGGTAATGTTATTGATTATGATATTATTGATTACGATGATTTTAAAGAATATACTAAAGATAATATTATGTATGTTAGGGTTAAAGCTTATGTAAGAGTTGTTTATTATAATAATGGTAAAGTAACTAGTAAGTTTTTAAATGAAGAATATGTTTTAAAGAGACATGATCAAGGTACATTAGATCTAAAAGGTGGTACTAACATATTACAATGTCATAATTGTGGTGCATCTATTGATGTTAAAGATAAAAAATGTAATTATTGTGGTAGTGAAATAAAATATTTACAAGAATGGATAATGGTGTAAGTAATTATTTTATTATATTTTGGTAAATGATATAATATATATAGAATATAATTCTTTAGGAGGATTATTATGGATAAAAAGGTTTTAAATAAAAAGGTTTTAATTGGTGGAGGAATTGCTTTAGGAGTAATAGTTCTTGCTATTGTTTTAGTAATGGTTTTTAAAAAAGAAAAACCTGTAGAAGAAGAACAACCTAAAGAAGAAGTAAAAAAATTAGAAGTAAAGAAATATGATTTACAAACTCATGAATATTTTGAAAAAGCACCTAGTGATACTAAATATATGATTAATACTGTTGATGAATTAAATGTATTTTATTATTTGTATTCAGATGTTTTAAATATAGATGATAAAGAGTTAAAAGATTATACTATTTTTATTGAAGTAAAAGAAGCTAATTCAGGTAGTATTCTTTATAAATTTTTAGATGTTAATATTGGTGGGAAAGTAAATTTTGTAATTGATGAAGATATTCCAGAAGTAGGAACAGATGATATGGCTTTTTGGTACTTTGTTGCTATGATTCCAAATGATAAGTTAGCAAATGTTGATATTAGTGATTGGGCTATTCCTTCTATTGTTATGGAAAAGAATATTGCTTTAAAAGAATATGAATTTAATATGGATAGTGATGATAAGTTTGTTATTATTACTGATACTAGATTTAAAACTATGAGAAATGATGGTGGAAGTCATGATAATGTTTATTATCAAGTAGATTTAGCTAATAAAGTTGTTACTAAATTTATGGAAAGTTATAATGCTAATTTGGGTTCTAAAGCTACAACAACTACTGTAATATTGTATGCAAAAAGAATTGATGCTAAATTAGCTAAAGAATTAAAGAATACATTAATATCTATTGCTAATAGTAATGATTCAGGTAAGAATGAAAATTATTCATGTTATACGTTAAAGACTATTAATTTTAGTAAAGATTATTATGATCAATCTAATATAGATAATATATTGAAAGTAATTGCTAAATTTGAATAGATAAAGGCTAGTAATAGCCTTTTGTTTTTATTAATAATTAGCACTCTCTATTGACGAGTGCTAATTTGTGTTGTATAATAAAATGCGAAAAGGAGAGAATATTATGAATTATGGATATAATCAACCTCAAGAAGAGGAAGATGTATTAAAAAAATATGGTCGTGATATTACTGAATTAGCAAAAAACAATAAAATAGATCCTGTTATTGGAAGAGATGAAGAAATTAGAAGTATAGAAAGAATTCTTTCTAGAAAAACAAAAAATAATCCTGTATTAATAGGTGAACCAGGTGTTGGTAAAACTGCTATTGTTGAAGGATTAGCACTTCGTATTATTTCTGGAGATGTTCCTGATAGTTTAAAGAAAAAAACTATTTGGGAATTAGATTTAGCTGCTTTAGTAGCTGGTGCTAAATACAGAGGTGAATTTGAGGAAAGATTAAAAGCTGTATTAAAAGAAATATCCGAATCAGAAGGTAAAATTATTTTATTTATTGATGAAATACATATGATAGTTGGAGATGGTTCTGAAGGAACTATGAATGTAGGTAATATGTTAAAACCTATGTTAGCTAGAGGAGAAATTAAATGTATAGGTGCAACTACTTTAAATGAATATAGAAAGTTTATTGAAAAAGATGGGGCACTAGAAAGAAGATTTCAAAAGATTATTGTTAAAGCTCCTAGTGTAGAAGATACTATTGCTATACTTAGAGGTTTAAAAGAAAGATTTGAAGTACATCATGGTGTTAATATTAAAGATAGAGCTATTATAGCAGCTGCTACTTTAAGTGATAGATATATTACTGATAGATATTTACCAGATAAAGCTATTGATTTAATAGATGAAGCTTGTGCTACTATTAAAATCGAAATGGATAGTGTTCCAGTTAGTTTAGATAAATTAACTAGAAAGATTATGTTACTTGAAATAGAAAGACAATCTTTAAAGAATGAGAAAGATGAATCTAGTATTAAGAGACTACAAGAATTAGATGATGAATTATATGAACTTAAATTAAAAGAATCTAAATTAAAAGAAGATTTTACAAAAGAAAAAGATGTTACTCAAACTATATTAGATAAGAAAAGATTATTAGAAAATTTAAAATATAAATTAAAAGAAGCAGAGAATAATTATGATTTGGATACTGCTGCTAGACTTCGTCATGGTGATATTCCTAAATTAGAACAAGAACTTGAAGATTTAAAGAAGAGTAATAAGAATACTTTAATAAGTGATACTGTTAGTGAAGAAGATATTGCTCAAGTAATAAGTAAATGGACTAATGTACCTTTATCTAAATTAGTTGAAGGTGAAAAAGAAAAACTTCTTAAATTAGAAGAAAATATGAAAAAAAGAGTAATAGGTCAAGATGAAGTATTAAAGAAGGTAAGTAATGCTATTATAAGAAGTAGAGCAGGTATTAAAGATCCTAATAGACCTATTGGTTCATTCTTATTTTTAGGACCTACTGGTGTTGGTAAAACTGAAGTAGCTAAAACATTAGCATATGAATTATTTGATGATGAAAGACATATGATAAGAATAGATATGAGTGAATATATGGAAGCATTTAATGTTTCTAGATTAATTGGTGCTGCTCCTGGATATGTAGGTTATGAAGAAGGTGGACAACTTACAGAAGCAGTAAGAAGAAATCCATATAGTATTGTATTATTTGATGAAATAGAAAAAGCTCATCCTGATGTATTTAATATATTATTACAAATATTAGATGATGGTAGAATTACTGATAGTCAAGGTAGAACTGTTGATTTTAAAAATACTATTATTATAATGACTAGTAATTTAGGTAGTGAATATATATTAGAAAATTTAAGTAATAAAGAAGAATTAATTAATAGAGATTTAAGAAGTACATTTAAACCTGAATTCTTAAATAGAATAGATGAAATAGTATTCTTTAATAGTTTAAGTAAAGATGTTGTTTATAAGATATTAGATATTATTATTAATAACATTAATAATAGATTAAAAAATAGAAATATTACTATAGAATTATCAGATAAAGCAAGAGAATATATTATAGATAATTCTTATGATGAAGTATTTGGTGCTAGACCTATAAAGAGATATGTATCTGATAATATTGAAACTTTAATAGCTATGGATCTTATTAATGGAGATATAACTGATAATAGTAAAATATTAGTAGATGTAGAAAATGATAATTTTATAATTAAGAGAAAATAATTTTAAGAAAATATTGACAAATAAATATTTAAGTGTTATTTTGTTATCAAGTGAGAGCACATAAGTTATAAACGAGCTGTGCTGGATGAAGAGTCTACACGTATTTACGGAGTCACGAATGTTTTATTCGTGGCTTTTTTATATCTTTTAAAGTAGACGAATAATATGAAAGGAAAGGTGATATTTATGATGAAAATAGGGTCATTTAGAACATCTGCGGTCCTTGATGGGACATTAAAAATTATTGTACGATCTATACTTGGTAAGGTCTATTTTGTCATACATAAATATACCGATCTAAGTATTATTCGTACTCTTGGTGAGTATGTATAATTAAAGCTACATAGGGTATATAAAACCTACACGAAGTAATTCGGAGTCACATGTTTATATGTGACTCTTTTTGTTTATAAAAGATAAAAATATTAAAGATAGAGAGTGATTAAGATGACTTATTCGAGAGAAAATCTTCTGTATAAGAAGAGAAAACTGTATGAGAGTTTAAGAAGAGAATATCAAAAGTATTTAGATTATCAAAAAGAATATTATAAATATAATTTTAAATTGAAATTAAAATAGGAAGGAAGATTAAAATGAAATCTAGTAAAAGAATTAAATATGTTAAACCTAAAGTGTCTTATGCCGAATTTTATACTGAAAATATAAATAATCCGGAGATATATAGATGGTTAAGATCTAATCCTAAGAAATATACTGTTGAAGAAGAAAAAGAATGGATTAGAAGTATTAAAGATGAATATATTTATACAATGATAGAAAAAGAATCTAATGAAATGATTGGTAATTGTAGTTTTAATTCTATTGTGGATGGTGTTGCTGAAATAGGTATATGGATTACACCTAGTAAACAGAATAATCATTATGGTAGAGAAGCAATTCAACATTTTATAGATTATGGATTTAATGAAATAGGTGTTAAAGATATTGTTTTAACTGTATTTGAAAGTAATGTTAAAGCGATTAAGTGTTATAAAAATATTGGTTTTGTTGAAACATCTAAAGATATGAATGTGGAAGATGGTATAGGAATCATTACTAATAATATACATATGAAATATATAAAATAGAAAGAAGGAGTTAATATGAAAAATGGGACTTATCCCTCAATGCGAGTGGAAAGATGCCTTAAATGAATTTATTAAAGATTATAAGAAGAATAAAGATGTAGATCTAATTATGCTAGTAGGTAGTTATGCCGTTAATAACAATAATAAATATAGTGATATAGATGTATATATAGTCTTTAATAATAATTGTAATTATAGAGAAAGAGGTAATAAATTAGTTAAGGGTTATATTATAGAATATTTTGCTAATCCAATATTTAAAATAGAAGAATATCTAATAAATGATGGTAGAGGTCATGGAGGACCGATGGCAAATATGATTATTAATGGTAAAGTATTATATGGTAAGAAGAGAGTATATAATTATTTAAAGAAAAAAGCAGAAGATGCTGTTAATAAAGTAAATGAATTTGATATTATGAAATATTATAGATGCTGGGATGCTTATGAAGATTATAAAGCTTGTAAATATGATAATAAGATGCCTTATTATAATTGTTTAAAATATTTAATAGAAGCTTATTTATATAATCATGATTATTTTATATTACCTGAAAATAAAATAGAAAGATTTTTTAGAGATAAGAAATATAGAGAAAAGTATAATATTAATAAATTTCCTGATAATGAATTTAATATATTAGTAATTAATTGTTTTGAAAATGTTAATAAAAAGAATTTAAAAAAATTATATGAATTTGTTATTAAGGATGGTAATTTTGATATTAATAATTTTGTATTAAAAAGTGATGTATAGAAAGGAGTGATCATATGGAACGTCTTAGACATGTGATACCTGATCAATCATATAGAGAACAAGCTAGAGAATATATTTTAGAACACAGAGCTTGTGGAAGTCATATGAATGGAGCGGGTGGTTTAGATAGGTATTTAGATGATTATGATGGCTGGTTAGAAAAGTTGAATAATGATCGAATACAAATAAATGATGGTGAACGTGTGCCCGCCGAAACATATATGCTAGTAAGAGAAAGTGATAATCGTTTAATAGGGATGTGTAATATTATATTAGAACTTAATGAAAGACTTATGAGATGTGGGGGAAATATAGGGTATGGAATAAGACCTTCAGAAAGAGGTAATGGATATAATAATATTAATTTATATTTAGCACTATTAAGATGTAATGAAGTTGGTTTAGATGTGGTATTATTAGATTGTGATGATGATAATATTGCATCATGGAGAACTATGGAAGCATTAGGTGGTATTGAAATAAATAGATGGTATTCTGAAGAAGATAATTGTCTATGTAGAAGATATAGTATTAGTGTAAGTGATGCTATTAATAATTATCGTGAGATATATGAACCGAGAATATTAAGAAGATAAGGAGGAATTATTATGAGTATTATAGAAGTAAAGAATCTTTCTAAAACTTTTAAAGTAAAAGAGAAAGATAAAGGTATTAAAGGTAGTATTAAGTCTATTTTTAAACCTAAATATAATAATAAAAAAGCTGTTAATAATATTAGTTTTCAAGTTGATAAAGGTGAAATACTTGCTTTTATAGGACCTAATGGTGCTGGTAAAAGTACGACAATAAAAATGCTTACAGGAATATTGTATCCTAGTGGTGGAGAAATAAGTGTAGCTGGAATAGATCCTACTAAAGATAGAAAAAAATTAGCTTATGAAATTGGATGCGTTTTTGGTCAAAAAGAACAATTATGGATTCATTTAACACCATATGATAACTTTAAATTCTTTGGTGCTATTTATGATATACCAGAACCTGTTATAGAAAAAAGAATACAAGAATATAATGATATTTTTGAATTAAATGATTTTATTAATACACCTGTTAGAAGTTTATCTTTAGGTCAAAGAATGATTTGTGAAATTGTTGCTTCATTAATACATGAACCAGATATTTTATTCTTAGATGAACCTACTATTGGATTAGATCCAGTGATTAAAGAAAAGATTAGAGTATTTATTAAAAGATTAAATAAAGAAAAGAAAACTACTATCTTTTTAACTAGTCATGATGTAGGTGATATTGAAAAATTATGTAAGAGAGTAATTATTATTAATGATGGTAAGATTGTATTAGATGATAGTATGGAAAACTTAAAATATCATTATTTAAATAAAAAGATTGTTGAAGCTAAAATGAATACTAAGATTAATTTAGATGAAATAGATGGTATTAGTATATTAAAGGATAAAGACTATAATTTGAAATTAGAAGTAGATTTAACTAAGAAGAGTATTAGTGATGCTATTAAATTATTAGATCCTGATAAGATAATAGATATTAATATTTCTAATACTCCTTTAGAGCAAATTATTAGTAATATTTATAAAGGTACTAAATAATGAAAAAGTATTTATTTATTATTAAGACAACATTTAATGATTCTATTCAATATATATCTAGTTTATTCTTTAGATTTATTGGATTTGCTATTATGATGTTTGTTTTAGTATCATTATGGTCTTTTATATATGGTGATCCTGAGAATATTATTAAAGGCTATTCATTTGGTCAAATGATTTGGTATTTATTATTAGCTGAATCTATTACTTTTGGTAGTGGTTCTAAGGTAGCTACAGATGAAGTTAAAGAAAATATTAAATCTGGTAATATAGCTTACCAAATTAATAAACCATATAATTATATAGGTTATATTATTTGTAAGTATATGGCAGATACTATGATAAGATTTATTGCTTTCTTAATTATAGTTATTATTTTAGGATTAGTATTTGCTGGTAGTATTCCTGATTTTAATTATTTAAGTATTATTTGTGGTATTCCAGTTTATTTATTAGCTGTATTAATTACAGGTATGGTAAGGATTTTAATTAGTTTAAGTTCTTTCTGGGTAGAAGATTCTAAGCCATTCCAAAATGTTTATAACAAGATGGTTTTAATGTTTGGAGTTTTCTTTCCATTAGAAATGTTTCCATCTATTATTGGGAAGATAATTAGATATTCTCCAATATATAGTACTAGTTATGGTCCAGCTAAATTAATTTTAAGTTTTAGTAGTGATTTATTTAAAAGTATTTTATTATCTCAATTTATTACTATATTAATTATTATTATATTAATGAGTATTATTTATAAGAAAGGAGTAAAGAAGTTAAATGTTAATGGTGGTTAAGAATAATATTAGAATAATGTTATTATCTATTAAGTATAATTTAATGAAAGCTATGGAAAATAAGGTTGCTTTCTTAACATCTGTTATTATGATGATATTTAATAATGCTACTTTTATTATTCAATGGATAACAATATTTTCTTTAAAAGAAGTTATTGGTGGTTATACTTTTAATGATGTAATGTTATTTTGGGCTATTGCAAGTGGTTCATTTGGTTTGTCACATATATTATTTAATGGTGCTTATAAAATACCTGAATATATTGAACAAGGTAAGTTAGATGCTTATTTAACAATGCCAAAAAATACCTTATGTCAGGTAATTACATCTAGTTTAGAACCTAGTGCTGTTGGTGATTTAATATATGGATATATTGCTTTAATTATATTTAATTTTAGTATTAAGAATTTATTTCTATATAGTTTTTTAATTATATTTGGTGGAATAATTTATGTTAGTATGGTTGTTATCTATAATAGTTTAACATTTAAATTTTATAGATCTAGTTATTTAACAGATACTATTAGAGATATATTTATAAATACTTCTTTATATCCTGATATTATATTTAATAAAGTAGTTAAATTTATATCTTATACATTTATTCCAAGTGGGTTAGCTTGTTGGATACCTGTTCATTTATTAATGGATTTTAATATAATAGATTTTTTAATATTATTAGGTGGTACAATTTTATTAATTGTTTTAGCTTTTATTGCTTTTAATAGAGGTTTAAAAAATTATACATCTAGTAATTTAATGGGTTCTAGATCATAATAGGTGATTTTATGATAGTAAAAAATAATTATAATGAATGTTTAACTAATTTGGCATGTTCAATTAGAAAGTATTTTGGTTTAGATTATAAGCATAGTACTTTAAGTGATATAGATAGTTTATTAGAAGAATATAAACCTAAGAATGTAGTTGTTATGTTATTTGATGGTATGGGTTCTAGAATACTTAGAAGAACTTTAGAAGATGATGATTTCTTTATTAAAAATATGGATAGGGAAATAACTAGTGTTTTCCCAGCTACAACAACTGCTGCAACTACTTCAATAAGAACTGGATTAAATCCTGTAGAACATGGTTGGTTAGGTTGGAATTTATATGTTAAACCAATAGATAAAATTATTACCTTATTCTTAAATAAAGAGAAGGGTACAGAAGGAATATGTAATGAATTTTTAGAAGTTAAAGATAAATTAGTATCTAAAACTATAGTTGATGAAATAAATGAAAAAGGGGAGTATGAAGCTTTAGAATTATTTCCTATTCCGGTAGATAGAACAACTTTATATAGTGGTTTAGATGATATGTTATTAAGAATTAAAGAAGAATGTAAGAAGAGTGGTAAAAGATATATTTATGCATATGATGATGAACCAGATCATAGTATGCATTTATATGGGCCAGATCATTGGAAAATTAAAGAATTAATAACAGAAAGAAATTATAAAGTAAGTAAATTATGTGAAGAATTAGAAGATAGTTTAGTAATTGTTATTGCAGATCATGGTCATATTAAATGTAATAATATACTTTTAAAAGATTATCCTGATTTTATGAAGATGCTTATTAAAACTACTTCTTTAGAACAAAGAGCTGTATCTTTTAGAGTTAGAGATGAATATAAAGATGTTTTTGAAGAGGAATTTAACAAACTATTTGGTAGTGATTTTAAGCTATTTAGTAGTAGTGAAGTTATTAGTAGTAAGTTATTTGGTGATGGGGAAGAAAATGAACTATTTAGGGATGCAGTAGGAGATTATATTGCTATTGCATATAGTTCAAATAAGTGTTTAGTTAGTGATGGAGATGATATATTTGTATCTCAACATGCTGGTTATACAGATGATGAAGTTTATATTCCTTTGATTAAAGTTTTAAAAAAATAAAAGAATCGTATTATTTACGATTCTTTTTTCTTCTTCTTTTTTTAGTTTTCTTTTTAAAGATGAAGAATAATATGATTAATATAATTATTATAATACAGTATCTTTTTATTATTTTTATAATACTTAGTTTTATTTTAGTATCTAATGTTACTTCTTCTTGATAGAATAATTCATCTTGATAATAGTATTTTATAGTACCTAATTTAGAATCTTTTTTATTAAGGAAGTTTAATGATTCTTCTCCTTCATATTCAATCTTTAAATCATCTTTATTATAATCAGAAGGTAAATACTTAGATATATCTTTAGATGCTTTTATCTCATATTCATCTATTTTACTTAAATTAACTGGTAATGTTTTAATAACAGTATCTTTTTCTATTAATAGTTCTTCTTTATAATTATTATTTAAAAAATTAATAAGATTAATAGTATCTACTATATTGTAATAGTTATTGCCTTCATGAGTAGCTTTAAGTGTAATTATTATTACTTCATGTCCATTTATATTACTTAAAGAAGATAGGCAATAACCAGCATTTTCTGTAAAACCTGTTTTACTTCCTAATATTTTAGAAGTATCTATATTTGAATTTTGGGTATAAGTATTTATTGTTGATTTTACTTTTAATCCATTAGATAGAGTGTATTCTCTAGTAGTATATATTTCTTTAAATAAAGGATTTTGTAAGGCATAATTTAATAATATACGCATTTCTTGAGCTGTAGACATATGGTTATCTATATCTAAACCAGTTGTATTTACAAAGTGGGTGTTAGTAAGTCCTAACTTATTAACAAGTTCATTCATTTTTTCTACATAGTTTTTTATATTACCACTTATTAAGATAGCTAATGAGTTAGTAGCATCAGCTCCACTAGGAAGCATAGATGCATAAAGTAAATCTCTATATGTTAGTTTATTACCTGGTTTTAAACCTGCTATACTAGCTTCCCAACTTACTGTATTTAACATTTCTTGTGTTATAGTAACTTCTTCATCTAAGTTATTTATATTTTCAATAGCTGTAATAGTAGTTGCTATTTTAGTAAGTGATGCTATGTATACTTTATGGTCTGCATTTAAAGCATATAATTCTTTATTGTCATTTATATCATATATTTCAATTACTTTAGAATTAGTTTCTGGATATGTTAATGCATTAATAGAAAAAGGTATTAATAATAGTATTAAATATATAATCTTTTTCATATTATCACTCCTTAAATAATTTTAACATATTTTGATTATATGTTTAATTATTATAATTATTATTTTATAATAAGGTTAAGGAGATGAACTATTGTGAAAGAAAAGATTGAAGAAATTGTTAAGAAAGTAAAAGAAGACGAAGGTTTTGCTGATAAGTTTAAAAGTGATCCTGTTAAAGCTGTTGAGAGTGTACTAGGTGTTGATCTTCCTGATGATCAAATTAATGGTATTATTGAAGGTGTTAAAGCTAAGATTAATGTTGATAATGCTGGCGGTTTAGTAGATAAAGTAAAAGGACTATTTAGTTAATAGTTCTTTTTTGTGCATGCTAAAATAATTAATCTATCTTGGAATATATAAAAAAGTAATTTGAGATATATTAAATGTTATATTATAATAATAATTAGATTATGAATACAATAAAAGATGGTGAATGTTATGAATTTTAAGAGATTAAAGATAATATCAATTATATGTTGTGTAATTGGGTTTATTTTGGGATTATATGCTTTAATAGAAGGTATTAAAAGTATTGGTGGAGAAGGATGGGCTTCATTTGGAACTCTTTATATTATACCTTCTATAATTGCATTGATTATTATTATATTAGATTTTTTAATAGCGATAGATGTATTAAAAAAAGGTTTAGTATATTCATTTATTAGTAGTTTAATTAAAATAGTAATCATTGTAGCTTTTTTACCTGATACGTTTTCGTCTATACAAGATGAAATTGCATCTGGTGTTTCTAATTTGGATTTTGATTTAATAATTATTGGCTTTTTTATTATAGTGTTGATTCCATCTATTATAAATATAAAAAAAATATTATATATACGAAAAAATAGCTAATGTATTTAGTTATTTTTTAATGCATAAAAAAACGTCGATATCGACGTTATTTTTAAATGGAGCAAGTGAGGAGAATCGAACTCCCATCTCGACCTTGGCAAGGTTGTATACTAACCATTGTACTACACCTGCATGCACTAGTAATATACCAAAAATGTTAGAAAAAAGCAAGTGTAAATTCTATTTTTCATGTTTATTGTAAGATAAGTGTTATAATGATATAATGTAATATGAGAGGTGGAAGGCTCTGTGAAGAAAAAAATAAGTGTTTTTTTCAAGAAAATTAGAAAAAATATTGGTAAATATCTATCTTCAAATAGATTATTTTTGTCATACGTAATTTTTTCTTTAATAGAAGTTAGTTTACTTAGAAAATATACTTTAGGTATTTCTTTTGATTTGAGACCTTTTGCATGTGATTTAGGACTAATAATGATGATTGGTTCTTTTGGTTATTTTTTTAAAGCAAAGAAACAATTTGTGTATTATTTAGTATGGGTATTGATATTTACTTTAATGTGTGTAGTTAATAGTGTTTATTATCTATTCTATACTTCTTTTGCATCTTTCTCTTTATTAGCAGAGTTAGGTTTAGTTGGAGAAGTATCTGATTCTTTATATGAAAAGTTTAGAGTAATAGATTTTATTTATGTTTTATTTCCTTTCTTATTTGTTTTAATACATATGAAATTAAAGAAAGGTAACTACTATTTATATATATCTAAAGTTGAAAAGGGAGTAAAAATGTTTGTTAAAACATTAATCATAGGTTTAGCAGTTGGTGCTATTACTATGTATCATTTTGACGGTAGTGATGCTTCTAGATTGGTTAAATTATGGAATAGAAGTTATTTAGTTAAAAGATTTGGTATTGTTTTATATCAGGGTAATGATTTAATACAAAGTTTAAAACCTAAAATTAATAGTTTATTTGGATATGATGAAGCAGCTAAGGAATTTAAAGAATTCTATGCTGAAAAGTTTAAAGAAGAAAAGAAAAAGAATGAATATACTGATGTATTAAAAGATATGAATATTATTTTTATTCATATGGAAAGTATTCAGAATTATTTTATAGATTTAAAATTAAATGGGGTAGAATTAACTCCTACTATAAATAAGTTATCTAAAGAGGGTATGTATTTTGATCATTTCTATCCACAAATAAGTGTTGGTACTAGTAGTGATACAGAGTTTACTTTAAATACTTCTTTGATGCCAGTTAGTAGTGGTACAGCATTTGTTTCTTATTATAAGAGACATTATATAGCTATTCCTCAATTATTAAGTGATATGGGATATTATACATTTAGTTCTCATGGTAATGATGCTAGTATGTGGAATAGAAATAATATGCATCCTAGATTAGGTTATGATGAATTAATCTTTAAAGATCAATTTGACGTTAGTGATGATAATAGTGTTGGTTTGGGTATTAGTGATTATGATTTCTTTTTACAATTACAAGAAAAATTAGAAAAGATTGAAGATGAACATGAACATTATATGGGTACTTTAATTCAATTATCTAATCATAGTCCATATGCAAGTACTAAGGTTAATTCTAAATTATATTATACTTTCGATGAATTAGATTTAACTAATACTTATAGTTATTTCGATGAGAAGACTGGATCTACTAAAGAAATAAAAGATAAATACTTAGATGGTTCTGAATTAGGAGATTATTTTATAAGTGCTCATTATGCTGATATGGCTTTAGGTACTTTCTTTGATTATGTTATGAATAGTGATCATTATGAAAATACTGTATTTGTATTATATGGTGATCATGATGCTAGAATATCTAAAGAGGAATATGAATATTATTTTAATTATAATACTAAGACTGGTGAAAAATATAAATCTGGTGATGAAGAATTTATTGATTTTGATAATGTTTATTATGATTTAAGTAAAGGTACTCCTTTAATAATATGGACTAAGAATGAAGAAGTTTCTAATAAGATAAGAGGTATTAATAGAAACGTTATTGGTATGTATGATATTTTACCTACTATAGGTAATATGATGGGATTTGATAATAAATATGCTTTAGGTCATGATATTTATGATATTAAAGAAGATAATGTTGTTATATTCCCTAATGGTAATTTCTTAACTAATAAGGTTTATTATAATAATACTAGTGGTAAATATAGAGCTATTAATAGTAGAATATGTTTCGATAATAATGTAGGTACATTTAGATTATTATCTAATAATGTATGTAATTCTTATGATAGAAATAAATATAGTAGAGTATTAAGTAGTGAGTCTAATCAATCTAATGAAGATTTTGATGTAGATTATATTGAAAAATTAAGAGATTATACTGAGAAGAGATTAACTCTTTCTAATAATATTGTTGTACATGATTTAATTTATAAAGAAGGGGATAATATTCCTGTATCGGGAGGCGAAAATAGTGAGTAAAAAGAAAACAACTAAGGAAGATATTAAAGATAAAGAAAAAGATTTGATAAAAGAAGAGAAAAAGGAAGAAAAAAAAGAAGAATCTACTAAAGAAAAAGTTAAAGAATTAAAAGATACTGTAGAGAAAGATGATAATAAGAAAGTTAATAAGATAAAAAGAATTATTATTATTTTAATAGTATTACTTGTATTTGGTGGATTACTATATTTGGCTTTTTCTAATAAAGATGATAAGAGACATAAAACAGAAGTAACTGTTTTAGATGCTTTAGATGAATATGGTTATACTTTAAGTGATGCTGATAGTGAATTATTTAAAACAGAGTTTAATAAACTTAAAGAAGTATTAAAGAGTTCTCCTAGAGATGATAAATTATATAGTGAACAAGTTGCTAAATTATTTGTTATAGATGTGTATACTATGAGTACTAAATTTAATATTTATGATGTAGGTGGCAATGAATTCTTTTATTCTAGTAAAGTTAAAATGTTTGAACAGAAATTAATTGATACTATGTATTCTACTATGGAAGATAATACTTATGGTGATAGAAAACAAGAATTACCTGAAGTTAAAAGTATAACTGTTGATAGTGTAGAGGAAACTACATATGAAAAAGTTGATAAAGTAGATGGTAAAGAAGTAAAAGAAAAAGTAGATGGTTATAAACTTGTATTATCTTGGGACTATGTTAAAGATTTAGGTTATGATACTAAAGGAATAGTTACTGTTGTTAAAGATGGTGATTTAAAATATAGTGTTATAGAATTTAATACAGTTTTAACTGAAGAGAAAAAATAAAAGATTACTATTTAGTAATCTTTTTTATTGTAATAAATTGTACTTTTTTAGAAAAAAAGAAATCAAAATAACGGAAGTATTTAGTAGAATAAGATAATTTAGTTATTCCTTGATATATATATCCTTCTGGGTTTCCATAAACACGTCCTTGGCAATAATCTTGGAAAAATTTTCTTTTAGAACTAATTAAACTTCTGTTAGTTTTAAATGTTTTATTTAAAAATCTAGTTATAAAGAAAGGCATGCAACCATTATGTGTATGACCAGATAATATTAAATCTGTATTATCAAATGCTGTTCTATTTTTCTTAATATAATTATAAATATTAAGAGGGGAATGAAATAGTAATATATTGTAAGTATTTTCAGTAAATGGGCAATGTGTTTTAGTCATTTCTTTTTCAAATGATTCATAATTTTCTTTATCTATTTCATAATGTTTAAAAGATGGATTGTATCCATAGAATAATATATTATTGTCTTGCCATGAAGCATCTTCTAAGAAATGGACATTGTCCATTTCTTTTAATATATTTCTTAAATATGAATTTTGTTCTTCTTGCCAATGATACATATATCCTTTTTTTGTATCATGATTACCATATATAATAAGTAATGGTGCTAATTTAGATAGATCTTTAAACCATTTTATTAATGGATCTATTTCTTTATAAAGTGCATTATCTAATATATCACCTAATATGCATATATAATTTGGTATATTATTTTTTATTTGATTATATAGTTTATCTAATATTTTATTATTATAATATGGCGTATAGTGAATATCTGATAATAAAGCTAATTTAATATCAGTTATATCTTTTGTGGTATAAAACTCTTCATTATACATATTATTTCTCCTTTAAGACAAAAAGATACAATTAAGTATCTTTTTATTCTCCTTCATTATTGGTATTTGGGTCTTCAATAGGTTGTTGAGGTTCTGGTTCTTGTGTTGTTTGATTATTTTCTTCTTTATTTTGTTCAGTATTATTTTGTTTATTTTCATTGTTGTCGTTTTCATTGTTTTCTTTATTATCGTTTGTTTCGTTATTATTGTTATTTAATGGAGTAGTAGAATTATTTCCATTACTTAATGTGAATACTATTGTTTTATCTCTTACTTCTTGCATTAATTGGAATGCATGAATAGATTGTTCAATTACTATACCTTGTGGTTCATCACTATCAGCATATTCAGATGAGCAATTGTAACCATTAGTATTACACCAATCCATTGCTTTACTTAAACCACCACCAATAAAGTTTGGTACGACATCTAATACAGCGCCACCATATTCATATTGACCTACTAGTGGAGTAGTATAGTTTTCATTGTAAGAGATACTAAATGTTTTAATAGGTGTAACTTCTCTTAATTCTAAGTTTTCTTCCATTAATTTAATAATTGCATTTAATGATGCTGGTTGATAACCTAATGCTGAAGTTACACTTGAACCTCTCCATACAGGTAATCCATAACAATTTAAATATGTCTTTTTAATTGATAATGTATTTGAATGGATATTTAATAACATATCTTTTCCTATATCATAAAATGACATTATTTGTTCTGGTGTGATATTAGTTTCTAGATTTCTAGAAATTGTATCCATTATATTTTGGAATTCTCCAACATTTCTTACATTTTTCATTTTTAAAGCAACTGCTTCAATAACTTGTTGTTGATGTTGATTTCTTGCTAAATCTCCAGCTAAGAATTGGTGTCTATTTCTTGCATATGCTAATGCTTCTTCACCATTTAAAGTTTGTAAGCCTGGTTTAATATAAACTGTATTAGCACCAACTTCTCTTTTACTATTTTGTTCACAGATACCACCTTTACAATCGATACCCATGTTAGTTGCAAAGTCTGGGACAGCAACATCTACTTCAACTCCACCTAATACGTTAACTAAATCAACAACCCCAGTGAAGTTCATTTTTACATAATAATCAATATCTATTCCTGTTAAATTTTGAATTGTATTAATAACACATGTTGATCCATAAGCAGCAGAAGAATTTATTTTTGCATATCTTCTATTATTACATGCTATTGGTACATATATATCTCTTGGTAAACTAAACATTGTTGCTGTAAGTGTTTTTGGATTAAATGTTGCTAATATTAATGTATCTCCGTTAAATGATTGATTAGCTTTTAATCCATCATATTCTGAATCAACACCCATTATTAATGCAGTAAATGGTTCAGTTAGTTTTTTATCCTTACTTTTTTCTAATGTTTCATTATCTTGATTTTTCATGTCTTTTTCTAGATAATCAAGTATTTCAGTTTGATCTTTAATATTGGTAATTTCTCCATCTTCATTTTCTATATTAAATAAAGTATAGTTACCTGGTACAAAACATGCGTCTATTTCTTTATTAAATAGAGCATAGATCATTGCATCATAATCATCAAATTTAATTATTTCATTATCTAGTTTTTTCTTTTTAATTAATTCATTAGCAAGTATTACGCCTTCGATATCATCTTCAGTATTAACCATTCCTATTTTAGAATCATCATCAAATTCCATTCCTTTTAATGATATTAAATTAGTTCTATAAGTAATGGTTTCTTTATTCATTGCTTTTAAATTACCATAAAAATAATTAATAATATATGAACTACCAAATTGAATAGGTATAAATATAAAAGTAATTATTGTTATTATAATAAAAGTTGTTTTCTTTTTAGTTACTACTTGTATTAATCCTGATAGGGCATAGAAGAATAACCAACATGTGAATAGGATTATTGCTATTACTCTAAGGAATGTTTCTATACTTAAATGACATATACTATAGATAAAGTATATTAATGAAATAAGATATAGTATTGTAGTAAAAAAATAAAAGAATTTTTGAATTTTGCTTGCTTTTTTAAGTTTGTTTAATAGTATATTCATTTCATCATCCCTTTTTTACTATCATTTATTATAACATATTTAGTTATATGACTCAATTAACGATTTGATTTGATTGTAAGTTTACACTTGTTTTCCTTATATTGTTTAAAGATAGTGTAAAGAATGATATAATTATTGTGAGAAAGTGTAGGTGATTGCTATGAAAAAGTTTATAAAGTTATTGTTATTCACAGTAGTAGCAATCACTTTAATATATTCTAGTATTAAAATAGAGAGATCTATTGCGGAAGAAAGTTATCCTTTTGAAGCTATTATTGTTAGTAATGATGGATTAGTTGTTAATGAAGAAGCTAATTATAGTACTTTTGTTACTGAATTAGCTTATGGAACTAGATTTAATGTTATAGGTAAAGTAGGTAAAATGTATAAGATACAATATAATGGTGGTAAAGAAGGATATGTTTCTTCTAGTAGTGGTGTAGTTCAAAGAATAAGTGATCATATTTTAACTACTGATTATCCTGGCATTGAAACATATAATGATTATTGTAATAGTTTAATGCAATTAGGTTTTCCTGCTAGTTATTGTCCTTATTTATATAATTTACACAGTAAACATCCTTTATGGGTATTTAAACCTGATATGATAGGTGTTACTTTAGATGAAGCAAGTAAGCAAGAAGAAGGTAAATGTTCTTTAAATACAGAAAATCAGAATTTTATAATTGGTTGGAATGAATCTAATTATTATTTTGTTCATTCTAAAGTTATTTCTAGTTATATGGATCCTAGAAATGGTTTATTTGAAAATACTGTATTCCAATTTTTTGATAGTGATGATAATAAAGATATTAGTAGTGATGAAACTTTAAGTTCTTTGGTTGGTGAAGGTAATTTAAAACAATATTTAGAAGTATTTAAACAAGCTGCTAGTCAAAATGGTATTAATGTTGTTGACTTAGTAGCAAGAAGTAAAAATGAAGGTTCTAATACAATTGGTTATGATTCTGTATCAGGTATATATACTACTAAATATAATTTATTTTATGAAGGTAATAGTTTAGATGGATTTTACAATTTCTATAATATAGGATCTTATGGTAGTAATGCAATTATGAATGGTTTAGTATATGCTGCTGGTTATTTTAATCCAGAAGTTACTTCTTTTCAAAGACCATGGAATAGTCCTGAAAAAGCTATTGTAGGTGGGGCTGATTTCTTAACAAGTAGTTATATTAAACAAGGTCAAGATACACCATATTATAGAAAATTTAATGTTTCTTCATATACAAAGAGTACTAAATATACACATCAATATATGACTGCAGTATATGCTCCGATTAGTGAAGGAAAGGATATGTATAGTACTTTTAAAAATAATAATTATTTAGATAAAGAGTTTATATTTACAATTCCTGTATATGAAAATATGGGAGATAAAGCTTATCAAGCTGTAGATAGAAGTATTGATAGTTCATTAAGTAGTATTACTATTAATGATCAACCATTAGCTGGTTTTGATAAAGATGTTATTGAATATTATGTTAATGTTCCTACTGATAATGAAGGTGTAGTAGTAAATGCTGTTGCAAGTAATGGTGGTGCTTTAGTTGAAGGTACTGGAACAATAACTTTTGTTGATGGTGTTGCTATTGCATATATTAAAGTAAGTGCTGAAGATAGAAGTAAAACTACTACTTATGTTATTAATATTAAGAAAGTAAGTGGTGATACTAATATAACTGTTGATCAAGTACTATCTAATGTAGATGTAAGAGTGTATGATACAGTAATGTATGGTATTAGTCCTAGTACTAATGCAAGTACAATAATTAATACTATTACTAAAAATGGTGGAAATGTAGTAATTAAAAATATTGCTGGTGAAGTTAAAACAAGTGGTAATTTAGCAACTGGTGATTCTATTATGATTAGTGGTACTAGTGATTCTAAAACATATACTGTTTCTGTTAGAGGAGATACTTCTGGAGATGGTTTAGTCAAGATAAATGATTTAATATTGGTACAAAGTCAGATATTAAAGAAAATAGAATTAGAAAATTATAAATTCTATAGTGCTGATTTAAGTCAAGATGGAGCTGTTAAGATTAATGATTTAGTTATGATACAAAGTTATATTTTAGGAAAGATAAATATATAAGGAGTGGTTAAATGAAAAAGATAAAATATTTAATGTTTGGTATATTAGCATTTATATTATTTGCTAGTAGTAAAGAAGCCGCTAGTTTAAGTGTTAGTGCTAATAAGAGTACTGTTATAGTTGGTAGTACTGTTAATGTTACTGTAACTGCTAATGGTGCAGCTGGTTGGGAATATTGTTTAACTTATGACGATTCTTTATTTACTTTAACTAGTGCTCCTACAGATACTGGTGGTAAGTGTGTATTAACTGGTAGTACTTTAATTGGATATAGAACTGTTACATTTACTTTAAAAGCTAAAAAGAGTGGTACAGGTATTGTTGGTTTATCTAATTATGCAATGTATGATGATAACGGTGGTGCTGTTGGAGTATCTGCTGGTAGTGTAAGACTTACTAATAAAACACAAGCAGAAATAGAAGCTAGTTATAGTACTAATGCTAATTTAAGAAGTTTGGTAGTTGAAAATTATGAGTTAACTCCTGCTTTTGATATTAATACTTTAGAATATAGTTTAGAAGTAGAAAATGATGTTGAAAGTGTTAAAGTTATAGCTACTAAAGCAGA
>JAEEGL016125862.1_pt1 | contig 64371 bp, 55 predicted proteins | sample 9134231 | NCBI WGS metagenome assembly JAEEGL01 (sample SAMN16246548, study PRJNA631951) | gut metagenome | biome: gut microbiome; feature: rumen; material: fiber-attached | host: Bos | place: Iran: Karaj | collected 2018-10
AGGAAAGAGCATAGAAAGTGATCTACCAACAAGAACAATTTATGTCAACGATGGTAATCTAATCAATAGATTAGAGAACAATGCTTTTTCTGATGTAACAATTGTTGTAGGCAATCAAGATAAGAAGAAACAAATTAGACAATTGTTACCAAAGCAAGAAATATTAACAGTCTCAGAGATTAAAGGCTTAGAGAGAAATTGTATTATCTTGCTTGATATCCTATCTGATAATGCAGATAAATGGGATTCTCTAAAGAGAAATATTATCAATAAGAAAAAAGCAGAAGAGAATTCGGTTTACAGATATTATTTCAATCTATTCTATGTTGGACTATCTAGAGCAAAACAAAACCTGTTTGTTGTAGAGAGAAAGCAGGTCGAATTATTTAATTCATATTTTGAGAACAACTTCGAATGCATGTCTCAAAAGAATGCTATAGATACATTGAATTCAATTGCAAGTAAGCAAGAATTAAAAGATGAAGAGATATTTGCACGAATTGATGAGTTTATTAAACTTGAACAATATGATAACGCTAGATGGCTTTTAGACAAGCTTGAAAAAGAAGATGCAGATAGATATGCTCAAAAGATTAATATATTCGAAGGATATGTTAGAAAGGGTGATCATAAAGGTGCTGGTATTGAACTTTGGAGAGCAGGTCTTATTGAAGAAGCGAAAGATCAATTTAGAATTTCTAAAGATGACAAGCTTATAGAACTTGTTGATTCATGTTCTGCAAAAAACGGAGACAAATTAGGTTATGACATCGTCTCATTTTATTTAGATGTAATGAAGAATAATGTAGCAAAAGATATTATTCTAGATACTCTAAAGAAAGATATAAATGATGTAAAAGAAAAACAAAAAGATATTTTTAATAAAATAAAAAAGATGAAAAGAGGATAAGAACTATGGAAATGAATGACGTACAATCTTTAATTGAAGTATTTAAAGGATATAGAGATCTATTAACTCCTATTCAAAGTAGTTTGCAAGAACTTGCAGATACTTACTCTTCAATGGAGGATAGTTTAAATAAACTAGGGGCCACTTTTAATGGAGATACAAAGAATAGATTAAATGAGATTTATTCTACTTTAGAGAATCAAACAAAGAAATCCATTGATTTGGCTGCAAGTGTAGACCAATTTTTAAGAAATAGTTCTAAATACTCTAATGATATATCAAGAATGTCTTCTCGCTTTGAAGATGTAGAGAAGAGCATTAATCAAATTAATGAAATTGAAAGAGAAGCTAAATCTCAAATCTCAAAATTAGAAGGATTAATAGAGGAAAAGAAGATTAATTACAATGTTAAAGATTTGCAAAGATCTTTAGAGCAATATAATACAAACGTTCAAAAGATTAGTGAGTTTATTAATAAGGACGTTGCTTCTGTTTTATCTGAAAATAGTAAGAAGATTGAAGAATTAAAGAAGGATAACGAAATACTAGTTAGCCAAATTGAAAAGGAACATGGCAGTATTGAAGAATTAGTTAAAACATATTCTACAACAAAGCAATTCTTGGTAAATGCAGTTGAAAAAGAAGATGTTAATGAAGAATATATATTTGCAATCTTAGATAAGTGGGCAAATACAAGAGGAGTTAAGATAAAGAAATAGTCATGGATTTATCAGTAGCGCAAGATCTGTTTCTTGCAATAAGAAACGACGATTACCATAACTTTGATGTAATTATCAGTAGGTACCATTGCAGTGATTTATGCTATGGTAGATTTCCTGTTTTGTCTTTGTGCTACTTGTTTAATGCTAAGAAAATTATTAAACAATATGAATCTCATTTGTTAGAAGTTAATAAGTATATAAAGATTCCAGAAAATGCAATTATTTATCCATTGTTTAGAAAAGCCGCAGGAAGATGCCTAAGATTATATCTTGGGGATTGTATTGTTTCTCCTTTAGAGATGTTATTAATTTTAGGAGAGAATTCAAGATTAAAAAGAGTATACCCACACGCTTTCAAGAACCAACGAATAATTGAGAATCTACAAGCAATTCAAAGAATAAAAACAAGTGAGGAAATAGTAGCCTCTGAAACTATTATTAATGTCTCTAGGGCTCGTCTTACGGAGTCTACTAAAAAGATTATATCTTTTGCTCTAGTTGCTTGTGTTCTAATGATGTTCATGTCAGGCGGTTTAATTGGAGCTACATATTTGATTGGTGTAGGTACAAATGATAGTCCAATTTTGATTTATTCAGAAAGTCAGTTTGTTAAAGCCATGGAACTTGGATATTGTATGGAATTAAAGTCTGATATTACTATAAGTGAGTCGTATGAATCATTTAGCGGTGTAATAAAAGGTAATGGTTTTACTATTACAATAAAGCCTGGTACAACATTTATAAAGACATTAGAGGGTAGGATATCTAATGTATGTTTTGAAGTAAATGGTGATATAGAAGTAAATGAAGATTATGCTGTTATTACTAATAACAACAATGGCGTTATAGAAGATGTAATTGTGACAGCTAATATAAAAGTCACTTTAGGCAATGCTACAGTCCAACAAACAAATATTGTTAACGATAAAAGATTGGCAGTTAATATTATTGCTAACGAGAATAATGGAACAATTGAAAACGTAATAGTTAATGGTGAAAGTGATATTGTGGGTATTGCTGGTAGTAATGATACTACAGTATTAAAGTATGCAGCTATCGCTGGCGAGAATTTTGGTTTTATTATCAACTCTAAAAATGAATCAAATATAAAGGGAACTTTATGTGATCTAGCAGGTATTGTATTATACAATTTCGGAACTGCTAATAATGTTTTAAATACGGGCAGTATATTATCTTATTATTCCGAGGACCCATATAGAAGACTGTTTGTAGGGGGAGTTACTATTTTTAATTTTGGAATTATTACAAATAGTTCAAACTCTGGTGCAGTGACAGCACAAAATGACAATGAGAATTCATATGTTCAAGAGAATCTGTTTACTGGGGTTTCTACTAATTGTGTGTTTAATATAGGTGGTGTAGCTGTTGTTAACTATGGAAATATTGAGACTACAAAAAATACAGGAAATATAGAAATAGATTATTATCTAGGTTTTATTTATATTGGTGGTCTAGTATCAAACAACGAGAGTTCTAATGTATATAATAATACTGTTAAAAAGGGAATCATTAATAACTGTGGCTTTGAAGGAAAGATCATAGTTAATCAAAAATCTGAAGGAACCTCTTTGACTTATGTAGGTGGTATTGTAGGTTATAATTCATGTCAAGTTAATAATTGCTTTGCGATAATAGATTTAGAAAGTAATGTAACTTTATATTGGCCAGTATGTGGTATTACTCCATCTATGGTATATAGTAACACGTCTTTAGTTAAAGAGAATAATTCTAATAACTATTATCATTACGTAGAAAATATAATTACAAGCGGGTTTGTTTTACAAACAGGATATGGTAATTATATGGTTGAAAGCTTGGAAGATTGTGTAGAGTATAAAACTTCTATAGAAGAGATGAAAGCATTGGAGATGTATTTTTAATGAGTGAAGATGTTTTAAAGAAGATATTGATGATATCTTTAGTAGTTGTGGGTGTAATAGACGCTCTATATTTGCTATTTGCAATAGTATATTTTGTGCTAGTACTTGCACATGTTGTCATCATTCTTCCTTTCTTTACTTATATATCGATTGCAATAATCGGAATTAACCTTATTGAATGTTTATATATCCCAATTTATCTAAAGTTTAGAAGGGATTAATTATTATACTGTGGTATAATTTAGGTCGATAAAGTATTGATATGATTAAGTTAATAAAGTTTTTAAAGGATTATAAATGGCAATGTATCATAGCTCCAATTTTCAAATTTTTGGAAGCTTGTTTTGAAGTTGTAGTTCCAATTCTTATGAAAACTATTATCGATAGTGGTATTAATTTTGGTGGCGAACCAAATGAGACTTTAATATACAAATATATTGGATTAATCATATTAATGGGCATTCTTGGAGTAAGCGTCGCTGTTGTGTCTCAGTACTTTTCTGCAGTAGCCGGAATGGGCATGGGAACAGCTTTAAGAAGAGAGAGTTTTTCTCATTTAAATAAGTTAACAAATAAGGATATAGATAAATTAGGTGGTTCGTCTGTTGTTACAAGATTGACGTCAGATATTAACCAAGTGGCGAATGGCGTAAATAGATTCTTAAGACTATTCTTAAGAACTCCATTTATATTAATCGGCGCTGTTACAATGTCATTTATTATTAATCCAATAATGGGTGCGATAGTGCTTGCTTCTATTCCTGTAATATTTGTGGTTGTATGGTTCATTGTTAAATATACAATTCCAAGATATAAAGATATTCAAACAAGAACGGAAAAAGTATCTTTAATGTTCAAAGAAAATTTAGAGGGTGTAAGAGTTGTAAGAGCATTCTCAACTCAAAAGAAGGAGATAGCGAAATTTGATTCAACAGTAGAGAATTTGTCTAACAGACAAATACATGTTGCTAAGGTTGCTTCGCTATTACATCCACTATCTTACGCTATTGCAAATATAGCAATTGTTGTTGTCTTATGGCTTGGTGGCAACTTTATAGATAATTCAATGATGACTACAGGTGAAGTTGCTTCTTTAGTTAATTATCTGTTGCAAATACTGGCAGCGATTGTGGTTCTAACAGAATTAATTACAATTATGTCAAAGGCACAAGCTTCAGCTGTAAGAGTAAATGAATTCTTAGAAACAAAACCATCATTTACTGATGAAGGTAATACTGAAGTTAAAGTGGAAGATACAGACAACATTGTTGAGTTCAATGATGTTACTTTCTCATATAACGAAAATAAACATGTTCTAGAAAACATTAACTTGAAAATCAGAAGAGGCGAGACCCTAGGTATTATTGGAGAAACAGGCTCAGGAAAAACAAGCTTAATAATTCTTATCCCACGTTTATATGATGTAGATAATGGTGAAGTTCTAGTTAATGGGGTAAATGTTAGAAAATACCCATTTGATCAATTAAGAAAAGATATAGCAATTGCTGTTCAACATGCTGTTTTATTTAAAGGAACTATAAGAAGTAATTTGCAATTTGCAAATCCTAATGCAAGTGATGATGATATGTATAAAGCTTTAAAGACTGCACAAGCTTACGACTTTGTAATGGAAAAAGAAGGGCTTGATACAGAAGTTGCTGCAAAAGGATCTAATTTCTCTGGCGGACAAAAGCAACGTTTAAATGTAGCTAGAGCAGTAATTCAAAATCCAAAGATTTTAATGCTTGATGATAGTTCATCAGCTCTAGACTATGCTACAGATTTTGCATTAAGAAAATCATTAAAGAAACTTGAAGGATTAACAACTATTATAGTTTCTCAAAGAGTTGCATCAGTAATGCAAGCAGACCATATTCTTGTATTAGAAGATGGTAAGATTGCTGGATACGGAACGCATAAACAGCTGTATGGAAATAATGAAGTCTATACAGAGATTTATGATTCTCAAACAAAAGGGAGGGGATAATAATGAAGAGATTTAATAACCCTGCTTTTTGGAGATTGTTTAAATATGTATGGAAGTATTGGTACGATGTCGTGCTAGTTCTTGCAATGGCGTTTGTTGGTGTTTTTGCCTCATTGTATTCAGTTATTTTAATTGGTGATGCAATAGATGTAATGGTTGATGGTTCTGTAGACTTTATGCAACTATGGAAGATTGTCGCTATTATTGCGGGGTTAACAGTTGTGTATATGGTTGTTGAATGGCTTACAGAAGTGTTTGCTGCAAGAATTACATATAAGGCAGTAAAAGATATTAGACAAGACGTCTTCGATACCATTCAAAACGTTCCTCTATCTTATTTAGATTCGCACAAAACAGGTGAACTATTATCTAAGATGGTTGTGGATGTAGATCAAATTTCTGATGGATTAATTCTTGCTTTGACTCAATTCTTTACAGGCGTCGCTACAGTAATAGGCACAATAATTATTATGATGTCTATTAATTATAAGATTGGCTTGATTGTAGTTTTGATAACTCCAGTATCTTTAGTTTTGGCTGGCTTTATTAGCAAGATGACAAGAAAACATTTTAAGAAGCAATCAGAAATAAGAGGGGAAATTGCATCTCAAGTTCAGGATGCAGTATCAGCTCAAACTTTATATAAGACATGCTCTTATTTAGAAAAGAGTGAAGAAGTATTTGGAAAGACGAATGAAGATTTAGAGAAGGTTTCAATAAAAGCTATATTTATGTCTTCTTTACCAAATCCAACATCTCGTTTTGTTAACAATATTATTTATGCATTAACTGGTCTTGTTGGTGCTTTAGCTGTTATAGGTGGCGGTGCATTTGTTTTAACTGTTGGACAACTAACGATGTTCTTAACTTATGCTCAAAAGTATGCTAAGCCATTTAATTCTATTACAGATGTTTTAACAGAGATAGAAAGTGCAACAGCGTCAGCAGAAAGAGTGTTTGGATTAATGGATGCGGTTAGAGAGTTGCCTGATGCAAACAATGCACTGGTTTTAAAAGATGTAGATGGTTCAGTTGAATTAAACAATGTTTCTTTCTCTTATGTAAAAGACAAAGAATTAATTAAAGGATTAAACCTAAAGGCAAAACCTGGTCAGAACATTGCTATCGTTGGAAGAACTGGATGTGGCAAAACAACTTTAATCAATTTGTTAATGAGATTCTATGATGTAGATGATGGCGAGATAAAGGTTAGTGGTCAAAATATAAACGATATGACTAGAGATAGTCTAAGAACTTCTTATGGTATGGTGCTTCAAGATAGTTACATCTTTGTCGGAACTATTAGAGACAACATTAAGTTTGGAAGGGAAGCTAGTGATGAAGAGGTTATAGAGGCTGCAGAAAAAGCAAGAGCGTATAGCTTTATAAAGAGACAACCTCAAGGTCTAGATACAGTGATTTCTGAAAATAGTAACCTATCAGAAGGACAAAGGCAGTTATTGTGTATCGCAAGAGCTATGTTGCATTTGCCACAAATGTTGATTCTTGATGAAGCTACATCGTCAGTAGATACAAGAACTGAAATAAAGATACAACAGGCATTTGATGCAATGATGAAGAATAGAACATGTTTTGTTGTAGCACATAGACTATCTACAATAAAGAATGCCGATATGATTCTTGTTATGGATAAGGGACATATTATAGAGCAAGGAACACATGAAGAATTATTAAAAGCCAATGGATTCTATACTGAGCTTTATAACAGTCAATTTGCTCAAAAATAATTAATTACGATTTAGCGTAAAAAGGTTTTTCATTATATTTATTATTATTGCAATTATTAAAGATAGGATTATTGCGGCAAGAAATCCTATTATTATTTTTCCTAATATGCTTTGCCATAAATCATTAAATGATACTTCCTCGCCGGAGAATAGTTTATCAAATAAAGATAAAGTTGGAAGAGATATATCATCAAAATTGAAATAATTCGCAATTTTATCTATCGCGGTCTTTTGTGAATCAGCACTAATAATTGTTACATGTTCTTGCATTAAATCATCAAGAGAATAATCTGATTTATCTGTGATGATACCATTGGTTTGAGAAATATAGTTATCATAATCTATCTCGCTATTTAAAGAGTTAAGTTTTCCGTAGAACTCCATATAGGCATAAACTTTAACAACATATTCGTCTGTATCCCCATATGACATGGTTGTTATTAAATCAACATCTTCTTTATTAAACCACGTGATGTCACTAGTGTCCGTATAAGACCAGCCTTTAAAGATATATAGAGCGTATTCTTTCCCAATAGTCAATAAACCTATTTTAAGAGCATCATAGTTTTCTCCGATAAATCCATTAATAAAATTTGGAAACTCAACTGTTTCTTTATAAGCTCCATATGTTTCAAAATAGTATTTTCCATTCACAAAATATTTCACTATATAGTGTTTATAAATATAAAGTTTACTTGCAGCCCCCTCAGACTTATTGGAAATCATATACCCATTATATTCAATAGGTTTTATAGGATTCATTTCGTCGTTATATAATGCAAAAGATGTGGCGTCATATTTGTCATAATAGTAGCCAAGTTGATCAGAAGAATCTTTATGGTACCCATAGAAATAGAAGTTTTCATTTTCATAATAGTAAATACTGCCAACAACTTCATAATCATGGCTAGCACTATTTACATCGTAATAATACACGTCTATATAGTACTTCTTAGACCACTTGGCATATAAATCTATATTTGAAGGTGTGAAAGAAGAATTGTCAAAATAATTTAAAAACTTTGGATCTAGATACCAACCAAGGAATATACAATCTTCTTTAATTGGTTTATTCATTTTATTAAATAGATCATCTTGAGTGTAGTAATAGTTAATAAGATTGTTATCTGGATCTTCTAATCCTTCGTTAAAGTGATAAGTTATTGAATAATAATTAGGATAATCTAATTCAATTTTTGTAGGAAGACCGTAAGAACGATTAGAATATATAGTTCCATTTATATTGTAAGTAGGAATTTCTATATCTCCATTGTATACATAATAGGTTGTAGTGTCACTTTTTTTATCATTAAGAGTATTTATGTTTATAGAATAAGCATACATATTGTTAGATTCATATACATCAATAACATCAACAATCTCATATAAATCAGAGTAATAATCTGTATATCTATAATATGCATTCACCTTTATTGACTTTGCCCATTTTGCATAAAGGGTAATAGGGGCAGGAGATGATAGAGTGTAAGATATATTGTTGTATTGGTCATCTAAATACCAGCCAAGGAATTTGTATCCATCGTTGATTGGTATAGGCAGATTGGAAAGTTCTTCTATAGAAAAATAATAATTATATAGAGGATTATCAGGGTCTTCTAGTCCATTATTTAATTGATAGGTTATAGAATATGCAACATCTATAATATCAACTCTTTTAGGAATGCCTGCAGTTGCAAAATAAATACAGCGTCCATTATAGTCAATATAGCTAACTTGATTGTTTGTTTTGGTTGTAATTAAAATGGATGAATTTGGATAAGATGAAGTATAAGAGTAGAATTCATTATCAAAAATATAATATTCCTCCGTTGCATTTAAGTAACAATCAATTGTGCCAATTTTGCTGACAGACTCCTCGTAATGAGTGTAAGACGTCTTGTATACAGGAATAGAATGAATTTCTGACCAACTGGTATATATATGAATTCCGTTTTTATAATCTTTGGTTTTAAAAGATGTTATGCAGTTAGTATTGTCATTATTCACAGCCCATCCTGCAAATTTAAAACCATCTCTAATTGGGGTTGGTAGGGTAATAGTTGTATCCTCAGTCACATAATAAGCATTAGGCCTTGGTGATGGACATGTTCCTCTATCAATAGTGTACGTAATGGTGTTATAGGGATTAAAGATATTCATAGAAGTGATACTTGATTGAGTTTCAAAAACGTATTGTCCATTCTTTGTTGTTATAGGATAGTACTCGCCTGCTGAAAAATAATTACCACTTGTTACGTTGTATTTGTTTAAATAATACCCTATGCCACTAGTTGTCGAAGAAGTAGAACCGAGAATATATTTATTGCCATCGAAAGGAACTGAAATAGAACCAACACTAGTCGAAGTCTTTACGTGGTTCTGATCTATTGTGATAAGAGTTATATCTATAACTTTTGTTACAGTATCTGCATTTGCGATATTTTGAGAATTTACAAAGCGTAGAATAAGAATTATTGAAAAAGCCAATAATAACAATAGAAGTAGTGTTAGATGCTTTTGTTGTAGTCTTTTCTTGCACATATATATTAGGAAATGTCTAAAAGACCTGTTTCAGGGAGAAAGGTCTTTTAGACTTAGCGGGTACGAAGTCCGCATAAATAACCGAGTTAGGTTATTTTTAGTATATTATATAACCGAGTTCGGATATTGTCAAACAAAAATATCCGAGTTGTGTTAATATGGTTTTCGCAGGGAGAAGAATAATGTTTGCACAAAGACTAAAGGAATTACGTCAAGAAATGGGATTAACTCAAGCCGAACTTGCAAAAGAAGCTGGTTTGAGACAAAGCCATATTTCTAGTTGGGAAAGTGGACTTAGAATGCCATTGCCAGATGGATTGTTAAAACTCGCTAATTTTTTCAATTGTTCTATTGATTATTTACTTGGAAGGGACGTGGATGAAACGCAATCAAAGGAAGAAAGAATACTGGTTTCAAAGTTCGAGAAACTAGACGATATAGACAAATTAAAAGTTCTAGGTTATATTGACTGCCTAAATGAAAAGAAATAGTTATAAATTGTCTATGCATTATAGACTATTTTTTTTGCATTTGATATAATTTTAACGAACTTTTTAAAATTTAATTGGAGCCATGTTATATGAAAGATTTAAAACACTTATATTATTTTGAGAATCTTTTGCAAGATGCTCATAATGATTTGGTAAAACAAGCATGTGACGAAGGCAAATTAGCTATTGGTTATACTTGCTATCACATTCCAGAAGTACTTCTAAATTTAGACAACTGTTTCTCAGTAAGATTAAGAGCACCAAGATCTGGCGCAGTAGATATCGCTACATATTATTTAAGTAGTTATCTTTGCGGTTACTGTAAAGCTCTTTTAGAGAGAGGTATTGAAGGTGGATATAATTTCTTATCAGCATTTATGGCTGGTGAAACTTGTTCAGAAATGAATAGATGCGTAGAGCATTTTGATATCTTAAAATTAGGTACAGGCAAATTCTTTACAAGTATTATTGATATGCCATTTAAAACAGATGAGCATTGTATTCAACAATATAAAGATCAACTAAAAACAAAAGTATTAGATAAGTTACATGAAGTATATGGAGTAGATGTTTCATCTGACGCTATTAGAAAGGCTGTTGAAATCCATAATGAAGTTTGCAAAATCATAACAGAAATTGGCGAATTCAGAAAAGAAGAATATCCAAGAATTACAGGTTATGAATATCATATTCTAAATCTTGTTACATATGCATGTCCTAAATATTTAATCGTAGATAAATTAAGAGAAACTCTTGAAGAGATTAAGACAAGAGTCCCAGATAAGAAGAAGCCACGTGCAAGAATTGCTGTTGTTGGTTCTGAAATGGACGATGCAGATTTCACTAAGCTTATGGAAGATAGTGGTGCATATGTTTGTTTTGATAGATATTGCTTTGGTTCAACTCCAGGAAGAGAAGTTATCGAATTAAAAGATGATGAAGATCCACTATATACAATCAGCAAACATTATATGAAGACTTCTCAATGTCCAAGATACATGGAACAAGCAAAAGTCCATGGTAGAAAACAATTCGTTGCAGATAAGGTTAAAGAATTCAAGGCTGATGGTGTGGTTTATGAACAATTAAAGTTCTGTGAATTCTGGGGATATGAAAGAGCTCTAGCTTCATATATTATGAATAATGAATATAATATTCCATCTATTGCAATCGACAGACAATATACAGCAAGTGCTTCAGGACAATTAAGAACACGTATCCAAGCGTTTGTTGAGAGTCTAGAGATTAAGAAGATTCAGAAGAATAAAAAAGCAAAAGAAAATAATGAGGAGGCCAAATAATGAAAGATACAACAAAAGAAGAAAAAGTTAAAGGACTTGGCTCTCTTCACCAAGATAAGACATATCTTTTAAAGCATAGAGAATGGAGAGGCTTTAAAGATACTATGTACGATTTCTATCGTTGGATGGTTACATGGAAAGATATGATTAAGATGGTGCTAAAGGCTCCAATTTCAACAATTAAAGCTATTTGGAAGTATCGTTGGATGTCAAGTTATCTTTCAGCTCCAGCATTTGTAGATAGACATACAGAAGGATTAAGAGGAGCATCATTAAGATGTGCACACCTTCATTTCAATATGATTATTAAAGGATGTACAGATATCCTTCATCAAAGCTTCGTGTCAGATGAAAAGATTAATCCAAATAACAAACTATCTAAAAAGACAGTTTGTGTAGATGAATTAATTCCAATCGAGTTTATGGCAGGATTCCCAAATCTTAAAGTTTTACCAGTACAAACAATGCCTATATTCTTGTGTTCAATGGTAGACCAACTGATTTCAATTCCTTATATCGATTCAGTAGAGAGTTTTGGTGTTCCATCAGACGTATGTCCACTTCCTGCAGCAGAATCAGGTGTTGCTATTGAAGATGATTATCCAAAGATTGGTAAGTGCGCTATATCTTGTAATATGCCATGTGATGGTTCTGTTATGAATAGTTCATTCTTGGAAAGAAGATTGAATTTGCCTACACATGTATATAACGTTCCATTAAGATACAATGGCGAAGATGTTCAAGATTATGCGGTTAAGGAACTTGAAGAATTAATTAAATTTGTCGAAGAACAAACAGGTGAAAAGTTTGATTGGGATGCATTCTTTGCAGCTCTTGAGAATTACAACAAGCAATTAGATTATGAATTAAAGAAGTGGGAAGTTCAAAGAACTGACTATCCTCAAATGACAGGTGCAACATTCTGGTTATATAGACTTTATTATTATCATTTGTCAGGTGGCTTTGATAAGAGATTCTTAAAAGTTGACAAGAAAGTAAATAAGATAATGATGAAGGGCTATAAGAAGAAGGAACTTGTAATAAAAGAACCTCGTCATAGAGCTATCGTTTGGTCTTGTCCTGCAAACTATTATACATCTTTAGCTACATGGTTATTAAACTGTTGGGGTATAGAAGTAGTTATGGATATGGAAACACAAATTTCTATGATTCATTTCAGAACAGACACAAAAGAGCATGCTCTTCAAGATTTAGCTAAGAGCTATCAAAGAACAACTATGAGAAGACATACAAAAGGTGGATATCATAACGTTGTCGATGAACTTTGGAGAACAGTTGAAGAATATAATGCAGATACTGTTATTATGTATGACCAAATCTCTTGTAAAGGTATGGATGGTCTAAATGGTACATTTGATGATCAAGCAAGAGAAAGACATGTTAAGTTTATTTGGGTAAGCCAAGACTTAATGGATCCAAGAACTGTTTCAAGAAGAGCAATGAGAGATCAAGTTAATAAGTATATGTTCTCTGTTGCTAAAGAAAAACCACTTGACCCATCATTGGTTGATTTCGACGATTCAGAAGCTTGGTAGGAGGTAGTAAATATGGAATGGTATTTTGTTTTATTAATAGTATTAGCAGCAGTATTTGTTGGACTACTTGCATTATTCTTTGTTATCTATTGGTTTAACCTAGATATGAAACTTGTTTACTGGGTTTATAAACTTCTAGGAAAACACTACGATAACATGAAGAGAGATAGAAGACTATAATAATGGAACTTTTTGATAAGTATCTAAATAACATTGAGAATCTTTTAGCACCATTTAGTGCTAAAAGATTTGTTTATAATAGGGACAAGATTGCACCTATTACAGATAAGTTTGAATTAATACTTCAAAGTGATAGTGCCTACGAACTTGGTGGCGGCAACAATAAAGCCGTTGGTCTTGTCACAGTTACAGAAAAACAATTTGATAGTGAAACTATTGTTTATGGAAAAGACCTAAGCGAGATTAAGGGGGACACATCATTTGCTAAGATTGTAATTCTATCTTTAAAAGATATGAAAAATGATGAGCAAAAATTCTTTGATTTAATTAAGGAATTAGAGTTTGTTAAATATAAATATAATGTCGAAGGCTTTATGTCTAGATGTTCAGGAATAACAAAAAGAGAGCAAGTAAGAGTTAGTAAAAAAGCTTTAAAGAAAGGCTTGAATTTTGAAAGTATTGGTAACAGTTTTATTAAAAAGTATCTTGAGTTCGAAAACGTAAAAGCAGTAAAAATTATATATGTGACAGAGCCTAATGTTGATTATGATTCTATAACAGAAACTGTTGAAAAAATAGACGTAGCAACAAGGGCACTTAATCATATTTTAGACAATATTAATCTAGATTGTGCTCATTGTAATTTAAAGCCAATATGTGATGAAGTAGATGGCATGAAAGAATTACACATAAAGACCTTGAAAAAATAATTTTTTCTAGTATAATTAACTTGTAATCTATGGGAGATATCGGAGCTCTGATATCTCCCATTTTGCCGTTAAATAGGGCAATTATACTGTAAGTAGAGTGATAAAAAATATGACTTAAACACAAGTAGACAAGAGGTGTATTGTAACTGTCTATTTTATATGTTATAGTCAAAACGCAGGCTTGGGAAATAATAACTGTGTAAATACCGAATTTGCATAATTTGTTGTTAAAGGGAAAACTGCAAAAATGAAAAAAAGAATTAAAGCGGAATTATGGGATAAAACCCAATATATATTATCAAAGTATTATGATAGGATGATGCACGTAGCAATATATAGCGAAGGTGATTTGGACTTACAAATCTTGAGACGTGCAATTAAAAAAGTTGTAGACAATGTTTATGTTCTAAGATCAAGATATAGTGCAAATATTTTTAAACACCACTGGGTTGTAAACGACGACTATACTCTTGATGATATGGCAACAAAAGAAGAAGTTGCTGACTTAAAAGGAGCAACAGAAGAATTCTTAAAAGGCTATATCTCACATAGAGCAAAATTGCAATTTAGAGCAAAAGTTTTTACAAGTGGAAATTCATGTTCTTTTGCATTGCTTGTTAATCACCAATGTTTCGATGGCAATGAACTTAAGTATGTCACAGGTAAAATCATTGAATGTTACAATGCAATAATTAGAGAAGGAAATGCTGATTCTATTTCTATTAGAAATGGTTCTAGAGCAATGAAGCAATTGTATGAAAAGATGGATCCAAAGAAGGCTGCCATTGCAAAGAAACTTTATAACAATGCTTCTAAAATGGGAGTTAAGTCACACTTTAGATTTACTCAAGAAAAAGATGTTGAGAAGAGATTTGTAACAGGCAGATTAGATATCTCAATCTTTGACAAACTAAAACAAAGAGGAAAAGAATATGGCGCCTCAATAAATGACGTTATTCTTGCTGCATATTTTAGAGCATATGCAAAAGAGGCAGGCATTAATAATGATGAAGTTTTGAACATCACATCTATTATCGATTTAAGAAGACACTTAATGAAGGGTGAACAACTAGATGGTTGTACTAACATGGTTGCATTTATGCCATGCAAAATTGATGGTGTAGGTGAAACTTATATTGATACTCTAAAGAAGGTCGCTGCAATTAATAATGCTCATAAGGAAGATGAGGTAGTTGGTTTATATGGAATCCCTCTATTAGCGTTAGCGTATAAAATATTTAGATGGGATTTTATTGCAAACATGGCAGTTAGAATAGGTTATGAGAATCCAGTAATGCAAATGAGTAATCTTGGAAAGATTTCTAATAGCTGCATGACATTTGAAGGATGTAAGCCAGTTGATGTATTTGTAACAGGCGCTGTTAAGAATAGACCATATTTCCAATTGACTTGTGTTTCTATGGATACTCATATAAATTTCTGTATTGCAGAAAAGTGTTCCGAAACAGATGAAAGATATATTAAAATAATGTTAGAGAATATGAAAAAAGACTTAGTGGAGTTTGCTCAATAATGAAAATAGTGTTTGTTTGTTCGTCAAATATATGTAGAAGTCCATATTGCGAATATGTGTTTAAAAGAATGATTGCAAATGATGAGGCGTTAGCTAGCAAGGTTGAAAAGGTTTCATCTGCAGCAATGCTTAATAAATCATTTAAGATTCACCCAAAAGCCGCATTAGCGCTTAAGAGAGAAGGGTTTAGTGATGAAGAAGTATTCGCACATCATCCAAGATATAAACTTGAGGCATGGAAGGACTTGAAAGAAGCTGATTTAATTGTTGGAATGAACAATTCAAACAAGTTCTTTACTCCAATTCCATTTAAAAAGAAATTCAAGACTTTATCCGAGGTTGCGATAGGAAAATATGTAGACATTCCTGACCCTTGGCTTATGAAGGATATTGATAAGTACTATAAGGTCATGGATGGCATAAAAGAGTATTTAATACAGTTTGCTCAAAATCTTAAAAATTCTTGATTTTATCGGCGGTCTAGGGCTGCCGAACTTTATGTTTTAGTAAAAATATGGGTATAGACACTAATTGTATCTTATGATATAATTATTCTGATTATAAAGAATAATTTACGAAGGATTTATATGGAAAAAATTGCAATTATTGATGTAGGTTCAAATTCAGCTCGTCTAGTTATTGTAGATGTCCTAGAGGGCGGTTATTTCCAAGTAAGAGATCAACTTAAAGAGACATTAAGACTTGCGCAAGATATGGAAGTTGATGGCTTTATTCAGCCAGTTAGAATCGCGCAAACAGTTAAGACTATAAAGATGTTTTCAAAGCTTTGCGAAGCAAATAAGATAGAGAAAGTCTATGCTTATGCTACTGAAGCTGTTAGAAAAGCTAAGAACCAAAGAGGTTTCTTGGATGAAATCGAATCATGTACAGGTATTAAATTAAAAGTTCTTGAAGAAGAGGAAGAAGCAAAACTTGTTTATCAAGGTGTTATCAACTCTTTAGATATTCCAAGAGGACTTATCGTAGATATCGGTGGCGGTAGTACACAATTCGTTTATTACAATAGAAAGAATTTGTTGAATTTTGCTACTCTTCCATTAGGAACTGTAGTAATTACAGATATGTTTAAACAAGAAGGATTATCTCCTCTTGAAAAATCTAAGAAGATGGAAGCATATGTTTTGTCTCAATTAGATAAATTAACATGGCTTCAAGAAATGGCTCCAGATACAAAGCTTATTGGTGTAGGTGGTTCATTCAGAAACTTAGGTAAGATTTCAAGAATGTTAAAGAAGTATCCTTTATCTATGGCTCATAATTACGAATTACCACAAAGCGAATTCGATAGTATTTATAACAACATTAGAGCAATGGAAATTGATAGCACAATGAAGATTAAAGGATTATCTTCGGTTCGTGCAGATATCTTCCCAGCAGCTCTTGCTATTATGAGTGCAATTATGAAGCATAACAGCTTTGATATGATTACAATGTCAGGTTGTGGATTAAGAGAAGGTGCAATGTTTAAATATGCTGTACCATCAACAAACGATAGACCAATTAACGATATCTTAGGACATAGCTTGTACTCATTATTAAACTTCTTCAATGAGAACATTCCTCATGCTGAACAAGTTTATAATCTATCAATGCAATTATATAAACAATTAAAGGTATTACATAAGTTGCCAAGACAATATATGAAGGTGTTAAGAGTCGCTGCTCTACTACACGATTCTGGTTCAAGAATTAAGTATTATGATCACCAATATCATACTGCATATATCATATTGAATAGTAACCTATATGGTATTTCTCATAAAGACTTAGTAGTTGCCGCATTCGTAGCTTCTCTTCATAGAAAGGGTGAGATTCAAATGTCAGAACTTGCAAAATATAAAGATATGCTTACAGAAGAAGATTTATCTGCAATCTTAAAGCTTGGCGTTATTGTTAGAATCGCAGAAAGCTTAGATAGAAGTATGTCTAATGCAGTAAGCACAATTCTATGTGACGTTCTAGGTGATAGCGTAATCATGAAGGTCGAAGGCGATGGAGATATTTCTCTAGAACTTAAGGATGCTATGGCTGCAATCCCTGATTTCAAGAGAGCATATAAGAAGAATCTTCAAATACTATAAGATTAATAAATGCATATTTAAGGTTGCTTGAAAAAGCAACCTTTTTTGTTTTTAGGCGTTTTTGTCAATATTGCATTAAATATTACGCGCGTGATAAAATAAATAATAGTAAAGTATGAGGGTTAAACTAAATGGGATTAAAGAAAATTCAACAAGAAGCACAAGAGAATAACGCTCAAAGCATGGTCAAGCTAGGAAGATTATATCTTTCTGGTGTTGGAGTTGATCTTGATGAAAAAGAAGCATATCAATGGTTCGAAAAAGCATCAAATTTGAATAACGCTGAAGCGAAGACTTATCTTGCATATATGTATGCAAATGGTATTGGCGTAAAAGAAGATCCTAAAAAGGCATTAGATATTTACCTAAAGGCTAGTGAACTTGGCGATGCCACAGCTAGTTATACTTTAGGTGTTATCTATAAGAAGGGTCTTTGCGATGAAGAAATTGATATGAAAAAAGCCCAAGACTTTTTTGAAAAGGCTGCAAAACTAAATCATCCAGGAGCTCAATATGAATTAGCACTTCCTCAAGCAAAAGAAGGCTTTATGCTAATGGATAAGGTTGATGCAGAATCTATTGCTAAAGGCAGTGAGATTTTCAAAAAGGTTGAACCTATATTCAAAAAGGCTGCAGATTTAAATATTGTTCCTGCAAAATACGCATTAGCAATTTTATATTCAAAATCTCAAGATGTAGAAAAACAAAAAATGTCCTCAGAACTTTTCAAAGCATGTGCTAAAGAGAATATTAATTCTGCATATATGGCTCTTGCTTATATCTACGATAAAGGTATTGGCGTAGAGCAAGATTATTGGAAGAGTTTAAGATATTACCAAAGAGCATACGAACGTGGTAATAAGAAAGCCATATTAAATATTATTTATGCAAACATAATGGGTCTAGGATGCAAGCAAAGTTATCAAAACGCAATTAATATGAGTAGAGATGCTGTTAATGCAGGTGTTAAAGAAGCTAACTATTTTGCTGGAGTTTGCTTTAAACATGGACTTAGTGTAGATAAGAATTTAGAGAAGGCAGAAGAATTATTTAGTTATGCTGCAGATGCAAAATATCCTCCAGCTTTATATCAACTTGGCGTATTTAATGATCCATTCTATGGCATCGGTAAAGATGGCAAAATGGCAGTTAGATATTATACAGAAGCATATGAACTTGGAATGTTGGATGCAGGTGCTGAACTTGCTCGTATAAAATTCGGTGAAGATAAAGCAAAATATCTAAAGATGTTAGAGAACTTAGCAAAAGCTGATACTGTTAAGGCCGCATATTATCTTGCTGAAAAATTTTCAAAGGGCGAAGATGTTGCTAAAGACGATAATAAGGCATTTGAGTACTATAAAAAGGCAGCATGTCTTGGACTTAGATCTGCAATCAATAAGGTTGTAGAAATTGCTCAAAAGAAGGGAGACAAAGCTCTTGTTGCTGAATATAAAGCAAAGAACCTAGAAGGAATGGATTTCAAACAAATGGTAAGTGTTGCTGAAGATTGTATGGATGTAAAGAACTATGAGCTTGCTGCATATTGCTATGCAATGTCAGCACAAGTTGCAGATTCTTCATCAAAGCAAGAAAAGATTCTAGATTTAATTGGCGACAAATTCGAAAAAGGCGAAGACGGAATTTGGAAAGGTAAGGAATAATGAGAGTAATACTTGCTTCGGCTTCACCAAGAAGAAAAGAATTAATAAAGAAGATTTTTGATAAAGTAGAATATATGCCTCAAAATGTCGACGAAGATATTGAAGAGGAAAATCCAATTGAACTTGTAAGAAAACTTGCAGATAAAAAGTTAAATGGGTTAAATAACATATATCCTGATGCATTAATTATTAGCGCCGATACAATTGTTGTTTTTAACAATAAAGTGTATGGAAAGCCTAAGGATGAGAAAGATGCTATTAGAATTCTTGAAGAATTAAATAACAATACGCATATAGTGTACACAGGTGTATGCGTAGCGTATAAAGAAAGAAAAGAAATATTCTATGAAGAATCTTTTGTTACATTTAAGAACATGACAAGATTAGACATAGAAAAGTATATAAAAGAAAAGAGACCTTTAGATAAAGCTGGGGCATACGGAATACAAGATGAAGATGTTGTTTTATCATATAAGGGAAGTTATACTAATATCGTCGGTTTGCCAATAGAAAAACTTGAAAATAAGTTAAAAGAAATGGGAGTTATATAAATGAGAAGCGTTCAATTAGTTATTGATATAGGAAGTAAATATACAACTATAAGCCAAGAAAACAAAGGATTCGTTTTAAAGGATGCATCCTTAGTGTTTGTTACAAGTAAAGGTAACAAGATTGAACTTATTGAAAGCGGAAGAAATGTAGCTTCTTATATTGGCCAAACAAGACAAAATGAACAAGTAATTTATCCTATAAAAGAAGGTATTGTTAATCACGAAAGAGCAGCAGTTCTAATGTATAAATCATTCCTTAACAAGGTTGTAAATACTGGATCTTTAATTAGACCTAGAATTAGAGCTATTGCATGTGTTTCTTGTGGATTATCTAATGTAGAAAAGCACGATATAGAAAAAGTATTAACAGCAGCTGGTGTTAGTGAAGTAGTTATTCTTGAATCACCTCTTGCAGTATTTGCAGGAGCTTCAGATTGGACTCCACAATGTATCGTAGATATAGGTGCTTCTAAAACAGAAATTGCTGTTGTAGATAGAAGCGGAATTGTTGCAGGTTGCACAATTAATATTGGTGGTAATGCAATTAATCAAGCTATTAACGATTTCTTATTAGATGAAAAGCGTTGCAGATTAGCACCAGAGCGTGTAGAGAAGATTAAAAAGCAATTAGCTACATTATCTACAGATGAAAACTTTGCAGTAAATGAAGTTGTGACAGCTATTGGTTCTGGCGTTCAAACTTCAATGCAAATTCACTCATCAGAGATTAGACGTGCAATATTGCCACTTGTTTCTAATATTTGTACAACTATTATTTCAGTTCTTAGTCAAACTCCAGAAAACATGGTTGATACAGTTGCAGCGAATGGAATTATCCTTTGCGGTGGTTCATCAAGAATTAATGGTATTTGTGAATTTATTGCAAATGATACAGGCCTTGCAGTTAAGAGATTAGAAAATCCAGAAAACGCTATTGTTAATGGCGGCTTATATTACGTACAACATAGAGATCAATTAGCAAGTTTATTAAACGTTGTTAATTTAAAATAGACACTTAATAGTGTAATTAAAAGGGGTTATTTTATAATGGGGGAAAAACTTGATTCTAGAACCAAGTGGACATACTGTATTGGTGCCACTGGTAGAGATGCTGCTTACGCTTTAGTTAGCATGTATCTTTTAACTTACATTCAATATACTATGTCTTTAACTAAGGCACAGTTCTTAGCAATTTCTGCGATTATGATTGTTTGCTTAATATGGGATGCAATTAATGATCCTCTAATGGGGATTATTATTGAGAATATGCATTTCAAATGGGGCAAGTTTAGACCTTGGATTCTAGTTGGCTGTATCCTTGATGCAATAGTAATAATCTTGCTATTTAGCGTACGTCCTGAAGGTTGGGGCTTTGTTGCAGTATTTGGCGTTTTATATCTTCTTTGGGGTATGACGTATACGATGAACGATATTGCATATTGGGGAATGCTTCCAAGTTTATCTTCTGATCCAAAAGAAAGAAATACCTTAGTCACACTTATGAGTGTGTTTGTATGTGTAGGTCAATTCTCTGTTGCAGGATTATTACCAACATTCGTTGCAGGTAATGCTGTTAACGCTTATAGGGGAGCTGCAATTATAATTGCTTCTGCATTTATTGCATTCCAAGTTTTAACATTCTTGGGTGTAAAGGAAAGACCAAGACAAGATAACGTAGATAAGCTTTCTCTAAAGCAAATGTTTAAAGTATTTGGAAGAAATGATCAACTTGTTGTAATTGCAATTGTTTCATTATTATTCAATATTGCAAATGGTTTATTGATAGCTTTCGGTGTAAATTTATTCTATGTTGAATACGGCTATAGTGAAGGTGGAGATATGGTATTCTTATTTACCGTAATGTATGGTTTAGGAACACTACTTTCTCAAGTTGCATATCCATTTGCTGCGAAGAAATTATCTAGGGATAAGATACTTATGTGGACAGTTATTGTTGCCTGCGTAGGTTATGTGCTTCTTGCTATGATTGGCTTTGTTTTCCCAATGAGCAAGGCGGTCATTTGTTTAATTGGTTTTGTTATTTTCTTCTGCCAAGGCTTAGCAAATCTTGTAATTGTTGTTATGTTAAATAATACGATTGAATATGATGAATTAAAATTCCATGAAAGACATGATAGTGTAATTTCTGCTGCAAGATCGTTTACAGTAAAACTTGCAGGTGCAATTAACCAAGGTATTGTTGCTTTAGTTTTAATTGTCAGCGGTATTTATGCAGCAAGCCAAGATGTAAGTGCGCTTGAAATTGCTATGGGTAGAGGTGAATCTACAAAAGAAGAAGTTTTATCTCAAGCAGATGCAATATTAGGTGCTGTCACGACAAAAGAAAAACTAATCTTTAGACTTGGCATTGTATTAATTCCTATTGTTGCTCTTTGCATTTCTTACTTTGTCACACATGCAAAATACAAGATTTCAGAACAAGAATACGATAGTATTGTTCAACAAATAAAAGATAGAGAAGAAAAAGGCGAAATAAAAGCTGAATAGTAGCAATCTCATGTAGTTTATTGAAATAGCCTATATTTACCAAATACAACTTTGAGTTGTATAATAATTATAGACCATGTGTCTAAAAAGGGGGAATTTATATGGGGGAATACAGTAAGTTTATTGCAAAAGAAAGAAGAACAGCAGAAACGCCAAAAAGCATGGTCAAAGAAGATAGAACTTGCGTGTTTGGCACTTTCAACAAAGAGTTTGAAGATATGGATATTCTAAAATTGAATCATCCAACACATGCTCCAAATTTCTTAAACAAATTTAAATTGACTTTATGGGAAGCAACTGAAGTTCATTTTAAAGAGGGTGTATTACTTGCAGTAATTTGCGACATGGGAATCTTTGGAAAGATAATGCACGTCTTCTTTGATAAAGAAACTAAGAATGTTTATTGCTGGGACACAAACATTAAGTCAAAAGAAACAAAAATTGCACCAAATCTAATTAATGGTTCAATTGCAGAAGCTCATGCTGGTGAAACATTTATTAAGTATGTTAACAATTTCCAAGATGGAAAATGTGAACTTGCGGGAAAGCATTTAGGTAAATGTTTAATAACAAAACCAAATAAGGACAAGACAGCAGTTGCAGCAATTAAAGAGAATTATGGTGAGGCATCAATTGAATATAGTGTGAAGCTAGAAAGATTGTCTGATCCATGTATTGTAAGCATTCCGTTTGACAAGAAAAAGCCAAGACCTTTATATTCACAAAAGGATTTCTTTAAAGCAACAGGAAGTCTTACTATAAATGGAAAAACATATACATCAGATGTTGATACAGTCGCAGTTGTAGATGACCATAGAGGATATTATCCAAGAAAGGCTCATTACGATTGGGTAACAACAATGGGTAGATGTGAGATAAATGGAAAGAAAGAATATCTAGCTTTCAATTTAACTAGAAATCAATCTATTGACCAAGATAAGTATAATGAGAACATCTTGTGGCAAGTAGGAAAATCATCTTTATTAACACCAGTCACATTTACAAGAAGTGTTGAAAGTGCTGACTTTAAAGATTATTCAGAGTGGACAGTTAAAGATGAACATGATATGGTTGATTTGAAGTTTAAAGTATATGGTATTAATCCAATGATTGTTCATGTAGATCATTTGGTTAGAATCGATTATTACATCACGTTCGGCGAGCTTGAAGGCTATTTAAGAGACGAGGATGGTAATAAATATGTTCTTGATGGCATGATGGGAATGGGCGAAGATAAGTCATTGCTATTATAGGAACAAATAATTGGTTGGTTTATAATTGGGTTGGTAACTTATTATAAACAGAAGGGGGCTGGATCTATTTAGATTGGCCTCTTTTTGTTTGTTGTAAATATCTATATATTTTTATATAATAATAATATGTTTATCGGTGTAGATATTGGCGGAACAAATGTAAAAATGGGAATAGTAAGCAAGATGGGAAGAATTCTTGCATCTACTTCATTTAAGACAAATATTCCAAGAAGTCCAGAAAATCTTATCGATGAAGTTGTTGTTAATATTAATAATTTGCTAACGAAAGCTAACCTTACAATTAAGGATGTTGAGGGCGTTGGATTTGGCGTTCCAGGCCTTATAGATACTAAGAACGGGATTATCATTAAAGCGGGTAATTTGAATTGGGAAAAGGTTGATTTTGTTAAGCTATTTAAAAACAAGATGGACCTTCCTGTAAAAATGGAAAATGATGCAAATTGTGCTTTGCTTGGCGAATCACGGTTTGGTGGTGCAAGAGAATACAAGAATGCTATTTTAATCACGCTTGGTACAGGTATAGGCTCTGGTATTATGCTTGATGGTAAATTGTTATCTGGTAATGGTTGCAATGGTGAATGTGGCCATATGGTAATACAAGTAAATGGCGAACAATGCGCTTGTGGCCAAAGAGGATGTTGGGAAAGATACGCATCATCTAGTGCTCTAACAAGAAGAACTATTGAGGCCGCTAAGCAAAACCCAGATAGTAAATTGAATGATATAATAAGAAAGTGGAATGGAAAAGTTTCAGCAATTACAACTTTTACTGCAGCCAAGATGGGCGATGTAGTTGCTAAACAATTAGTCGATGACTATATTAATTACATTTCCACAGGTCTAATTTCTTTAGCATGGATCTTCCATCCAGAAGTATTTGTTATTGGTGGTGGAATTGCAAAAGAGGGAGCAAACTTTATAGCTCCTATCCAACAAAAATTAGACAACTTTGTAAAAGAAAATAATTTTTATCCAAGTATTGCTGTTAAGAAAACTGTTCTTGAAGATAATTTAGGAATAGTTGGAGCAGCAAGCTTGATGATGGGCTGATATGAACGATAAGTTAAAAGAAATTTTATTGCAAGTTGAAAGACCGGCAAGATATGTTGGCGGTGAATTCAATCTTCCTGACATGAACAAAAAATGCGATGAACGTGTTTGTATGTGCTTTAGCGACAAATACGAAATCGGTATGTCAAACATTGGTATAAGAATCTTATATCATATTCTTAATAATATGGAAGGTATCGTTTGCGAAAGATGTTTTGCTCCAGATTTGGATTTAGCAAAACTTCTTAAAGAAAACAACATGCCTTTATTCTCAATTGAAACAAAAAGAGATTTAAAAGAATTTGACTTAATCGGTTTTTCTGTTCAATTTGAATTACAATTCTCAAACATTGCTTATATGTTTGATTTGGCTAATATTCCATATTTTGCAAAGGATAGAGATGAATCATATCCATTAATGGTAGCAGGCGGTCCTTGCTCTGTTAATCCAATGCCTTTTGCTCCATTTTTTGATGCAATTTTGGTTGGTGATGGCGAAGAGAACTTAACTAAACTTGCAAAACTTCATAAAGAACTTAAGTCTCAACATTTAACAAAGCTTGAATTCTTGAAGATAGCATCAGAACAAATTGATGGTATCTATGTTCCTGCTTTTAATAACAGAACAAAAAGAGCAATATGTAAGAATCTTGATGAGACTTTCTTCCCAACAAAGATTCTTGTTCCTAACTGTGCAATAGTTCATGATAGAGCAACTATTGAATTGTTTAGAGGATGTGCTAATGGTTGTAGATTCTGCCAAGCTTGTTTCTTCTATAGACCAATTAGAGAAAGAAAGGTAGACACACTTGTTAAATATGCATGTGAACTTATGGATAACACAGGTTATGAAGAGTTGAGTTTGTCTTCATTATCTACATCGGATTATTCAGGTCTTAAAGAACTTGTAGATAGAGTTAGAAAAGAAGCTGACGATAGAAAGGTTAAACTTGCAGTTCCATCTTTAAGATTAGATTCATTTGAAGCAGAAATCTATGAAGAATTAAATGGTGCGTCACTGACATTTGCGCCAGAGGCTGGAACTCAAAGATTAAGAAATGTTATTAATAAGAATATCTCAGAAGAAGATATAGATAAGGCTATTATAGGTGCAATGAAGAATAATGTAAAGAATGTTAAATTGTACTTTATGATTGGTCTTCCAACAGAAACAAAAGAAGACTTAGATGGTATTGCAAATATCGCTAAGAAAGTAGTATGGCTACATAAGCAATATGGAACATCTAAGATTATTAATGTTACTGTATCCACATCAGTATTTATTCCAAAGCCTCTAACTCCATTCCAATGGGAAAGACAAATAGATCTTGAAGAAATGCAAGAAAAGCAAAAATATCTTCAAGAGATTTTGCGTATTAAGAATGTTAAATATAACTGGCATGGTGCTGAGTCTTCTGTTCTTGAAGGTGTATTTGCAAGAGCTGATGAAAAGATTGCTCCAGTTATTGTTGAAGCATATAAACAAGGATGTGTATTCGATTCTTGGACTGAACATTTTGATTTTGCTAAGTGGCAACAAGCATTTGATAAGTTCGGAATTGATATGAATTACTATAGAGCAGAGATTGAAGAAGAAAGACCTCTTCCTTGGGATATTATAGATAATGGTGTAACAACAAAGTATCTATTAAAAGAAAGACATTTAGCATATGAAGCTAAAACAACTCCAAACTGCTTACATAAGTGTAATGGATGTGGTGCTAGTAAATTAGGAGGATGCTTTCAAAAATGATGATAATAGTTAAACATGTGAAGGCTGGAGATTTCTCATATGTATCTCACTTAGATACAATGGATGTTTTGCACCGCGTTTTAAAAAGAGCAAAGATAGATGTTAATTATTCTCAAGGCTTTGTAAAGCATATGCTAACATATGCAACAACTCCAATTCCTCTTGGAGCTCAATCTATTGCAGATTACTATGCTGTTGATTGCAATAATATAACTCCACAAGATTTCATGGAAAGATTTAATGCAAATGTTCCAGAAGGATTAAAAGCAATCAGTGCAGTTCAAAAACAAAAGAATCCAAATCTTGCTGGAAATGTAGTAGCAAGTGATTATAGAATTAAGTGTAACAATATTCTTCCTGTTGAAATTGAGGATATAAAAGAAAAAGAAGAATACACTATAGACTTAGTTAAAAAAGGTGAGATTTACCAAAAAGATATAAGACCTATGCTTTTCGATATCTTTGTAGATGGAAGAGATTTATGGGTAAGATGTGCAAGTGGTAATGTTAATTTAAGAATAGATTCGCTTGTAAAGCATTTAATAAAAGAGTATAAAATTGAAACGACAGTAAATGATATTACTCGTTTAAATCAATTGGTAAAGATGGACGATAAATTAGTTGGAGTAGACGATTTCTTAAACACATTACAATGAAGAAGATAATTATTTCATACAGAACATCATATACAAGAGTATGCATCATCGAGGATGGAAAACTCGTAGAATTTTGGGTTGAAAAAGAAAGCAAGGAAAGACTTGTAGGTAACTTCTATAAAGGCAAAGTAATGAATGTTATAAAGGGTATGGATTCAGCCTTTGTTAATATTGGTCTAGATAGAAATGCATTCTTATATGCCGGCGATATGCTAGGATGTGAAGATACAGAAATTCAAATCTCAAAATTGAATGTAAAGCCTGGCGATGAGATTTTAGTTCAAGTCGTTAAGGACGAGTTTAGCACTAAAGGAGCTAAGATATCTATGAACGTATCTTTGGCTGCACGTGGCCTTATTTTAATGCCAAATGTGGATTATGTATGTGCTTCTAAGAAATTACCAGATGATGAAAAGAAAGAAAAACTTGTTAACTATATTGAAAGTATAAGAAAGCCAGGCCATGGTTATATCTTAAGAACTCAATCCGTAGATTGCTCTGAAGAAGAATTATTACAAGAAGCTAATGAACTTGAAGAAAGATGGAAGAACATTCAAAAGAAATATGCTGAATCTAAAGCCCCAGCTTTGGTATATAAAGACGAATCTTTAGCTGTTAGAGCAGTTAGAGATATGCTAAGAGAAGATGTTGAAGAAGTTATTGTAGATAATAAGAAAGTCTATGAGGAATTAAGAGAAGCATTCCCATATATATGTAAGAAGACTCCAGACTTAATTAAGTTGTATTCAAATACTGAAGATATCCTATATGCTTATCATTTAACATCACAAATAGACAGCTTACTTGAAAGAAAGGTTATGTTATCTAATGGTGCAAATCTAATAATAGATAGAACAGAAGCCTTAACTGTTATTGATGTTAATACAGGAAAATACATTGGCCAAAAGCAACTTAGCGAAACACTATTTGAAACAAATATAATTGCTGCAAAGGAAATTGCTAGACAATTAAGATTGAGAAATATTGGCGGTATTATAGTTGTAGACTTCATCGATATGGAAGATGAAGAGCAAATTAATAAGTTGATGGAAGTGTTAAGAGAAGAACTTTCAAAAGACAGAATTAGAGCAACAGCTATAGATATGACATCTTTAGGTCTTGTAGAAATCACAAGAAAGAAAACAAGATCTATGCTTGATGAAGTATTATTACAACCTTGTCCATATTGTCATGGCAGTGGAAGTGTATATAGCGAAGAATATGTTACAGGCAAGATTAAACAAGATTTAAATATTTTATTTAAAAACCCTAAGAATTCAACAGTTATTGTTACAGTATCTACATCTGTATTCAATAAGGTGTTCTCATATAAATTATTTGAAAAAGAGTGTTTAAATGAATGGAAGGATAGAAGAATTTATTTAGTTCCAGATGAGTCAAAGCATATAGAAAAATATAATATAAAGACTTGTTATGAATCTATTATTGATCTTCCAGATACAGCAAGATTATTGTTTTAATAATTAGGTTATATAACGAGGCTAGAATGAAAAAGAGCAGAAAAATAACTTTAATATGTATTCAAATCTTATTCTTTGTATTGAGTTTTTTGCCTATAGTTAGATATTCTATTGCTATTACTCCGGACGTAATATCAGTAAGCTATTATTCAGTTTTTTATTTGCTAGTTATAAGATATTCGCGAGTTTTTATTATATCTGCTATGGTAGAGATACTGCGTGTGGTTGTTCTAGCAATAAATATTGCTGTTATGACATATGGCTTAGTTAAATCGGATGATAGTTTTGATACTTTGTCTAAAGTATTATTTGCACTTTCGATTATCTTATCGTTGGTTTCAGGTTTTTATGTACTAGCTACTATGTAGATAATCGTGCGACTTTATAATTATCATATAACTCAGTTATTTTTGTTATGCGGTGTAGATTATCTATATTTTATATATAAAGAAAAACAGTTGACACTAAAGGTAGACTTTTAGTATCATTGTCACTGAGCCGCGTGGAGAAGGTTCGAAGTTTTCGTTAGAAACACCTTAACAGCGAGACTGGAGAGAGGAGGTATTATTACATGTACGCAATCGTTACAACAGGAAATAAGCAATACAAAGTTGCTAAGGACGATATCATCAAGGTTGAAAAGTTAGAAGCTAATGTTGGTGATTCAGTTAAATTAGACGTAGTTATGCTTAACGATGAAGGTAAGGTACTTTGCGGTAAAGACGTAGCTAAGGCTTCTGTAAAGGCTGAAGTAGTTGCTCAAGACAAGGCTAAGAAGATTCTTGTTTTCAAGTATAAGGCTAAGAAGAATGAGCGTAAGCGTCAAGGTCATAGACAACCATTTACTGCATTAAAAGTTACAGAAATCGTTAAATAATGACAACCATTAAAATTAAAAAACAAAACAATAGTATTATCCAAGTTGAGTGTTCAGGTCATTCTGGATACGCAGAAGAAGGATCAGATATAGTCTGTGCAGCCATATCAACTTTAGTACAAACTGCAGCTGAAGGTCTTATAAAAGAAGCTAAGGTTCAGATTGATAAAAAGCAAGATGATAATAAAGGCTACTTCAAAATAACTTTACAAAAGAACTTGGATGAACAGAAAAGACATGATTGTGATTTGATTCTAAATACAATGTTAAGAGGAATCGAAGATTTACAAGAAGGCTTTTCAAAGTATGTAAAATTGGAGGTTAACTAATTATGTTTATGAATATTCAATTATTCGCTCATAAGAAAGGTGTAGGTTCTACAAAGAACGGTAGAGACTCTGAAGCTAAGAGACTTGGACCTAAGAAGAGCGACGGAGAATTCGCAACAGCTGGATCAATCCTTGTTAGACAAAGAGGAACAAAGTATCATCCAGGTAACAATGTTGACATCGGTGGAGATGATACATTATTCGCTCTAATCGACGGCGTTGTTAAGTTCGAAAGAGTTGGAAAGGATAAGAAGCAAGTTAGCGTTTACGCAAAATAGTTTTAAATCCTTATTAAAATGATTATATATAGACTGCAAATTATTGCGGTCTATATTTTTTTTGCATTAGGTGTTTAAAATTTTAATATTCGCTATTGACAATGAAATGTCTATAGTTATAGAATTAATTCAAAGATAAAAACCGATGAGAAAGAGAAGTAGGTTATCTTAAGCTTTTTAGAGAGCTGCGATGGTGAAATGCAGTAAGTAGCGGGTGATTGAATGGACTTTTGAGGGCGACTAATAATCGACGGGAATTCAACTCGTAATCAATGAAGATGAATGTTAGTTCATTTCATATAGGTGGTATAACGAAAGTAAAAGCTTTTGTCCTATGTGGGCAAAAGCTTATTTTTTTTAGGAGAGGTATAAATGAGACCAAGTTTACAAGAAATCAAAGAATTAAAGGGATACACAACAATCCCTGTCTCTAGCGAGATCTTATCTGATATTAAGACTCCGATTGCTGTATTAAAGAATTTAAAGGCAATCTCAAAGAAGCATTATCTTCTTGAATCTGTATCAGAAGGCAAGTGGTCTAGGTATTCTTTTCTAGGATATGATCCTATTCTTGAAATTAAGTGTAAAGATAATAAGGTAACTATTATTAAAGATGATAAAGAAGAAAGCTTTATTAGTGATTCTCCAATGAACGAGATTAGAAAGATAATCTCAAACTATAAATCACCATCTTTTGATTATCTTCCTCCATTTACTGGCGGACTTGTAGGTTACGTATCTTACGACACAATCAAATATGCTGAACCGGTTTTAAAATTCACATCAGAGGATGAAGCAAACTTTAATGATTATCATTTAATGTTATTTGATAAAGTAATTGCTTTTGATAACTATCGTCAAAAGATTGAAGTTATCGTTAATATCAGCACAGATAATCTTGAAGAGAATTATAAAAAAGCGGAAAAGGAAATTGAGAGCTTAATAACAATTATTAAAGCAGACTTTAATCCTTATATTCCTAATATAAAGATTGTTGAACCTATTAAAGCTCATGATAGTTTTGAATCTTATTCAAAGAAGATTGAAAAGATTAAGAATTATATCGTTGATGGAGATATATTCCAATGTGTATTCTCAAGAAGATTTAAAGGTAAAATTGAAGGCGATTTGTTTAATACATATAGAGTGTTAAGAACACTAAATCCATCACCTTATATGTTATATATGGATTTAGAAGATGTTCAAATCGCTGGTGCATCTCCTGAAACATTAGTTAAAAAGAGTGGGGATACATTACAAACATTCCCAATAGCAGGAACAAGACCAAGAGGAAAAACTGAAAAGGAAGATTTGGAACTTGAAGAAGGTTTAAAGAAAGACGAAAAGGAACTTGCAGAACATAATATGCTTGTTGACCTTGGTAGAAACGATATTGGTAAAGTATCTAAGTTTAATTCGGTTGAAGTGTTAAATTATCAATACATATTAAAATTCTCACATGTAATGCATATTACATCAACAGTAAACGGAACAATAAGAGAAGATAAAGATGCTATTGATGCTCTTCAAAGCATATTACCAGCAGGAACTTTATCTGGAGCTCCAAAGATTAGAGCTTGCCAAATTATTGATGAGTTAGAACCAGTTAGACGTGGTATATATGGTGGCGCTATGGGATATATAGATTTTAAAGGCAATTTAGATATGTGTATCTGTATTAGAACTGCTATCAAGAAAGGTGATGATGTTTATGTTCAAGCAGGTGGTGGTATTGTTTTAGATTCAGTTCCACTAAATGAATATAACGAAACAGAGAATAAGGCAAAAGCAATGCTTAGAGCATTACAAATGTCTGAAGGAGAATTGCTATGATTTTATTAATAGATAACTATGATTCATTCTCATATAATTTATATCAATTCTTAGGAACTATTAATCCAAACATTAAAGTTATAAGAAATGATGAATTAACAGTAAAAGAAATATTAGATTTAAAGGCAAGTCATATTGTTATATCTCCAGGACCTGGTACACCTTCAGATGCTGGTGTTATAGAAGATTTAATTAGAAATATAGATGACACACCACTTCTTGGAATATGTCTTGGTCACCAAGCTATTTGTGAAGTATTCGGTGCAGATATTGTACATGCTCCAAAGATTATGCATGGTAAAAGAGATTTAATAACTATTAATAATAAGGTAGATATATTTGAAGGACTACCAGAACAAATAGAAGCTGCTAGATATCATAGTTTAATTGCAAAGAATGTTCCTGATTGTCTTGATGTAATCGCTCAAGATAAAGATGGAGAGGTAATGGCTGTAAAGCATAAAACAAAGAGAATATACGGGTTACAATTCCACCCAGAATCAATTATGACTCCAAAAGGAATGCAAATTTTGAAAAATTATTTAAGAGGTTAAACATGGAAGCAAAGGTAATTTTAGAGAAAGTAGTAGAAAAACAAGATTTAACATATGATGAAGCATATTTCATGCTAGACAATATTATGAAGGGTACCTTAGACCCAGCATTAGTTTCTGCATACTTAGTTGCGCTAAGAATGAAAGGCGAAACTGTTGAGGAAATTACTGCTTCTGCTAAAGCTATGAGAGATAATGGTACTCACTTAGAAAACGGCCAAGATGCAATGGAAATCGTTGGAACTGGTGGAGATAAAGCGTTCACATTTAACATCTCTTCTGTATCAAGTTTTGTTATTGCTGCTAATGGCATTAAGGTTTGTAAGCACGGTAATAGATCTGTATCAAGCAAGAGCGGAGCTGCGGATTTATATGAAGCTTTGGGTGTTAATATCTCTACAGATAAAGAACAAGCTGAGAAGATTTTAAACGATGATGGCATTATCTTCTTGTTTGCTCAAAAGTATCATACTTCTATGAAGAATGTAGGACCTATTAGAAAGAGTTTAGGTATTAGAACAATCTTTAATATCTTAGGACCTTTAACAAATCCTGCTCTTGCTGAGAATATGTTAATTGGTGTATATGATGAAAAGTTAGTAAGACCAATTGCAGAAGTATTAGATGGCCTTGGCGCAAAGAATGCTTTAGTTGTTCATGGCATGGATGGTCTTGATGAAGTTACTTTAGTAGATAGAACAAAGGTATGCGAACTTAGAAATCATACATTTAAAGAATATTATTTTGATCCAAAGGATTATGGATTTAGATATTGTAGCAAGGAAGATCTTGTTGGTGGTGACCCACAAGTTAATAAGCAAATTGCTTTAGATATTCTAACAGGTAAGGAAAGAGGACCAAAGAGAGATGTTGTTATTATTAATGCTGCTTTAGCAATTTATGCATTTGCTAAGGATATAACAATTGAACAAGCAATTAGAGCTGCTGAAAATGCATTAGATATGGGTTCAGCTCTTGCTAAGATGGAATCTTACGTTAAGGATAGTAATAAATAATGATATTAGATACAATCGTTGAAAAAAGAAAAGAAAGATACGCTTTAATTAAAGATAATCTTGAAGATATAAAGGCTAAGGCTAAGGAGAGGGTTATAGATAATCCAAACTTCTTTTATGATGCAATATCTAAAGATGGTATCTCGTTTATCTGTGAAATAAAAAAAGCATCTCCATCAAAAGGATTAATCTCTAAAGATTTCCAATACGAGAAGATTGCAGTTGAATACAATAAAGCTGCTGATGCTATTTCGGTTTTGACAGAGCCTGATTTCTTTATGGGATCTAATGAGATTTTAACTAAGGTTAAAAGCCTAGTTAAAATACCAGTTCTTAGAAAGGACTTTGTTGTATATCCATATCAGGTTTATGAAGCAAAGGTTATAGGGGCAGATGCGGTTCTATTAATAATGTCTGTGCTTGGAAAAGAAAAGGCAAAAGAATATCTTGAAATTGCTCACTCTATAGGTCTTGGTGCTTTGGTTGAAGCTCATGATGAGAAGGAAGTATTAGATGCGGTAGAGATTGGAGCAAAGGTTGTTGGGGTTAATAATAGAAATCTAAAAGACTTCACAATAGATATGCAAAACTCTATTAGACTTAGGAATCTAGCGCCAGCTAGTGTTAAGTTTGTATCAGAATCTGGTATCAAAGAAAGAAGCGATATTGAGGTTCTTGAAAAGAATAATGTTGATGCTGTTCTTATTGGAGAAACTTTAATGAGACAAGGTATCGATAATATAGTTAATCAGATTAATATATTAAGAAATGGCAAAGATTAAGATTTGTGGTTTAACAAGAGAAGAAGATGCATTATATGTAAATACATATAAACCTGATTTTGTTGGCTTTATTTTTGCTCTAGGGAGAAGGAGAACATTAACTATAGAAAAGGCAAAAGCAATATCTAATATAATAGATAAGGCGATTATTAAAGTTGGTGTGTTTTTAGATCAAGACATTGATTATGTTATGCAAGTTGTAGATGAAGATATTATTGATGTTATTCAATTACATGGAAAAGAAGATGAAAACTATATCTCTAGATTAAGAGAAAGAACTACTCTTCCTATAATCAAGGCATATTCAAATATTAATGGCTGTGATTATGTATTATATGATAATATAAAGCCTGGCAGTGGAGAGACATTTGATTGGTCTACAATAGACACAGTAAAACCTTTCTTTATTGCGGGTGGAATTAATAAAGATAATATATTAGATGCGCTAGCATTAAAGCCATATGCTATAGATGTATCTAGTGGCGTAGAGACTGACGGATTTAAAGATCCAAAAAAGATAGAAGAAATAATAAGGATGGTAAGAACCTATGAAGGGTAGATTTGGCGAATACGGCGGACAATATGTTCCAGAAACATTAATGAATGCTGTAAATGAATTAGAAGAAGCTTACGAAAAGTATAGTAAGGATCCTGAGTTTATTAAGGAGTTAGATGATTTATATAGAAATTATGCTAACCGCCCATCTCTTTTGTATTATGCAGAAAAGATGACAAAAGATTTAGGTGGCGCAAAGATTTATCTAAAGAGAGAAGATTTAAATCATACTGGTGCTCATAAGATTAATAACGTTTTAGGCCAAATCTTACTAGCTAAGAAAATGGGTAAAAAGAGAGTTATTGCAGAAACTGGAGCAGGTCAGCATGGTGTTGCGACTGCTACGGTAGCTGCTTTAATGGATATGGAATGCGAAATTTATATGGGTGAGGTTGACTGTGAAAGACAAGCATTAAACGTATTCAGAATGGAATTACTAGGTGCTAAAGTTCATCCAGTAAAGAGCGGAACAAGAACTCTAAAAGATGCTGTTAATGAGGCAATGAAAGAATGGACAAATAGAATGGATGATACATTATATGTATTAGGTTCTGTTATGGGTCCGCATCCATTCCCAACAATTGTTAGAGACTTCCAAAAGGTTATTTCTAAAGAAATAAAAGAGCAAATGCAAGAAAAGGAAGGAAGAAATCCAGATATGGTTATAGCTTGTGTTGGTGGTGGTTCTAATGCAATTGGAGCATTCTACAACTTTATTGAAGATAAAGAAGTTGCATTAGTTGGATGTGAAGCTGCCGGTAGAGGTGTTGATACAAAAGAAACTGCTGCTACTATTGCTACAGGAAGAGAAGGTGTATTCCATGGAATGAAGTCATTGTTCTGCCAAGATAAACAAGGTCAAATTGCTCCTGTTTATTCAATTAGTGCGGGCTTAGATTATCCAGGAATTGGACCTGAGCATGCTAACTTATATAAGAGTGGTAGAGCAACCTATGTTGCTATAACTGATGATGAAGCTGTTAAAGCATTCCAATACTTATCTAGAACAGAAGGTATTATTCCAGCCATTGAATCATCTCATGCTATTGCGTATGCAATGAAGATTGCGCCTGCTATGAGTAAGGATAAGATTATTGTTATAAATGTCTCAGGAAGAGGCGATAAAGACGTTGCTGCTATTGCAAGATATATGGGGGTAAAGATTCATGATTAATTTCAATAATTATTTCACAAAGAAGAAGGCGTTTATTCCATTTGTAACAGCAGGGGATCCAAATCTTGATTGTACAGAAAAATTTATTAAGAGTTTGATTAAGGCTGGTTCTACAATAATTGAAATTGGTATTCCGTTCTCTGATCCTATTGCGGAAGGCAAGACTATCATGGAAGCAGATATGAGAGCTTTAGCTGCTGGAACAACAATAGATAAGATTTTTGATATGGTTAAGAATATTAGAAAAGAATATCCAAGTTTTCCTCTAGTATTTATGACATATCTAAATCCAGTATTTAATTACGGATATGATGCATTTTTTGCTAAATGTAAGAGTGTAGGTATTGTTGGAATAATTATTCCAGATCTTCCATATGAAGAGAAATTGGAAGTTAGCAGTGTGTCTTCAAAGTATGAGGTTGCTACTATCTCATTAATTGCGCCAACAAGTAAACAAAGAATTCGTGAAATTGCATCTAATGCAGAAGGATTTGTATATCTAGTATCTTCTTTAGGTGTTACAGGTGTTAGAGATGCTATTACGACAGACATTAATGGAATGGCTGAGGAAATAAAGAATTATACAGATATTCCAGTATGTGTAGGCTTTGGTATTAAGAGCCCAGAAAGTGCGAAGAGAATGACAGAAGTTGCAGATGGCGCAATTATAGGTTCTGCTATTGAGAATATAATCGCAGAACATGGCGAGGATTCCGAATCTTTCGTATATGAATTTGCAAAGAGTATCGTAGATGCATTGAATTAAGATAAAAATAGAATTATTTTAGGCACGGTTGAATAAACCGTGTCATTTTTTTTATTAAAAATAGTATTATTTATAATAAATATAATAATATTCTATTGCAATATATTATTAGAAATAGTATTATTATAGTGTACTAAATAAATAAAATAGTATCGATAAGGTATATTTATGGTATCAAAAGAAGAAATTCAACAATTATTGGTTAAATATAACATAGGAAAGAAGCCTCTTGCCTTAGTTTTAGGTTTTGGGGAGAGTACCATTTGTAGATATTTAGATAATAATGGTGAACCAAAAGAAGAATATGCCAATATTATTAGTACTGTTTTAAAAAATCCAGATGTTTATATTGAATATCTAAATAAAAACAAGAATAAAATTACTAAGGTAGCTTATGATAAGTCATTATCCGCAGCCCAAAGCGCCTTAGTAAATAATAAAGAAGGAATGTATGCTAATGATGTTCCATTATCTGGGTTTATTAGAGTCGCAGCAGATACTATAAATGTTAAAGTTGCAAATGTTAAATATAATACTGAAAAGATTATTGAATCTATTAATAATGCAGTTTCAAAAGGAGTTTCGTTCTTAACTTTAAATGAGTTATGCGTTACTGGTTATACTTGTAACGATTTATTCTTGCAATCACTTCTTTTGGACGAGACTGAAGCTGCAATAGTGGAGATTGCTAAATATACAAAAGACAAAGAGATTGTTGTAATTATAGGTGCTCCTCTTAGATATAATACAAAACTATTCAATTGCGGAATAGTTTTGTATGACGGGAGGATTCTAGGCGCTGTTCCAAAGATTTTCATTCCAAACTACAATGAATTTTATGAGATCAGACATTTTACAACAGGCGATGATATATTAGATAAAGAAATTGAAATCGATGGAATAAAAGTTCCATTCGGTAAGAATTTATTATTTAGATGTAGAGAAGATAAAAGATTTATCTTCGGTATTGAAATCTGTGAAGATGTTTGGGTAACTATCCCACCATCAAGTTTTATGGCTCAAGCAGGAGCAACAGTAATTGCTAACTTATCTGCATCAAATGAAGTAATAGGAAAAAGCGAATATAGAAGAGATTTGATTATTAATCAATCAGCTAGACTTGAGTGCGCTTATGTTTATGCTTCTGCAGGTGATGGAGAATCTACTCAAGATTTAGTATTCTCGGGACATAATTTAATCGTTGAAGATGGAAAACTTATTGCTGAAACTAAATTGTTTAAAAACCAAATGATTATTGGTGAAATTGATTTAGAGAAGATTGCACATGAAAGACAAAGAAAGAATACAACAATTAATACTAATGTAGATTCATATAAATTTATAGAATTCTCTCAAAAGCCTAAAGATATTATAGTTTCTCGTCATTTTGATAGATTCCCATTTGTTCCAAATGATGAATTAAAGAGAAATGAAAGATGCGATTTAATACTAACAATGCAAGCTAGTGGCTTGAAAAAGAGAATAGAGCATATTAATTGTAAGAGCGTTGTTGTAGGATTATCTGGTGGTCTAGATAGTGCATTAGCAATACTTGTAGCTGCTAAGGCTATGGATATGCTTGGCAGATCTAGAAAAGATATTATTGCTATTACAATGCCATGTTTTGGGACAACTAAAAGAACTAAGTCTAATGCAGAGATATTAGCAAATGGACTTGGAACTTCATTTATGGATATTAATATTTCAGAATCTGTTAAGAGTCACTTTAGAGATATCGGCCAATCAATGGATAATTTAGATGTTACTTTTGAAAATGGTCAAGCAAGAGAAAGAACACAAGTTTTAATGGATATTGCAAATAAAACTGGCGGTATCGTTTTAGGAACAGGGGATTTATCTGAACTTGCTTTAGGTTGGGCTACGTATAACGGTGACCATATGTCTATGTATGCAGTAAATGCTTCTATTCCAAAAACTTTAGTTAGATACATTGTTAAGTATTATGCAGATACATGTAACAGTAAGGAAACATCTGCATCTTTATATGATATTCTAGATACTCCAGTATCTCCAGAACTACTACCTGCTAAAGATGGTGAAATCAGTCAAAAGACAGAAGATTTAGTTGGACCATATGAACTTCACGATTATTTCCTATATTACATCGTAAGATGGGGATTTAACCCTAAGAGAGTATTTAATATGGCGCTAAATACATTTAACGGAATCTATTCAAGAGATGTTATATATAAGTGGCTTAGAAACTTCTATTGGAGATTCTTTGCTCAACAATTTAAGCGTTCATGTATTCCAGATGCGCCAAAAGTTGGTTCTGTTGTTTTATCTCCAAGAGGGGATTGGAGAATGCCTTCTGATGCTGCTGTTAAAATCTGGATTGATGAAATGGAGCTATTAAAATAAAAAATCAACCCAAGAAAAATTGGATTGAACATCTATATCGACACGGGAACCCCCATGATTAATTTCTCATAATTTAAGGATCTTTCTCCTTTGTCACCCCGTAATACAATTAGAAACGGATTGCGATTGCTAATACTTGTAAAAACTTCTTCATATTGAATACCTCCTATGCTTTCTCTCTTCTTTTCTTTTCGCCTATAGTATAGTATTCATTTTAAAATTGCACATTCAAATATTGCGAAAAAACATCTCAAAAATTGCGATTGTTATAATTTGGGAAAAAAAAGAGAAGCCCATTTCTGAGCTTCTCAATACTATTGTTTTAAGTGATTATGAAAAAGATTTTCTTAAAGATTCAGCTGTTGTGCACTCTTTGCAATCAGCATCTGAATATGAATACACGATAGTAGATTTTGCAGATGCGTTACCATCGTACCATACTCCCATACCTCCTACTAAGGATTGTCCAACACTTCCTGACCAGCCTTCATCGATTGTCATGCACTTTGTTAATCCGCAGTCCCAAATCTCTAGAGTAACGTTTAATTTAGTGTATTGCATATCTTTACCGCTGTTGTCATTGTTTAAAGCGTCTGTAGTGTAACGATCATTATTTGCAGCTTCTAAATCGGCTTCAAAGTATACTGAATAATATCCATCTTTTTGTTCAATAACTACAGAGTCAGCATCGATTAAATCTGCTTTAATTTCTGAATCTTCAATAGTTTCATCCAAATATCCAACATCTAATTGAATCTTCTTTTGATCCATTGCTGTGAAGTCGCTAGAACCATAATATAGGTTATCTTCTTTTTCCCATGGGCTGCTCTTTATCCAAGCTGAATTTGCAACTTCAAGGAAGCCTGTTTCATTGTTTACATGAATATCATCATTTGATGCAGTAATCTTGTAATATTTACCACCTGTAACATAACGTGTTGCTGCATTTGCAACGAATATTACTTCTGTGTTGCCGAATGTATGGTTAACTGGAAGTTTTAGAGTAACGTCGTTCTTCATCTTTTCGCCTTCCTTGTTAACTTCTCTTCTTGTTCTTTGGTAAATAAGAGTACCTTCATTATCTTTTAATTTTGTTGAACCAATTTGGTATCTAATATATGAATATTGATCTACGAAACATTCATTACCTGTTGTGAATAAAACTGCGGCTGCAGCTTTTTGTGCATCAGTATATGAATCATCTTCTAAGATTCCAATAATGTCATATTTAACACTTGCAGCAATAGTTGCTGATGGTGCGTCTTGATAATCTTTTAATACTAGGGTAAAGTCTGGATCGCCTTCAAAGTCGAATTTTTGGTTGTTTACTGGTTTGAACCAACCAAGGAACATATTACCTAGAATTAGAACTACTGTTACAATAGCAATAACAGGAATTGTAACTCCTAAAGCAATCTTTAACTTAAGTTTTCTTGCTGAGTGATTGATTAAGAAGGCTGCATTCTTTTCAGTTTTTGCTTGCTTTTTTGATTTTTTCTTTTGAGGCTTTTCTTCTTCGTCGTCGATGTCATCGATTACATCGTCGTCAATAACTTCATCGTCAACAATTTCATCGTCTAGGATTTCGTCATCAATGATTTCGTCTTTTAATTCTTCTTTCTTCATAATAACCTTTTCCTTTTTATATTAAATTTCGCGCTTCGTGTCCGTAGCACATACATATATTATATATAAATCTAATAAAACTATTCAATACACAATTTAGAGCGAATATTGACATTATAGGGAAATTATCTTTAAAATTAAAAAAGCGAGGTACCTATAATGATAGAAAAAGCAGCACATTATCCACAACATGTGGCTCATCTAATATCTATTAGAAATAAAATTTATACTAAAGTTGCATCTCTTTCGTGTGAGGCAGCATTATCCAAAGAACCAATTAAGAAGAAGGATTTAGATAAAGCAGAGTTCGTTAAAATCGAGACTGGCACTATTTGGGCTACTGATTTTGATTGTGCTTGGTTCAAGTTTAAAGGAGCTGTTCCTGAATCATGCAAGGGAAAACATGTTGTTGCACTTTTGAATATTGAAGGTGAAGGTGTTGTTTATATTGATGGTGAAGCTAAACAAGGAATCACACAAGTTTTATCTGGAATAGATTTAGTTCAATCAAGAAAGGGTAAGCAAGTTGTAGATTTATTTAAGAGTGCCGAAGGCGGAGAGAAGTTAAATATTCTTGTTGATGCTGGCTTTAATGGTAGAAGAAAAACTCCAAACACAAGAGTTAAACTTGCAAGAAAAGATATAGCAATCTGCAATGATGAGATATATACATATTATTATGATTATCTTCAATTATTCATGATGCTTTTGACATATGGCACAAATAAGAACTTAACAGAAAATAGAAAGAAAGAAATAGAGATTGCTTTAAAAGAAAGTTATAAAGCGTCTAAAACAAGTTATGAAAAGGCTCATGAAATTCTAAAGGCTGTTATAGCAAAACCTATAGATTATAAGACTACAGAATATACAGCAATTGGTCACGCACATATTGACCTTGCGTGGCTTTGGCCAATAAGAGAAACAAAGAGAAAGGGCGTTAGAACTTTTGCAACAGCAATTCATAATATTGAAAAATATCCAAACTATAAGTTTGGAGCATCTCAAGCTCAATTATTCCAATGGATAAAAGAAGAAGAGCCTGAGCTATATGAAAAAGTAAAACAAGCTGTAAGTGATGGCAAGATAGAATTACAAGGTGGAATGTGGGTAGAAAACGACTGTAATATTCCATCAGGTGAATCTATTATTAGACAATTCTTATATGGTGAAAAATTCTTTATGGATGAGTTTGGAAAGCACTGCAAGATGGTATGGCTCCCAGATGTATTTGGATATCCAGCATCACTTCCTCAAATTATGAAAAAGTGCGGTAGAGATTATTTCATGACAATTAAACTTTCATGGAATACTCATAATGAATTCCCATATAAAACATTTATATGGAAGGGAATTGATGGCACTGATGTTCTTGCACATATGGCACCACAAGGAGACTATAATTCAACAGCAACTCCTATGGCTATAACAAAGTCTGAAAATAAAAATAAGCAAAAAGATCAAATAGATAAAGCACTTCTTATTTATGGTGTTGGAGATGGTGGCGGTGGCCCTGGAGAAGCTCATATTGAAATGCTTGATAGAGAAGAAAATAACAATGGCTTAGCAAAGATTGTAAGAAGACCTGCTGAGCAACTGTTTGATGATTTAAACAAAGATTATGTTGAAGTTATCCCTTCATATCAAGGTGAGTTGTATCTAGAAAAGCACCAAGGTACTTATACATCTCAAGCAAGAAATAAATATCATAATAGAAAGATTGAAAATGATTTACATACTCTTGAGTGGATATGTACAATTGCGGATTTAAACAATATTAAATATGACAAAAAGAGGATAGAATCAATTTGGAAAGAAGTTCTTTTATATCAATTCCATGATATTATTCCTGGCTCATCTATTAAGAGAGTTTATGATGAATCAGTTCCAAGATATATAAAAATGGAAGAAGATATTGCTGATATTAGAAACTTTATATTAGCAAAGATTGCAACAAAGCAAACACTGTCTGTAATCAATCCTATAGGATTTGATAGAAAGGAATACGTAAAGGTTGAAGATGAATGGTATTTAGCAGAAGTTGGTAAATACTCAGCTGCATCATTATTACCAACAGGGGAGATTCCTACTCTTAAATATGGTGATGACTATATCAGTAATGACAAGTTAAAAGTAACATTCAATATGGATGGAACGATAACTTCAATTATAGATAAAGAAAATAATAAAGAACTATGCCAAGATTATATGAACAAGTTTGTAATATTTACAGACCCGGTTTTATATTACAATGCTTGGGATATTAGAGATGACTATAGAAAACTAAAAAGATATGAATTTAAATTAGTTAACAGTAATACATATATTGACGGTCCTGAAGTAGTAAGAGAAAATCATTATACTTTTAACGATAGTTCTTTAATACAACATATTAAATTAAATGCACTAAATAAGCTTATCTGTTTTGAAACAATTGCAGATTGGCATGAGAAGAATAAGATGTTAAGAGTAGAGTTTAAACCTACTATATTCTCAGATAAGGTTAACTGCGATATTCAATTTGGTAATGTAGATAGATCAACAAAAAACGAAACACCTCAAGAAAAAGCACAATTTGAAATATGTGCTCACAAGTTCGTTAATGTAGATAATAGCGACTATGGTATTGCTTTAATTAATGATTGCAAATATGGTCATAGAGTTAAAGATGGTTTAATTTCATTAAATCTATTACGTTCACCAATTTACCCAGATCCAACTTGCGATAGAGGTAAGCAATATTTCAATTATGCTTTATATCCACATGAGGGTGTATGGCAAGATAGTGATGTAGTAAAGCAAGCATACTGCTTTAACTATCCATTATTAATAAGCGATTACTATGTGGACATCGGGGAGATTGTTGATATAGATAATGAGGATGTAATAATTGAGACAATTAAGCCTTTAGAAGAGGGTAAGGGGTTTGTGTTAAGACTATATGAAAGATATGGTAATCCATGTACTGCAAAGCTTAGGGTTGGTGTTAAGGCTAAAGAAGTTTTATTAACAAATATGCTAGAGCAAGAGCCTACTGTATTAACAACTTCAAAACTGGATTTTGCTCCATACGAAATCAAGACAATTGTAGTTAAATACTAAGATTTATAAGGTAAAGATAACAAAAAAAAGTGAGGCATAAAAACCTCACTTTTTGTCCATATAAAAAACTTATTAATCGCTGTTGTACTTATCAAGTCTAGGTGTTTCAGTGAACTCTTTTGGAGAGATTCCTGTAACCTTTTTGAATACTCTTGAGAAGTATAATTGATCAGTGAATCCGCACATTTCTGCTATCTCATAAATCTTATAATTATTGATGTTTTTAGATAGTAATAATTTTTGTGCGAAGCTGATTCTTGTGTTGTTTAAGAATTGTAGAGGAGATATTCCTTTTTCCTTAATAAATTGTCTTCTGATGTAATCCTTAGAAAGATCGAATTGGTTATAAATTCCTTCGAAATCAAAATCAGGATCAGAGAAGTTTTCAAGGATATCGTTGGCGATAATCTCGATGTATTTTGATGTATGAGTAGCTCCGCCGAATGAATTCAATAGTGATAAAATTAATTCAGTAAATGACATAATAATGTCGGATTGTGCGTTTTCTTCGCTATTGAAGTATCTTAAACACATATTTAAAACTGAATATAAATCAGTCTTTTCGTTGTCGCTTACAACAACAACGTTCTTAAAAACTGGAGACCAGTTTGCTACTGTCATATGAATGTTTCTAAATCCATTTTGTGATGAATTAGAATGTACTAGATTTGGTGGAATAATAACTGCTTGATTTTTTGTGTACTTAACAGCTTGTCCATTAGCTGTTGTAATAACTCCGTTTCCGTTTGTGCAATAAATAATTTCCCAGTAATCATGTTGATGATTAGAAACATTGTATGTTTTCATGTTTCTACCGATGTAATTAATAATTGGCATAACACTAACCCCTTTTTCCGAAAAGTAAAATTATTATAATCCTATACTATCCGTTTTGTCCATAATTTAAATAAAAATGATATTGTAAAATTTTTTGCACAATTTTATAATAAAATTATCGTTTATGCGCTCGCGATTATTTAAAGCGCATTTTCGGACAGTTTTGTGAGGTAAATGTAATGAACAAATTTGAGGTTTTCGAAGCCGTTAAGAAAGAAGGTGTCGTTGTTGTCATTAGAGGCAATAGCGTTGAGCAAGCAATCAAGTCAGTAGAGGCTTGTTATGCTGGCGGTATAAAACTAATGGAAGTTACTTTCACTGTTCCAAGAGCAGATGAGATTATCAAGACATTGGTAGACAAATACAAAGGAACAGACATGGTAGTTGGTGCAGGTTCTGTGTTAGATCCAGAAACAGCAAGAGCTGCTATTTTAGCTGGTGCTCAATTTATTGTTTCTCCAGCATTAAATATTGAAACAATGAAACTTTGCAATAGATATGGTGTTGCTGTTATGCCTGGTGTATTTACTCCAAGCGAAGCTATTACTGCTTTAGAATATGGCGCATACATCATTAAGTTATTCCCAGGAGATGTTGCTACACCTAAGGGATTAAAGGCATTAAAGGGACCATTACCACAAGCAAACATTATGCCTACAGGTGGCGTAAGCTTAGAGAATGTTGAAGAATGGTTCAAAGCGGGTGCTTATGCAGTTGGTGCTGGTTCATTTATTACAAAGGGAGCTCAAAAAGGAGATTACAAGGCTGTCGAAGAAGTTTCGAGAGAATTCGTAAATAAAGTACATTCTATAATTGGGGGAAATAAATAATGGGAAAGATTTTAACAGTTGGCGAAATTATGATGAGATTACAACCTGCTGGCTATAAGAGATTAATGCAAGCAGATTCTTTAGATGTAGTATTTGGTGGCGGTGAAGCTAACGTTGCGGTATCTTTAGCACAATTTGGTGAAGATGTTGCTTTCTTTACAAAATTACCTAAGAACGTTCTTGCAGACAAGTGCATTAACCAACTAAGAGGTTGGGGTGTTGATACAACAAGAATTGTTAGGGGTGGAGATAGAATTGGTATTTATTTCTGTGAAAAAGGTTGTTCTCAAAGAGGAAGCCAAGTTATCTATGATAGAGCTCATAGCTCAATCTCAGAAATGAAGGTTTCAGATTTTAACGTTGAAGAAGTTTTAAAAGATGTTACATGGTTGCACTGGACAGGTATTACTCCAGCATTATCTGAAGATGCTGTAAAGTTTATGAGAGTGTTACTAAGAACAGCTAAATTAAAGGGTATTACAGTTTCTTGTGATCTTAACTTTAGAAAGAAATTATGGACAACAGTTGAAGCTAACAAGGCAATGAGCGAACTTGTTAACTTTGTTGATGTTTTAATTTCTAACGAAGAAGACTGTAAGGATGTATTTGGTATAGAAGCAACAGGAACAGATATTACATCTGGTGTTATCTCAGATAAGGGATATGTTGAAATCGGTAAGCAATTATTCGAAAAGTTCCCAACATTAAGCAAGGTTGCATTTACTTTAAGAGAAAGTTTATCTGCAAGTGAAAATGGTTGGTCAGGAATTCTTATTGACAAGGATGGAAGTTCTGTTAAGTCTAAGAGATATTTAATTCAAATCGTAGATAGAGTTGGTGGTGGAGATAGCTTTGGCGCTGGTCTTATCTATGGTTTAACTCATGGTATGTCAAATCAAGAAACAATTGAATATGCAGTTGCAGCTTCTTGCTTAAAGCATACAGTAGAGGGTGATTTTAATATTGCTAGCGTTGATGAAGTTATGAAACTAGCAGGAGGCGACGGAAGTGGCAGAGTTCAAAGATAGACCAGTCAATCTTCTAAAGAGTAAATTTGCTGAAGCTCTTTATAAGGAAGTAAAGGACTTACCAATTATCGATTACCATTGTCATTTATCTCCAAAAGAGATTTATGAAGATGAACCATTCGATAATATTGGTGTAATGTGGCTTGCTGGTGATCACTATAAATGGCGTTTGATGAGATCAAATGGCGTTGATGAAAAATATATTACTGGAGATGCAACATGGGAAGAAAAGTTTAATTACTTTATTGAAACAGTTGCAACAGCTTATGGCAATCCAATTCAAGATTGGGTAGCACTAGAGCTTGAAATGTTCTTTGGCATTACTCTTCCTCTAAAGAAGGAAAACGCAAAGGCTATTTGGGAAAAGGCAAATGCTGTAATTAAAGAAAAGAAGTTATCTCCAAGAAAGCTTATTAAGATGGCTAATGTTGAGTTCATTGCAACAACAGATGATCCAACAGATACTCTTGAATATCATAAATTAATTGCTGAAGATAAATCATTCACAGTAAAGGTAGTTCCATCATTTAGAGTAGATAATATTTTACTAGCAAAGGATAGAAACTATAAGAGCTATATCACAAAGCTTGGTGATGCTGCTGGGGTTAAAGTTACTGACCTATCTTCTTTAGAAGAAGCAATCATAAAGAGAATGGATTATTTCAAATCTTTAGGTTGTAAGTTCTCAGACGTTGGTACAGAGGCATTTGCTGATGGTATTGCAACAAAAGAAGAAGCAGATAGAACTTTCAAGAAGTTACTTGCTAATGGTGAATATACAGAAAAAGAATATCTAGCATTTGTTGGATATATGTTAGTGTTCTTAGGAAATGAATATGCAAAAAGAGATATGGCTATGCAATTACATATTTGCGTAACTAGAAATAGCAACACTGCTATGTTTGAAAAATGCGGTAGAGATGCTGGCTTTGATTGCGTAGGCGATGCTTTAGATATTAGAAGAGTTAGAGAGGTTTTAGATGCATTGAATTCAATGAACGGACTTCCTGAAACTATCATCTATACATTAAATCCAAGCATGTATTACACACTAATCACATTATGTGGTGCTTTTAGAAAAGTACATATGGGAATCTCTTGGTGGTTCTGTGACCATAAGAGAGGAATGTATGAAACTCTTGAATATGTAACAGAGTTATTACACATTACAAATATGGTTGGTATGTTAACAGACTCAAGAAGCTTCTTATCTTATGTAAGACACGATTATTATAGACAAATAGTTTGTGATTTCTTAGGTGGAATAATAAAAGATGTTGATGCTGATGCTATTAGCATAGCAAAAGCACTATGTTATACAAATGCGAAAAAAATAATAGAGGAATAATATATGGCTTTTAAAATGACATTCCGTTGGTACGGAGAAAATGACAAAATCACTTTAGATTACATTAGACAGATTCCTGCAGTAGAGGGTATCGTTTCTGCAATTTATGATGTCCCTGTTGGCGAAGTTTGGCCTATGGAAAACATTCTAAAGATGAAAAAGCAATGTAATGATAATGGTTTAACTTTTGAAGTAGTTGAATCAGTTCCAGTTCACGAAGATATTAAACTTGGCAATGCTAATGCTCCAAGATTAATTGAGAACTATAAGGAAAACATTAGAAGATTAGGTAAGGCTGGCGTTAAGTGTATTTGTTACAACTTCATGCCTGTTTTCGACTGGTTAAGAAGTAATTTAGCAAAAGAATTAACAGATGGTTCAAATGCTTTAGCATATGACCATGCTACGGTTCTTTCTATGAATCCATTAACTAGTGAATTATCTCTACCTGGTTGGGATAGTAGTTATACAAAAGAAGGCCTAAAGGATTTATTAAATCAATATAAGGATATTGACGAAGAAAAGCTTTGGGAAAATATGGGTAAATTCTTAAAGGAAGTAATTCCAGTTGCTGAGGAAAGCGGCATTAAAATGGCAATTCACCCAGATGATCCACCATGGGGTATATTCGGTTTACCAAGAGTAATTACTAATAAAGAGAATTTAATGAGATTCTTAAAGATTGTTGATTCTCCAGCAAATGGTATTACTTTATGTACAGGTTCATTAGGTGTTGCAGCAACTAATGATATTGTAGATATCATCCATGCTTGCAAGGGTAGAATGCCATTCGTTCATTTAAGAAATATTAAGATTACAGGAGATCATTGTTTCGAAGAATCTGGACACTTATCTTCAAAGGGAAGTCTTGATATGTATGAAATCGTAAAGGCATTATATGAAGATGGTTTTGATGGATATGTAAGACCAGACCATGGAAGAATGATTTGGGGTGAAACAGGTAGACCTGGTTATGGTCTATATGATAGAGCACTTGGTGCTATGTACCTACAAGGTATTATTGAAGCCGTAGAAAAGGCTAACAAATAGGAGAGATAAGTATGAAAGTTGATATGAGTGGAGAAGTTGTAGTAATTACAGCTGGTGGTGGCGTTATATGTGGTGCTATGGCAAAAGAATACGCAAAGAATGGTGCTAAGGTTGCCGTTCTAGATTTAAAAGTAGAAGCAGCTCAAAAGGTTGCTGATGAAATCACTGCTGAAGGTTTTATTGCTAAGGCATATGGTGTTAACTGCTTAGAAAAGGAATCTATCGAAGCAGCTCATCAACAAATCCTTAAGGATTTAGGAAAGTGCACAATTTTAATTAATGGTGCTGGCGGTAACAATCCAAAGGGAACAACAACAAATGAGTATTTTGACAAAGCAGATATTGATGATCCAACAAAGGTTTCTTTCTTTGACTTAGATCCAAGTGGCGTAGATTTCGTATTTAAGATTAACTTCTTAGGTGCTTTCTTAACAACTCAAGTATTTGCAAAAGATATGTTAGACAATGGTGGTAGCGTTATTAATATTTCTTCAATGAACGCTTATAGACCTCTAACAAAGATTCCTGCATACTCAGGCGCTAAGGCTGCTGTTTCTAACTTCACACAATGGCTTGCTGTTCACTTTGCTGGTGCAAACATTAGAGTAAATGCTATTGCTCCAGGATTCTTCGTTACAAACCAAAATAGAGGATTATTATTCAATGCTGATGGTACTCCAACTCCAAGAACTGGCAAGATTTTAGCTGGTACTCCAATGAGAAGATTTGGTGAAGTAGAAGAGTTATTAGGAACTACAATGTGGTTATCTGATAAGAGCGCATCAGGATTTGTTACTGGTGTTGTTATTCCTATCGATGGTGGTTTCTCTGCTTACTCAGGTGTTTAATATAAAAAAGGTTTAAAAAGGAATTAGTTATGAAAGAAGTAAAAGTTGCAATCTTAGGATTAGGAAATCGTGGTAAGAATTATGGCGGACACTTAGCTGCTCAACAAGGAGTTAAGATTGTTGCTATTTGTGATAAGTATCAAGCAAAGATAGATAAAGTTAAGGGCTCTTGGGGGGTTCCAGATGATATGTGCTTTACAGATGAAGACAAGTTCTTCGGGCTTGGTAAAGTTGCAGATACTATGGTAATTGCTACTCAAGATAAAGACCACTATGGTCACGCTATGAAAGCTTTAGCTTTAGGTTATAATTTAATGATTGAAAAACCACTTTCTCCAAATATTGAAGAATGTTTGGAAATGGAAGAATACGCAAGAAAGCAAGGTTGTAAGATCTTAGTTTGTCACGTATTAAGATATGCACATTACTACAAGAAGATTAAAGAAATAATTGATTCTGGTATTTTAGGAAAGATCATCCTTATTAATCATGACGAAGACGTTGCATATTGGCATTTCTGCCACAGCTATGTAAGAGGTAACTGGAGAAGAGAAGAAGAAACAAGTCCGTTACTTCTTGCTAAGTGCTGTCATGATATGGATTTAATGTATTGGTATGCAGGAAGCAAATGTAAGAGCGTTTCGTCTTATGGCTCATTAAACTTCTTTAAAGAAGAAAATGCTCCAGAAGGTGCAACAGCAACATGTTTTGATTGTCCACATAAAGATACATGTAATTTCGAAGCTACATATCAATATGTAGGTAGAAAGAAAAAGCCTTTCGGTTGGGAAAAGAAGAAATATAAGTGGAAGCCATATGCATTCTGTATCTCAAATGAAAAGGAAGATATCTTAAATGCATTAAAGAATGACGAGAGAGGAAAACTTTGGTCAAGATGTGTATTTAAGTGTGATAACAACGTAGTTGACTGTCAAACTGTAAATATGGAAATGGAAAACGGCGTTAAGGTAATGCTTAATGTTAATGCTTTCAATGAGAAAGACCATAGACATACAGAGATTCATGGTACAAATGGATTCTTAATTGCTGATGATAGTGGTAGCGTTTTGACACTTCAATTATTTGGTAAGAAGCCAAAGAAGATTATTGTTAACTTAATACCAGTTATTAAGGGACACTTCGGTGGCGATCAAGGTGTTATTAAAGCAACTATTGATTTAGTCAGAGGAGAAATTGATCCAAATGGTCAATACACTTGGATTAAGGATACAATTGAAAGCCATAGAATTGTAGCAGCTGCAGAAAAATCAAGATTAAATGGTGGAATCAAAGTTGATATGTCTGAGATTCCAGATATAAAGAAGTAATAATGGAAGAGATAGCAAGGTTTGATATTCATGTTACATCAAGTGACACGAAGACTCATATAAACAGATCTTTTGAAGTTAATAAGGAATATTCTAAGCTCGTTTTTGATGTTTCTTATTCTCCAAAATACCTTGAAGATGTTTCAAAGTGTATGCAACTTATGAAACAAAGAATTAAGGATGTTGGATTTAAAGAAGATTTTTTACCAGATAAGGAACTTGCTAAAGCAATACCTCTTGCAAACCATATTTCTTGGAGTATTGATTCTCCTAAAGACGGATACTTAGGCACAAAGCATAAGCATAATCCTCATCAAATTTTGGAGATCAGTGAGGAAAAATCCTCTTTTGGATTTATGCCTGCAAAGATAGTAAAAGGAACATGGAATATTACATCAAGTATGAATGCAATTTTAACTGATGATGTAGATATTCATATTATTGTTTCAGGGGAGTAATTTATGAAATGGCATAAGGTTGAATTACATACCCATACAATTGCTTCAGATGGAGATATGCTTCCCTCTGACCTTGTAGATAATGCACTAGACAGAAAATATGAAGCAATTGCTCTTACTGATCACAATACTACAAGCTCTGTTGCAGAGGCTGTTGCATACGGAAAAAAGAAAAAGTTTATAGTAATTCCTGGAATTGAATTAACAACTTTCTGGGGACATATAGTGGTAACAGGTGGTAATAGTCACATCGACTGGAGAGATATCACTCTAGATAATATTGATGAAATATTAAAAGGAGCAAGAGACAAAAAAGACCTAGTCACAGTGGCCCATCCAAAAAGAATAGGAACTCCATTCTGTTCTGAATGCAGATTCTTATTTAAACTAAAAGATTGGAGCAATGTGACATCATATGAAGTTTGGTCACACTATATGCCACAAGCTTCTTTTGAATCTAAACAAACAAAAGAAGAGTGGATAAGCTTGTTAGACAAAGGCTACAAGATTGCGCCTGTATATGGGTTTGATTGGCATACAAGAGATGAAGGTTGTCCTGCAATTGCATATACATATGTTGGTGTAGTTGGCGATCTAACAGAAGAAAAGATAATAAAGGCTATAGAGAAATCTCACACTTATATTTCTATGGGTATTGAGATTGATTGCAAAGCTGTAAGATATGGCAATGATTACAATATTGGAGATAGTCTTCCAAGCGGTGAAGGTGAAATTGTTATTTCAGCAAATGTAGTAGATGAATATGCTAAATACTATAGTTGTGAAATAAAAGGAATGAGGTTCTACAAGAACAACAAGTTGTACCTTGCAAGAAAATGGTCAGGTGAAAAAATATCTATACCTGTTGAATTTGATCAAGGTTACTTTAGAGTAGAACTATATGGCACGGTAGATGGTATAGATGGTGATGTAGCGATACTAAGTCCATTCTATATAAAATAATAAAAGGGGTTATATTTTAAAATGATTACTGCACACGGCGGTTCTTTTGGATCTGGTAGAAATACTTTTAGTTTCTTAAACAACATTGATGTTTATGAATGCGATGCTATTGAGGTTGACGTTTATAAGCACTTTGGAATTATGTACATAAGTCATATACCAGCACCATTTACATGCTACAAAAAGATTAGACTAAGAGAAGTCTTTAAACTTGTAAAAGAAAAAGGAATAAAGATTAATTGTGATTTAAAGCAACATGGATTAGTAGGCGAAGTTATAAAGCTTGCTAAGAGTATGGGCATGGAAAACCAATTAATATTTACAGGCTGTGTTTCAGAAAAAGAAAGTGACATTATAGATTGTGGCGAAGCTTGGTTTAATAAGATTATTGGACTTAAGTATAAGACAAAGAATGTTGCAGCTATTAAAGAAAGAATAGATAGTTATCATAACCCTCATTTTGCCGGTATCAATTTAAACTGGCGTAAAGTAAACGGTAAATTCGTAGAAACATGTAGAGCTAATAATCTAAGACTTAGTGTTTTTACAGTAGATAAGGTAGAAAAATTATTGCAACTAGTTCCAATTGTTGATGGTAATATCACAACTAATTTACCACTTGTTGCAAGATCAATATTAAATAAAAACAAATAAGGGGAAAGAATGGTTAATATTGCGGTTATCGGCGTAGGTAGAATGGGTTCAAGACATGCATTAAACTTGGCAAAGAGAGTCAAGAATGCAAATCTTGTTGCTATTTGTGATACAGACCATCAAAAGGCTAATAAAGTATCTCAAAGTTTAAAAGTTAAGGCTTACAACGATTATAAAGAAATGTTAGCAAATGAAAAACTAGATGCAGTTGTTATTGCAACTCCTCATTATTCACATGTGGATATTGCAATTGCATGTTTAGATAAGGATATTAATGTTCTTTGTGAAAAACCAATTTCAGTAACATTAAAGAAGGCTAAAGAACTTATCTCAAAAAGAGATGAGAAGCCAAATCTTATTTGCGAAATGATGTACAACCAAAGAACAAATAGAATGTACAGAAAGGCAAAAGAATTAATTTCGAATGGGCAAATTGGAAAAATCCAAAGAGTTAATTTCACAATCACAGATTGGTATAGATCACAATTCTATTACAACATGGGTGGTTGGAGAGCGAGCTGGACAGGAGAAGGCGGCGGCACTTTAATAAATCAGTGCGTTCACCAATTAGATATTCTACAATGGCTTGTTGGAATGCCTACAATGGTTAAGTCTTACCATAAGACTGTAGGAAGAAGAATTACAACAGAAAATGATGTTACTGCAATAATGAGATTCGGCGATGATTTCGATTGCGTATTCACGGCCTCAACTCATGAAATCCCAGGAACTAATAGACTTGAGATTGCGGGAGATAAAGGAAAAATCATTATTGAAAGATTTAAGATGAAATATTCTATTAATAAGATGAGCGAAGAAGATGTTAATAGAAGAGCTAAAAGAGATTATGGTAACAAGAAAGATAAGCGCAGTGTGACACATTCTTATTCATATGGTTTATTACATATGATTAAAGATGGATTGCGTGGACAACAATGCAATATCTTAGAGAATTTTGTTAATGCTATTGAAACAAAGAATAAAGATATCGTTATTGCAGATTTAAAAGAAGGTATTAATGCTTTAGCAATTATTAATGCATTAAATTTATCTAGTTGGACAAATGAAGAGATTTCTATTCCTCTAGATGAAGATAGATATGAAAAATTATTACAAGAGAGAATTGACGAAGAAAGAGTTGAACTTGACGACGAAGATAGGGAATTAATAGGAGGTTAACTATGTCAGATATTAAGATTTCCGGTTTCTATGATGAAGCAAGTGGTGATTTAAGAACACAATGCGAATTAATAAAAAAACTTGGTGAACATTATTTATGTCCAAGAGTTGTTAATGGAAAAAATATTTCAGCATATACTGTTGAAGAATTTGAAAAGGATGTAAAGCCTGTTCTTGATGAATATGGCATTAAGTTCTCATCTATTGGTTCTCCAATTGGTAAAGTTGGCTTATATGATGAAGAAGGATATCAAGCTCAAATTAAGAAGCTACAAGAACTTGTAAAGATTGCTAAGGTTATGGATTGCAAATACATTAGAATCTTCTCATTCCGTGTAGATAAGAAAGGTGATTATGATGCTTATTTCCCAGAAGTTGTAAAGAAATTAAGAGGATATCTTGATGTAGTTAAAGGAACAGATATTGTTTTACTTCACGAAAACGAAAAGGGAATCTATGGTGATGTTCCAGATAGAGTTATGAAACTTTATAAGGAAATCAATGATCCTCAATTCCAATTATGTTTTGATGCATCTAACTATATTCAATGCGATGCAGATCCAAAACAAGCATATGAAATGTTAAAAGATTATGTTGTTTATTATCATATTAAGGATTGTTCAAAAGAAAAGGTTGAAGTACCAATTGGACACGGCGAAGGTAATTACGAAAACATGATTCATGATTTAGTTGTAAATAGACATTATAAAGGCTTTATGACACTTGAACCTCACACAGGTAAGTATGCAGTTGCAAGAAAACCAATTAGATTCTTATTCCCAATTGCTGCTCTAATCAAGATTGAACATATTAATATGTGGCATAAAGTATTCGCAAGAGTAGATAAAGAAATGGGTGTTCCAAAGTGGAAGACTGTAACAAGAGAAGAAATTGTTATTTGGCAATATAACGGCTTAACAAAGATGATTGCTGATGCAGAAGCAAGTATTAAATAAAAAGGAGTATATTATGGCAGACGTTAAGAAAGTTAGATATGGTATCGTAGGTATTGGTAAGCAAGGAACTTGGTATGCAAAGTTCATTTTCAAAGGCTTAGATAAGAATGCTGAACTAGCAGCCATTTGTGATATCTCAAAAGAGAGAAGAGAATGGGCTGAGAAAAATTTACAAGGCGTTAAGATCTTTGAAGATTACAACGAAATGTTTAAGAGCGGTTTGGTTGACGCTGTTATGGTTGAGACTCCTCACTATTTCCACCCAGTAATTGTTAAGGCAGCTTTAGAAGCAAATCTAAACGTTATGAGTGATAAGCCAGCTGGTGTTTATACAAAGGCTGTTAGAGAAACAGTTGAATTTGCAAAAACAAAGCCAGAATTAAAGTGCGCTTTATTATTAAATCAAAGAACAAATAAAGTATATAGAGAAGCTAAGAAGATTATTGATTCTGGAGCTTTAGGAAAGTTAAAGAGAATTGCTTGGATTATTACAAACTGGTATCGTCCACAAGCATATTATGATCAAGGTGGCTGGAGAGGCACTTGGGCAGGTGAAGGCGGCGGCGTTCTTCTTAACCAAGATCCACATCAATTAGACTTATTCACATGGCTTGCTGGTGAAAAGATTACAAAGGTTTGGGCAAAGGCTAAAACTGTAGGTAGAAAGATTAACGTGGAAAACGACGTTACAGCATGGTGCGAATTCGAATCTGGAGCAACAGGTGTATTTATTACATCTACACACGAAGCTCCTGGAACAAACAGATTAGAAATCTCAGGTGATGGTGGTAAGATTGTTATCTCTGGTAAGAATGATTTATCTATGAAACTTGAATTTACAAAGAATGATGTTCCAGAACCAGAATTCTCTGCAACAAATACAGTATTCATGGGTAAGCCAAAGACTAAGACAACAGTTGTTAAATATTCTCCATTTGAAGTTATTAAGATTTTAATTAAGAACTGGGGATTCCAACATCCAGATGTTATTAGAAACTTCTCAAATGTTATCTTAGGAAATGAAGATAAATTGATCGGAAGATATGAAGAAGGTTTAAATGGATTAACATTCTCTAATGCTATTCACTTATCTTCTTGGACAGGAAAAGAAATTCAACTTCCTATCGATGAAGAATTATTCATTTCAGAATTAGAAAAGAGAAAGGCTGAAGAAGCTAAATCAAGCAAGAAATAAAAGGTGAAGGTTAATTATGAGTGTTAGTTATAAAGACGGAAAAATTATCGTAGACGGAGCCTTCCATGAAGCAACACACTACGATGTAGCAAATAATTTAATTACAGCCCAATTTGACGGCCGTGGTGCTATTTCTAAATATGCTGTAATGAACAAGTATTCTGTATTCTCAGCTTACTATACACTAATTAGTGTAGATGGAGTAGCTTTTGATTGGAATGCTAAAAAGCATGTTGAAATGGTTGGTAAGAAACTTGTCGCTACTTTTGCAACAAAAGATTTCGATATGGAACTTACACAATTCCTAGACAATAATTCAAACTGTATTTACACACAAAATGTTGTAAAGGCAAAAAGAGATATTGATTTTAGAATTGTAAATAACTTCGGTATTAATTTTAGTTCATACGTTGAGCAATTATTAGCAAACAGATTATCTGTTGGTAATATTTGCAAGATTATTGGTGGTTTAGTAGGAAAGAAAAAACCTGCAGTTAAATCTGAAGACGGCGTAATGTTTATCAGAGGAAACGTTATGGGCGATTTCTATTTCGATATTGCTGCTAATTCAGAACTAGTTGCACTTGAAGCAGAAAGAGGATTTACAAATCAATTTGAATACGGGGCTAAAATCGCTAAGGGCGAAACAAAAGTTTTAAGATATGTAGTATCTGCAGGAACAAGAGGCGACTTTACTTTCTGTGATGTTAAAGAAGCTTTAAGATCCTTTGATTCAGCAAACGCAGAAGCAGATAAATATATCTTATCTTTAAAGTGCCCAGTTAAATTAGAATCTGATTTCTTAGAATCATATTATAAATCATTATTAAATACTTCATTATCTAACTATAAAGAGCTTGGTAAGTTCAAAGGTTTCTTAGCAGGCATTGTATATCAATTCCCAGCAAGAACATATTATAGAGATGCATATTGGACAGTATTAAGTGTACTTCCTGTTCGTCCAGAACTTGTTAGAAATGAAATTATTACACTTGCTAATGGTATTAATAAGAAGGGCGAATGTCCAAGTGCTGTAAAGTTTAATTTCAAGAATTACTGGGGTAACCATTATGATTCTCCTTCATTCTTTGTAATGATGCTTTATGACTATATCGCTCATACAGATGACAAGACTATCTTAAATGAGCAAGTTGCATGTGGTACTGTTTTAGAGAGCGCAAAACTTGTATTGGATAGACTATATCAAGAAGTTGAAGAATCAACAGGATTATTATTAAAAGGCGGCGAATATAATAGACGTGACTGGTGCGATAACGTATTTAGATCTGTTTATTGCACATACGATGAAGTTTTATATGCTAGAGCTTTATTCTGCTTAGGAGATATTTATTCTTTATCAGATAAGGAATTATCTAAGAAATATTTAGATATGTCAGAAAAGGTAAAGAAGAGCATTAATGATCTTCTATGGGATGACAAGAAGGGCTGGTATGTTAACTATAAGAGCGAAAACTTCACAGAAGACAACTTGTCTATTGATACAGTAGTGGCAGTTCTATATGGCATTGCTGATGAAACAAGAAGTAAGAGAATGCTTGAGAATATGGAAAAGTATTTAGAGAGCAAAAACAACAAAGAACAAGTTGCTGGCGACTTTGGTACTTTAAGCGTATATCCATTCTATAAGAACATTAGAGATATCGTTCAAAAATCATCTTTACCATATTATTATCATAACGGTGGAGATTGGCCATATCTTTCATGTATATACTCTTATGCGAAATTAATGTATAATATGGATTATATGTATCCATTGACAAGATGGTTCGAATATAACATTGAAAAGGGTAATTACACTCCAATCGAGTTCTTTAACCCAATTCAAAAGGATGGATCATTATTACAAGCTTGGTCATCAACAGGTGCGTTTGTTTTAAGTTATCCAGACGGACAATTCTTTAAGAAAACAATTAAAAAATAATATAACGGAGGGTTTATTGTGAGTGACGAAACTACAGCAGTAGAGAGTGTTGTGCCAACACCACCTACTAGCAACGACCTTTCAGATAAGGAAAAGGAGTTACTTGGAAGAAAGTATCTTAAGCCAAGAGATTATGCTTTATTCTCTTTAGCAAGATTTGCTTCTAGTGCCGTTACTGGTCTGATTCAAGGTTATTTGTTGTATTTCTATACTTCATGTATTGGTATTAGTTCTACAACAGTCGGCGTTATGTTCTTGGTTTCAAAAATCTTCGATGGTTTAAATGACCCAATCATGGGTGTTATCGTAGATAAGACTAGAACTAAATGGGGTAAAATGAGACCTTATCTGTTCTTTGGTTCTATACCTTGGGGTATTATAACCATTGTTATGTTCATGCCATCAATTTATGCATTGATGAACACAACAGGTAAGGTAGTATTTATGTATGTTACATACTTATTGTATGGATTACTAGGAACAATTATTGGTGTTCCTCTAGATGGTATTCCAGCGGTTGCATCTCCAAATACAGATGAAAGAGCAAAGATTATTTCTATTTCTCGTATCTTAGGAAGTATTGGTGAACAATCAGCATTAGTATTATTAACATTCTTCTTAATCTTAACAAAGCAAGATTATTCAAGTTCATACATGTGGATGGGTATCATCATCGGTATTCTTGGACCAATCTTTATGTTATTAGGTTCATTCTCAATCAAGGAAAGATTAGAGCCAACAACACAAACACCAAGTATTCTAGAAGGTTTTAAATATTTATTTAAGAATAGACAATTCTTCTTGCTTATCTTATCTAACTTATTAACATTCTTCAGAAACTTAGTTTCAGCAATGATTATTTATGTTGTTGCGTATGTTATTGGTAATGGTTCATTACAAATCATATTCTCACTTCCTGGAGCTGTTGCTTCCATGGTAGGTATGATGCTGGCTCCTAAACTAAGAACAAAAATGGACTCTAAGAAGTTGTTTATTTTTGCAACGTTCTGGCATTCAGCCGTTCTTGCGATAATATTCTTTATTTGCCTAGCAATAGGCGTAGATCGTCTTCAATTTACATGGGGATGGATTATGCTTGCTGCTCTAATGTTCTTTGCTATGATTCCAGTAGGTATTCTAAACGTAATTCCTCACTTAATGGCAACAGATACATTGGATTACTGGGAAGATAAAACAGGTGAGAGATGTGAAGGTATTACATTCTCATTAATGAGTTTAAGAAGTAAAGTATCAAGTGGATTTAAAGATTACGTTCTTGCCTGGTTGTTAGCATTCTTCATGTTTGCTCAACCAATGAGTTTCGTAAACGATCATAATCCAGTTCAAACAGAGTTTACTAAAGTTGGTCTTGTAATGATTTATACATTAATTCCAGCTGTAACAAATTTAGTATCTATTATTCCAATGCTATTCTATAAGTTAAGCGGTAAGAAGATGGCAGAGATTCAATCAAGACTTGAAATTACTCGTGCCAAGTCTGCGGCAAGATTAGAAGCAAAAGAAAATAGTGAAGTTGTAGCTGCTCCAGTTGCAGATACAGTAGTAGACGAAGTTAAAGATGAGGCTCCAGTTCAAACTGAAGCTCCACAAGAAGAAACAGCAGTTGCTGAAGATAAGAAGGATTAAGGAGGTAGTACTATGAAGAAAAGGTTATTATTTGTTATTTCTATAGTTGTACTTTCTGTTGTTCTTTCAACAGTATTATTCTCTTGTGCTACAGCTACAGTATTAGAAGGAAAAGATTACGACAAGCAAGTTGATTATTACAACGGCATTGTTGAAGATGTTAAGAAGTGTGAATCTACTTTAGACGCTTTAATGAGCAATTTAAGCAAGTCTTCATTTATTTCTACATTTACTCTTGAAAGAACATATTTCAGCTCAGCAAACGACAATAAGGCATTTAAGGGATCTCAAGCTGTTAAGGGTTATAACGAGGCTGATGGTTGTAAAGATGTATGGATGGTTGAAGCTATTAAATATGAAATTAAATATAAGAATGGCGAGTATCAAATTACAGCTGCAGTTAAGGAAGACGTAAAGGCTGACGATTATGATGAAGATGCAGGTAAGATTCTTAATACATACACTTACACAAAGCTAAATGATGCAGATCCTGTTTGCACAGGCGGAGAGGAAGATGTTGTTAAGCATTATTGTGTAGAAAAGGTTTATGATGTTATTTTTGGTAAGTTTACATCAGATGAATTCCTTGAGAATTATGCAACATCTGCTTCAAAGGGATGGAGAATCTATACATCAATGATGCAATATCAAACAACAAGAGCTTTTGCCTATACAACAGATGGTGGTATCGATTTAGATAAAACTGTTAAGTATACAGACAATAAGGGAAAGATCTTATATACAGCTTTAACAGAATCGTTTGATGGTAAGGATGTTGTATTCTCATATGAGGGCAATTCAAAGCCAGCAACAAGTGATGATGTAGCATATTGGGATTTCTATAAGGATGATATTACTTATAACTTCTACAAGGTATCTGCAATCTATAATGATAGAATCACAATGACATACAAGGGAAGTAAGGATACAATCGAATCATTTGAATATTATGGAGAAGTAATTCTTCCATTCTATACAAAGAAGAGCAAGTTCCAAACTTATAATGTATTAAAGTGTGTTGTTGCAGATTATACTCACTTCGTTGTAAAGATGGATTATGAAACTTCTTTTAAGTTGTAATCTAAATCTTATATAAGTATAATTTAGATGGAATTGATAAATCAGTTCCATCTATTTTTTTTTATGGAGTTGGATATATGGATATAAATGAATTCTCAAATGCTTTTGATAAGATCAGCAAGGATTGGATGCTAGTTTCTGCACGAAAAGATGGCAAGACGAACACAATGACTGCCTCATGGGGTGGACTTGGATTTTTATGGGGAAAACCTGTTGCCATGATTTTTATTAGACCTCAAAGATATACAAAGGAATTTATAGATAATAATAATTATCTATCTTTATCATTCTTTACTGAAGATTATAGAAAAATGCTTTCATTTATGGGCTCAAAATCTGGTAGAGATGTAGATAAGATTAAAGAACAAAATTTGCATTTAGTTGAAGGTGAATTAGCTCCAGTTTTTGAAGAGGCAAAAACTACTTTAATTTGCAAGAAATTATATGCTCAAGAGATGACAAAAGAGTCATTTATTGATAAAGATTTAATCCCAAAATTCTATGCAAATAATGATCTTCATACAACATACATTGTTGAGATAGAAAAGGTCATCTAATACTATAGTAGTTATTTATATTTATAAAGAGAAGGCTTGTCTGTAATCACGCAAACAAGCCAATATTTTTCTAAATTAACACGACTTTACAACAGTTTTACACAAATATATATGAGTTTACAATGGCTTTACATACGCACATACACACGTATTGTATTATAAAAGCGTAGGGGTTACCCGTAAAAAATATAAAAGTGAATTAAAACGGAGGGAATTATGAAAAAGAAATTACTTTTAGTAGTTATTGCAATTTTATGTATTGCTACTATGTGTTTCTCCTTAATCGGCTGTTCTAACACTGAAAACGTTACTAATAAAGAGAAGTCAAGCTTCTCATTAGGTGATGAAGGTGGTGCAGTTGGTCAAACAAAGCAAATTAATGCTTATTCTACTGATTCATTCAAAATCGTTGCATCTGAGAATATGACAAAAGACGAGGTTTCTCGTGGTGTTGTTGTTTCTAAGCATGGTTCAACAGAATCTTGGTATGGTGATGTTGTAAGCGTTGGTGAAGGTACAAAGACTTATAAGTTAATGGCTCCAACAGCAGGTTATACTGTTGGTAATTGGTATGTTATTGAACTTAAAGATTCTAGATTATCTTTCGTTGCTTTCGAGGGTTACACAAAATTACGTATCCACATTGTAGAATCAGGTATTGATTTCTCAGTTTTTGATACAACAATCTCTGTTGATTCAATTTACTTATCTGAATTAGACACAGAAGCTAAGACATTCAAGTTCAATCAAGGTTTATTTAACACAAAGGTTGAAATTGGTAATGTATTACTAGTTGAAGGTGAAGATGGTAAATATGAAGCTTACAAGGTTGTAAATATCCAAGCTGCTACAAATGATAGTGGATTTGTATTCATTAAATACGACGTTCCAGAATATAACGAAGTTTATACTAAGTTAGTTGGTTCTGACACATCTAAGATTGGTACAGATGTTGCTGAAAACGTTGAATTTGATACAAATGTTGAACAATTAGAGGAAACTCTTCTTGCTATGGCTTCTGTATCATTTGATGTAAGCGCTGCTAAGTTCACAATCTCTGGTGATTTAGTTGATGATGCTGTTGTATTAAAGATTAGAATGACTATTCCAAATATCGTTCCTACAACAGATGGAAGCAACAAGTTAGATTTAGGATTTGAATTCACAGTTAAGTCAAAGATTACATCTAACACAGATATCTCAATTGGTTCTTTAGTTGCTGCTAAAGATCAAGGTTTAACAGTTGAAGCTAACTTCGATAACGATTTAACATTCAGAGTTGAAGTTGTTGATGAAGCAAACGTTGCTAGTGATACAGCTTTAGATGAAATCCTAAACAAGGTTAAGGATATGATTCAAAAGGCTAACGATGCTCAAGATGATGTTGAAATTAAGGTATTTAACTGGATCGTTCCAATTGGTAACGGTGTAGCTGATGTTAAGTTCAATGTTTCATTAGTAATGAACTTCTCATTCTCAGGTAAGTTAGGTGTTGAATCTACAACAAAAGTTAAGTTTGATGCTGTTGCTAAGTATAATCCAAATGCAGAAGATGGAAAGAAGTTTACTGCTGAAGTTTCAAAGCCAGAAGCTAAATTAGATTCTATCTCAGCAGATATCTCAGGAAATATTAAGACATTAGTTGGTATTAAGGCTTCTGTTGAATTCGAATTATTAGGCGGTGTATTATCTGTAGGTGTTTCTGCTATGGTAGGTAACTACAATAATTTCTATGGTGTAATTGAATCAGGTAATTTATTAGCTGACGAAATCCAAGCAAACGGTGGTTACTATTTCGAAGGTGGTTTACGCTATAGAGTAGATTTACTATATGGTATTGCAAAGATTAAGAATGGCGCTAAGACTCTTGTTGAAGATATAATTCCAGGAACTCAATATGACGCTGGTAGTGTACAAGAAGTTACAGTATTAGCAACTACAAATGTTGATTTATTACCAGCTGCTAGAGATCTTGTATTGGCTTGTAAGTACAATGATGTAAAGACAGGAGCTCCAGATGTAGATGGTATCGTTGATACAAAGCTTATTAAGTTAGTAGATGGTCAAGGTTATGTTACTATCGAAGATGGTAAGATTGCATTAACAGAAAAGGGCTTTAATAAGGCTGCTACTACTGGTATTTCAAACGTTAAGATTTCTGTTAAGATTGGTATGAAAGATTTCGATCTATATATCAATGCAGTTAAGTTTGATGAAATCAGAAAGGCTTCTTCAATCACTGTAGATATGGATGTTACAGATGCTGCTGCTCTTACAGCTACATATGTAGACGGAACTCCAGTTGATATTGCAGTAGTTAATGGTTTAGTTTCAATTGCAAATCCAGAAGTAGGTGTAATTATCATCTATGAAAATGGTGTTGCTGTTAAGGCAGTAAATGTAGTTGATTAATTCCTAAACGGTATTCGCAAAGGGGGTAGATGAAAATCTACTCCCTTTTTTCATTATTTGATGAAATATCATATTAAGTGCAACACATTAGAACATTAAAAATGGAATACAAAACAACCGTTCATATGGACCGCAGTATAATTGAAATAAAAAAAAACACTTAT
>JAEEGL010914774.1_pt1 | contig 64356 bp, 49 predicted proteins | sample 9134231 | NCBI WGS metagenome assembly JAEEGL01 (sample SAMN16246548, study PRJNA631951) | gut metagenome | biome: gut microbiome; feature: rumen; material: fiber-attached | host: Bos | place: Iran: Karaj | collected 2018-10
CAATGTCCTACTGAAGTTTTGATTGCCATTGCAAATGAAAATTCGCAGCCTTGTTGTGACGAGAAAGACACTTGTCCTACCTGTGGTACAAGTTCAGCAGAAATTGAAGCAATCAAATATGCTGTGATGAGTCTTACACAATTGCTTTATGACTATGACATCATTGATGGCGGTGACTTGAGAACTATTAAGGATTGTCTTGTTTCTGCAGAAAAGAATGATTCTCCCTATTCTAAGGAAGAATTGGATAAGATGTTTGAATAGTATATCTAATAAGGGGAAGGACTATATTGTTCTTTCCCTTATTTTTTTATTTTATTGTTATGGATACAAAAGAACAATTTAAAAAAGTTTTAAAACATAAAATTAAAAGGGTTCTTGTCAATGACAATGTAAGAGAGGTTATTAACGTGTTCAGTAATGAGTTTGGAGAAAACCATGTTGATATAAATATTGATTATTTGCTTAATACTGAAATTGATGCAAGTTTTGATCGTTTGTTATTCCGAGCAAGGGATATTGGTGTAAAACCTGATTATATAGCCAGTATTCGTGAAAAATTCAAAAATGATATGGGTACTCCAATAGATGAATTATTTTATAAAAATTCGTCTGATAGTGATGAGTTTAGAAAGTTTTACAAAGAATATCTTCATCATAGACTTGACGATTATCCTTTCATTGATATAATAATATGGTTCCCAAATGTTACAGTAAGAAATGAAAAAGGACAAAGTATCAATATAAAGGACTTGTATGCAAAAGTTACAATAAGGTCTGATGGTACTATGTCTGATGATTTCAAACTCATTAAAACCACATTTACTCAAGCAGAGTGGGATGCAGGATATGTGCATTCACATCTTCCAAGACTATATGATGTGTTAAAATGGAGTGCACCATGTTTGGGTAGTGGACCTATACTTCGGACTCAAGAATCTTTATATACAAGCAATAATCCTAACTTATGGGGATTATTTGCTTATGAGTTAAAGAAATATGTAGGTACTGAATCTCTTGCAGGTGGACCTTATATAAGAATGTCTTCTGTTGGTGCTAATAGTTCAAGCGAACTTTCAAAAAGTATGCGTTTTTATCATGGTAAGAAAGATGAAATTGAGAATTTTCTCAATTATTATTCTGATAAGTTTGATTTGCATATAGCATATAATGGAAACACTTATGTTCTTGGTGAATCATTTGCTTCTGCAGCTATAAAAATAAGCAAGCATTATTATGATTTTGTAAAGCATAAATTTGTAGGCAAGAACAGAAGAGTGTTTTCTGATATATTTACAGACTGCATATATTCCAATGGTTCATTGTATATGGCAGGAAATATTACAGCAAGAAGAGCTCCAGACAAGAATTCCTTATTCACATTTGGGGATAGGGATGTGTGCATTAAAATAATCTCAGAAGATCAAAACACACGCTGTGTGTTACCTATACTTAACAATGAGTATTTAGGAGCAATATTATTTAACATATTATTTAGAATAAACACTAATTATGGAAACAATAGAACAAAAGTTACAGAATCTGAAGGAACAGGCTCAGAACCAAAAGAAAGTAATAAAACTCGTGCCAGGACATACTACTTACAACCTTAACATACCTGCAAATGTAGAAAAGAAAATAAGGCATTTGTGTACAAGAGTGCATGATGTTGAGTGGTCTGGCATCTTATTCTATAAGGTGGATGGAAGCTTTGAAACTAATGATCTTACAGCAACCTGTCTTGACATTTGTGTTATGGATATAGGTTCTGCAGGATACACAAAATTCAAGGATAATGCAGACATCATATCCTATAGGGTGGAACATCCAGAGTTGCTTGAACCTGGAGTATATGAGGGGCTTATTCATTCTCATAATACAATGTCAACTTTCTTTAGTGGTACAGATACTGACACTTTAGGAAAAGAAGGTGACGATGTGAATCATTTTCTCTCGCTTATAGTTAATAATGCTGGTGAATATACAGCAAGAATAACAAGAAAACTTAAAAAGAAAGTCAGAACAGAGACTTATATTAAGACTCAGGAAAGTGCTAGTTACAATACTTATGAAAACAAAGAAGTCGTTCTTTATAGCGACAAAGTCACAGAAACAAATAAAGCAACTGATTGTAACGATGAGGTTGTTGAATGGTTTAACTTAAATATCGTAAAAGCAGAAGTTGAATCCTTTCGTGAGCTTAATGAGAGGCTTGATTTCATTGAGAAAAGTAAGAAAAAGTCTTATATTCCAACCACTTGGAATTATACAAAAGATTATAGCAAAAATACCAAATATGATTTCACATCTTTAAAAAATTCCAAGAAGGAAGAGACATATCCGTCATTCTCAAAGAATGGCTACCAAGGAACATTGTTTGGAGATGAATATGACTATGACCCATATTGGGAATTCAGAAGAAAAGATTCGGAAGTAAACAATTACACAAAAGAAACAAAGTCAAAAGAAGAGGATGCTGAAGATGATTTGACTTTGGCAGATTTTGAGAAAGTTCCTGAACATATTGCACTAAGTCTTGCTTGTCAGTTGGTTTCTGGCAATATAATGCTGAAGAAATCAGAAATGACAACTGCAAATCTTACAAGATGGCTCAACAATCTTGATGAAACTTATGCTGAAAGATTTGGTTGTCTTGATTTCAAAGATACCATATCCCAGATTAAATTCTGGATAGGTGCATTTGTTGAAACTCTTATTATGTATAATGTTGATACAGAATATGAGGCTGAAATAATGAACAAGTATGACTTTAACCCAAATACAGACATGTCTACAGAAATGTCTGCATTATACGCTAATGAACTCCTTTCATTATTTGAGGAATTACCCTATAAGGAAGGTGTTGTATCTAATTTGATTATGGAAGAATTAACTAATTATTTAGCATAATGGCAAACGAATTAAAAGATTTATATAATTTGGCTGAAATGGCTCCATCAGATTTGAACTCTATGCTGCCTCCTTATCCTGAAGTAGCTGATTGGATAATGGAGAGTACATTTGACTCTGCATTTTATTCTGATGAAGAATTGAATATTATAGTATATTGGTGCCATGCTTTTGGTATTCGTTCAAGTTATAGTTTCAGAAATATTAATTCCTATGTTGGCTTTTCATGTGCTGATTGTATAAGATGTAGTGAAAAACATGCTTCAGAACTATACTATATGCAGTTTACATTCAAAGGAACTGTCATAAAAGGATTTATACCAGCTAATGCCATTGGGCCTTCATTATGGGATAAAATAGGTGGAGGAAGACCTCATACTGGAATTCCAGAAGTTACAGAAGCTTCAAGACCTGTATTTAAAGAGATGGTTGAAGATATGAAAATTCCAGAATATTCCTATGATGTTGACTACACTGAAAACACTTCAAGATTCAGTGGTGCTTTATGGTATGAAGCAATACAAGGTAAGGTTATAACACTTGCAGGTCTTGGGGGTATAGGCAGTTATACTGCATATCTTCTTGGAAGAATGAACCCAAAAAGCCTGTTTATTTATGACAATGATTCTGTTGAATTTGTAAATTTGTCAGGACAATTCTATAGTACAGATGATATTGGAAATCTCAAATCATCAGCAACTATTGATAAATTGAAAAAATATTGCAACTATTACAATGTTTTTGAAATGGGCTTGTTTGATGATTCTTCAGAAGCATCTGACATTATGATTTGTGGGTTTGACTCAATGAAAAGCAGAAAGATTTTCTTCAACAAGTGGTTGGAACATGTCAATTCCAAGCCAGAAGAAGAGAGAAAGCATTGTCTTTTCATTGATGGCAGACTTTCTGCAGAAGATTTGCAAGTATACTGTGTTGTAGGAGATAATACTGAGAGCATAGAAGCATATGTCAAATCATTATTTGATGACGAACAGGCTGATGCTACAGTTTGTTCTTACAAGCAGACTTCTTTTGTGGCAAACATGATAGGTTCAATAATAGTGAATGTCTTTGTTAATTTTGTATCAAATGAACTGTTTGATGCTCCCATCAGAGAATTGCCGATGCTTGTTGAATATGATGCTCTTACGATGCATTTTAAACTTAATGGTAACCAATTTAAAATTGAATAATTATGCAATGTGTTGATAGTTATATAAGAAGTATAGTATATGTCAGCAGGAATTATGGCCCAGTTTCGTGTAATATGGATACGTTACATCTTGGACACAGATTGAAGTTTTCCTATACTCCTGGAGAATTGAAATACATGCCAACATATGTAAGAGTAAAAAATGAAGCTGATCTGAAAAAGTTCTATGATGAATGTGATTCAAAGAATGAGTCTGCTGATTTTATTTATCCTATTATAATAGGTACAGAAGATTATGTGCGAACAGAATGTTCAACATTAAGCAGATTTCTGAAGTGTGCAGTAAATCCTGTATTGACGGAAATAACTTTTGACAATAGAACATATTATGCTGCAAACGGTATTATTCTTGATTCCAATTTCAATCTTTTGCTATTGGCTTTTAGCAAGGAATATAGTGATGATTTATTGCTATTAATTTCAAAGGACATGTTTTCTTCTGGTAATAAACTTGAAAAGACACTATCAAAGGAAATTGTAAAAAGTATAGTGAATTTTCCACATTTGGAAGTTGGAATAATAAGTTTGTCAGATTTTATGTTGCATCCTGAAAAACCAAAGCCAAGTGAGTTTGATGAGAGTTCTCTTGGTGAATGTATTAAACCAGAAACAGATGACAGCAAACAAACAGATGACAGTAAACAAGAAGATCAAGAATGCCCAAACATCCCATTTTGATGGTGTTAAACTGAAGTCAGGTTTGGAAAAGATAATATATAAGGCTTTAAAAGAAGAACATATTGAGTTCCAATATGAAGGAATGACCTTTAACCTTAGTGGTGGGGTCATTCCTAAAAAGCCTTTTTATGTTAGAACCAAAACCAAAAAGTTTCATTTGGAAATGTCTCCAATAAGGCCTATTACATATACTCCTGATTTTACATTTACTTTAAATGGTATATTTGTTATAGTTGAAGCAAAAGGATTTTGTAATGATGTTTATCCTGTAAAAAGAAATCTGTTTAGGAAACTATTGGAATCATTTCCTACACCTGTTATGTTTTTTGAAGTTAAATCAAAAAGAGAACTTATGGAAGCACTTGATATTGTAAAAAAAGAAGGAAAACTTATTGAAAAAATAAGGGAATACACAAAGTCTATGCCTGCAAAAGACCTGCCAGCCTGTAACAAGGCTATAGAAGCAAGGGATTATGATCTGCTTCTTGAACTTGTTAATTCAAGAATAGCAAGAATGGAAAAACAGGCACAAAAAGACAGTAATGTATATATACCAGAAGACTTATTCAAATTATTTGGAATTTTAACAGATTTGACAAATGAAGAAACTATCTGACATCAGCTGGAAAGTCAGTGAAGAAGAGTATAGAAACGATTCTGCACTGAGTTATAGTATGTTAGCAAAATTTGCCAGAGATGGATTCAATGCTGTTGCAACTCTTAAGGAAAAACAGGAAAGTCCCTCTCTTACATTTGGGAGTGTTGTTGACACTTTAATAACATCTCCTGAAGAGTTCAATGAAAAGTATGTTGTTTTAGCATTGCCTGCAATAAGCGACACTTTAAAGGAAATAGTAAATGATTTATACTCAAAATATAAAGATGAGTATGAGACTATTGCCAATATGAATGACGATATTATTTCAGAAGTTGGTTTGGCTCATGACTATTATAAGGCAGACAAGTATAGAAATCATAGAATCAAAACTATCAGAGAATGTGACAACTACTATAAAACATTACAAAGTGTTGGAGATAAGACAGTTATTGATACTGATACTTATATGGATGCATTAAAATGTGTTCAAGCACTTAAAGAAGATGACACTACAAAGTGGTATTTTGCTGAGAATACTCCTTTTGACACTAATATTTCAAGAGAGTACCAGTTAAAATTCAAAACAAAACTCGCCAATTTGGAATACAGATGTATGGCTGATTTGCTTATTGTAGATTATGACAAAAAGGAAATTATCCCTGTTGATTTGAAAACCAGTTCATCAAATGAATGGGATTTTACAAAATCATTTGTGAAGTGGCAGTATCAGATTCAGGCAAGATTGTATTGGAGAATTATCAGACAATGTATGGATCATGATGAGTTCTTTAAAGATTTCAAATTATGTGATTACAGATTTATTGTAATAAACAGAAACAATCTTGTTCCTTTGGTATGGGAGTTCAATATGTCTGCAATTCCTGGATTACTTGTATTTGGTGAGCATTATGACATTAAATTTGTTGATCCTGAAATATTGGGTGAAGAATTGAATGAATATATGACATCAGAATACAGAGCACCAAAAGATATTAATTTTGTAGAACCAAATTCTTTAACAGCTAAACTAATGGAACTATGACAGTAGAAGAATGGTTAGGAAAAAACAATACTCTTGGTATTGATATTTGGAACAAAAAGTATAGACAAAATGATGAAACTTTTGAGGAATGGCTTGACAGAATCTCTGCAAAGAATGAGTCTGTCAAGTCCCTCATTAGGGATAAAAAGTTTATATTTGGAGGAAGAATTCTTGCCAGTAGAGGTATTACAAACAGAAAAGTAACTTATAGCAATTGTTATGTGATTGCTCCTCCTGAGGATAATCTCGAATCCATATTTGAATGCTGCAGCAAACTTGCCAGAACTTATAGTTATGGAGGAGGATGCGGCGTGACTTTGAATAAATTAAGACCAAATGGTGCCACAGTACATAATGCTGCTAAAACCACTTGCGGACCAGTGGGATTTATGGATTTGTTCTCACAGACAACAAACACCATCGGACAGTTAGGACGTCGCGGCGCATTAATGCTCTCATTATCAATTAATCACCCAGATATAGAAGAGTTCATTGATTGTAAAACCGACTTGAATAGGGTTAATTATGCAAATATATCAGTTATGATGACTGATGATTTTATGGAAGCAGTTAAAAATGATGAGGATTATATTCTTCATTGGCCTTGTGACAAGACACCAGTTGCTTTTAATGAAGGTAAATTGGAATATAATAAACTTACTATGGTAGGTTATGTTGATGATCCTTTCAAATCTTCAATAGATGGTGTTGCATATGTTAAGAAAGTAAAAGCAAAAGAATTGTTCAATAAGTTAGTAAAGAATAATTGGGACTATGCAGAACCTGGTATTTTATATTGGGATAAAATAGAAAATTACAATATAGTTGAAAATGACCCTGATTTTCACTATGCTGGAACTAATCCTTGTGCTAGAATTCTTTGGCTCAAGTAAAAAATTGGGTAAAAACGGTGAAGACTAAAATGTTAAATACTTATAAAATATTTGATCATATGAAATATTTTTCTTATCTTTGCATCATGTTAACACCGTGCTAATCTTTTAGATTGCGAAAGGCTAAAAGACAGTGTAGAGCGTAGATTTTGAATAAATATAATAAATCCAAGAGTACCCGAATTATGTTAGTTTATAAAGTAACAAACAGGCTCAATAATCAAGTCTATATAGGACAAACTACTCTTTCTTTAAATGAAAGAAGATATAGACATGAACAAGAAAGTTTAAATAGTTATCGAAAAACTGTAAAATTTCACAATGCTTTATTAAAATATGGATTTGATAATTTTTTATGGGAAGTTATAAAAGAGTGTACTTCTCAAGAAGAATTAGACTATTACGAAAAATATTACATTCAATATTATGATTCTTGTAATAAAGAAAAAGGATATAATTTAAAATATGGAGGAAGAAGTGGGGGCATCTTTTCTGAAGAAGCTAAAAAGAACTTAGGAGCTAGTACTTTGCTAAAATGGCAAAATCCTGAATGTGCTAGAAAAATGAAAGAAGGACTTAGAAAAGGTACTGAAACAGTAAAGAGAAAAGCATCTCTTAATTATATAGAATCCATTTGTCCTACATGTGGAATTGTTTTTAGAACTAAAAACTGGAATAAGCATATATACTGCTCTTTAGAATGTGCTAATAAGGCTAATAGAGAATTTGCTATACAAAATATTAAAAAAGCTTCTTTAGAAGTTCATCAGAAGTATCTTAAAAGACAAGAAACCTTATTACCAGCTATAAATCTTTGGGCAATATCACATAAAGAATTAATTGAGAATGCCAAACTTAATAATTTAACTTTTTTAAAAGAACTTGTTAACTATGTAGGACTGAAAGATACTAGATCCTTAGGTAAACTTTTAGGAGTTACTTATAAAAAAGAAATACTTTATAAACTAAAAGACATAATAAAATGTACGCCGACCATATAGGAAACTATATGAACTAAAGGATAAAAAGCCTTTAGGATAACATTAAGGAAGAACCTCTGCCTGCTGGTGGTTCATGCTTGTTAGGAAGTATCAATCTCAGTGAATTTGTGATAAAACCTTTTACAGATGAAGCACAAATTGATTGGGACAGCCTTGAAGAAGCAACCAGACTTGCCGTAAGAGCCCTTAATCTTGTCTTAGTTGAAGGAATAACATTACATCCTCTTCAAGAGCAGCAAGAAAGTGTCTCAAAGTGGAGACAAATAGGATTGGGAACTTTAGGTTTGGCAGACTGTCTTATGAAATTAGGTATAAAATATGGTAGTGATGAGTCTCTTCTTACCATTAATGGTATCTATGGAATGATTGCCACAACTTCTGTATTGGAATCACTTGATATGGCAAAGGAATATGGTTGTTATCCCGCATGTAAGAAAGAACTTATTGCCGAGTCTTCTTTTATAAAACATTTGGAATTGTCTGCAGATGATATTAAGGATATAAAGAAATATGGTCTGTATAATAGTCAACTTCTTACTTGTGCTCCTACAGGAAGTATTGGAACCATGCTTGAGGCAAGCACTGGTGTTGAACCACAGTTTGCCTTGAAATATACAAGAAGAACACAATCTCTTGATGGTAAGGACAAATATTATGATGTTAATGCAAAAATAGTGGATGACTATATTATGTCTACAGGTAATGAAACATTACCAGACTATTTTGTAACATCTGCTGATATAAGTCCTGTTGAAAGAGTTAAAGTGCAATCTTGTCTTCAGAAATATATAGATGCAAGTATTTCAAGTACTTGTAATCTACCTAAGACAGCAACAACTGAAGATGTGTTTAACATTTATATGGAAGCATGGAATAATAATCTTAAAGGTGTTACAATTTATAGAAGCGGGTGTAAGAGAGAAGCCATATTAGCTACAGAACCTACTAAGACTGAAGTATTTACTACAACCTCAGCACCTAAAAGACCTAAAACTCTTGAAGCTGATTTTCACTCAATCAAAGTAAAGGGAGAGCAATTTATTGTTCTTGTAGGTCTTTTGGAAGGAAAACCTTATGAGATATTTGCATTCAAACCTAATATGGTACTCAAACTCAATTCCCATAAGGGAGTTATTACGAAGGAATCAAGAATGCATTATTCCTTTAAATCAGAACTTGTAGAAATCAAAGAACTTGAAGGTATAAATAATGATGTGGAAGAAAAAGCCACAACACTGTATGCTTCAATGCTGTTAAGACATGGGGCTGCCATCAAGTATATCATTAAAACAGCCAAAAAGGTCAATGATAATATAAGTTCTTTCACTTCAGCAATATGTAGAGTGCTTTCCAAATATGTTCCTGCTGAAATTTCTGGAGAAAAATGTCCAGAATGCGGTGGTAATATGATTAGGGAAGGAGGCTGCAGTCATTGTGAAAACTGTTCATACAGCAAATGCGAATAGTATGAGACAAACTATTAAAATAAAATTATTAAACTCTAATTGTTTCCCTACAATATTAAAGAAAGGGGACTGGTATGACTTAAAAGTGGCTGAAGACTGCTTTGTTGAAGGTCCCAAAGTAATTAAGATTTTGGAAAACAAGAAAACTCGCTCAGAAGTAAATTTCTGCACGACAATGATTCCTCTGGGGGTTGCAATGCAGCTCCCAGAAGGAATGGAAGCTATTGTTGTACCAAGAAGTTCCACATTTAAGAAACACCATTTGCTTCAAGCAAATTCTGTAGGTGTTATAGACAATTCTTATTGTGGAAACAATGATGAATGGAAATTCCCTGCACTTGCTTTGCAGGATACTAACATCAAAAAGGGAGAAAGATTGTGTCAATTCAAAATCTGCCCGTCTCAAAAAGCTACAGTTATACAAAAATTAAAATGGTTATTTTCCAGTGGTATAGATTTTACAGTTGTTGATTCTTTAGAAGGGGAAGACAGAGGTGGATTTGGTAGTACTGGAAGATAATATGGAAAGGGCAGGTGTTATTTTAGTACTAATTGGCAGTATCCTATTGATGGGACTACTTGAATACTTATTCTTTAAGAAAAAGTATAAAATTATAAATCCTATATCTTTCTTTGATATATACACTAAAGTTGAATTACCTATAGTACCATTTAATAATAATAATAATACTTTTTATTTCTTAGTGGATTCAGGTTCAACTATGTCTAGCATTAATAAATGTGATTTGGATAAGATGGTTTTTAAAGACAGAAGCGAAGAAGGAAATGCTTTTGGTATAGATGGCAAAAGTGTGCAAGTTAGTTATGTAGAAGCAGAATTAACTCATGGGGAGCATACTTATAGAGAAATTTTTGAAGTTTTTGACATAACTGGATTTGATAATATAGAAAGTGATTATGGAGTAAGAATATGTGGCATTATAGGAAGTTCATTTATGTTAAGATATAATATCAATATAGATTATGACACTATGATGATATATTCAAAAGGTAAAATTTATGGCAAAGAAACTAAAATACAGGCTATTAAGTCACGATGGCTCCGCAAATTATTTGGAAGAAACAAAAGAAAAGAATAAATTTAAATTAATTTCACAATTTGATTCAACAAGAATTGGTTTTGATGATGAAAAAATTATTATATTTGCAGATCCAAGTGGTGGACCTATGATTTATGTAGGCCATAAAGCTCCAGTTTTTGACCCTGAATTAAGGGAAAAGACTGTAAAAGAAATAATTAGTAACAAAAAAGGAATAATAATCACAATAGAATGATTTATCTTGTAACTAACCAGCTTATGTTGTTTGATGATATTAAGTGTATCTCTGTTGAGGAATCTCTTAATATCATTAAAGAATGGTCTTTCATACAATATGATAGTGAAACATCAGGTAAGGATTGCCATTTGTGCACATTATTATGTGCACAATTTGGCAGCCCTGATGGGGAAACTCAGATTGTTGTAGATACTGTAACTATAGATATAAAACATTATAAAAAAGTGTTGGAAACAAAGTTACTTGTAGGTCAGAATCTTAAATTTGACTTGCAGTTTCTTTACAATTATGGTATCATACCTACAATGATTTATGACACCATGATAGTTGAGCAGTTTCTTCATTTGGGTTATCCTTCTGGAGTAATATCATATAGTCTTCAAGCAATAGCGCAAAGAAGGCTGAACATATGGATAGACAAAGACATAAGAGGAGAAATAATATGGAGAGGTTTGGACCTCTCAGTAATACATTATGCTGCAGGAGATGTCAAATATCTTTCCAGAATAATGCATTCACAAGTTTCTGATTTAATTGAAACAGATAGTGGTGTGGGTGCAAGACTGGAATGTGATTTTGTTCCTGCAATTGCATATTTGGAATGGTGTGGTATAAAACTTGACAAGGAAAAATGGCAGAAAAAGATGGACCAGGATTTGATAAATCTTCTTACTGCTGAAAAAGAATTGTCTGATTATGCCGTACATCATCCAAAATTACAAAAATGGGTTAAAGTTGATAACCAAGGTGATCTGTTTGAAGGTTTTTCATTAGAACCAAAATGGGGAGTTGACTGGCAGAAAAAAGAAGTTATAGAAATTGTCAAAGCTTTAGGTTTTAATGTTACTACTGTAAGTAAAGTGACAAAAAAAGAAAGTGAGTCTGTAATGGAAAAAGTTCTGTCATCCCAAAAAGGCATTGATGATAAGTTTTTGGAATTATACTTCAAGTATCAAGGGTATTATAAGGTAATCTCATCTTTTGGACAGGGTCATTTAAATGCCATTAATCCTGTTACAGGAAGGATACATACTGTATATAAACAACTTGGAGCAGCTTCAGGTAGAATGTCATGTGGTTCACAACAGCCTAATGAGGATTTGGCAAAATTCAAGCATATAAATCCAAAAGATTGCACATATCCTAATATGCAGCAATTACCTGCAGATGAAGCAACAAGAAGTGCATTTGTTGCAGAAGAAGGCAACTTGTTCTGTTCTTGTGACTTTGCTGCTTTGGAAAGTAGGCTTGGTGCTGATATTTATCAAGAAAAAGCTATGCTTGATGAGTTTCTTCACGGTAGTGGTGATATGCACTCACTGTGTGCAAAAATGGTCTTTAAAGATGAACTTAAAGACATTGAAGTGAAAGATGTCAAGTCAAAAAGACCAGATTTAAGAAAAAAAGTGAAGTCAGTCGAATTTGCAAAACAGTTTGGCGGTTCATCACATGCCATAAGTGGTACTCTTGGATGCAGTATTGAGGAAGCTGACAAGTTCTCAAAGGCTTATGATGAGGGTTTTAAAGGTGTAACTTCCTTTAAGGAAAAAGGTTCTAAATTTGTGAGAGAACATGGTTATGTTCTTATGTGCAAACATACTGGTCATAGAATGAACTGGTATGGCTGGAATGAATGGAAGGAAGAGCAGAAAAGCTTTACTCCAGAATTCTGGGAAGACTATAGGGCTAACCACAAAGGCACAAATGATGAAATTGCAGGAAAAGTATCAGAACACTTTAAAACAGCTTCAAAATGGGACAGAATGGCTCTTAATGCTGTAACTCAAGGTACGGGTAGTATAATCTTAAAAGATTCTGCAACCATATTCTTCAAATGGCTTGTAAATAACGGTTATTTTGGCAAAGTGTTATTATGTGCTTTAGTACATGATGAAATAGACTTTGAATTTCCAAAAGAGCTTGAAGATGTATGCCCTGAAATAATTCAAAAGATTATGCTTGAGTCTGCATCAAAGTATTGCAAGTCATTACCTATTCCTGCAGAAGCATCAACAGGAACCCATTGGATTCACTAAAATTTTAAGTTATGAGCAGTTATTTGACTATTTATGGAAAACTAAAACCAGAGTATAATGTGGAAAAACCAATTCCTATATTCTCTGTATCAAGAAGTCATGATTTATATCAGGCTTTTCATGAAGATGGTGTAACATACATTTATAAGTCTTACAATGATGAAGATAATGAAATGCAATTTACAGAAATAACAGAAGAAAAGTTAAATTCTATAAGAAATACATTACAGGCATCTGTAAATACTACAAAAGCTAAAATAGACCTTATCGAAAAGCATCTTCCTGAAAAAGCTGAAGAAAGAATGGAAATGCTTTTAGAAATTGAGAATTGGCAAGAATATCTTAATGAAAATCTTGAAACTTTACACTATATTAACTTGCTTGATATTATAGTAGATGATATAAAGTATGACAACAGTTCATTTGAAAAACTATTATGTAATATTGACTGATATGGAAGACAGAGTAAATCATCCAAAACATTACACTTGGTTAAAAGAAAAGTGTGGTATAGAAGTTATTGACATTACCAGAAATCTTGACTTTGATCTTGGAAATGTGATTAAATATGTTCTTAGAGCAGGACATAAATCAGAGGAGGGCATGTCTGATATAAACAAACAAATTGAAGACTTAAAGAAAGCTGAATGGTATCTTAATGATAAGATAACACAGTTACAACTATTAAAATTTAAAGTGCCTAGTATTGACGATGAAACAATGGACAACAACTGAATTTTGTAAAATGTTAGAGAAGAATGGCTATTATTATTCTAGAAATAGTGGTAGTCATTCTATCTACATTAATGCTAAAGGCAACCATATCAGTGTTCCATTAAAAATAAGAAGTGTTATAGCAAGAAGATTAATTAAGGAAAACAATTTAAAACTAAACAAATGAAAAATGTAATCAAACATGGTAATACATGGGGAACATTGCCAGAACATACTGTAGAATGTCCCAAATGTGGATGTAAATTTACATACGGCAAGTTTGACGTAAACCCTGTAGGAAAAGTATCTTGTCCAGAATGTCGTGAAGATTGCTCTACTGTAGAATCGCAATCTATGAGTGCAAAAGACAAACTTATCAATACAATATTGTCTGAGTTTGATTTTAAAAAAGTAAAAAGCATTATGGATAGTGTACAGTGGACCTGGATGAATGGAGTTCCAGAGGTGTGTGATTTGGAATATCAGGCAAAACAACTGCTTGAGAAGGCCTATGACAATAAGACTACTGCTGCAACTGGTGGTTTTAAAGCAGAATATAAAGATTATACACATGAGGAGTCGTTAAGTCTTCATTTCGGTATAGACTATGATTATATCAGTATTGATAAAGATACAAATGAGATAATATACTATTAGATATGAGCTTCTTGAAATTCACTGATGCCACTACTGGTAAAGATATGGTTGTAAATATGGATAAAATTATCTGTATTACACCTTCAACAACAAGGGAAGGTGTTTCTGTTTTAAAACTTGAAAATGACAAAGAAATACATATTGCAATGAGTTTCAATACATTTTGCAGAGAACCTGAAGTAGGCAATATAAATGATAATGTCAAAACAGCTCTTTTAGACGGGTTTGAAAAAATCATAGACAACATTGCATCAAATTCTTCAGACTATGCCAAAGCAATGGAACAGTATGACTCTTTGTTAAAATCATTAAATGTCAAGAAATGAAAAAGGATACATTTGTATTAATATTAAACGCTTTAAAGCGTTATACTAATGAGTGTGACTGCATGTGTGAGGAGCTTAAAAAAGTTGTTAAAAAATACAGAAAAGAACAGTTGGATTTTTTTGATGCAGAAGCTCTTGTAGCTGATTGGAAAGTAGTTGACACTATTACAAGTTCTTTAGCAAAAGAATTTGATTATGAAAATGCAGAAGATGACTTAAATTATTGGTTTTATGATTGTTCCTGTGGTGAAGAAAAATGCATTATGGAACTTAATAAAGTAGGGCATTTGGTTATAACAGCTGAAGAACTTTATGATTTTATGAAATTAAATGAAAAATATTATGAAACTAATAGAGAGTAGTGCGGAATATATACCGCAAGAAGATGGGTTACAAGGCATATACAAACAAATAGAAAGAGCAGGAAGAATCTGTTATAAGTCTGAAGATAAAATAACAGACAATTCTGCCAAGGAATTTGTTGAAAGGATGATTTCATCTGGGCATCTTGCCATGTTAGAACATGGTACAGTTTATTTAAATAGTGCTTTTCCTAGAAAACAAACTGTATCCTCAGAATTGCTAGAACTAGATGTAAGAGAGCTAAATGATAATCCTTATACAAAAATTACATCTCTTTATGAACCTATTAATAACATATATAGATATGCTATTACTACAAACTATAGAGTATTAATTGAAAATAATTTGAATGAAGCATTAAAGCACATGTGTGATTTCACTAAATTTCATAATAGAAGATATACTTTTAGACTAGTTACCTCCATAGGTATAGTAAGAGAGTTATTAAGGCATAGAAAATTCTCATTTGCCAACGAAAGTACCCGTCAATGGCGGCATTAACTAGTGATAGTTATTGAAAATTCAGTGAATTGCTGGAAAGCTAAAATTTAACATTTAAAATTTGTATAATTCAAATATTTTTCGTATCTTTGCATTAGTTCAATAAAATTATAAAATATGAGAAAACTAATGTATAATATCGGAGATAAATATGGTCATTGGATTATAGTAGGAACTGCTGAAGTTAGAGATAAAAAAACTTATGTTAAAGTACAATGTGATTGTGGTACTATCTCAGAAGTATCTCTTACTTGTTTATTGAGAGGAAAGACTACTCAATGTAAGAAATGTTCTGCTAGAAGTAGATTAAATAGAATTGAGATAGGAACACATATTAAACATTGGACAGTTCTTGAAGGACCTATATATCAAAATCATGCTGCTTATTATAAAGTAAGATGTGATTGTGGCAAAGAACTCCTTAAATTACCAATAGAAATTTTAAATCCTAATGGAGATTTTCAATGTGCAAGCTGTGCGCAAAAAGAAAATAAGATAGAATCTATGATTGCTAATGGTATGGTAGGAAATCTGGCATTAACTCAATATACTAGATTAAAAAAATCTGCTGAAAAAAGAAATTATGAATTTTCTGTGTCTATAGAATATCTATGGAATTTATACATTTCTCAAGGTAAGAGATGTAGCATTACAGGAGATTTAATACCCGATATTAAAGAAGCTTCTTTAGACAGAATAGATTCTAATCTTGGGTATATTGAGGGAAATGTGCAGTGGGTTACTTGTAGAGCTAATATAAGTAAACATACGATGACTATGAATGAATTATATGAATTTTGTAAAAAGGTATTAAATCATGCTAATCAGCAGCCAAGCACACCTTTAACAAAGTGTGAAGGTTCAGAGACTAACAGTTGAAACCTCATTTGAGGAATATAATACTGACACGAGCGCTGAACACCCTGTAAATCTATAGGGTGATGATATAGTCCGAACTATATGGAAACATGTAGAATTTAGAAATAAATAACTCTAAAGATAACAAATGTATTGTAATTACAGTAAAGATAAGTTTGATAATGGAATTACATTTATCAAACCTTATTGGTTAGATACTGGGAAAGTGGATATTAAAAATTTAGATTACCATAATCCTTATTGGTTAGACAGTTTGCCAGTACATTCTATAAATGAGGGAGATTTTATGGCATTTATGCAAAGATTACACATAATTGAATCTACTTATATGGAAATGGTTTCTGACAGATATAAACCTCAAGAGGCAAGAGAAATATTGCCATTATGCACCAAATCAGAACTTATTATGACTGGATTCAAGTCAGATTGGGATCATTTCTTTGACTTAAGGCTCTATGGTAAGACAGGAGAACCTCATCCTGATATGAAAATTTTAGCACAAAAAATTAAAGACGAATTTGATAAATACAATCTATAATGGATACTTTAAATTTTATAATAAAAAAGTGTGTAAAATCAGGTATATATGCTATTTGGATAAGAGATGGCAATACTTTCTACCATTTTAACAATGGGATACAGCTGGAATGTCAGGATACTAACAAATATCATTATTATCCTAAAGTTTCGCCGCATTGGTGGTGGATTACAGCAAAGTCGTATGACCCACTTGAAGAATGTGATACTGTGATATATAAGAAGTATGCAAGAAAACATCTCAACCTGAGAAACAGGTTAGCATTAAGACATGCTGAACAAAAGTATTTTAATAAAATAGTCAAATAATGACGAATCTGATAAATATGACCTATGAAGTACAATATTGAAATTACTCTAGAAGTGCAAAAAGAAATTGATGATATACTGTCTTATAATAACATGAAATACCAACTTGAATGGATTATTAGACCTGAGGAGTATGAAAAATATTTTTCTAAGGGTTTGGATCTTACAGGTAAGCCAAGTGCACATGCTGTTGCTATGTATTATCTTATAGAAACTAAACAAATTGTAAAAGTAAAAGGTCATCTGTGCTATTATGTAAGACGTAAAGATTTCTATTTTGACGATAAAACTAAAAGCTGGGTAAACAAATATAAGATAAAAGAGAAAAATAAAGAAAAAAAGAAGTAAGATATGATTGCATTACCTATTATTAGTATTATATGCTGTTTTGCATACATTTTCTACATTGTATTCAAGTACAATGTACCAGTAAGTATAAGTGAGACTTATTACTTATTGCCTAATAAGTGGGATTGGTTATTTAGTGCATGGTGTGCCTTAACTGCAGTTCCTGCTGGTTTCTATTGGTACAGTATTGCACCTTCTGGACTTAAATGGATTCCTATTGTAGTTGCTGTTGCTGTAACTATGATTGGTGTGTCTTGCAGGTACAAATCCACTGAAAAACAAGAAGGTGGAATAGTAAGAGGAAACCAAAAGGGTTCTTTAACTTTGAGAGATGCAAAGTCATTCAAGGAATTTCTTAAAGAGCTTCTTGCAAAATTCAATCCTAAAGTGTTTCTTCAATATGGATGGGCCAGACCTATTCATTATGTAGCTTCATTATTGGCTATTACTTTATGTACTGTATATATTTGTATAGTAAACAAACTTGCAATTCCAAGTGTGATATTGTCTTATATCACTTTTATTATTATTGGAATGAAAGTTAACGGAACTTACAATAAGAATTATTCAGCAGATGTGGATAATAAGTCATGGATTTTCTTTATGGAAGTTGTTTGCTTTATACAAATATTTGTATTTATGTGGACAGCATAAATTTTTTAAATTAATTTATAAGGGGAGTAGTAATACTCCCCTTATTTTTTTCCTTACAACTAACTATTTTAATTAACTTTTTATACTTTTTATATTTTTTTATTGCTCATATAAAGAATATTATGTATATTTGCAAAATTAAAAATTAAAATATAAAAATATGGCTTGTTTAAGACTTACTGATGAAATAAGACAACTTGCAAAAGAAGTTGGACTGGATGATAAAGTTGTAAAAGCTAAAATCCAGAATTGGCAAAGAGCAAATAATACTGTCGAATACCCCTCTTTAGAAGAATTAAAAAAATATATAAAAGAGAACCCAGTTAATGTTGTTTATTATGATGTGCAACCATTGGGTCCTGAAACAAAAATTAATATTTATGCAGGAACTAATGAAAATGCTGACTTAAGTAATTTTGCAGAAAGGCCTCTTAACTTTAGTAAAAATACTGCCTATTCTTTACCAGAAGGATCAAAAGCTGGAGCGTTTACATCAAAATATCCAATATACAATATAGGAGAAAAGACTTACTCTACAAAACAAAATCCTGAAAGTGGGGAATCTTTTGTCTTCGATGGTCTTTCTGATTTATTTAGTGGTCGTAAATTTAAAACTGTTGAAGGTGCTTTCCAAGCAGCTAAATTAGTATTCACTCATCCTAAAGGCAATGATGCTAAAGGAAATAAGTACTGGCAGCCCAAAGAGTACACACAACATGAAAACTCTATAGACGGTGTTTATTATAATACTGCAAATATATTTGTGCTTACTAATGAGGGTGAACAACTGCTTCAGAAATTTCAAGAAGCTTCGGGTGCTCAAGCAAGAAATTTAGGAAAACAGATAGAAGGATTAGATAGACAAGAGTGGGATGCTAATTCCTCTAAAATAATGAAGGCCATGATTGGTAGGTCTTTTGAGGATAACCCGCAAGCTCTTCAAAGACTTCTTGCTACTGATAATGCAACTTTAACACATACTCAGGATAAAGGAAAATGGGGTACTGAGTTTCCAAGACTTCTTATGGAAGTTAGAAATGAATTAAGAGCACAATTAGAGGATGAGCACTCAGGTACTACAGAACAACCAACTATTGATGAGGATCATAAAACAGCTAGATTTGGAGTTATTATTGATAATGATTTAATAAAAAATTATAAAGATTGGTTAAAACAAAATCCTAATGGTATTGTTGCATATAGAGTAAATAAAGCTACTTTTAATACAAAAGAGGCAGTAGAGCAAGGTATTATAGGAAACCCATTTGATTGGCAAAAATATGGTATTGGTGAAGCAACTAAAATGTTTTATAATTGGCTAGTTAAAGGTTTAACATTTAATGAAGAAAAAGCTAATGAAGAGTTTAGACAAGCTATTATAAATAAAATATTACATTCTCCTGAAGGTACTCCCATTCTGTATTATAAAGAAACAGGTGCTCCAACACATTCAACTGTTATAGGATATTTAATAAATCACAAAGAATTACTTAGACAGGCTAATACAAAAGAGACACAACAGTCTAATGAAGAAACTAAAAATAATCCTAAAGATTATACATTACATTCTGGTGGTGCTTATGGTGCAGATACTGAGTGGGATATAATAGGCAGAAAATATGGCTTGGAAAAAGCCAATCACTATAGACCTGCAAGTAATACAAAAATGTCAAAAAGGCTCAAGGCAAATGGGGTACAAGCAGTTGTTCTTACTGATGAGCAAATGAAAGAATCTAAAGCTAAACTTGAAGAACTATTAGGCAGAGAAATAGAAGACGAGTTAGCAATTAGAGATTATAATCAAGTCGTAAATTCTGAGGCCACATATGCTGTTGCAAAGTTATTAAGTGTAAATAAAGTTAAAGGGGGAACAAATTATGCTGTACAGGCTTCTATAGCTCTTAATCATCCAACACATGCGTTTGATTTGAATACTAAAAAATGGTATATATATAATCAAAAAACGAAAGGATTTGAAGAAGAGGACACTCCTATTTTAACTAAAAATTTTGCTGGAATAGGAACTAGAGATATTGAAGACTATAATGTTCCTGGAGAAAAACCAAATGAATGGGTTAAAAGAACAGATAAAGAAGGCAATCCAATATATAACAAGGAAGATGCTGAAGCTGCTATTGCAGCAATTAATGCTGTATATGATAAAACATTCAATACTACACAAAATAACCAAATTCCTTTAGAGCCTACAGAAGATGAGTATGAGGAACAAATGCCAGAAGAAATATTACCAGATAATGAGTTTGGAGCACAAAATCTTAATAAAAAACAGACAGAACTCATTAAAGGACTTATGGAGAAGGAGCAAGCTAAAAGAAATGTAAAAAAGCTTGTTAATCCATTGGAAAAAGTAAATATAAGAGGTAAAAATAATAAGGAAAGACTAAAAAGACTTGCAGTTTCATTTACAGCTCAAGAAAGAAAAGTAAGAGCCACAATGATTAGTGAAGATTTGGCAGATGATATAACAAATGCAATAAAAAGTACTGTAAATAAAGCAGTTGCAGAACTTGCTGAAATGAATAAAAAAGAAACAAAGACAGAAGAAGAGTTAGCAAGAATAACAGAATTAAGTGATAGAGCAGCTAGATATTTAGGAAATGATGGAATGCTTGAGTATCTTAAAGACTACCCAATGACTGACTTTATAGAAAGAGTCAGAAAGTCTTATGAGGAAATGGCAGCAGAGCAGTCAGAGTTAGGTACAAAATATCAGAAAATACTTGATAATTTCGCCCTTCTTTTGGAGGAAGGATTATGTTATTTTGAGGAATATGAAGGAATAAGAGTTAATGTGGAATATAAAGAAGGTGAGATAGACAAAACAGAGGTTACAAAAACACAACAGGAAGAAAACGAAGAAGAAAGAGATTTTGAAACCGAAGAAGAAAAAGAAAAAGTAACTGGAAATGACGGGTGGAGTTTTAAAGTAAGATTTATTGACCCTTATACTACATTATCAAAAGAAGTTAAATATTTGTTAGGACATCTTAAGAAGGTAGGTAAAAATGGTAAGCTGGCTCTCTCAGATATGAAGAGGGCTGTAAGACTTGATCCACAGTATGCTCATTTGACATTACTTTCTCTTATGGCACATGTCTATGATGTCAATGAGTTTTACATTTTAGATTCTGACGGTAAACCTCATTTTCCAATACTTGAAGCAAATGTTGAAAAGTATCCTTGGCTGAAACAGGTAATAAAATTATTATCAAAGCCTGGTAATGAAAGCCTTGTTAGTAAATTCTACAAGGATTTAAGACAAGATTTTATTCACTATTTTCAACAAATATTTGACTATGAGACTGGTACATATAGAGATAGTGAATGTAATATGGAAAATGCAGAAGAGGGTGTATTAAGCAATATATTAGCCAATTACACACAAGGAGACTTACTCGATACTGACAGTATTTACGATGTTACTGGTAAACTTAGAAAAGATAAGATTGCCAAATTAGAAAAAATAAGAAAAGAATTATCAGTATTTGTAGAAAATGGTGTTGCAGATAATGCAGATGAGATTGTTCCAAAATTAACTAAAGCATTAAGAATGCTTGGTCTCAATATTCAAAGTGAAACTGTTAAAGGTTTATGCAAAAATGCTGACAGTCAAGAAGCTGTGTCAAATGTATTATCTGCATTTGGTACTATGTATAGTCAAGCTGATTCAGTAGGTGAAGAAGCACATCTTATGGAGGCTTTTGGTAGCATATATAAAAATATAGCAAAGTCTATAGCTACAGTGTCAGAAGAAAATATTGTCGCTTCATTTAAGGCTGGTGATAATACATATTATAGTTATTCTGCACCAAATTATGTCAATACTTTAGTAAAAGCCTTACAGGATCCTGAACATTACGAGGAGTTTATAGAACAAGAATTTGGTTATACTGAGTGGTTTAAAAGAAATGACCAGTGGAGAAGCGGATGGTTAAGAGAAATTCTTAACAATAAAGAAACCAGAGAAGCTATGGAAATAGGCCATCAAATAATTATAAATCATGATGGTAAGGATGTATTATATGAGGATTGGACACCACAGATGATAAAATCTGGATTTATAATCAAATATTTTTCTGGAGGAGAAAAATATGGATGGTATAATATGCCTATATTAGCCGATGCTCCCACTGCAATGTTTATAAAATTCAAAAAGTATACAGACAAAAATTCTGGAGGTAATTTTAAAGTTGCCCTTCTTCCTTTATTCCGTGAAGTTGTAAAACAAGAAATGTGGAGAATAAATCTTGTAAAAAAGAGAAGAGCTAACGGTGTTGATACAATTAAAAATTTCGATGATGAAAAATGTCATAATGGGCTTAAATTTAATTTCTTCCCAGAATTAAATGACGATGAAAATTTCATAAAAGGCTGTGAAGAATACATAGCTAAAATAAAAGAAAATAAAACTCCAGAGAATCTCGCTGCATTTAATAGATTTATAGATACTAAAATGCTGAATCTTATAAATGGAATGTTTGAAAACTTCTTTGAAGAAAGTGAGGCAACATTGGAAAATGTTAAAACACATCTTGTAAATGACAAGAAGATAGAAGAAGGGGATAAAGAAGGTTTTAAACATGCTATAGAAGAGTATTATTGGAATCAATTATATGCTTCAACACAAATTATAGAATTAACTACTACTGATTTGGCATTTTATAAGGATGGTACTGATTTTCAAAAAAGATATAAGGAAATTTATGCTGCTGGAGCCAAACTAAACACCAATTCAAAATGGGGAAGACCTACAAGAAAAGTAATATATCTTGCTGATAAAATTATAACATCAAGATGGTATGATGACTTAAGAACATCTTTAGATATAGCTGTTAAGAAAGGTCTTATACAGGACTATGATAGAGATAATATTCTTAATAAATTTAAAGATATAAATGCAACCGACGCTCAAGCATACATTCATCCTGATGAATTAAGGGCACTCCTGGATATGATGGGATTATGGACAGAAAGTATGCAGCAATCCTTTGATAATTTTGAGAATGGCACTTGGACAATGGCTGATTTTAATACTATTTGGCAAACTATAAAACCATTCTTGTACACTCAAGTAATGTCTCCAGATGGATTGGGTGGAAAAATGAGAATCCCACATCAAAATAAAAACTCCGAATTTGTTTTGTTAGCAGCTTATGGATTAGTTGCCAATTCCTTCAGTAAATCTCCAGAATTAATTGCGTTACAAACCTTTATGAAAAAGAAAAAAATAGGTGTTGCACAATTTGAATCTGGAGTTAAAGTTGGAGCTCAAGGAGTGATAGATTTGAATTTCTCTTCTGGTAAAGCACTTCAAATGCTTCATAATATGCAGCATAGCAAGAATGAAACTTCCAGAGAAATAGCAAATAAAATACTTGAAACTGGAAAGAAATTACTCACAAGTGAAACTAGAAAAGTAGAAAAATTTGAAGATTTCCTAAACACCAAAGAGTTTAAAAAAGTATGTGATAAACTTCTTGATGATAAAGATATTACACAGAGAGAATACAACAATATAATGAAGGGTGTTGTTCCTGATGCTGATGATATATTAACAATTTTAGAAAGAGAGACATCAATAACACCAAAAGATGCACAGAGAGCTGCAAAAGGTGAGTTTGGATTCAAAGAAAACGGTTCTCCAAGAGGTGTCGGTGATTTTAAACAAAATGTAGTTCATGAATTCCCATACAGAGATTATGTAATACAACAGCCTACAAAAGAACATTTATTTGATGCTGAAGTTGTATTTGGCAGTCAGTTTAGAAATCTTATAATTAGTGACCTTCCAGATGACTTTACTATAAGAATAAGAGGTAAGGTATTAAATAAAAAAGAAATTATAGAACTTTATCAAGAAGCTATTATAGAAAACTTACTTGATGCATATGAAGATCTTACAGGTAAAATGGCTGATATTGAGTCTTTACAGAAAGAGCTTATTAATTCAGTAAGAGCTAATGATAAATTTAACAGAGATATAGTTCAAGCGCTACAATTAGTAACTATAACTGATGCTTTTGGTAATGAAAAAAGAGTATTTAATATTCCCTTAAATGATATGGCAACTACTGTTAAATTGCAACAAGTTGTAACTTCCTTCTTTAAAAATAGAATTACAAAGCAAACTATACATGGTGGTGCCTGTTTTTTGGTTTCTGATTATGGTTTAACAGAAAAATTAAAGATAGAGTATGATAAAAATCATAATATAACGGGTGTGCAATGTTATTTGCCAGCTTATAGTAAAAAGTTTTATGAAGCTTTTATTATTAAAAAAGATGGTAAAGATATAATAGATATTGAAGCTCTCAAGAAAAGTGGCCTTGATAAAATTATAGGATACAGAATTCCTACTGAGGATAAATATTCAATGGTACCACTTATAGTAATGGGATTCCTACCACAACAAAATGGTTCTTCCATTATGCTTCCTGCAGATATTACCCAACATGCTGGTTCTGACTTTGACATTGACAAGTTGTTTATGATGATGCCACAATTTGATATTGATTATTATGACAGAGTAAAAGCTAAGGAATATTATGATAAGGAAATAAAGCCAACATTATCAGAAGAAGAAACATCCTCTTATGACGGTGGATTTTCAGCATGGTTTGACAAGAATAAAGAGAAGCATCCTGAATTTAAGTATGACAAGCCCAAAATCAGAAAAATAAGGTACGACATGGAAAAGAGTATGACAGAACAAACGGGTAATAAAGAAAGAAGGAGAGCTAAAAGAGACAACCTTATTATAGACATCAGTCATGCTATATTAAGACATCAGGATACTTTAGTTAAATTCAATAATCCTGGAACATTTGACCCACTTAAAGTACAGGGAATAATTACTGATATTATGACTAACCCTATACTACTTAATGCTTTCAAAGAAAGATTTAATATAAGTGGAGATGACAAGCTTGCAATGGACAAGGGAATAGCAGTTATTACAACACTTGCAGAAAAAGAGAACCTGGAAGAACTTGAAGATTTTATGAAGTATTGTAATAAAAAATATAGAAGAAATAAGAACTTTCTTACTATTGATACTTTCATATATAATCATTATCAAAATACTACTGGTGGAAAACTTATTGGTATGTATGCTAATAACACTTCGATGCAGGCAAAATTTCAAAATTCAAAATTAGAAATAAAAGACAGATTTGCATTTAAAATCAATGGTAGAATTGTTAAATCATTGCATGATATTACAGATTATTCTGGCAAAAGAATCTCCAAAAGATGTGCTTGTTATTCTGCTGCATCTGTTGATAATGTTAAAGATCCAGTACTTGCCAAACTTTTACAAAATACAAATACGGCAAATATAACAGCTTTTATGCTTAGAGCTGGAATGTCAGTACATGAAATAAACATGTTATTCCAACAACCAGTTATAAGAAGTTTAATATTGGGAGATGGTGGAATAAGTGCAGTGGGATTAGCAAAAATCATAGGAAACTTACAAAGTGTATATGGTGAAGTAGAGGAAGCTTATCCTGTTAATCCTGGAGATCCTATAATAGACCTAACTACAAAAGAATTGATGGAAAATATTTTATATACTACAGATTCTGCAAGTTATAAGAGATTAAGTAAAGAGGAACAACTTCATATAGAACAAAATCAAATAAGAGCATTAAAGCTATTCTTACACATATTGACAATGGCTGACACTCTATCAGAAATGACACAAATATGCAGAGCTGACTCACCTAATGGAGCTATTGCTACATCTCTTGCTGGTTATAAAGTACAAGTTGAAAAAGTGAGAAGAATGGTAAATAACAGTACCTATAAAAATTTCCCATTTGTTGGTGTTACTGAAATACTATCTAACAATAAAGTAAATCCATCAATGAGTAAATCTGAAATGAAAAGCAAATTTATGGAATCAAGACTCTCGACGCTTCAAGCTTTTTATTCTTTGGGAATAGATATGGCCAAAGATACTTTGAGGTGTTTCCCACAAAATAATGCATATGCTGATCAGATGATTTCATATATAATTGACAATGCTCCTGATGAATTTCTTAAATTTTCTAAAAGTGCAGAGAAAGCATTAAACCAGTTTTATAGGGCATTGAATGAGTTCTCATTATCTGCAACAACTTTATTTGGAGATGATAGTGAGCATACTTTTGAAGAAAAAAGAGACTGGTACCTTAAAGAATTTCCTAAAGAGTTAAAGAAAATACTATCTGAAGATCCTGAATTGAAAAATATGGGATTATTCAGACAAATTCAAGTTACAGACGAAATAACCTTACCAAAAAGTGCTAATTCGAGAAAAAGAGGAAGTGAATATCTAAGAAGGGATATGGAAACATTATTATATAAAGGAGGAAAGTATACAGAATTAGCTACTAATTTATTTAAATATTGTTTTTATCATGATGGATTATGGTTTGGTCCTAACAGTTTATATGGGTTATTTAGTGCTAATTTCCTTGCTGAATTTCCTGAGTATTTGACAGCTCTTGAAAACATGAATATAAATATGCGTAAAGGCACTATTTACGATAGATTTTTACCTCAATTTTACGCTAATGGACCTAGAAGTATTACAAAGAATTTTAAAATACCAGGTGTAGTTGGTGAAGTTATACAACTAGGAACAAAATATGTATACAAAAGAAAGAATGGAATAGCTTCTGTTGTTGACTATATCACTGTAAATGGAAAACTATACAAATGTTCTGGATATGATTCTGATTCAGCAGTTTATATTGAAGTTCCAAAATTTAATACTAGGAAATACAATGCTAATATGACTGCTGAAGAAATGAAAAAGTACGACAAAGTTACAGAAGTTAAAGTTGGTGCAATTGATACGCAAATAGTCCCAGACAGTGTTTATGATGAAGAAGTTAAAAGATATGCTGAATCTCAAAATGATACAGTTCCAGCAGCTACACAAGATGAGTTTGATGATATTGAGGATGGTTTAAAAGAAATACCTGGTTTTGTACAAGTACAGGGAGGTGATACTATAGAATTAGGAAAAGATGAACAGCAAAGTCTTAATGATGGTTCTTGGAAACCAGGACCAGAAGATGAGTATGGATTAACTGCTACGGATACTGACTCATATAATGATGGTGAATTTAACCCATTAGAAGATGATGATGTACCAACAGTCTTACCAAGAGTAGCACGTCTTGGTGATGTTCAAGAAATAAAAAAAGATGGTCTTTGTTAAAAAATAATAATATGAGAAAAGCTTGTAAATATGTTGTAGAAACTCCAGATGGGAGAATAGTTCAACAATTTGAAGAACTGAAAAAAATGTATGGATATGAAATGGCAAAATCCATATGGAGAAGGGTAAATAATCCAGACTATGCAAAAGTATGCACAGTAAAAGTGGAATATGACAGTGATGGATTTGTAACTTTAAATACGTTACTTCGTGATAAAAGTATAACTAATTTTGTGGGAGAACAAAGGGCTATTCAAGGATTGGAAAAAACACACAAACCAGTAGAAGATACTAGAGCAAACTTTATTGATTTAATGGAACAATCTGCTGATTTTAATAATAACAATCCTATGAATGACAGATTCGTGGCTATGGTAGGATATAGAGGTAATGGTAAAATAGGACTTGTATTTAAAGTAGCTAATGAGGAAAATATAAAAAAGAGTACAGAACAGTTTTCCACTTACAGATTAAATATTGCACTGGAAAATATATTCAGACCTCTGGGAATTACTATAGATGATCTTTATGAGTCAGAAAAAAATAATGGAAGAGTTGGTTATACAGACTTTAGAATAGCCGATAGGATTGGTAAAGACTTTATATCTATGGTAAGAGTTGCCAATAACATGGAAGGTGCTATGGCTATTTCTGAAGAATTTTCACATTTGATTGTTGGTGCTTTAAGAAATGATCCCATAGTTGCAAGATCATTAAATATATTAAAGTCAGATCAAGAAGCAGTAAAGGAAATTCTTGGAGAAAAGGATTATAACAAAACAAGAGAGTTAAATCAGGGAAAAAGTGAAGAAGAAATAGATGCTATTGTAGCAGAGGAAGCGTTGGGGCATATTCTTAAAAGGAATTTAATAGAAAAACAGGACAAAAAAGTATTAGATAAAAGACCCACAATAAGACGAATGATTGACAGAATAGTAGAGTTCTTCAGAGAATTACCAAGAATGTTAGGTTTAACAGCAACACAAATAGACAGTAATCTCAATGATGCAGTAAATAGTGCAGAAGTTGCAATGAGTAAAGTAGCATCAGACATACTTTCTGGAGCCAGAAAAATAAGTAAAGAAGACATAATGAAATCCAAAGCTGATTATGGTCTTAATGCTTTAAGTGACAGAATTGATAGGAATATTGAAATATTAAAGAAAGCAATAGAAGTTGAAGTGAAGAGATATAAAATCTTCGGAGATGACAGCACTGGAAAAACAAAGTCACTTATAAGACAAATGCAGAACTTTTCTGTTAAAGATGCTGATACTGTACAGGGTATTTTTGAATATGCAAAACAAGCTCTAGAAACATTAAAATCATTACAATATGAATTTACAATGTTTGATATTATGGATCAAAAACAAAAGTTTAAATTTTTGAGGTCTGTTAATAGTTATATTCAAAGTTACGCATCATTTATAAATGAATTGACGGAAGCATTAAGTTCAGAAGAAGAGGAAGAAGATAATATGTTCTTGAAAAAATTTAATGTTAATGGGAAAGAAATAGATGTAGAAAGTGTAATCAAAGAACTTAACCATCATTCTAAAAAACTTACTCGTAAATATTATGAAATGGGGATGGCAGCATTTGCAGAATTTCTCAAACCATTTCTTGGTGAAACTATAACCTATACTATGGGAGATCTTGCTGGCAAAACATTTAAAGTTGAAGATTTATTAAAATGTGCTGATCAGGATATAACTTTTGTTGATAGGTGGTTACAATCTATGGGTAATAGTTCAGATGTTATATTACAGGGATTTGACTTAGCTGTAAAAAAAGCAAAAGATGCTGCAACAGATGAATTTTTTAAATTTAGGGACAGAGTAAATATATTTAGAGAAAAATGTGAAAAAGCTGGTATAAGGGATTTTGAGTGGGCATTTGAAAAAGACGAAAAGGGTAATAAAACTGGAAGATATATAAGTGGTCTTGATTATGCAAGATTTGACAAAGAGTATAAAGAAATGTTGCAAAAACTTGACGAGAAATATGGAAAAAATGCTCATGGAGAAGATGCTTTGAATAAAATAGAAGAAAGGAATACATGGCTTGAAACACATGCAAGAAGTAAATATGGTAAACCAATACCCAATTCTTCTTATAGAAATGCTGCATATTATGCCTTATCCCAAACACAAAGGGATTTGCTTAATGAGTTTCAAACCTTAAAATTTGATATGGACAAACTTTATGATGGTAAAGTGGATACAAGCAAGGCTATACAAAGAAGAAAAGCAAAAAATGAGAGATTTTGGGAATCTGCAACTTCAGCTAGCAAACTTCTCGAAAATGTAAAAGAGTCAATTAGTGCCAATTTACTGGACAGACAAGACGATAACTTAATATTTGGAGACACTCAAACTGCAAAAAGTATTACAGACTTTGGTGGAAGAGAATATATGATTCTTCCAGCATTATATACGAGTGACCTTGAAAATCCCAATGAAATATCAACAGATCTTATAGGAACATTGCTTTCATATGGCTATGCTGCATTAACATACAAACATGTTGATGAAATAGTAGATGCCATAGAAACAGGTAAAAGTATTATAGAAGCAAGAGAAAAAGGAATGGGAAGGGAAACATTAAAAACGAGAGGAGGTAAAAAGCTACAGGAAAAATTTTCTGCTTTAGGAATACAAGTTGTCAATGACATATTTGCTGACGGTGGTAATGTTATGGGAAAACTGCAAGACTTCATGGAGGCACAAGTTTATGGCAGACAACTTAAAGATCAAGGAACATTTGGCAAATCAAAACTAAATAAACAGAAAACCACTACAGAATTATTAAAATGGTCAAGTATGGCAAGAATGGGATTGAACTTCTTAGCCCAATCAGCAAACATTGCTAATGGTATTGCTATGACAAATATTGAAGCTGCTGCTGGAGAATATATTTCCATACCTACTTTATTATCTGCGGATAAAGCATATGTAGAAAATATCATGGGTGTAGTGATGGAAATAAACAGCCGTACAAAAACAAGTAAGTTAGGACTATTTGATGAAGCTATTGATTTGAAGTTGGATTTTAAAGGCAAAACAAACAGAATACAATCAAAAAATTGGCTAAAAAGATTATTTGGTTTAAATGTGATGTTTTTAGGTATGGAATGTGGTGACCATTGGCTGTATAATAGGGTTGCTATAGCTATGGCAAAGAAAGAAATGGTATTAGTCAGAGGAAAGAAGATGTCCTTATGGGATGCACTTGAAGTAAGAGATGTGAAAGGAAGTTCTAATCTTAAAGAATTAAACAAAGACGAAATAAAAAATCTTGATGGTTCTGATTTTGACTTAAAAAATGACTTTGGCAGAAGAGTTGCTGAAATAAATCACAGACTATTCGGTGTATATAATGAAGAAGATTTAAATGCAGCACAAAGAGTTGCAGCAGGAAGATTACTTATGCAATTTAGAAAATGGATGGTACCATTGTATTCTGCAAGATTCAGAAAAGCCTACTATAATGCTACATTAAAGAAAACTATAGAAGGACATTATGTAACTCTTGCAAGACAGGCTAAAATATTTTTAGGAGAATTAAAAAGAGGAAAATTCCAATTGGCAGCACAATGGAATAATATGAAAAAAGAAGAAAGAGCAAATGTAAAAAGAGCCTTATTTGAAATATTTCAATTAGGATGTCTTGTAGCACTTGTTAAGGGTATTGAATGGCCAGACGATAAAAAGAGACCATTCGCATTAAAACTGTCTGAATATTTAGCAAAGAGAGAATTGCATGAATTAGGAGGTTTGGTTCCATCGACTATTATGATTGATGAAGCCTGGAAAACACTTAGAGAGCCAGTTCCACCACTTGGTGTTGTGGCTGATACATTTAAACTATTTAATGGATTATTAGACCCTGAAAGTTATACAACAGAGATGAATAGTGGCCCATATAAAGGATTAACACCTTTTGAAAAGAACTTAATGACTTCTCCTATTCCTGGTTTTGCCCAATATCATCAAGCTGATAAATTTACAGGACAAATAGATTATAGTATAAGTTATTATGTAAGGAGATTTTAAAAACACAAATAAAAACATTAAAAAAGGGAAGGTTTTGACCTTCCCTTTATTTTTTCTTTTTATTTTTTTATCCTAAAACACATCTTATTTCTTGCTCTTTTTCTTGAAGTGTTAAAGCATCCCAAGTATTTTTAGTATAACCAAGCTCAGATAATGTATCTCTATCCTCTATACTCATATTATCAAATTTCCAATCCTCTTCGTGCTTATACTTTATAGCATTTTCAAACTCTCTTGTCAGCTGTCTCATAGCTTCTTCTTCTTGTGTTTTTAATTCGTCTATATAGTAAGTATAATCTTCTGTTGGAAGTCTGTTCTCTTCTGATAATGCTTGGAAAGCTAATTCTTCAAAACCTTCTTTGTTATGGATAGGTATGAGTTGCCACCATCTACCATTAATAATTGCAGCAGTTCCACCAAATCTTTTAGTATTGTAATGAGTCATGTCTTCTGCACTATGACTTGATGGTGAAAACTCATCAGTTGTTACAGCTGAATCTGCTATTCTATACCATCTCTTACCTTCATATTCTACAATCCTATGTGGGACACTGTTAATATAATCTCTATATTTCTTCCTAATTACACTAGCCTCTTCTTCTATTGCTTTATTAAAGTCATCTATAACTTTTTGTTGTTTTTCTTCATAGTAATCTATTTGATTTTTATAATCTGCAACTTCAGAAATACTTCTATAGATTAGTGGGTTGGTGTTACTATCAATATCAGAAAAAGTATATCTGCTATTTTTTTTAAGTTCCTCAACTTTTTTATAAGCTTCTTCAATGTTTTCCTTTTGCATACACATTGCTGCATAACCAAGTTTTTTCGCTTGATCTAAAGCAGTTTTACTTTCTGTATTGCCTAAAATCTTATTTATAAAATCAACTATTGTACTCCAAATTTCTTGTAATAAAGAATTAAATTGTTTCGTATTCATTGCTGGTATAGTATCTAAGAAATTTTGGAATTCTTCATCAGCAAACACTTCTGCTAAAAATTCAGCTGTATTTGTGAAACCATATATTTTTGGAATTGAAAATAATCCATATTCATTTACGTTATAAAACGTTTTTGTATCTAATAATTTATTTTTAGCAATGTAGTCTTTAATATAATCCATAAATTTTTCAATAGACTTATCCAGATTATGTTTTACTTTAAATACTGTATTTCCAATACCATAAAGAGTTGCAGCATGTGCCATTTCATGAACTACAGTAAAAATATCTCCCTTATTACTTATCCATAATGTGTTAGTTGCTGAATTAAATGATCCTACTGAAGGAATACCATTTATAAATTTTACACCTTCCCCAACAGTAATTTTAAGTTCTGGATTAGCTTTATGAAACATATCAATTAAATCAATATATTCATCATAAAAATCCTGAACAAGTGATGTTCTGAATTCTTGATATGTTATAGTTTTTATTTTATCATCTGGAAATGCTGCAATACTATTATGACTTCCATATTGAGCTTTTTTTATTTTATCATATAATTCTCTTTGATGCGCTGTTACTTTTTTATAATCTTCTGGTTTTCCTCTATAACTATCATACTCTCTTAATAATCTTTCTTTTATTAAATCTTTAAGATTATCTATAGTATGCATTGCGACTATTCTATTTCTAGCAGCTGTAAGTCTTGCTGCCCTTTTGTAGTAAGCCATACGAATTCTTTCTTCAGCTGCTGGAAGTTGCCTTTTAAGTTGTTGAATTTTATATCCAACATCTCTCTTTGTTGGCTTGTTTATAATAAGCAAATCTTTAATTTTTTGTTTTTCATCTTCAGTAAAACCTTCATTTAGATTTGTATGATGCAAATATCTGGTTAATAATTTAATAGATTCGTCAATATCTCTTTTAGCATTATATGCTTTATTGATTTCTACTGGCTGTTTATTAATTTCATCTATAAGAATATCTTCCCATTTATCCAAAAAATTATCAATATTTTTAGCGAACTCTTCTCTAGTATCATGTACAAAATTAATGCCAACTGTTGTAGTTTTTGTATCTATTCCAAAAACTTCACCCACAAATTTTTTCATTTTCTTAAGATAATCATCAGGTCCAACAAACTTACCCAAATTCTCCCCACTTAGTATTGAATATGCAAAATTATCCCTACTACTGTTGATCTTACTTTTAGGATTAACATTAATAAGTCTAGTCATAAAATTAGAAATAAAACTATCAGCTTTTTCTCTACTAAGTTGATATTCTTTAACTAATTTTACATATTCTTCTTCTGTAATTTCTCTATATCTAGTATCATCATCTTCACTAAAAGTACCTATATTATCAGTAGCTGATTTGATTTGGTTAGGAGCAAATACTACATAGTCATCTGTAGTAGTGGGGTCTTTTACTCCAAATAGCACTGCTCCATCTGCTTTTTTTGAAATAGCATCGGTTATTTTCTGTGTTATATTGTTAGAGTCAGCATCAGTATATGAAGCAAGATTTCTTATATTTAAAAAATTACCTTTTACTTTTTTATTATTACTTCTAATTTTTTCATATATTTTATTAGTCTCATCTTTAAGGGTTTGTTGCAATTTTGCTTTAGAAGAATCATATTCCTCTTTAGAAATCATATTATACTGATATTCATTATCAAGAATATTAAGTTCTGAATATATTTCATTCTGCAATTGTTCTAACTCAGGAATAACAGTATAATAACCAAGATTATCTTCTCCAATACCAACATCTCCAATATAACTACGCGATGCTTCATAAGTTTTACTGAAAAAGAATCCTAATTTAGCAGAATTAGCACCCGTATTTGAACCAAGTACGTTTTTATCAAATTGTGTAAATTCACTAGGACTGCCATGATAAACCACCAAAGGCTCACCATTCTCATCTATTACTTTAGAAGCATTAGCGGGGTCATTAATCCAATCACCAAACCAATTGATGAAGTTCTTTGTTCTAACTTGTAACCATTGTCTTTCAGTAAGATTTGTAGATTTGCCATTAGGTGCTTGCATAAAAGTACCATTAGCTATTGCTCTTTCTTTAATGCTCTGCATTTCTCTTTCTGTAGCTAATTTAACAGCACTTCTAGGATTGGACTGTCTATCTGCGTATTTTCTATTATATATATTTGCAAATAAAGTGTTAAGTATTTGGTCTTTTCCTTTAAGTTTGTCCAGAAGAGATTTGATTTCTGATTTAATTCTTTCCCACTCTGCTTTATTACCTTCTTTTTCTGCCTTACTTAGTTTCTCCTGAAATTGCATATATCTCCTGAAATCTTCAGCTAAAGCTTCTTCTAATTCAAGATATGTTTTATCTTTTCCATAAATTTCTTCTGCAGCATTTAATGCAGACATTATTTCATCATTAGTTAATAAGGTATTAAACACATAATGGAAAGACTCGTGATAAACTGTTCCAGTAGCTGCTTGATTAGATAATATTATAATTCCATCTTTAAATTTTCCCCAAGCATATATTGGATTAGAAGAATTATTTACTCTAATAAGGCCATCATGAATTCTTACAACTTCCTTATCAGAAAGTTGAGGTAAGCACTTTCTTATCTCTTCGAGTTCTTTCTTTATATTTGCAGTTTCTGTATCTCTGGTATTTACTCTTCTAAGTGTTACAACAGCATCATCTTCTGGTTCATTTTTGATATTTTCTTTTATAATGTTAGTTATCTCTTCTTCATCAGAATCTTCAATAAACATAGCATTATCCAACTGCTGCATAACACCCTTTAATTCTGTTCTGCTAACATTAGTAAGTAATTCTTTCTGCTCATCATTAAGATTATTCCAAACCTCATCAATAATAAGATCACTATTCTCTTCCTTCCATTCCTCTACAGATAAAGTTTTTTTATCTTCTGATAACCCTTCAATACCTTCTTCTATTTCATTTTCTTCATTTTCATCCAATAATTTTTCAGTGGTATCAGGTTTTTTCCTATCATCAGGTTTTATATCTTTTGTGACTCTATCTTTTACATCTTTAGGAACATTAGTATTTTCTGGAGCTTTACCTGTTAACATTTTACCATTAGCACCTACTGGATTAACTACAAACCAGTTACCTACAGTATGTGTAAAACCTTTAGGAAGATTTGTTTCAGCTAATTCGCCGATCATATGAGTATACTCCTGACTACTAAATCTGTCAGCATCTACAGCATATGGAAATCCTTCCAAAGTATCCATAATAGTCGTAAATATTTGTTCTGGAGTCTTACCAGCAAGACTAATCTCCTTATTGAGGTCATTTTTGGATATTTTTACTTTGACAAGATTATTTGAGGAATCAGTTTCAAACCAAATATTATCAACATTTACATCGCGCAGTAATGCAAGTTTTAATTGTCCCAACCTTGTTGGACTATTATTGCCTTTAGCTATTTGCTGTACTACACTTTCAATTTCCTGATATAACTTGGTTTTACTATGAAGCGATCTGCTTATAAATGGCATACTAAACGGAACAGTTCTATATAATTTTATTTTCTTATTATTGGTTCTAATAAGAACAAATGGTTGGCCTGCTTTAGTTTTAGGATCAAGTGGTCTCATTGTCACATTTGCTTTTGGTCCTAATAATTCAGGTCTTTGGCCGTCATTTTTAGCAACTACAAATTCTATATTGTCTTTTCCAAATATTTCATTAAGAGACAATCTGGTATTTTTATCTGTATATAAAATATAACCTGAAAGATAGCTTAATACTTTTGTAGTTTCTTTACTTACAAATTGCTTTCCTTGATTCTGTTCCTTACTACTAAATTCCTTATAGTCATTTTCAAATCTTGCTATAAAATCTTCTAATCCTATATAATCTTTATTATGTGTGTTCTTTATAGAACCTATTTCTCCTACAACTTTTAAATCTTTACCATTTTTAATTGCCATTAGGATTACAGTCTCACCAGCTTCCTCGTTTAATTCACTATTTGTAGTAAAATAAATAGTATCACCTTGTTGTACTATACCTGCATCTCTTTGAGCGTAAATATTATTTTTTGCATAATAATTCGCTACTGCAATATCTCTCTTAGTTTGTGGTTGCCACAACTCGTATTGTTTAGTTGTTTTGTTCCAAACATACATAGGATTATTAGTTCTCCAATATGCGTGCATTTGACCACCAGTAGTATCAGGAAGATCTTCTTTAGAAAATTCCTGTTCAGTTTTACCCTCATCAAGAGCTTCTTCAGTAGTATTTGTTGTTCTTAAAGGAACTTCAACATCTTGTTCCTCTTTTGCTTCCATATTTTGAATATTGCCTTTAAGATACTCAATCCAACTGTTTATATAATCATCTATATTTTTAACATACAAAGCAAGTTTTTTATACAGCTCAGAATTTTTTAATGCTTGCATAAAATTACTTTCTTTCAAATGTTCATAATTTTTAGCTATATATTTGAATAATGTATATAAATCATTCTTTAAATTTTTCACTTGAGTGCTAGGAAATATTTTATCAAATTGTCTTTCCTGAGCTACTTCATTTACTTTATTTATAGCAGCTTCTTTTACTTTTTCTTCTTTTTCTTCCTCGAATTTTTCCTTACTTTTGCTGCTATCATTTACTGGAGTTGTTTTAGTTGTTTTATCATGTCCAACTTCCTCGGCATCTTCATTTAAAGCTTCTTCGATACTATCACCTAAACCATCTGGAAGATCGTCTTTTAATGCTTCTTCTATTTCTTCTTCATGAGCAAATATTGATGATAATGCTCCTCTGGCAGCATCCATTCTTTCCCTTCTTAAATCTTCTTCAATTTCATTTGCACTTTCATCTGTAATTTGTTCTCCTTCCACATCTATTCCACCGTCTAATGCTCTATCATCAATATATCCCTCAAAGTTCAAATCCATTAAATCTTCTATATTTTCAGCCAAATTAAATGCATTATCCACAAGATTATGAGCATCAGCTTTAACTTGAGGTTCAAGTTCTGCTTCATCTATATTTTTATGAATTTGATCAACTTTGTCTTTAAATTCTTTAGCTCTTTCTAGTTTTTCAACAATTTTGTCTTGTCCATTTTCCTTTGCTTTAGCAATAGCTTCGTCTGGATTAATGGTCCCATCTATAATTGCTTGTGCTAATTCCTTTTCAGACATTTGGTTGATTCTATCAAAATCATTTAAGTCTGTTCTTACTCTTTCTTTTTCTTTTTCCTCGTCTTCTATTCTTGCCCTATTTCTTCTCTGTTTCAGAGGATTAGTTATAAATTCTTCATATCTTTCTGTAAATGATCTTATTGAAGTTCCTATCTTTGCAAGGTCAGCAAGATCTTTCATTCCTTTTGTGTAAGTATCACTATCAATACCAGAAATACCACTCATGATTACTTTAAGGAATGCATCATTTTGCATAATATCAATAATCTTTTTATTGGCATCAACAAATAAACCCATCTGATCTGCTGATTTCATATTCTGAATAGCATCAAAATAATCTGAAAGAACTTGAAGGTTATCCAAAAATTCTCCGTCTTCACTCATTTTTGCTATTAAAGGATTTATACCATTAGACATTATAGTGTCTTTTTCCTTCTGTAAATCCTTTTTAGCTTGTCCTTCAGCTGTTTCTAATTCTTTATCTATTTGCTGTACTCTTTTTATCTGTGTTATGGTATTATGTAAAGCATCCTGCATAGTTTGTCTGAACTCAGCATTTTCAGAACTTATAGAATTGTATCTGTTTCTCCATTGTTTTGTTTTCCAACTAAGCCATGCCAACTCTTCTATTTCACTATCATTAAGGGAACCGTTAGCTCTGGCTCTAACTTCTGATACAGTTTGCACATAATCATTTATTCCTTTAATAATCTTATCTCTCTTCTTGATAAGTTCCTGTCTCATTCTTTCAGTGCCTTCTGGAGTGGAAGTCATTAATGTACCATCTTCATTTCTCCAACCAGCAAGTAATATATTACCATTACCATCTTTTGTTTTAACAGTATTATCATCATTTAATCCAATATTAGGAGTGGTATTCATGGCAATACTTTCCAATTCCTCCTGACTCATATGCTCATAGTCTTGATTGACTATTTCCATTAAGTCATCCATTCTTCCAGCATCTGCAAATGCTGCAGCAGAAGCAAAATCATCACTATCTTCAGAATTTTTATATTCAAATTTATTGTCAGCAGCAGCATAACCATCCATCTCGTCAGCAAAAGTATAGTTCATTACAAAGTAATCACCTTGTTTTGCTAATTTTTCCATCATTTTATTCATTGTTTCAGCTGCAGCTGTAGCTCTTCTATTAGTCTCTCTAGCATTAAATACTTCTCCAAGAATACCACCAGAAATACCAACAGCCTTACCTCTGCCTACATAAGTAGTTGCAGCAGAATTATTTAATCTGCCTACAGTAGGCATACCCAAAGCACCAGTCATAAAACCTAAAGCAAATTCTTGCCAATTATCAAGGTTACCATAAGTGTCAACAAATCCTTTTGCTACGGAATTCGCAGTATGCATAAATTCTTCTCTCTTTTCAGGATTAACTATAGCACTATAGTAAGCATCTGGAGAATCACCAGATCTCTTCATTCCTGAAGATGTGGCTATCCATTTTTGGTTCATTTCTTCAAAACCTTCAGCAAAAGCATTACTTACACCTTTGGCTACACCACTTACTTCCTTTGCAAAATATTTAGTTCCTTGTCTTGCAATCTGATCACCAACAGCATTTTCTGCACGCATTCCTGCAGCAATTCTAGCTCTTAATCCTTTAGCATTATTAAATCCTCTTGAATATAACTTACCAAATTCCCAATAGTTAGTGGCAGTAAGTAAGATTGAGTTTCCAATAAGATCTGCTAAACCCATAGCATCTGCCCTATTTTTTGCATCTTCCAATGCTGCTTTATATGTCATATCTAACTCGGCAAGTTCTCTTTGTTTTATATAACTGTCAGGCATAACTTCCAATTCTTCCCTTCTCTTATCATATGCATCTTTTATTCTGTGATTTTCAAGTTCAAGGAATTCATCGGAATTATTATTTGCTTCAATTCTTCCTTCATTGAAGCCAGACAAAAACGAACCTAAAAGGGAAGCTCCCACACCATTGGTTTTTGCAGCTGCCATTCCCAAATATCTTCTTGTAACATCTAAAGATTTACCTGTAGCAGATGCTATTCCTCTTGCTTTTAATGCCATTGTAGCGGCTTTTACTCCTTTTAAAGCCCCTAACCATGCAGCACCAGAATAATAAGCACCAATAGTAAAACCGAGATTTTTTATAAGGCCATCAGCCCAAAAATTTGCAGTTCCCAAATTTTTCCACCAAGGTCTTTCTTGTTCATACTGAGTTCTATAATTAGGCAACCATTCTTCCATTTTTTTATTAAAATCCTGCAAGGCATTAGATACCTCATTATCCCATAATCCAGATATTCTTTTATCTGCAATGGAAGTACCTATACCTGCCAATAATCCAATGGTACCATCAGCAAAAGTAGTCATAGCCAAACCAGCACATTTAGCCAAACCAGCACCCCATTTTGCTATAGCTGGCTCACTGAGGGCTCTAACATCTTGTAAATCTTCCAATTGTCCTGGAGTGGCTGCATGTTGGTCATATCTTGAGTTACCATAACCGATATTACCTAACATTTCTCCAATAGGTACAGTATGTTCAAAATTATTACCTGCTCCAAACAACTCTGTAGTAGTTAATACTGGGTACCTGTTTTCTTCTTTTGGATGTATTGTCTGAGTTATCTTAAAAGGACCATCATTATTTACAATAGTATACGGTTCTTCATTTTCATTCTGCAAATCTCTCCATGATTGCATTCCTTCTTTTGTTATATCTGTTGCCATATTGTTATTCTTTTAATTTCTATCACTTGATGATGTTGGATAATTTGGATTAGAATATTGTGCTTGTTTTTCTAGTTGGGAAGTAATCCATCTTTGTGTTTCTGCATCTGTCCAATTATATTGTTTTTGAAATGCCATACCCTGCTGAACAGCCGTTGTTGCTGCCAAACCTAACTCATCAATATTAATACTGTATCTTTGTCCATCTATTGTTATAAAGAGTTTCTTTGGTTGTCTTAAAGTAAATTCTACATTTGTTATTTTACTTCCTTTATCTTTATCTTTTCCTCCTTTTTCTTTATCATATAAACCTAACTTGTTAAATTTTTTCACTCCTTCACCTTGCTTTAAATATTTATCTACCTTATAAACTCTTCCCTCAAATTGATCATTAGCATCTGCTTCTTTGAATCTGCTATTAAGTAGGGACTCTAAAGCATCATAATCATGATCATTAAAAGATGATACCATACTCATGGTGGCAGCCTTGTTCATAAATTGGTCAATCTTATAGTTATCACTTAAGTCTTCATTAGTGTAACCTAACTCATTTAATAATTCATATTGTTCAGGTGTTAAAAACTCAGTAACTCCATATTTATTTTTAATGGCATCTATTTTTTTCATTCTTTCTTTTCTAGCTTTTTCATTGTCATCTCCATACACTGCTTCATACACATTTCCAGAAGACACAAATGAATGGGCAGCTCCTTCAGCTCCAGTTTGTTGTGTATCAGACATAACTTTACTATATTCTTCATAAGCTTTCATAAAATCAGCATCTCCTTTTACTCCAAATACACCAACATTACGGTAGGGTCTTCCATATGCATCATATCTTTTTAGCCCATCAATAACTTTTTTCTTTTGTGCATAATCTTCTGTATTTTTATCTAAAAGATAATAATCCCTTATCTTAGGATCGTTTTCTGGTTTTGGTGATTTTGACCCAGAACCACTACCAGAACCACCTTCTTTGTTTTGTGTTATCTGTATCTTATCTTTTCCTATACCATAAACAACAGCTTCTCTTATCACATCTTTTAATTTTCTATTAGCCTCTTCTGAACCTTCATCCCAATCTACTTTATATCTATTGTAAACATCATTTGCAATAGATTTAATAATGTCTGCAAACTTGCTATTCTTTCTTACATAATCCCAATCACCTGTTTGCATTGCATATTTCATTTGAAGGGCATCTTCTTTGGATAAACTATATCTTTCTAGAATTGAACTAGTTCCTTCAGTAAATTTGTCATTAACAGCAACTTCATTAAGTAATTCTGTTAGTTTTCCCATTTCAGTTCCTGCTACAGTGTATGGTTTTGACAAATCAAGTGATTGGTAAGTAGTTCCAGGATTATTATAATACTCATCAAGACTTCTAGACATAGCATCATAAGAGTGCACAAAATCATTACCTTTGTCTCTTTGTGCTTTTCTTTCTTCCATCATTTGTTTATAAGCACTTTCTATTGGTGCTATTTCACTTTGATACCTGGAATTAAGATTGAACATTTGTCTTCTTGCACTACTTGTAAGACCTTGCATTGCTAACATTGAAGCATTTTTCTTCAAATCATCTGAATACTTCATATATATACTTGCAACTTCAGGATTAGACTCACTCATGGCAACTGTCTTCCATTTTGAAGCTTCTGCATCCAATGCTGCATAAGACTCTTCTAATTGTTGCTGTGCTTGTGTCTGTTGTAATACAGGAGCAAGCATTTCCTGATATGAAATTGGTCTGAATTTACTACCTATAACTAAACTGTAATTTGGCATATGTTTATCTCCTATATTAATTTACTTCTTGATTACCCTGACTACCTCTATTGCTTCTTCTATTTGCTCTATCATAGTCTCTTTCAGCTTTCTGTTCTGCTCTTCTTATTTCTTGTATAGCATCATATGTAAGACTTGAATGGTTCTTCAGGTAATTATCAATAGATTCCCTCTTAATGCCGTTTTGTTTTGCTATGGCATCCTTCTGAGAATCACTAACATTATTCCAATCATTCTTCATTATGGAATTCTTATATATGAAATTACCATTTTCATCTATACCATAATATAATGCTTTATTACCATTAATCATATTTCTGTTATATGCTTCCCAACCATAATCTCCAAGATTATCAAAGAAATTAGTAAGACTAGTGGATAAATTTTGTCTAAGTCTATTCTTTTCATATAACACAGCTGCAGCTTTTCCAGTAATTGCTTGTTGTAAGAATTGTGCCCTTTGTGCTGCAATAGCTGAATTAATTTGCTGCGCTATTAAATCTTCTTGGCTATTGAACATATCAGTTCCCCTATTAAATTCTTCAACTTTTTGTCTTTGGGCTAAATTATATTCTTCACCTTGTCTGTACAATTGACCTTGTGCAACATTAGCATTATATCCAGCATTTGCAAGACTGGCTTGTGCTGCTCCTATATTACCATTAGCCATATTTTCAATTGCTCTCATTTGTGCTGCAGTTTGAGCACCTAACATATTAGAATAGAATAGTCTATCAAAAGGTTTATATTGTAAATAATGATTAATAGGATTTGCTTTGACATTTTTAAGTTGTGAAGCAGCAGTTCTACCAGCTCTTGCTATTTCATTAGCAAATTCTAAATCAGGAGTATCCCCAGCTGCTAATGCTGCACCAAGTGCAGAACCTACAATTGGCATATATCTAAGAAATGCTGCACCAGAATTAAGATTATTTGTATTGCTGTCATATACATCATCATCACCACCATTACCATTATTTGGATTTGGTATTTCTTTTGATTTTGTTCCTTTTGATTTATTACCGTTTCCACCACTTTCTTCAGGTTCTCCAACACCAGTACCCTGTGCCACACTTCCACTTGCAGATCCAGTAGAAGTCACAGGTGGAATAGTAGTAAATATACTATTATAAGGTTGCCAAGGAAGACGGCCAGACATCATTTGTCCTAATGTTGGTACAATGTGCATTCCACCATTTGCATCCCATATAATAGTAGGTTTTTCTGGTTCAACAGGTGGAGTAACTTGACTTTCAACTGGTACTTCTGGTTGTATTGGCACAGTTGGTACAGTTTCTTGTATTGGAGAAGAAGGAGTCGTGATAACAATTGGTTGTTGTACTTTACCTTTATTCTTTAAGTAATTTCTGTTAAACAGATTATCTAACCACTCACTTGTTGCCTTAGTAGCTCTTTCTTCCCAATTTGCAAATCTGTTTATTCCATTTCTAAGCCAAGGATCATAGAAAAGATATTCCAAACCATCACTGACTTTCTTTGTGACATATTCATCAGCCTGTCTTATCCTTTCTGGATGAATATTGAACGATTCTTTCCAAAATTCAGGGTCTCCAAGTATATTGAGTTTTTGTCTTGTCCAATCAACAACTTTTTCATCAGCATTACTTAACCATTGCCCAAAAGTTCTTTTTGGTGGTTCTGTGGGATCAAATGTATAATATCCTATAGGACTGAGTTGCATACCATTATAGGCAAGATGACCGCCATTTGAATACTTTGATTGTACATAATCAATTGGAAGATTTTCCAGTGAGCCGCCTAAGGCATGTTTCCATTTTTTAGCATTATGTGCAAATACTGCTTTCTTTACCATTTTACTACTGTATTTATCTTTATGTGCTAGTACATGTTTTGCAAATTCCTGTACACCCATACCATGTTTTTTAGCAGCTGCAGTAAATGTGCCTCTTTTACTTTTTGATATATGTATTGGGCCACCATCTGCAAATATTGCAGCATTATCTTCATCTTGGTTATAAGCCATTAATTGTTCTTCCTCTTGTCTTACTTCTTCTTGTACTCCTGCAAGTTTCTGTAAAGTACTGTCAAGACCTCTTTGTGCTATTGGGTCATTTGGTCTTTCTTCTGCCTCTTTCTGGACTTTTTTGACTACATCAGCAAAGGTTTTATGTCCTCTTCCAAGTTTAAGTTCTGCCATAACTTCTTCAGGAACTTCCAATCTATTACTGAATACATAGTCATTCCATACAACCTCACCTTCTTCAACGAGATTTGGTTGTCCATCCTGTGCTATACTGATAGGTACACCTTCATAGGGGTTTTCTTCATGTGTACCACCATTATTTATAAAAGTAAGACCATTTGTCCAATCACCACCATAGCCAGATAAAGCACCTCCAAAAGGGTATAACTGGCCACCATAGGCACCGTAATTTGGAGTTCCTATATTTGACATCATATTTCTATATTGGTTTGAGTATGATTGTCTAGTGTTATTTGCCAAATTACCAAACTGTGTATTATTATAAGTATCTATAGTATCTAGGAAGTTGTTTGTTTTTTCATGTACCAATTTGCGTGTTTTACGCTCATCTATTGCTCCAGATATTCCACCGATAATTGATCCACCAGCTAGACTAGCAAAGGCTCCTAATCCTCCTAATTTTGATCCAATAGCAGTACCAGTATTCATTCCTTTAAGTAAACTTTGTGTTACATTTGGAACAAAACTTTCATTAAAATATTCTCTAGCATTTTCCCCACGATTACTTGGCATTAAATCCAAAGAATTATATGCAGATAATACATCATTAGTATTATTTAATTCTTCATAACTATTATTTGCCAATCTGCTTTTAAGATCGTCATTTAAGCCTTCGTAGTATTCGTTCATTTGATCTATACGAGCTTGTCTGGATAATATCCCACCTAAAAGTCCTGTAAATAATGATGTGCCCATTTGTATGGCAGGACCTACAGTCGAACTTCCATCAAATCCTCCACCACCTTCTCCTTCAGAAAACATATCTGCCATACCTTTAATGAAAGCATCTGAGCCAGTATAATTTAGAACATCATCATTCCCTGTTCCACCAGCCCATAATATGTGTTTATCATAATTATAATATTGTGGTTTACTTGTTTTTCGCATGTTAGTGATTTTATTTGACAAAAATACAAAAAATATATTTACTTTTTACACTCATTACTTATTTTATATAGTATTATAACAATATTTCTTATATATAATACACTATACCATTGTGTAAGACAGTCTTATAACTATTATTATCTTTGTTATAATTTTTATATAATCCAAGTTTAATCCAAGGGTTTCTAAATCTTCTTAATGTCATACTCTCTCTAGGTATACTTGCTCTCCAAATTCTAAATTTTTTCTGTAAATTTTTACCCTTTTCAAGACTTACAGTAGTCTCTGTTTGATATTCATTTGTGGCAATTAATGTATCAAAAGTATCATAAGTGTTATCTATGATTAGTTTTTCATTTTTATTGTATATATCTGACTGATACTCAATATTCGTAAATATTTTTTCTTTTAATATTTGATCATTTGAAATTATTTCTATACCATAAGGTTTCCATGTACCAAAGAAAGTATTGTAATCCCCATCAAACTGTTTCCACACATTACATGTATTGCTGTCTTCATGTAAAGAAATCAAAGTATCCTCAAAATTGAATATATCAGATTTATTGTAATCAAGAAAAGAAATAAAGGATGAGGTTTGCTCATCATATAATAGGCAGTAACTTTTATCTATAAAATAGACACTCTTAAGAATCTCATCATAATTAGTGTGCATATTATTAAAATCAAAGTTATTATACATAAAATAATTCATACCATTAACTTTACTTATAGCATTCATTCCTTGATTATAAGCATAAATGTCTTTAGTATTTGAATCTGCAAAATAAAGGGCATATGGAGTACTTAGAACACTATATTTGTTTTTACATCCTATTCTGTTTGTGATAGTTGTGTGTCCAGAAATTTTCTGACTATTGGTTATTTCAATAGGAACATTATCAGATGTAGGAATAGCTGTTCTTTCATTATAATTTAGAATGGATATACTGTTATCTTGGAATAATACTAATCTGTCATTGTGAGCTTTAACAGCATTAACTGAGCCTTTATCACCTTCAAGTCTGTATGTTGAAATAGGAATTAAAGTGCTCCATGAATCTACTAATGCTGCACTTATTTTTGGATTAGACCAAATGATATAGTTAGGATAACTGAAATTATTAAAGAATGATTCTGTTAAAATGTTATGAGATATAAAATTATCTTTTTGTGAATAAGCACTATTTATAATATTAAAATTAGTATTTGTCACATAAGTATTATCCTGAGAGCCTCTAAATGTGTCTGTTCTACCATCAATATTAGTTTTAGTCTCACACATGAAAGAAAAGATTTCAATTATCTGGTTTTGATCATCAGCTGATCTTGGATAAGTTTTTAAGCAATCATATCTTTGATAATAAGTATCACCAGTAGTTGCTGTACATATAAATGATTCATTATTACTATTAATTAATACTGGCTGTCCTGCAGAAATCCATTTAACATTTTTATAGTCAATTTCAGGAAATGACTCATAATATAATTCTCCTAAGAATAAACTATATTTTTGTAAATCTGGAGTAAATGTTTCATTATCCAAATTTATTTTATCCTGAATACATTGTGGAATATCAGAATAATCTTCCTCAGAAACTATATAATACCAGAATTTACAAGGATTATAATTTTCAGATTCATATTCAGAATAAAGTGTTATTAATTTATTGTATGATTGTCCCCCATACTGATAACTTACATTCCATAATTTATATGGGGTATAATTATACTGAGTATTTTCTGTTATAGATTTATCTTTATTTCTTCCTTTAAATATATGATAAAATGGATACGGATAGAATTTAATATAATCAACAGTTTCATCTCCAGGAATTATTTGTTCCGTAATTTGAGTATAACCAGTCCAAATAAATTTGTAAGTTTGATTGTCTCCAAGAGTAGAAACAGTATAATCAGGAAGATATAGATGTATATACTGACAAAAATCATCAGTAAATGTTTCAATACTCTGACCTAATAAAGATTCTACAGTAGATTTTAATAGCATAATATATGGAACAGTATAACTGTCTGTATCAATTTCAACAGTATCAGTACCATCTTGTGCAACATTAGAACTGTAAGAAACATACACCTGATAAGGATAAACTTCTTCAATATCTTTCTTCCAGAAAGGTATAGTATTATGTTCTGGAGTTATATAGTACCCTCTTTTATTATTATCTAATTCTGTATAAGGAAGAATTGTTGTTTGTGAATTTGTTTCTGGCAATTTAACTACAGCATGAGGAGTACTATTATACTGCATTGGTATTGGGTTTTTTGAAATAATATAATGTCTTTTATATGTTGCATTGTATGATGTTTCTCCAGACGGATAATTAGATGAGGATTCATCTGTATTATACATAATTTGATCTGTAAATTTTCCACTTCCATTTGAGTGTTTACCACTATAATATGGAATTTTATATCCATCTGGATTTAATAATGCTCTATCATAATTTCCAAAATACATTCTATTATCAGAAAGGTTAGTGGCAGGAATAGTTTCATTCCATAGCTTGCATATAATAGGATAATTCTTTATGTTTTCTGAATTACTAAAAAATATAGAAGTATTAGATATTTTTAAATTAGCTACTACTTTAGAAGATAGTGTGCCAAATGAATTTGTCAGATCAGCCTCCTTTTCAATAGCCCCATCTGGATTTTCTTTTGCGTAATTAGATAAATCCGCACCTAAATTACCAGATCTTTGCCAGGGGTATATAGGATAATAAAACCAATCCTCAACTTGAGGATGATAATAATCCCAGGTACCATAAGGTCCAGGTATCAATGCTGCTTCACAGTAATAATCAGACCAAGCAAAAGATGTAACTGATGAATAAGCAGAATCTGTACTATTCGTTATAACAAAATTTTGTAATAAATTATTTTTTATAATACCGTGTGTTATCCCTTTATACTCACTTCTTGTAGCATTTGAAACATTTATAACACTAGAAAAAGTAGAGTTGTTAATAGGTAAAAGACCTATAATACGCAATTTAATATTTGAAGAATCAGGTATTGATATTTTCTCTTCATCAATTTCAGGACTATTTAAAGTTATAATATTTTTATCTACAAAGAAGTTTGTATCACTTGTTGGTAAAATATTCAAATTAGTGTATGTAGCTGAAGATCCATAGATTTCACAGCGGTGTCTTAAAAATCCATTGTAAGTTATTGGAGAATTTCCAGAATCATCCAGATTACCTATAATATGGTTATGTCTGTCTTCTGCTACTAATATGTTATTATCATTATTAGGTCTGAAAAACCAAGAAGCTTGTGCATACGGGTTATTATCTATTCTGTATCTACTAAATACTGTAGGACACAATACTCCCTGACAAATCACAGAAGATAAATCTGTATCAGGCAAAACAGCTTTAATTCTCTTAGTATCTGGAAAATGTTCAAATATACTAGCTATAGCAGTTTCTCCAAGTTCAATTCTACATCCTACTGGTCTGTAATTAGCAGAACTATCATTTGGATAATATTCATTCTTAGTAGGTGTTAATGGAAATACTGGTGACCATTCACCATACTTATTCTGTAAAACTATACCAAAGGTATAAGTTTCCCCACCTTTAAAAGTACTAATTTCATCTTTATTATATTTGAGTTGATTATTATAAGGGTAATATGTACCCAAACTACCTTTAGATACTGGATTTTTATAATAAAATGTCACAGTACTATCGTTCTGAATAGCATCTATAAGATCTTTATTATAAGTATTTTCCGCATATTTATAATTTCCAAAGAATAAATAGTCTTTCAATTGATCCATTGCCTGTGGTACTATGTACTGACCACCAACATATAATACTTCGTTAGGATCAACTATATAACCAGAAGTATTATTATCAATTATTGTCACATCCTGGTCATTTGGTTCATAAGGAGGAATAGTTTGTGGGTCTATTGGTGAGTTGTACTTGTATATTGTAGAAGGATCTGTATTGTCAGGTAATATAAATCCAATAGATGCTTCCTCAGTACCTTCTTGAGTTACAATACATAAAGGAGGATTATTATTACTAGGATGTGGAAAATATATACAAGTGTCACCAGTATTATAATCTTCGGCTATCACAGCATAAATCCACATCTCGTTTGGGGTGTCATTACTATGATTTGGAATATTATACCAAGTTAAAGATCCATCTACAAACTCTTTATATTTATTTAAATCAACCTCTTCAATCTTACTGTTTGTATACATGGGTCCGTACCACTTAAACAAACGAATAGATGATTTGTTTATTACATGAAAATAATTATAAACAACTGGAGGAATAACTCCAGCTACATCAATTAAAACAGGCTCAACTAAAGCTTTAATTGAATAATCACCTATACATTTACATATTGGAGTTCCATTTTCAGATGTTCTAATTATAGAATAAGCTCTAATATAGTCGAATGTTTTATCTGGATTAATAATATTTATTGTAAAAGAATTAGATACAGACTCTTCTGGAGTGCCTCCTCTGTTTTCTGGAGAAGTATAATAAATAGGAGAAACATAAAATGGTTTTGACTGTGCTCCAAAAACATTAAAATATGTTAGCACATATTGTATAGTTCCAGCAGGAAATAATCCGTACAAATTGTTTCTCTGTATTTTAATATTTTCAGCATACTTTAATTCTGGAACAAAATCAAAAGGAGATTCTTGTTGTTGTAAAAACAATCTTCTTTCATTTATAGTTGATATATCACCTGCCACATTAATAAATCTAGGCTGATGAATACCATCAATCCAATATACTTTAATTATATTCTCACCCTCATAAAAACCAGTAGCTTCTATTTCCCCATAAGTATCTGTACGATTGCCTATATCTGAAAATCCTAAATCACCACTATATAAAATATTTCCAATTAAACTTGTTTTATAGTTATCTGCATAATAGAATCTGTAAATATAATCAGTCGAATTTGCAGAATCATGAGAAAAAACAATAAGGTAATTCAATATTGTATAATATCCTACAATAATTCCATGTATAGCATTTTCCTCTACAAGAAAATTATATATAGTCATTGTCAGCTTACTATTTCCCTTTTCTGATGTTAGTGACATAAACTGTGTATTTTCCTGTGCAGTAAGTCTCATATTTTTTATTTTAAAGGCTTTATCTGCAGGAAATTTTGAAGGACTAACATCCTGTGTCATTCCAGTTACTTGAAATATCTGTTTTCCCATAATATTAGTGTATTAAAAATCTTTCCTTGGTTCCCTCATGCATATAACCATGCTGATGGTCATTTGTGGTATCAGGTAATAATTTATTCCACATGTTACTGATCATTTCCATCTGATCAATAGTAGGAAGTATAAGTTCTGCTTGTGCCTGACCTACAGCCCAAGCATATTGCTGTTGTGTGTTTTGTAATATTTGCGGTTGTAATTTTCCAGTATCAAAAAGGATAGTAAACCATTGTAACTTTATATAATTTTCCAAAGCTCTAATGTATGTGCTATTGTCAGGAAGTAAAGGATAGCCCTCTTCATTAATAGGCATACCCAAATAGGCTATTTCTATTTCACCTGATTCAACAGAAGTGAAAATACAATCACCTTGAATTTTATAAGTCAGTGGACTAGACATTTGGGCACAAGTCACTTTTCTTGTGTCTTTGATTTCAACTTTACCGTCCTTATCATAGTTATCAGCATATACAACTATTCTGCCATCTATAGCTTTACTTTTGGTTGGCTTGTTAGGACTCATATGAAAATTATCTGAACTATATCTGAAGTATTGTCCATCCATAGTTCTGACTTGTTTCATTTCATAAAAATCACAAGGAAGTTTGCCCTTATAGTCTTCTATTTCTATAACTTCTGTCTTTTCAAAGAATGAAGGAGGAGTTCCAACTATTCTTATAAAGTCAATGGTATAGTCTATAACTGTTTCCATTGGTATATCCTTAAGTAAAGGATGTCTTGTCAGTTTGTCCATAAGGACATTAATACTTATAAAGTTCATTGTTACTATCGTTTAAAAGGGCATCAGCTTCACCCCTGTTTATTTTTTCCTTTAATTTTATTTTTATCTCTCTTATAGGAGAAAAATTAATCAGCATTTTATTTTTGAATTTAGCTTTGGATTTTCTGTATCCTATTCTATAACTTTCCTTTATTTCATGTCTCACTAATGTTTTATTTCTTTTTGCCTCTTCATCCTCATACCAAAGCTGTAGTGTTTCTTTCCAATTGATTTTTCTTCCTGTATTTATTTTGCCATTGACAATTCTTGTTTTTACTGGTCTTTTTGTTATTTCAATTTCACCCATATATAATGGGAATACTATTTTATTTGTTCTAAGAAGTTTGTCAGCATAAGCCTGGTTAATAGTTTTTACTATAACTCTAAAATCATGTTCAGATACTAAATGCTTATTTGCTTTCCATATATTCTTTTTTACCCATCTATAAGCACTTTGGACTGTGTATGAGTTTTTTATTTTAAAATTCTTCTTAGTATTTGTTTTTAGTACTTCTTTTCTAAAATTATCAAAAGACTTAGTCATTATCTGTATCAGTATTTCTTCTCTTCTTTAAATTTTGTGCTATATATTGTGCCAGTTTTTGCAAATCATCACTAGCATTATTAACATCATCAGCTGGCATAAGAAGTTTATTACCCAGCTCCTGAACTACCATTTGGATTAATGGTTGTATCAAAGCCTCTTCAATAGGAAACTGCCTGTCCATAACATCACAGATTTTATTATCTGTATCATCACAACTTAATTCAGCTGCTTTAAGACTGTCCTCAAATACACCCGTAACTTTAACTTTCTTAAGATGGTACATCTGAGGGTTATTTGACTTCATATACAAATACTGGTCAGGAGCAATAGTTCCATATACCTCATTTTTGAGAAACCTATTATTTCCAACATATTTGAATCTGTCCATACTTACATAAGTGAAATTACCTTTAAATGGGTCCAAAGATGTGACTCTTGGTAACCCAATATCCAAAAGATACGGAACAGTGTTTGTGCTTCTTAAATAATCCTCTGAACCACAACTGTCCCCCACTGAATATGGTTCCAAATACAAACATATAGTTTGATAATTTGAATCGGGAATTTCCCTCGCTAAAGTTCCATAATTCTGTTTTAGCAATAATGCCCTATATTTATCAAGTAAGAATATCACATGTTCTTCTTGAAAATGTGAATCATCTGAGATGAGTTTTAACTCATCTAACACCATATATACCAATTCTTTGTAAAGTGCCATAATTATATAAAAATTCTCTTGTGCAAAAATACAAAAAAATATTATATGCACAAGAGAATAATTGAATTTGTAAGTTATTTAAACTGTTATTATTATTCACGATACCTTTGCTGATTATTCTCAGTATTTCTGATTATATCATCTTCGGTAATTCTTAGAATATCATTTGTGTTAAACACAAACATTGGAGTATTACCTTCACATTTAGGATACTTAATAATACAAGATGTACCATACAGACAGTTTAAAGCATTTTGTCTTGCAATATCATCTTCATTAGTTGTATAATAAATAATGAAAGGATTTGACATCATTTCTTCTATAAAAACAAGTACAAGTAATTTCTTTGTAGTGTCCCAAAGAACTTGTCCTGTAAGTTCTAAAGATGAGAAATATCTGTCTAATGTATCTGAAGTGAAATTAGTGACATCCACAGCCTCCTCCTCTCCTTTGTTTAATTTGTATTCCACTGTTTGACTTTACTCTTTTAAAGTCGTTAAAATACTGGATTGCATTTGGATAGTTACCTGTATACAAACTTAATTCAAATGCTTTGTACATAAGAATATAATCAATGAATTCCTTTGGAATATTACAAGTGTCACCAAGTGATTTTACAAAGTTCATACCTCTGCAGTAGAAGGGAAGCATATCAACAACAGGGTGTACTGTCCATTCTTTTTCTCCACAAGGAAGTGTTTCACCCTCTCCATCATATTGGGCTAGTGCATATATGAATAACAGGTCAGATAGAGTATAATTATTTAGTGTTGCTGTAGAAAATTCTTGTCCAGACAAAACAATTTTTATATGCTTATACATTGTTTTGTATATAGGAGTTTCTATAATAGAATATTGCAAAATAAAAACATCACTTTCGTCATTAATATTAGTTGCAGTAGTAATACCAACATCTCCTGCAATGAAACTGTAAGAAAGTCCTATTTTTTCTTCATTAGGAATATAATCATCACCTACTTTGTCTTCCCACGAAGTTATTTTCATAATATATGTTACAACACCTTCTACTTCAGTTTCAGAAATAACATCACCATGACCTTTACCTATTTCTTCTTCTTGTGATGATAATATGGTAAATCCCACTTCTTTTTTTGTGCCTATCTGTTTTTCTTTAGAACCAGTCTCATCATATATAATACTTTCCACATTGTTCGGAAAGTTATATAACAGATATTCTCCTTCACCACTTGTAGCCCTTTCATTATAATCTTTTTGATTACTTACAGATACAGATTGAATATAATAATCCTCAAACTCATCTTCAACTTGTAAATCAATTACAAGTTTATTATTTAATATTGAAAGTTCATTAAATTTAAACATAGTATATGATTTTAAAAAAATAAAAAGGAGGAGGTTTTGTCCTCCCCCTCCTCATAGATTGTAATAAAACTAACTATACTACTTGATTAAAACAGTGTACTATCATTAGCTGCTGTTTTAATTGCAGTAATAAGACCTGATCTAACACCACTTGCGGATGTATCAATAAGCAGTGTAATATCTTTTTCTGATTTTTGAACTGCATGATTTGAACCTGTATATGCAAAATGAATGCTTACAACATCATATTCGTGAGAAGGATCAACCATATATTCAGTCGGAACATAGTCAGGCCATGTTTTCATTCTGTATTGATCACCTCTTTCACCCATATAGAAGTATTCAAAATCAGCCATCAGCTTGCCATTTGCAATTTCTACAGGAGCAGGAGCATTAGTTGCATCTGTACTTTCAGTAACTTCTGAACCGCCAGTAACCTTTTTACCACTTGAATAGATTACATCACTCCAATAGCATTCTGTGCCATATTGGTCAGTAACAATGGTTGAAGGAAATACATTAAAAATAACAGGTTTCTGTTGTTTGATGCCTCTAATCCAAGAAGTTTCTTTACCGCTGATAAGAATACCAGTTTTAGCTGTAGCAGCAGTAACTGCAGAAGCAGAGGCAGCAGTAGTAGCATCAACAGACAAAACTTCAATTTTAGTTCCAGTAGGAAGAGTTAAAGCGTCTATGATAGTCTGTAATTCGCTAACTGTATCGTCAGAAGCTGTTGAGCTAGGAGTTATTGTTAATGTTTTTGAAGAATAAGTAGCAGCTAAATTAGTAGTAGCAGCACCAGTGGCAATTTTAAAACCATCTTCAGGATTGGTAACCTTAATAGTATAGCCACCCATAGTGTAAGTATTACCATATTCAATAGTCAGAGTGTCATTCAGTACATTCTTGGCATTTTTGCTAAGAACTTCAATCATTTTCTGATAAAACTGAGATTCAGTCATAGTACTTGTTCCATGAACTGCACCAAATACCAGATATTTATTATCTGGTGACATGCCAATAGGATTTTGCATTTCAAGATTCAGAATATAATCTTGACCTGCAAATGTTTTTCCACTAGTTAAAGCTGCCGAGTTAACTGATACTAAAGCAGTCATAAGTTTCTGTCTGGTTTTAGCTGCATCAGTTGATTTGCAGTACATAATGTTTTTAACAGGAATCAAATCACTTCTGGTGATACCGCCTTTACCTTTGTGTACAAAGAAAATATCTTCATGGTTATCAGTATAGCCAACAAAGATTTCGCCTTCATTTGTTACACCTGCAGTACTGGAAGATTCCAAGCTAGTTACTACATAAACCTGATTCACTTGGTTTGCTGTGAAAATATTCATTTTTCTAAAAATTTAAGTTAAACATTTATTTTAGTAGTGCTTAATGCACTGTTGTTGTCCATGCAACTTTTGCTAAATTTACAGCTGCTTGTAAGATTGCTTCATGTGTACTTTCAGGAAGTTCACATTCTGTAATAACATCAAGTCCTTTAATTTTTAAATTCATGCCTGCATAATCTCCTGAATCATTACTTAACGAAGCTAGTATAATTGGTTTAGGACTTGCAAGGTATCTGATTATATAAGCACTGACAGGGTAAGTTGAAATGATTTCCACTACTTCAGTATTATATTCTGCATTATCTATAGTACTTACAACTTGTCCTACATCCAATCTTACTGCTTTGTACTTTGTCATTCCTCTAAAAGGATTATTTTTAATTTTAGAATATTCATCTGCAGTAACAGGATAAACATTAGCAAGTATTCCACCAATACATTTGTCATCTCCAGAATATTCCACTTGTTCTGCAATAATAAAGTATAAGTCTGATGGAAGAATATACAAACCGTCAGTATCTCTATTGGATTCTATAGAATAGTCTTTATTAATAGTGTCAACTTCTGGGTGATCAAATCCTTCAGAAAATCCTTCAGTTATTCTTTTAGTTTTTATCAAAGAACCTAAATATCTTCTTACTTCTTCAGTAACTTCAAAAGAGAGTCCAGCGGCATTTCTGCCATTATATAAAGAGAGAACAAATTCCTCCTGGGCTTTTGTGAGAAATACTGATTTCTCATATTCATTTAGCCCAGGAGCCTGTTCACTATTTATATTATTATAGAGCACATCAAATCGTGCGGAAAATTCTTCTGTTGTCATAATTTTTTATTTTTTAAACCAGTGCTTCCAATCTGAATTTCAATTCCTGATTTTTAGGAAGACTTAAGAATTTTGCAGCTACACTCATTGTGGGATCTTGACCATTTTCACACAAAGGAAGATTGTTCTCTTTCATATAAAGGAATGTACCTCTTACTGAAATCAAACCTGCTTCGATAGCTTTCTTGATTAATACTCTGTTGTCAATGAACTCATCTCTTACAATTTGGAGGAACATCTTGGTATTAGCCTCAATAAGTTCTCCAATCTTACCTTGTAAGAAGTCAATCTTACTGTTTTTAGCTGTAGGTCTGCCGTCCATCATTTCAATAATTACTCTCATCTTGTCAATGTCATCTCTGATTTTGCCAAACTCCATATAAGCTTGAGCTTTAAGATTAACTTTGAGTGTAGATTCTTTAGAGGAATCATTTTCATGAACTAGTACAAATCTGTATGTTGCCTTTGGAGCATCCATAAGTGACTGCATGGATGGGCAGATTTGCTCTTTATTTGCAAGAAGAATTTTATATCTGATATAGTCAATTGGGTCTGCAAGGTTCAAAGGATTGTCTCCTTTAATAAGTTCCACTCTGCCAATTCCATTTTCATTAGAGTCATCCCAGAAATTATTATTTCTGTTGTGTACACTAAGGGCATTGTGTTCAAGGCCTAATTTGTATTCCAAGAAATTCTTTTCAGCCTTAGTAAGTACATCTGCATAACCTCCACTTCTTAATAGTGGTGTAGTGAATTGTACTTTTGAACCATTTGCCATACCACCAAACAATACATGTTTTGGGTCTGTAACCATACCTCTGGCTTTTGATATGAATCTTGCAATTACTATTTCATTTTTAAGGCAGTTAACCAGTTGTGATTCCTGTACTTCAGAAATTTTTGTAACTGTTCTTTCAGGAGTAATTTCCTGTTGTTCTTTTGGTACAACTGTTTTTTCTACCTTATTAATTGTTTCCTCATCTAATTCAAAACCCAGTTCAGTACTCAATTCTTCTTGTTTTTGTTTCTTCTCTTTTGTTGCCATTTTTTCTCCTTTTTAATTATTAAAATTAGTAATGTAAGGAGGGAAAAACCCTCCTTACATCTTATATAAATCAAACTATGCTGCCAAGATTGAAGGAATGATAGACATAGTTCTCGTAGGATCAAGTACACAAACACCCAAAGTAGCATACTTGTGGATTACAGCAGCATCTTCATCAAACGAAGCATATGGGTTATTAGCCTCACCTGTGAATGGGTTTCTAAACGGACCCCATTGATAACCTCTGTGTTCAGGTTCATTCTTAACAGTGCATTTGAAAATGTTGGGCTGATCCATAGTACCAATTTCCATGATGTCATATCTGTATGAGAAAGCAGGACCACCAGCAGGGTGTTGTCTCTTATTTCTTACATGATCATCATAGTAAGGATCAACTTCAATCTTCAAAGTTACACCGTTAGGAGCCATATATTCTACAAACTGGAAGCCAGCTTTCAATGCATTATTGTGCAAAGGACTATTAGTCTTTTGTACTACACCGAGGGCATCACCATTCAAAGTGAACATAGTCCAACCACTAACTGTATTCATAATAGCTTTGTGGAATTGGATAGCACCCTTTTCACCAGTTCTCATCAAGAATACTCTGTTCTTAAGATCCAACTGATTGTAAGACAACTGATACAAAGCGTCTTCAATAAGCTTCAAAGAGAAGGTATTATAATACAAAGTATTGGCTACTTCCATCTGTTCATACAGACCAGCACCAGTCTTGATAGCATTACCAGACTTACCAATATTCATATATTCACCATTCTCATTTCTGTTGCTTCTACCAAATGCCAAAGCATTGTTTTTGTAATCAGCAAACTGAGTTTCTACTGCATAGTCTACATAGTGCATCCACATGTTAGTAGTGCTCTTCTTGTTGTTTACAATGATAGGAACACCAATAGCAAGCTTTCTATTCAACTTGTTACCAGGAACTTTGTGTTTGATTCTAATGTGAGAAAACTCATTTCTCATAGAAACAGGAGTTGCAAATCTTACATCACCTACTTCTCTTGACATTTCAGCTTCAACGAAAGCAGCCTCAATGCTGAACAATTCACCTGCCATAAGTCTTTCTGCAGGACAACCGTCAGTGTTACCACCAGCAAGCTCAACTTTGTAAACAGCATTAGTACCTTCCATTCTGGCATCACCGAGAATTCTAAACTGATAAACTTCATTAAGTTCACCAACGATATATTCGCCATCAGCAAACCAATCCTTACCAAATACCAAATAGAAAGGAGCAGTACCAGCACCTACTGATGCTGTAGGATCAGTAACAGGAGTACCAGTTTCATCTCTTGCTTCAATCAATGGAATGTTCTGTCTTGTACTACCTACTACATCCCAAGTGTATTCATCGGCAGTATCAAATTCTCTGGTAGGAAATTGACTCAATAAAGTGTCCAGAGTTCTACCTCTCTGTTGTGCAAGCAATTGCACCATTAAGTTACTAGCTTTCTGTGGAGCTGATGCAAAGATAGCACCAAGGTGGTTATCTTTTGTCAGACCCTTCCAGGAGCTGAATTCCATAGTTTGGAATCTACCTAACAAATTTTTTGCCATAGTTTCTTTAATTTACTTTGTTATTAAAATATGTTCTACAGGTCAAGTTTCATTCCTTTTCCAAAATAGGAGTCAGTATCACTGACACCACTTGTGAATCTAAGGTTTCCGTTCATATCTCTTGAACTGTTGTTAATTTTTCTTTCAAGTTCAGAGAAGCCTTTCTTCACCTCTTTTTTGATTTTGCCCTTTAACAATCCATCAAAGGACTTAAACCCATCTGTAAGAGCATAAATTAAACCTAAGTTTGCAGCATATTCCTCACTATTGTCATATTCAAGCTTTTGGATAGCATTCAAATACCGACCAGTTTGAGGGTCTTTCCAGATAGGTTTGTATATTGCATCGTATGCTTTCTGTTTTATTTTATCATCCAATGCAGCATTGTCAAAGAACTTGTTTTTATTGTTAAAGATTGTGTCCTTAATTTTCTCGCTTCTTTTCTTGGCTTCCTCCTCATATTGTTTAGTAACAGCTTTTGCTTCTTCTACCATACTCTTATAGTCAGCCTTATGAAATTCAATGATACTATTAAGGGCTTCTTTAGCATCTTCAATATCAGATCCAGCTGTGAAAGATCTTTCGGTTTCCCTTTTTGCTCTGTCTTGACTGAATCCTCTATTTAGGTAATCCTGATAAATTACTCTTCTTCTAAAATCTTCACCCTGCTCATCTTCTGCAGAAATTTGATCGTCACTTATATTATTAAGTGCTGCAATTATATTTTCCTTTTCCTTAATTTTATCTACAGGAACATTATAATCCAAAGCTTCTTTAATTCTTTTTTGCTGCTCATCAAGAGAAGCCTCAATTTGTGCATCAATGGCTTTTCTAAAATCAGCAGGAGTTTTAATGTTCTTTATAGTTTCTTCATCAAGGTCAGGGAAGATACCCTCTTCTGCAAAGGCATTGGCAATGGAAGAGAAGAAATCAGGAGAAGAACCGTCCTCATTAGAAGCAGTATCTTCCTCATCACCTTCATCATCACTACCTACGCTCTCTGGCTTATCCTCAAACATTCTGTCTGGGTCTACCTCAGTAGTCTTTGTATTTTCTTTTTCTTTAGTTTCTTTTTGTTCAGACTCATTTTCTTCCTCTTGAGTCTCTTCTTCTGGTTCACCGAATAAAGTATCCATTTGGTCTTCACTCAGTATGTTATCTAAATCTAAACCTTCCATAATTATTTCTCCTTTTTTTGATTAAACTTTGTGTGCAAATATATGAAAAAATCCCAACATGGTACAACATGTTAGGACGATCCTTTTATTATATAATAAATTTACTTTGCTGTTATTTCCTTTTTTTGGAAATTATTAAGATCTGCATACTCCTTCATTGCATCAAAGCAAGGACATGCTTTAATTCTTTCCCATGGGTCTATAACTCCATTACCATTTACATCTGGACTTATATCCCTGTGTCCTAATATTATAGCATTTGGATATTTGTCTTTAAGTGCTTTAAGCAAGGCTCTGAGCATTTCTTTCTGCTCTGATGTCCTATTATCAACTCCTTTAGGATATTTTTTACTAATGCCACCAACATATGCAACATGAATTCCTGTAACATTGAATCCTGATACACCATTGGCTATTTCTTCATCACCCAACATATGGAATATTGTACCATCAGGTCTTATTACATAATGGTATCCTGGATTTTTCCATCCTTTGTTTTTAAATTCCTGCACTAATTTGGCATCAGTATATGTGCTTTGGTAACTTGCAGTGCAATGTACAAATATTCTTTTTATTTGTCTCATTCTTTTGTTTGTTTTGTGACTTTTCTTGTAGGTTGTTTCTTACGTAATTCACAAGACATGTCATAACATAAATTGCTCATTAAAGTGAACATCTGATCTCTGAGTTGTTTTACCTCATCCTCAAGAGCTGCATTTCTCTTAAGAGCCTCTTCAAGTCTTTCCTTATTGTCATCTGACAATTTAGTGTAAAACTCCAAAGACTGTTTCATGTTCTCAATGACATTGCTGTCAACCTCAGTGTTATATTTCTTTCTAGTGAAGAACCAACTAACCCATCCGCTTACTACTGAAGCAATTATACCTATACCTGCTATAATTAATTCATTCATTTTTCTATATTAATAAATTTTTGTTGTTTAATGTCTATATATGGGTTCTTCTCTTCCACTGTAACCTCTGTTACCCAATGTTTCTTTTGGAACCATCTTATAAAGAAACATTTGGACGGTTTCTTGTCAAACTCTTTCTTACGATGGATAATCACATACTTCTCACTTGTGAACTCTGGAGTGGTAACTATTGTTGATGGATAAGCCAAGTGCAATTCAAGGTTATACCAGTTATCACCAACAAGAGTATCCATCTGGAAATTGTTGACAAATATAGTGTCACTAAAGATAATTGTATCAGTCTTACTTGCCACAGACAACTGATATTCCAAAGAATTTATCTTCTTGTATGATATTTTTAGTTTATCTACAGTTTCCTTAATCTTATTGTCAAGAATATCATTACTTGCCTTCAAGTCATCAATAGTCATTTTGTATTGTCTTGCCTGACCATTCAATTCTGAATTGGCAATTCTGTATGCTTCAACATTTTCAAGTTCCCTTAGGTATAGTTTTTCATACTTTTTAGCCTTATTTGCTATGCCTGCTATAGCCAATATAAAGCCTATCAAAACAATAACCGTACCTATTAAAAAATATTTTTTCATACTATTTTATTTTGATATGCAAATATACAAAAAAATTCAATATATGCAAACTTCAAAATTAAATTTATTACTGTATAAAATTAAAAAAATAAGCACTGGCTATTTGGTACCAGTGCTTATCATGTTCTTAAACACTTTGTGCATATTCTGAACTATATAACCTATAAGATAGGCAGCTTGTTCAGAATCTTCATCAACCTCATAATATTTGCATATATGGGATTGTACATGTTTAGCCTCATGCACAATAGTATTAAGAAACTGCTCCTGACTTGTGGTATTGGAAATTCCTACTATACTGCGTTTTTTATTAAAATCAGTATGAGTAAAACCCGTATTTAACTTACCCAACCAAACACCATATACAATAATAACATGCCAATAACCTTCAATATCAAAATCCTGTCTTATCATAGCATTTCATCCCAATCAATGGCTATACCCATGTAACACATGTCAGCATACCATCTGTTAAATACCAGTCCGTCAGGAGCATCATAATCATCTATAACATCCTTTACATATTTGGCAAGATGAGCTTCATCAATAATACTTGAATTAAGAAAGTCAGCCTTACACATGTTTGCCACATAAACACAGTCATATAATTGTCCGTTTTTAACATCAATATTATATGCCTTTAAAATATTGTCTACAGCCTCTTTAGTGTAAGGATTAATTTTAACTTCCCTGCCGTCAACTTTTTTAGTCATTTTACTTACAGCAAAATCACATAATCTTTTGTTGAAGTGAGGACCATAGTTTCTCATGTAAACAATCATTCCTCTAGGATATTCATCGTACTGTGTAAAATTCTGTCTTTCCATAATATCAAAATTATCTCATTCTACCACCTCTATAACCATATCTGCCTTCCATCATATCTTCATCACGATAGTATCTTTCACTATATTCATCGTCATATTTGGAATCTTCAATGCATTCAACAATCATAGAAGCATATTCTTCCATTTTCTTTGCTTTTTCCAAAAGATGCTCTTTGTCTTTTCTGTTTCTAAATGATACCATTACCATAATTATAAGTATTAAGTGTTTTCTCCCTTACTACTTGCAGCAATAAATTGTTTCATCATATCTTTAAGATCAGATAATTCTGTCTGTAAAGACGCTATTATCCTGTCTTTTTCCTTATCTGCCTTTATTTCAGGATTCAATTCCTGTAATGCAAGCCCATAATTTTCAACAAGTTTTTTGTGTTTGTCCACACTGTCAATTATACTTCTGCTATTTTGAAGCATTGCAGTTATATAGGAATTCATAGCTTCCTTGCTTTCTGCAAGCACGAATGCATCTGTTCCAAAGTTTGCTATTGTATTGTTTGGAACTCCTTTGAATTCCCTTTTTTCACCATTAATAACAGCCACAATATCAACAACCATTTCCATGTTTGGACTGAATGTGCTGTATTTGGGTCTTGGTAAAGTGACTCTTTCTATATGGCCACTTAATATTTTTGTAGGACTGTTCAAATCAAGAACATATAATATGCTGTTTGTAGTAAGGTTTGAAAACATAGTTAATTAATTTAATTGTTATTAAGCTATTGTACGTGACATTAATGTAAGCAAGCCTCTGCTTCTGTCATTGAAAACCAAAATATTGCTTACATTCAGAAGTTCTGCTGCAGTAACTGGAGTACCATCGGGAAGTGTTAAAGCTCTGGTCATGCCATTCATTGTTAAAGTGATTGGCAATGTTCCTGTAGTACCTGTTGGAATAACATCATCAATGATGATTGTAAGATAACCTACAGGTTGTATTCTACGAAAACCCAGTGCTATATCAACACCTTCAGTACCTATTGTAGTGCTTGTACTAACAATATAAGGGACACCACCTGCATTAGTTGCTATAATTTGATTACAACAATTCATACTTTCACCTCCTTATCCCTCTAAAATTAGAATACAATACTACCGCCAAAACCATTGTTAAAGCCATAGCCATAGTAACCACCAGCATAAGGTGTGTTGTTTACAGCTGTAAGATTAGGCCATACAATAGGAACAGTGTTAGGCTGTTTTGCAGCAATAGCATCAATTTTGTCATCAAGAGCACTCATAGCTCTATTGAATGCCAAAGTCTGATTGTCATTGCTAATTTGATTTCTCAACTGAGTGATAATATCACCTTGAGTATTAATCTTATTCTGCAGTTCTCTTTCTTTAAGATCACAGAACTCTTTTGTAATCAGAGTATTCTGACCTGCAATGGCATTTAATATACTGTTAGTGTTTCTTTCATTTTGTGTAGAAAGAGCATTAGTTTGCTGACATACAGCTAATTGGTCAGCTGCTTCATTTTGTGCAAGTTGTGAAGCCAAAGCATTTGTTTGGTTAGCTATGGCTAATCTGTTCTCACAGCAGCATTCACAGAGCTGTCTTGAAATAGCAGCATCACCTAACTGCAAAGCATTGATAGTCTGCAATCCTGTAGTGCTTACAGCAGTTTGAATACCATAAAGGGCACTCTTGATTGTCTCAAGACTTGTATTTGTAATAGTGGCTAATTGAGCAGCAGCATCAGCTCTACCATTAATAGCCTGAAGCAAAAGGTCTCTACCTTCATTATTGCTTAATTGGTTGGCAAGAAAACCTGTACCATTGTTTCCACCGAAACCATTGTTACCATTGAATCCCCAAATCATCCACAAGAAAAGAATCCAAATCCAATTGCCATTGCCACCAAAACCACCATTGTTGTTAATGAGAGCCAATAAACCTGGG